>Ga0209542_10018223_pt1 | contig 11387 bp, 11 predicted proteins | sample RifCSPhighO2_01_FD_184028 | JGI IMG/M metagenome (GOLD analysis project Ga0209542, IMG submission 184028) | Soil microbial communities from Rifle, Colorado - Rifle CSP2_plank highO2_0.1 (SPAdes) (version 2) | ecosystem: Environmental > Terrestrial > Deep subsurface > Rock core/Sediment ...
GAAGGGTCAATGAGTGACCTCCTCCCAATAAACCGTGGTACTAATTCAGGGGATAGGTCAATTGGTATAGTCGTTTAGGCTGGAAAATAATGGGCGAAGATACATTATTTGGGCACACAGTATCTGTGATGAAGGTAGAGATTTGATATACTAACATTAGACATTACTTACCAAATGGCTTCGGTGTAACCTACAATTACCCATTGCTTGAACTGGACAGTATTGTTTAGATGATGATTTAGTTCTGTAGTTTACAAAATTTCTAAAGAATAAGGAACTGTCTCTATGAATCTTACTCCATTTTATCAAATGGCAACCCGAGTTATACGAAAATGCCAGTCCTGGATTGGTATGTCAACCTTAGGTGCTCGAGCCATTGTTATCAACCAAAACAAGCAAGTTTTACTGGTTAAACACACCTATCAACCTCATTGGTATATCCCTGGTGGTGGTGTAAAAAAAGGGGAGTCAACCAAAACAGCTATCTTAAGAGAATTAAAAGAAGAAGTTGGATTAACTACTTTGGAAGAACCCATGCTTTTTGGCATTTATCATCATCTTTATTTAAAAGTAAACGATTATCCTGTAGTGTACATTGTTAAAAAATTTTCACTGACTGAAATTTCCTCTCCCGAAATTGAAGATACAGGGTGGTTTGATTATGCGGCATTGCCTGAAATGACAAGCCCTGGCACAAGGCGTAGGCTGGCAGAGTATTTTACCAATCAACCACCTTCTGAAGCGTGGTAAAGAAGTGAATTATGACAACTGATTGCTTTAATGGTTTATTATGACTCTAAAAATCTTTAGGAGGCTTTGATTTTGATCAAGGAGTGATGGATCAAGGGCAAAGTGCACTTAAGTGATTGAATTTTTGGCTAACCCTCTAACTCTTTCTTGATTCCATGCGCATTTTTCCCTAGAATTGAGCTTCTACTTTAAATACCCCTTTGGATGAGCGACAACGACATGACAAAAAATGATTTCTACAAAGCCCTCGACGAGGTCTTTTCTTTAGCATCCGGTACCATTACCGGTAAAGAACTATTAAGTGATTCTAATCTGGTCGATTCTTTATCGATGTTGGGCCTCTTATTAATGCTCGACAAAAAATTCAATCTTCAAATGAGCCCAGACGAAATTAAAGCGATAGGAACTATTGAAGAGTTGTTTTATGCCACTGAAAAGGCCGTTGCGCAATCATAACATGTGCAATTAAATAAGGTTCTCAATACGATGAGACGCTCAAAAATAATAGCCATTGAGCATTATTTGCCAGAAATTACCCTATCAAATAAAACACTAGAAAATCAATTTCCCAATTGGCCTGCTGAAAAAATCGTCCGGAAGACAGGTATTGAAAAGCGCCACCTGGCTAGAGAAAATGAATGCGCTTCAGACCTAGCAGAAAAAGCAGCAATTAAATTATTCAAGAGTGGCATATGCACACCCCAAGATATTGAATTTATTGTGTTATGCACCCAAAGCCCAGACTATTTTTTACCCACCACCGCATGTTTATTGCAAGACCGATTGGGCATTAAACAAGAAGCTGGTGCCTTTGATTTTAATTTGGGATGCTCTGGATACATCTATGGGCTTTCAATAGCTAAAGGGCTGATTGAAACGCACCAAGTCAACAATGTTCTGTTAATTACCGCTGAAACGTATAGCAAATACCTGGATGATAACGATGTGAGCACCCGCACTATTTTTGGTGATGGTGCAACAGCTACCTATATTGAAGCGGAAAAAGAAGGCAACAATAGCTTAATAGGTCCGTTTGTATTTGGTACAGACGGCTCCGGAAAAGATAATTTAATTGTAAAAAATGGGGCATCAAAACATCGGGCCGATCACTCAGTAGCCGATAAATTATTTATGAACGGTCCTGCTATCTTTTCATTCACGATTAAAACATTACCGAATGCTATCAATCAGTTACTAAAAAAAGCTAATATAAACATTCATGATATCGATCATTTTATATTTCATCAGGCCAATGAATACATACTGTCTTATTTGAGAGATAAGATAAATATTCCATCACATAAATTTTATATTAATCTCAAAAATTATGGGAACACTGTTTCTTCCAGCATCCCTATAGCACTCCAAGAAGCTCTTTCAACGGGTGTTGTTAAAAAGGAAGATCGTGTGATGCTGGTAGGATTCGGGGTGGGTTACTCTTGGTCTGCATGCTTAATTTATCCATAAAGAAATCTAAATGAATATCATGGAAAAAAAATTAGAAGAAGCTGCCTCTCACCTAACCGAAGGCTGTGTGTTGGTACATTCTGATTTATACGAAGCACGATTTTTTATACAGGACACAGTGTTTGAAAGAAATAAATATTTAGACAATTATGTCACTCTATTAGAAAAAAATATGAGTCAAAATTTAGCTTTCCCTGTATTTAATTACGAGTTTTGCAGAAAAGGATGTATTGATCTTAGAAAAAATCCTTCACAGGTAGGTCCTTTAGGGGAATTTTTAAGACAAAAACCCGATTACTTCCGATCTTGGGATCCTGTATTTTCAGTAGTATCAAAAATACAATTTCCCTCCGTTAATCAGAATAGAATTATAGCCTTTGGGGAGGGCTCCATATTTAAATATCTTTATGACTACAATGGGAATGTGTTTCTTTATGGCGCGAAATTGAGCCATGCTACTATTCTGCATCTTGTGGAACTCAAAAGTATTCCTTTATATCGCTATGATAAAAAGTTTTTCGGCATCTTGACGGATATGCAAGGAAAAGAAAGGCCTATTGAATATCTTTATCATGCAAGGCCATGGAAAATGAATCTGGATTATCATTGGGAACGTTTAGAAAAGGCTCTGCAAGAAGCCAACATTTTGAAATGTATCGAACACGATGGCCTCGTGATTGCAAGATATTTTAGAGCAAAAGATATGGTTGATTTTTTAGTGAAAAAAATGTCTAAAGATCCTTACTTTTTATTGAATGATGCTTCCCGACAATGGGCTGAACCTATGATAAAAAAATTAGGCAGAAGACTATTACTCAGCGATTTTGAAAAGGTAACGGCATGACAATAGGACACGATATTTATCAATTTGTAAAAGAATTGTACCCTATCTGCAGAAGCTTAACCGGAGAAGGTGTAAGAGAGACATTAAAACGCATTCAACATCATATCCCCACCTTGAAAATACACAACATTCCATCTGGAACACGTGTCTTTGATTGGACTGTTCCGGATGAATGGAATATCAAAGAAGCTTATATCCTTGACAAGACCTCTGGGGGGAAAATTGTCGATTTTAAAGAAAATAATCTGCATATTGTGAGCTACTCCATACCCATTGAACAAGAAATGACTTTTGAAGAATTGGATGCACATCTTTATTCATTGCCTGACAAACCTAATGCCATTCCTTACATCACTTCCTATTATAAAAAATGGTGGGGGTTTTGTATTACTGCAGAGCAACACAACGAATTAAAAAAAGATCCTAAAAAAAAATATAGCGTTAGAATAAATTCTACACTTCGACCAGGCCATCTCAATTATGGCGAGCTGATTATTTCTGGTGAAACTAAAAATGAAATTTTACTATCCACATATATTTGCCATCCTTCCATGGCTAATAACGAATTGTCAGGCCCTTGTGTTACCACGGCCTTAGCACAATGGATTCAAAATGAATTAAAGAATCGACATTTTACCTATCGTATTTTATTTTTAGTAGAAACCATAGGTTCCATCGCCTATTTAAGTCAGCATAGAAATGAATTAAAAAAACAGGTTTCAGCAGGTTTTGTGATTACATGTGTCGGGGATAATAACGCCTATTCCTACGTTGCTTCCCGATATGGAAATACTCTCGCCGACAAGGTAGCTAAACATATTTTAAATCATCATTATCCCCACTATAAATCTTATAGCTTTTTAGAGCGTGGTAGTGATGAACGACAATATTGCAGCCCGGGCATTGATCTGCCTGTCTGCTCCATTTGTCGATCAAAATATAAAGAATATCCTGAATATCATACTTCTTTAGATAATCTTTCTTTTGTTTCTCCCGAGGGGCTTCAAGGTGGTTTTGACGTATATCAAAAAATCATCATTCTCTTGGAACATAATAAATATTATGAATGCACGACTTATTGCGAACCTCAATTAAGCAGAAGAGAATTATACCCCACTTTAAGCGCAATCAAGCCTAATAGAAAACAGGTATGGGATATTATGAATGTAATTGCTTATGCTGATGGACAGAATGATTTAATTGATATCGCGGAAAAGATACAAGTAGACGCTATAACATTATTACCGATCGTAGATCAATTAATCTATCATGGAATACTGCGTGAACGAAAATCTCTTAAGATTAAGCAAGCGGCAGAGTAACAATTTTAATCAGCATATTAGTCGCCACTACTCGTTGATTGTGTTGATTATAACAAGCTGCCTTTATTCGCAAGACTTGCATGGATTTTATTTGTTCGACTACTTCTACTGTCGCAGTAATCTCATCCTCCATATACACGGGATTTAAAAATCTTGTATTTTTTTCCAAAGCCACTACCAAGGTAGTGTCAGAGCCAAATGTATTGACTAAAGCACCTGCAATTCTACTTTCAGTTACAAAGCCATTCGAAATGGCCCCTTTAAAACCTATGCTATTCGCTACGTTATCTTTAAAATGAATAGGATTATAGTCCCCACTAATATCAGCAAATAAAACATTATCTTGCTCAGTGACAGTTTTTGTAAAAGAACCTTTAAAGCCTACTGTAAAATAATCAAACGTTTTTAATATATCAACCATTTTCTACCTCAAAAAATACTGTTTCTTTGCAGACAGAATACTTTCGTTCTTTATTGTGTATACCTTCAAATTTAAAATAGCCTGTATTAAGATAATTTTTCTTCACATCGTCCGGCGAATACATCAGCATCTCGTACTCTTCTACACTTATTTGTACACGTTGTTCTAATCGTAAAGAAAGCTTCATTTTTTGAACCATCTCGCGGCAGTTAGCACTGAATTCCCCGCGCATCAATACGGAGGAACATCCAGAACCATAGGAAAAAAGATAACAACCTTCTTGTAATTCTATGAGACTATTGGATTCTGATGCATAAATATTCTCTAAGAAACTCACCAATGATAACCACAAACTGCCTGTGTAGATATTCCCCACTCGAGAAGGATATAAACTAGAGCATGAGACGTACTTATCATAATGCGGTTTTTTATCAATCGTACTGTCTACTACTTCCAACACCTGCGTATGCGCTTGCTGAACAAGTTTTGGATAAGGCGTGTGATAAAGAAAAGTCGATTTTTGATTAATGATTAATCCCGTAAAACATTGTGTTACAGCTTCCAAATAGCATTGCGCAGAATAAACCCCATTCACCATGGGATAAATTTCTTCTTTGGGCTTCCAAAAATCGTAAACATTTTTGCTGTAATTACTGATTTCCTGTAATGTCATCAATCTTGGATGCCTGGAAATCAACAGTGCTACAGCACCTGCTCCTTGCGTAGGCTCTCCAGGCGATGCTTTTCCGTATCGCGCGATGTCTGATGCAATCACGAGGGCATAAGAACGCGAGCTATCCGCAGCTAACCAATCGAGAGCAGACAGCACACCATACGTAGCACCGATGCACGCGTGGATCGTGTCATATACACGACAAGCCGATTGTATGCCAAGCAATTCATGTACCTGGATCGCTACCGGTTTGGCTCCGTCAACAGCGCTTTCCGTACCCACAATTAATAAACCAATTTCGCTCGGTAAAACGCCCGCCTCTTGAAGCACTTGGTAGCCTGCATTCGCCGCCATCACCACCACATCTTCAGCAGGCGACGGAACAGATATTTCTTTGATGCCAATACCGATAGTGAATTTATTAGGATCTATCTGTCTCGCATGGGCTAAGTCAACAGATGACAGGTATTGATTAGGGACATACACCGCGATGTGGTCTAACCCGATGTTACTGGAGAGCATCCTCCACTCCTTAATAGAACGATACTCGGTTTTATAACACATCCCCTGTAATCAGTAAATAAGACTGCCGGTGCGCAGACTCGAACTGCGGGCCTACGCATTACGAATGCGTTGCTCTACCAACTGAGCTACACCGGCCTATCAGAGGTCAAATCCCCGCGCTTATTCCAAGTCTTCTTCGACTAAAAGTCGAGCGGGCGAAACGGCCCTTTTTAAGCGACGACCGACTAGCTTGTCAAGATCTATTGGCGTAAAACCCGTACCTGGTTTTTTAAGCACTAACAACGATTCTGTTAGTACCGTTCCTTCGATCAAGGCGGTTATCGGCGCATAACTTTTAGCAAACAGTTGTTTTGTTTTTTTAAGCTCTTCTGCCAATAGATCTTTGGAGACCGGATGCGTTTGAAGCACATGAAAAGCATCCCGAGCCTGAGCAAGAAAAGCAAATTCTTCAAACGTTAAAGAAGCGGGGGTATCGGGGCCAAACATATCACGACTAAATGCCACGTGTACTTCAATCACGTGTGCGCCTTGTGCCATTGCTGCTAAAGGCGCATAAAGCGCGCCTGAATGATCGGATAATCCCACTCCACAGTGAAATCGTTCTCGAAATTCGTGCAATACATTTAATCCCACACGGGTTAAAGGCGTAGGATATTGGCTGGTACACTGCATAATGACCAACGGCACTTTCTGCAATTTTATTTGCTCAACCGTCTTACTAATTTCTTCGTAATCACTCATGCCCGTACTTAATAAAATAGGTTTTTTTGTGTTTAATACAGCGTGCAAAATAGAAAACGTGTTGATTTCACCCGAACCAATTTTCCAGAGCGGCATTTCGAGTCGTGTTAACAAATCCACAGCGGCAACACTAAAAGGTGTGCTCAAAAAAATTAATCCTTTTTCTCGGGCATGTTTAGCCAATCCTATCCATTGGGATTCCGTAAATTCCATTCGTTTCCAATAGTCATAGCGATTTTTATCTTCGTAACTAAAAGGGATTCGAAACATTTCATCTAATGTCGATTCCTGATCAGCCAGATGAGTTTGAAATTTGATGGCATCGGCACCCGCTTTATCGGCTGCATCAATAAATGCATGAGCCATACCTAACGATCCATCATGAGCCTGCGCTACTTCTGCAATTAAAAATGTTCTTTGAGATTCACCAATTATTTTATCGCTAACAAAAATAGAATTCATATGATTATTCTCCTATGAATAGCATGTGTTTTTCTACAAATGCGTGCAATTTATTTGCCATAAAAATTTCTGTCTTTTCAGTAGATTCTTTTGTTAATCCACCAATATGAGGCGTAATCAATAAATGAGAATGGGTTTTGGCATATTCAATTAAAGGGCTTTTTTCAGCAGTATTTTCAGTGGCCACTACATCGAGCGCTGCGCCACTTAATTGGCTAGATTCTAAGGCGCGAATTAATGCAAATTCATCCACTATTTTTCCACGAGCAGTATTCACTAAAATAGCCCCTTTTTTCATAATACCCAATTCTTTTTCAGCTATCAATCGCTCGGTAGAAGCATTCAAAGGCACGTGTAACGACACGATGTCTGCTTCTCGAAGTAAATCTTCCAGTGTAAAATGACGTGTCACAGGTGCAGAGAATTCTACATGATATGGATCGTATGCATGCACTGCCATTCCAAAGGCATTACCATAGTGCGCAATTTTTTTCCCCAATCGACCTAATCCGACAACGCCTAAGATTTTTCCCTGCAATTCCTGGCCTTGAAATTCATCCCGCTGCCAGTGATCTGCCAAAACATTGGCATAAGCAGCCGGAATACGACGGATTAAACTTAACAATAGGGCCCACGTATGTTCAGCGGTAGCATGCACTTGGTTTAAAAAATCCACTTCACCCTGCAAACTCAATACAACAATACCCTGCTTTGCAGCAATTTGACAATCAATATGATCCAATCCAGTAGTGGGGGAAACAATTATTTTTAAACGCAAACCGGCTTGAATGATTTCGTGATCAATTCGATGCCGAAGGCGAACAAGTAACACATCATAATTAGGCAAAATATGTAATAATTCGGTACGTGTTACATTTTTTTCATCCACCGAGCCCAAGCTATTTAAAATCGCTTTTGCTTGAAGACTGTAACGATCCGGCTCGCTATTTAGGATTCGCAACATAACATACCTGCCAATAGCGTCAAATCATCTGGCGTATCAATATTAAGCGACGCATGTTTGGGCATTACATAAGCTAATGGTCGATCGGAAAAGAGCGTATGAGTACGTTTAAGATAATCAGTGGAAACAATATAAATAGCTCCATTTCTAATATAAATCGAGCGACTTTCTTGGCGTCTTAATCCTTTATTATGATCAGAATTAAAAGGAATGGCCCATCCTGCCTCATAGTCATACATAATTCGATCATTAATGCATTCTTCTTTATAAATCGAGATCAAAGAATCAGTGTTACCCTGCTCATATAATCTGAGTGCCTCTTCAATATCCAAAGAACGTCGCAAAGGAGAAGTAGGTTGTAACAACACAATAGCATCGAAAAAACTATTGCGTTGCTCAAAAAAATCGAGGGCGTGCAATAAACAATCGGCCATATTAGCGTGATCATCTGCCAAGGCGGGGGGTCTTAAAAAAGGAACTGAAAGGCCTAACTGATAGCCTACACGAGCAATTTCCTTAGAATCTGTAGAAAGAATTAATTCTGATAATTGATTTCTTTTTAACAAAGGAAGTGCCGATTCAATCGTATATTGAATCAGAGGCTTTTGGTTAACCAACACAATATTTTTTTTGGGAATTCCTTTTGATCCGCCCCGAGCTGGTATTACAGCCAAATAACGCTTCGTCATAATAGATACCTAATAGGTAATTAATTTTTGAGAAGTTAACTCAACCGTCGCTAACAAATCAGCAATTTTTTTACCCGCATTTCCTTCACCATAAAGCGAACTCAACGAATATGGGCCGTGCATAATCTGTTGCTTAATAGCTAAAATTATTCGTTCCACATCATGAGGCACATCAATCACATTAGGGCCGCGATCGCGTCCTCGTTGCCTCGAGCCAATATTCACCACCGGCACGCCCAAATAAGCTGATTCACGAATACCCACACTGGAATTTCCTACCAAGCAAGCCGAATTTTTAATCAACATTAAAAAACGCTCAGGCATTAAATTTAAAACATAATGAATATTTTTAAGAGTATCTCTTTTTCGAAAACGATGAATGGCTTTAACACTGGACTCAGCCCCCGCATCGATATTCGGCCAAAACCAGAACGTAGGCATATTAAGGCCAGAAATGAGCGTTAATAATTCCCACATTTGTTCACCTGCGGATTCCCATTCATATGTCACAGGATGATGCAACACGACCAAATAGGGTGTTTTTTGAGTTAAGGCGGAATCTATTCCATCAATTTCCTCAAAAACAGGGCGCTCATTTTTTTGAATCACTTCCGCAGCTAAGTCAACAGAGGGACAACCGGTAACAAAAATGGTTTCTGTTCTTTCACCCATGCGTTCAACACGTTTTGCTGCCGCTTGACTAGAAACAAAATGCAAATCCGATAATTTTGTCACAGCGTGACGTACTTTCTCATCAATGGAACCTGTCACTTCACCGCCCTGCACATGCACAACGGGAATATTTAAATAAGCACCCGTAATGGCTGTCGCAATAGTTTCATAGCGATCAGCCACACTCAATACAGCATCCGGTTTCAATTTATTAAATACCGTGGCTAATTCTATAATGCCCATGCCGGTGGATTTTGCGCTGGTCACTAAATTTTCTCCTTCGACCAACATATACACCACAGCATCGGGCTCAAATCCTTCTGTCCGCATGATTTCCACTACGTTTCCATAACGCTCCAGCAAAGCAGAACCGGATACAACGAGTTGTAATTCTAAATCCGGATGCTTTTTAATGGCACGTAATACACTTTTAATGCGTGAATACGAGGGCCTAGCAGTAATAACCACACAAATTTTTCTTTTCATGATTCTCCCTCAACCAATACTGTATCTGCTTGTACTATTTTTTTAGCCTGAAGTTCTGATTCAATGGCCATCGCCGCTCTTTTCCCTGCAGAATCAGGATGACTGTCTGTAAAAAATTGTCGGACCATATGTTCTCTTTCCACTGTTTTTTCTGTCCACAATTGCTCAATAACAGACAACGGTTGGTTTAAAAAATTTCTAAAATTTTCATAAAAATTATTGCTCTCACCATTGAAAAAAAATACCGATTTCTCCATTGTTTCACGCAAGGCTGGCAATAACGGACTGTGGGTGGGCAAGTCAATAAATACAAGCGGTTTCCCCGCTAATACACACCATCCTAACGTACTAGTAAAACTCGCCACCATCACGATCCGACAATACGGAAAATAATAGCGAAGATCATACCAATGCTGATCAAATTCTATATTGTGAGCCACACTAACTTCCTCTTCTAATACGCTGGTATCCAAAAATCCTCGCGTACCTGTCGGATAGCGTTTTACCATAACGCTGTGGGGAAGATGCTTAAATACGTTTCTGACTAATTCATATTCCAATTGAGTTTTTTGCACGTCATGCATTCCTGAATTAGGATAAGCATCGTATTTCATGGGAATGTTTTTTGAGACAAATAAAATATCAATAGTATTGTCAGTCCGCCGTCTATACGAAGAAGCAAAATAATCGTGGGGCACTCCAACAGAAAAAATTTTACTCACCCTCATTTTTTTTCTACTCAGCGTTTCTTTGGCCAGCTGGGTAAAACTGATAAAAATATCACATCGATTAGGTTCTTTAATAATGTCGAAGTAGTGATCCCATCCTGATATTTCAGACGCATGGCCATGTTGAAACCCAACCAACGAAATACTGTGCTGATAACAAGCATGAGCTAGAGCACTGCTAGGATAGTTACACAACACTGCTTTTACTCGAGACGTTTTCGAGAAAAAATCAAGATAATAATGAGAATCCGAATAATACGTTTTTACGGCCTTAGCAATATCCTCCCACCCCCATTTCATCAGTACTGTCGTATAACACGACCAAATAGAATGTTGAAAAAATTTATTTATAACCTCTTTAATAACCGACAAATTCATTTCACCGGCAACTTCACTTTTTGGAAAAGTGAGAGGTAATGGCATTAACTTATAACCCTGACGCGCCAAATGCACCGCGGTTTCAAATACCAACGGACACGTTTTAGCCACATAAATAATGCCTTTTGAAAATCGCGCGGGCTGCCATCGGCTTACTTTTTCCCAACCTTTATACTCCAGAAAAAACCGACTATGGTGTTTCGATCGAATACGAAAAGGTGGAGTTATCACCGTAGAGGTAAGAGGCGTAATGGCTGAAATAGGT
>Ga0209542_10018224_pt1 | contig 11386 bp, 12 predicted proteins | sample RifCSPhighO2_01_FD_184028 | JGI IMG/M metagenome (GOLD analysis project Ga0209542, IMG submission 184028) | Soil microbial communities from Rifle, Colorado - Rifle CSP2_plank highO2_0.1 (SPAdes) (version 2) | ecosystem: Environmental > Terrestrial > Deep subsurface > Rock core/Sediment ...
CGGTGCAGGTGGAGACGGCGCATCCGGCGGTACGTATGGCGGTGGCGGCGGTGGCGCTGGAAATGGAACTAGCTCTGATGGTGCGGAGGGAGCTGGTGGCGCGGGTATTATAGTAATTACCTATACTCCGGTAGGCGGTGGATCGGTCTCACTGGTAAGTGGTATCGCAAGTACCACCGGTTTTTCCAATCCTGTCATCTATATAGACGGAGTCGCAACCACGACGTTCCCAGATACCGATTGGCACCACATAGTCGTGACAGATACTGCTGGAGTTTCTCCGACGAGTCTTGAAGTGGGGAGAATATCATCCACTTATTACAACGGGGCGTTGGACGATCTTCGTCTCTACTCTGATGCGCTCTCAGCAGAGGAGGTAGTGCGCCTCTACCAACTCGGTGCCACCACACACATAAACACCACACTCTCAAATGATTCTCTTGATGATGGTCTCGTTGGTCACTGGGATTTTGACGGCAAGAATATGATAGACAACGTTGCTGATTCAAGTGGGCAGGAAAATAACGGCTATCTTTCGGGATTCACCTCAACAACAACGGTTATTGGAAGAATTGGACAAGCGCTCGAGTTTGATGGAGTGGATGATTATATCGATATACTGGACACCGCTTTTGCCGGAGAGTTTACCTATGCAATATGGTTTAAAACAAGTAACAATGCCCAAACGGGAACTATCTTTGGCGAAGATACGGGTGCTTCCGGAAGCAACCCGAAGATCGGTATAGACTCATCGAATTTTTTTGTGAGGATAGTGTCCACAACGGATATAACAGTAGCGCTCCCGAGCGCTGATAATTGGCACCACACGATTGTTACAAGGGATGCAAACAATAAAGTTGATTTAGTGGTTGATGGGGGCACGGCAAACCGGCTATTTAGTGATGTCGCGCAATTGGGTACCTATACTCTTGATACCATTGGTGCAAATGGGGGAACTATCGGCGAATATTTCAGCGGTCAACTTGATGATGCCCGCATCTACAACCGCGCACTTTCATCGACGGAAATCACTCGCCTCTACGACCTTGGCGCCACCACACACATAAACACCACACTCTCAAATGATTCTCTTGATGATGGTCTCGTTGGTCACTGGGATTTTGACGGCAAGAATATGATAGACAACGTTGCTGATTCAAGTGGGCAGGAAAATAACGGCTATCTTTCGGGATTCACCTCAACAACAACGGTTATTGGAAGAATTGGACAAGCGCTCGAGTTTGATGGGGTGAGTAACGAAATTCGCTTAGGAGATGTATTGGATCAAACAGGAAGTTTTAGTTTGTCTGCATGGGTATATCCCCATGACGTTGCGGGTACTGCTCCAAATACTGATGATATTAGAATTATGGCGAAGGACACTGAGACAGCGGGGTGGCTTCTTTCTATAGGTGACGGGAATGTGACAGGAAGAGTCCGTTTTGAAATTAGAGGAATGTCTCCGGCTCCTACTGATACAGGGGATGATCTTGCGGAAAATATATGGCAACTTGTTACCGCAGTATGGGATACGAGCACCAATGTTCGAAGTGTGTATATAGATGGAGTATTAGAAGCGCAGTCTACCGACGTCACGGGTGACTCGGTTGGTACATCTGCAATTCTTACTATCGGAGGAAATGCTAGCGGTGTTAATAATCGGAATTTTAATGGTCTAATGGACGACGTCCGCATCTACAACCGCGCGCTCTCGGCTGAGGAAATAAAGCGTCTTTACGAATTAGGAAAGTAACAACAATATATGGACGTCGGACGTCCATATATTGTTTATTTTATTCCAACGTCACGTCTTCTATGTTTTCTAGTTCTCGCTGGAAATTCTTTAAATTCTCTACGACAAGTTTTTGGTAACCGCCTTGTTCCTCAAAGTAATGAGTAAAAAATTCTCTTTGAGTGAGTGAAGGGAAGTTACGTTTGTTTGAGTAATCTAAATGGCTGCTCCATCTATATTTTTCTAAGTGGGAAAGTGCGGTGTGTACATTCTTTAACTTAGATTCTCTCCACTCTTTCATCTTTAGATCAAGTGGGTTGAAATGAATATAAAAAGGAATAAACATAAAATGACGATCATTTTCAATAGGAACAGATTTATATTTTCCTTGGAACAGTGCACCGCTACGCTCGTATCTTTCATTAAAATACTTCGCATACCCACCGTTTAGTTTTTTCATAAAAAGTGGAATGCCGTCCTCGATTGCGGGAGAAAGGAGAAGGTGATAATGATTTGACATTAGGCAGAAGGCATGAATATGTACCAGCAACTCTCGCTCTTTGCGCTCACGCTCCCGAATATATGGACGTCCGACGTCCCTATATTCGGTGTTGGTACTTCTATCCTCCTCCTCTGGTAGTTGAGATCGTCGATGGTGATAGCCGCTATTTGGGTCAACGTTCTTTTTGTCGTTGAATACGAAAAGATTATGGATAAAACGCACGTAGTCTTTTTCATCTAGAAAAATAGTTCTTTTATCCACTCCTCGATTTAAAACATGATGAAATTCCATATCTGTTTATACTTATTATACTTTGTATGAATAATATCATATATGGACGTCCGACGTCCATATATTGCTAAGTATATGTTTATACATATTTATACACGTATGGGCTTCTGGATACCGATTGCTCCGGTCTCAAAAAGTTACGCAATGACGGACGTAGGACGACCGTCATTGATGTTAGATGGGGATAGATGAAATACAGAAAATTGGTATACTAAATCTATTAACGAATAATAGGGTAAAAGCTTTATATGGCTATACGTGTTGCAATAAATGGATTAGGGAGGATTGGAAGATCGTTTTTGCGTGTTGCTTCTTCACGTCCCGAGATTGAAATTGTTGCGGTGAATGATTTGGGTGATGTTGAAAATCTTGCGTATCTTTTGAAATATGATTCTGCACAAGGTCGCTTTGCTAAAGATGTTTTTGCCAAAAGCGGTAGTGATCCTAAGATTGTTGTCGATAGGAAAGAAATCGCATTTCTTAGTGTTAAAGAACCCTCTGAATTGCCATGGAAGAAGTTTGATATTGATATCGTTGTTGAATCAACAGGAGTATTTGCAGAGTATGAAAAATCAAAGCCTCATCTTGTAGCGGGTGCAAAACGTGTCGTTATTACAGCTCCCGTCAAGAATGAAGCACCCGAGGGTGTAGCGGGGGTTACGGTTTTAATGGGGATAAATGAAGATAAGCTTCAGACATGCGACATCAGCTCAAACGCGTCGTGCACAACAAATGCGGGAAGTCCGATTATACAAATACTGCATGAAGCAATTGGTATAGAAAAGGCGGTACTAAATACAGTACATGGCTACACAGCGACACAGGCACTTGTTGATTCTCCCGCTAAAGGAGATTTTAGAAGGGGAAGGGCGGCAGCGCAAAACATTATTCCTTCTTCCACGGGCGCTGCAATTGCAACAACCAAGGCGATTACTGATCTAGAAGGAAAGTTTGACGGAGTTGCCATGCGCGTACCTGTTATCACAGGTTCTATTGCTGATATTACCTTTGTTGCAAAGCGTTCCACAAATGTTGAAGAGGTGAATGAAATCTTGCGTGTAGCAGTGGGGGAGACGCGGTGGAAAAATATTTTCTCTACTACTGATGAACAAATTGTTTCCTCGGATATTATTGGTAGTACGTATGCATCAATTGCTGATCTCTCGTTCACGCGAGTTGTGGATAACGATTTGGTGAAAGTTCTTGCCTGGTATGACAACGAAATGGGGTATACGCACGCACTTGTTGAGCATGTGATAAAGAGTGGGAGCTATATAAAGTAATCTTTATGAAAATCTTTATAGCATCTGATCATGTAGGGTTTGAATTAAAACAGGTCTTAATTCCCTTTCTCACTTCCCTTTCACACGAGATTATTGATATGGGGCCACACGCACTTAATCGAGACGATGATTACCCCGACTTTGTTTCAAAGGTTGCCGAAGCAGTATCTGCTGATCCTGATAATTCGAAAGGTATTGTACTGGGGATGTCAGGACAAGGAGAAGCTATTGTTGCTAATCGGTTTAAAGGTGTCCGAGCTATTGTTTACTACGGTGAAATGCCTGAAATAATTTCCCTGTCTCGTGAACATAATGACGCGAACGTACTTTCCCTTGGCGCAGGATTTTTAAGTGCAGATGATGCAAAGATGGTGGTTGAGGATTGGCTTAAGACTTCTTTTTCTGGGGAAGAGCGACATAAACGAAGAATAGAAAAAATTGAGAAGTATGGTTGAGATTATTCCTGCGGTGATTCCTAAAAGTTATTCCAACCTTGTGAACACACTAGGGCGCATAGGTCATTTCGTGTCTGTCATTCAGATTGATGTAACGGATGGTCTTTTCGTTTCCGATAAATCATGGCCGTACATAGAGGAAAATGACTCCATGTTTTTAGCGTTAGTAAGAAAGGAGAGCGAACTTCCCTTTTTCGGTACTATGTCGTATGAAGTTGATCTCATGGTAGAGGAGCCAGAGCATGAAATCGGAGCGTGGGTGTCTATGGGTATTTCGAGAATAATTGTACACATTGAATCGACAAAAAATGTATCGTCTATCATTAGATATTTAGCGGAGTCTGATGTTGAACATGTATCACTCGGTCTTGCTGTAAACACATCAACTAATGTAGCAGAGCTCGAACCTTTTATTGATGCTATTGATTTTGTGCAGTGCATGGGGATTGATCGCATTGGGAAACAAGGAGAACAAGCTGACCCACGTGTCCTTGAACAGTTAAAGAAATTGCGAGCACTTCATCCCTCACTTATACTGAGCGTGGACGGCGGTGTTCGTTTTGAAAATGCTCGAGCACTTGTTGATGCAGGTGCGAATCGTCTCGTTTCGGGTTCTTTAATTCTCGAGAGTGAAAAACCGGAGGAAACGATTAAGACACTTTATGCTATGGTTAATACTGTGTAATGCCTCCTATGTCATATTTACATGAAGAAAAGGTAAAAGAGCTTGAAGAAAAAGCAGTCTCAATTCGCGAGACACTCATTAAAATGCTGGTTGAGGCAGGTTCTGGACACACGGCCGGTCCACTCGGTATGGCGGATGTCTTCACCGCATTTTACTTTCATATTCTGAATCATGATCCTCAAAATCCAACATGGGAAGATCGTGACCGACTTATCCTCTCAAATGGGCACATTGTGCCAGTTCACTATGCAACAATGGCGCATGCCGGCTATTTTCCTATAGAAGAAACAATGACTCTCCGCAAGTTCGGTTCACGCCTGCAGGGGCATCCCGAACGCACTCGACTCCCTGCTCTCGAAACAACCTCCGGTCCTCTTGGGTCAGGGCTCTCACAAGCTGCGGGTATTGCTTATGGCGCACGTATGGATAGTAAAAAATTCAGAGTGTACTGCCTTTTGTCGGATGCAGAACATCAGGCCGGTAATTTGTGGGAAGGCGCGATGTTTGCGGGTGCTAACAAACTCTCGAATTTAACCGCTCTTGTCGACCGTAACAATATTCAAATTACCGGCATGACAGAAGATATCATGCCACTTGAACCATTGCGAGAAAAATACGAAGCCTTTGGTTGGCACGTCATTGATATTGATGGACATAACATGGAGGAGATAGTAGATGCAACCGAGCAAGCAAAAGCAATTTTTGAAAAACCAACACTCATCATTGCGCACACCATTCCCGGGAAAGGCATAAAAGAAATTGAGTTTGATTATCTCTGGCATGGGAAACCACCTAAAAAAGAGGAAGCAAGAGTATTTCTTAAAGAATTACGCGAACAACGCGACACAATTGAGCATGAGCATACAGGGTAACGCACGTGGGACGTATGATAAATAAAAACATAAAACTTGTAGAAGATATTTTTAACACCAAGGCGCTTGAACATTTGGCGACGAGAGATGGTTTTGGAAAAGGAGTTGTCGAGGTTGGGGAAAGAGATGAGCGCATTGTCGTTTTGTGTGCTGATCTGGCAGAATCGACCCGGTCACATTGGTTTAAGGAGAAATTCCCAGAACGCTTTATTGAAGTAGGGGTCGCTGAACAAAATCTTGCCACCGTTGCTGCTGGTCTTGCTGTATATGGGAAAATCCCCTTTATAACATCCTATGCAGCTTTTTCTCCTGGTAGAAATAATGAACAAATTCGCACGACCATTTCAATAAATGATGTACCCGTTAAAATATGTGGCATGCATGCCGGTGTCTCAGTTGGACCGGACGGAGCAACACATCAACAACTCGAGGACATCGCTCTTATGCGAGCGCAACCTAACATGGTGGTTATTGTACCATCTGATGCGGAGGAAGCGCGTAAAGCAATAGTGGCTACAGCAACAAATAATCGTCCCACATACCTACGATTTGGTCGAGAAAATACTCCTGTTTTCACGACTGAGAAAACACCGTTTGAAATTGGGAAAGCGATAATAGTGTGGGAATCCAAGGATCCTCAAGTAGTTCTCATCGCTTGTGGGACACTACTGTATAATGCTCTTTTTGCCGCGCAAGAACTTATGGCAGAGGGAATTGGGACTATTGTGATCGACAACCATACAATAAAGCCGATGGATGAAGACACTATTGTTTCCACGGTGCAGCGGGTCGGTGCTGTTGTGACTGTTGAGGAACATCAAGTAATGGGAGGTATGGGTTCTGCCGTCGCTGAGGTCCTTGCTCGACGATACCCTGTTCCGATTGAATTTATTGGTGTTCAGGACCAATTTGGGCAATCGGGGACACCAGAAGAGCTTATAGAACACTATGGCATGGATGTTAAATCTATAAAGGGGGCTGTTAAGTGCGTTATAAATAGGAAGAAGTAGGAGTAATAACGAGAAGCTGTGAATGACAAAGAGAATATTAAAGTAAACAAACCACATTCATGCTTCGACAAAATATAAACTCAATTCTTTCAATGATTTTATTAGGTTCTGTGGCTCTTGGTGCGTCACTCATTATTATTCATGTTTCCAATCTTGATCCACTGAGCACAAACCTTAGTGTGCGAGAGGTTATTATTGGAGAGTAAGAATATTGAGCAATTTATTTGAGTACCGTTGGTCTATAATCTTGTGGCGCGTTTTCTAAATATTTTAAAAGTTCTTCTTGCGTGAGGAGACCTTCTCGTGCACCAATAAATTGTACAACGCTCATTGAATTTATTGGCCCCCATGCAAGAGCTGTTTTAACATCATATCCAAGAGCCCGTGCCGTTGTAAACGTTGATGAGAATGCATCTCCTGCACCTGTCCTATCTACGGGAGGTGCAGGATCAGGATACATAGGCATATGTAACATTTCACTACCATCATAAGTATTTGCACCTTCTGGCCCATCTGTAATAATAACGACCTTTGGTCCTCGTTCGCCCAATGCACGGAGGAGTACCTTTATGTCATCTTCCTTTGGCATTTCTAAAATACGTTTTGCTTCCTGTTTATTGCAAAAAAATAATTCCGTAACGTCATATATAGCTTTCAGTTTTTCATAGCCAAATTTTATTTGAAAAGTTCCTGGTTGGAATGCAAGTTTTATTTTGTTTTGCGCAACATAGGTTGCTATATCATGATGGAACAACAAAGAATTCTCTCCAAGTGAACTCAAATATAGCCAGGTTGGTGGCTGTTCAAAATGAGGAAGGGCGTAGTCGTACTCGTTATGTTTTATGAGGATGGTTCTCTCTTCTTCATACCGCAACACAAAATGGTAGTTTGATTCTTTCTCTTTGTGAACAGTAACGTAATCCGTAAGGATGCCCTCTTTGGTAAGGGTATCAATATCTTCTCTTCCATAAGCATCTTCTCCAAGATTTGTTACAAGTGCTGCCCGCAGGTTGAGTCGGTGTGCCGCTATTGCGGCATTGGGACTATTACCAACTGCAGGCACGATGACTACTGACTCGTAGGGTATCTTATCTCCAAATCGCATACACAACATACAGGTTTCGCGATTTATTTCACAGTTTATTGAGGCTTCTTTGAGAGCTATGAAAGCGTCGGTTGTGATGTCGCCAATTGCTACAAAATCAAGCTTTTGCATGTACGTAGTATACCAGGAGGTACCGCGGAGGGTTATCCACGCCGTGGATAGCACCAGCGCTTCTTACAATAGTGATATAATATACAGAATATGCACACATTGCGTAGCGTTATTGAGGAGGCTGAAGCAAAGAAAGTGGCTATCGGACATTTTAATATTTCAGACACGGAACAGCTGTGGGCTATTTTTAATGCCGCTAGGAAACTTGATGTCCCCGTTATCGTCGGTGTATCAGAAGGGGAACGAGATTTTATCGGTGTTCGGCAGGTTGTTGTACTTGTAAAGAGTCTTCGAGATGAGTTCAACTTCCCTATCTTTCTTAATGCTGACCACACATACTCACTTGCACGTGTGAAAGAGGCAATCGATGCTGGCTTTGACTCCGTAATTTTTGATGGAAGTAAGGTAACACGCGAAGAAAACATTGCTATTAGTAAGCAGGTGGTTCAATATGCGCGATCAGTAAATCCAACTATTTTGGTAGAATCGGAACTTGGTAATATTGGACAGTCATCAAAATTACTTGATGCAATTCCTGAGGGTGTGGAGGTGACAGAGGAGATGATGACAAAACCAGAGGATCTTCACGTATTTGTTAAAGAGACAGGGGTTGACCTTATTGCACCTGCAGTAGGAAATTTGCACGGCATGTTAAAGAGTGGGGAAAACCCACGTATTAATCCGGAACGCATAAAAGAACTTCGAGCTGTCGGGGGTATCCCCGTGGTACTTCATGGTGGTTCAGGTATTTCTGATGACGATTTTAAGAAAGCAATTGAGTCTGGTATCTCAATTGTACATATTAACACTGAAATTAGAGTTGCTTATCGAAAGGGTATAGAGTTACAACTTCAGGGAGACCCTGATGAAGTTGCGCCGTATCGGTTTATGAAGGGAGGTGTGCAGGCCGTGTACGACGTTGTGCTTAAGCGACTCCAATTGTTTAATGGAATGTTGTAGCGTTCTAGTTTAACTGTATTAAAATGACAAAACATGTTTATAGTACGCGTCGTATACCTGAAGTTTGTTTTAAACAGTTGCGTGATGCGGGATATGAAGTTGATATTAGCGAGAAAGACGGTGTTTTAACACGAGAAGAATTGCTCTTAGCGCTTCGTGCGAAACCCTACGATGCTGTCATTTCCCTTCTCACGGATACGATTGATGGTGAGGTATTTGATGCAGTTCCGTCCGCAAAAATCTTTGCGAATTATGCTGTTGGTTTTAATAACATTGATCTAGAAGCAGCGCAAAAACGCGGGATAACTATTACCAACACGCCAGGGGTACTTACGGATACTGTTGCAGAGCATACTATAGCGCTTCTGCTTTCTCTTTCTGCCCGAATTGCAGAGGGGGATCGTTTTGTTCGTGAGAATCGTTATGAAGGGTGGGCGCCTATGATGTTTTTGGGGACAGATCTTAAGGGGAAAATATTAGGCATATTAGGAGCAGGACGTATTGGAGTTCAAGTGGGTCATATTGCTTCTCACGGTCTTGGTATGTCTCTTATTTACTATGATGTAAAACAGAATAAAGAGTTTGAGGAAACATATGGTGCATCATTTCGTCCTTGTGTTGAAGATGTTCTTAAGGAGGCGGATGTGGTAACGGTCCATGTTCCTCTCCTTGATTCCACCCATCATCTTTTGAATAAAGGACGACTTTCACTCATGAAGCCCCATGCGTATCTTGTTAATTCATCTCGAGGCCCTGTCATTGATGAACAAGCACTTGTGGAAGCGTTACAAGGAGGTGTTATAAAGGGAGCGGCGCTTGATGTTTATGAACATGAGCCTGTATTAACACCAGGTCTCAAAGAACTTCCTAATACAGTTCTTACTCCACATATAGCGTCTGCTACGGAGGAAGCGCGTGGTAAAATGTCAGAAATAGTTGCTGAAGATATCATCACTTTCTTTAACGGGGGTGTACCAAAAAATATAGTTTAAGTATTGGAACATTGCATTTTACACAAAAGTCAGTATACTATGTGCCATGTTAACGCTTGCTATCGAAAAACGAGATACCACAGGAAAAATCTCTAGACGAAGGGAGAAGGGTTTGATTCCGGCTGTTTTGTATGGACCTAAGGAGCCATCAACTCCCATTACATTGCGTGAGAGTGAATTTGTACATGTTTGGAATACGGTAGGAGAATCGTCAGTAATCGAACTTACTGGTCTTGGCGAGTCAAAAGAAGCTCTCATACATGACATTGATCTCGATCCTGTCTCAGGGCAAGTTCGTCACGCAGATTTCTATATCATTGAAAAAGGGAAAAAGATTGAGGTTGAAATCCCTCTTGTTTTTATTGGCGAAGCACCTGCTATTAAGGAACTGGGTGGAACTCTTGTTAAAGTTCTCCACGAACTTACTGTCGAAGTAATGCCTAAAGACTTACCACATGAGATTACGGTTGATATATCAAAACTCGTTGATTTTGACATACAAATTCATGTTAGTGATATAGCTGTGCCATCTTCCGTGACTGTTTTAACTGACAAGAATGATGTAGTTGCACTTGTAGCGGCAGTGAAAGAGGAGGAAGAAACACCTGCTGTTGCCCCAGATTTGAGTTCAATAGAAGTTGAGAAGAAAGGAAAGGAGGAAGAGGCAACAGCTCCAGAAGAGAACGTGTCATAATTTTTAATTATTAAGCACCTACTTACTACCCGCTCTATAAACATATCCTTTAAGAGGGTTTGTTTCTTTTTGGTATACTGAGAGGACTAGTTTTATGGAATGTACTTTTTTGGGCAAAAAAGGAGTGTTTTTTTTGATTGCAGTAGGCATCTTATGTCTCAATTCATTATCAGCACCTGTCTTTGCTGAAGTAACAAGCTCTGATGTTGTAGCTCGGCGCGCTGAACTGGAGCGTGAACTCGGAGCTCTTGAAATAGAAATTCAAACACAGTCCAGGTTACTTGGTAGTAAGCGCCAGGAGCGTGTTTCAATTGAACGTGATGTCGCTATCCTCAATGCTGAAATTAAGAAAGCGCAACTTTCCATACGTGCGCGTGAACTGGAAATAGAACGTCTTAATACTCAAATTGGAACTAAGGAAGAAAAGATTGATTCACTTAATATAAAATTGTATAGAGAAAAAGAATCACTAGCTCAGGTTTTGCGAAAGACAAACCATGTAGACGACTATTCTTTAGTTGAAGTTGTGCTGAGTAATCAAGAATTTTCCGGCTTCTTCGAAGACATCGATACATTTGCCGCTATTAAAACAGAGCTCAAGAACTCATTTCAAGAAATTGATGTAACAAAGAATAATACGGAGATTGAGAAGTTGTCACTTGAAGATAAAAAAGCGGCTGAAGTGGAACTTCGA
>Ga0209542_10018225_pt1 | contig 11386 bp, 12 predicted proteins | sample RifCSPhighO2_01_FD_184028 | JGI IMG/M metagenome (GOLD analysis project Ga0209542, IMG submission 184028) | Soil microbial communities from Rifle, Colorado - Rifle CSP2_plank highO2_0.1 (SPAdes) (version 2) | ecosystem: Environmental > Terrestrial > Deep subsurface > Rock core/Sediment ...
CAATTAAAGAGTTTGGCGCTGACAGAGTATTCTTTTGCGATGACAGACCTTCTCCAATAAGGGAAGCTTTAAAATTGTCACCTCATTATAGGATAGAAGTATATGGGATCATTCCTCCTAGTGCGCCCAAGAATTGGGCTCGTGTTCTGAAAGATGCCGGAGCAAAAGATTTTTATCCAAATGTGGCAGAATACTGCCAATTTCTGCAGACTATATAGAATACTAAACCGATTCAAAAAGTATTGCAATCACAATTCAATTACAAAGCCCTTTAGAAAATCTTTTTTATATGCGGGAATATATTACTAGTATGATATTTGACTGGAAAATCATTGCGACGCTTATAGTTGTTTTCATAGCTCTGGCAGTTATTATAGGCACATCAACACCTGTAGGCAATTTCTTTGCTTCTATAAAGGAAAAGTTCAACATAGGCCCGATAGTTAACACAAATTCAAAAGGAAGTATTGAATTCTATTTGACATGGGATAATTACAGTGATGTGGTAATTGACAACAAGCAGACACTGAATATTACTGTAAATTCTGAGAATTTCGTAGCCAGTATAGGGATTGGTAATCTCAATCTCACTGAAAAAACGGTGAGCATAGTTAATTTCAAAGGAACAGGGAACATAACAGGAAATGAAGTCAAACTTGATGGAAAATATAGTAAAATAATTATAGAAGGATTTGGTGAATTCTATAATGGCACAATAAAAGCTTCTGGTTTGTTTAATGAAATGTCCGTAGAAAATCCAGTATTTGCTAAATTAGCCATTGAAGGTTCTGGAACAATATCATACAAAGGCAATGAGCTTTCTGTAAATAACCAGACAGCAGAATTAACTTCAGTAAGCGGGGCATTTGTTTTTGGCAATGGGCTGAGAATTAACGGCACAGCGTCTTCAATAAAAGTAGGGGAAATATTGATAAAGTAAATATTCTTGACTGAGATTCCTAAATGTGTGAGGCACTAAGTCGAAAACACAACCTATGTTTTTCTCTTACTATCCTAGAAAGTAATCCTAAAAACAAGGGAGGTTACTCATTCTTGCTCTTCTTCTTTCTTCTCCTTCCCATAAACATAAAATTCTTCTTCCTTCAACGGCTTCAGGGTTTTGGATGAGACAAACTTGGGCTTTTCTGCCAGTTCTTCTATATTTTGTTTTCTTTTTGGTTCACTCTTTTTTCCCTTATTTTCCTTTACCTTGCCTTTCTCATTCAACTGATTTACCTTCTTTGCATAAGGAGAATAAGCCTTCTTCCCAGCTCTTTCCGAATAAGAAAGCATAGAGTGTAAAGATTTTCCAATCATGTAGACGAAATATACGCTTAATCCAAAAGTTATGTAAAACAAGACTGAATTCACGTCAGATGCCACAAAGAATCCCACGATGTTTGCTAGAAAAGGAAATATAATAGCTGCTATTGATATCATAATTGCGTTCTTTAAAACTTCAAGTGCCTTCCTAAATGCCAGAAAGAATAAAATAAATACTATACCAATCAGCAGGAGAGTTAAAGGTCCTAATTCTTCGAACATAATATCATTTTCTTCTGTATATTCTGCTTCTATGATCTATAACCTGGACATAGAGTATTTTATTTGAAAAATCAACATCAATAAGTGCCCTGTAATCTCCTATACGCAATTTATAGACATCATCTCCTTCGTAATGCTCTAAAAATAAAAATGGATTCTCTTTTATTTCCCTTAATTTACTTTTTATTCTTTCAGAAATATCCTTAGATAATCTATTCAGAAATTTGACAACATCTGGATGAAGTCTGATTTCATAATTCATCCTAATCTAGCTCATCCAGATCTATGTATTTGGATTTAGGCGTCTTGCGTGCATTCTTTAATTTCTTCTTTGCATAGACACTCAATTCATAGTTTTCTTGAAGAATATGTTTAATAAATTTCATGTCTTTCCTTATTATTTCTAATTCCTTATGAATTTTTTCTATTTCGGCTGGCATACTATTAATTCATTTTTTAGCTTAAAAAGGTTACAGTAATCCATTTGCTTTAGTTATAAGAAAGACTTATCAAGAACCACCAGTCAATAAACTGGTGGTATGCTAAGACGAAAAACACAAATTATAGTTATCCTTGCGATAATCAATAGGCTTTTGGTCATTCGTTAAGTTATCTTCTTTATGCCCCGAGGGGTATATTGATCTTTCCAACTTACTTTAGAATGGGGTTCCACCCCATACCCCACCACTGATCAGTAGACCAGTAGTATTCTTTATATAAAACTATGGACTAAGCCCAATAGTATCAACTTAGATGTTTTGAAATGACAATTAACCTTATTTCCATCCTTTTCTTACCTTGTTTTTAAACTGTTGGCCAGACATTTTCCTCGGAAGACTTCCATGAAATTTTCTTATGTCAGTTTCTTTTGATAGGGACTTAGAAGAAGCCTTTACTCTGTTGTAGAGATCTAAATCCTGATCTGCACTCTTCAAAACAGAATCAATAAATTTAACTTGCTGCGATGACCAAGTTTTATTATCAACACTTTTCATGTAATTAACCCAGTATTTTACAAAAGATATTCTTTCTTCATTATTTTTTTCTTTGTCTAATGAAAACATATATATCTTAATCCTTATCTCAACCTTATTACATCCAAAATCTTAGGCGCTTCTGTTTCTATCCTGAATATCTGATGCAAGTCCCTTGCTAAACTGATGCATTTTGAGCTTTCGCCATGATTGGTAATTATTTTCTTTGGCGTTGCCCTCATATGCTTGACATAATCAATGAGTTGCTTGTAATCGCTGTGCCCTGACAAGCCTTGTATTGTAACAATCTCCATTTTGATTTCTATATCTCTCCCATTATCTAATTGCACCCTTTTCCATCCTTTCTGTATTCTTCTTCCCATGGTGCCTTCAGCTTGGTATCCTACAAATAGAAGAGTGTTTTTCTCATTTCCAGAAAATTTCTGCAAATAATCTATTGCTGGCCCTCCTGAAAGCATGCCGGATGTAGCTAATACGACACATGGCTTGTCGGCAATATGCACTTGTTCCCTTTCTTTTTGCGAACCAATCCCTTTCATTCTTGGATCAATGAATGGATTCTTCCCTTTATGCAGGATTTTATTTTGAATATGCGGGTGCATGAATTCAGGATAAGCTGTATGAATTGCTGTTGAATCCCAAAGCATTCCATCCAGATAGATAGGAACATCAATGTTAGAATCAGCTAAAGTTGCTATAACATCCTGCGCCCTTCCTACAGCAAAAGTAGGTACAAGAACTTTTCCGCCTCTTTCTATTGTCCTTGTTATCGCTTCCATCAATTGTTGTTCTCCTTCCCTGTGAGGAGGTTGTATATCTTCTTGTGAACCGTAAGTCGATTCGAGTATCAATGCTTCAACTCTTGAAAAATCTGTATGGGCTTTTTCTAGAATTTTGGTATTTTCATATTTCATATCTCCAGAATAAAGTATATTGAACAAGCCATCTCCTATGTGTATGTGCGTAACAGCAGAACCCATAAGGTGTCCTGCGTTTTGCAGTGTTACTCTCATATCTGGAGTTATATCTGAAACTTCGCCATATTCCAAAGGAACACAATGTTTCAGCATTTCTTCAATTCCCCTTGAAGTGTAGGGAGGTTTCTTGTTTTCCCTCTGGCAGATACCTATGTAATCTAATTGTAGCAATGTCATCAAATCGCGGTTTGGCCTTGTGCCGTAGCAAGGACCTTGAAAACCGAACTCGTACAAATATGGTACGAGCCCGCAATGGTCGAGATGCGCGTGGCTTACTATTACTGCATCCAATTGCTGTATATTAAATTCCGGCGCATCCAAATACGGAAAAGGTCTTGATGCTGTAGCAGAAACACTTAACCCGCAGTCAAGAAGCACTTTGCTTTGTGGCGTTTGGAGCAAAAAACAGCTTCTTCCTACCTCCCTGCATCCTCCAAGACATGAAATTCTTATCCATTCTACATCTTTTCCAGGAGTATAGATTTTTTCACCCAGTTTATGCAGGAATTTTTTTCTGTAAGCTGATTCTCTGTGAAGCATTTTTCTTATAGATCTTATTATTTCAGAATCAATGGCTGGCGCCCTTCTTATGTCAGGAGTCCAGAAAGTTTTTTCTTTTACCTTTTGCAGTGTTTCTCCGCTCTTTCCTATAACCAGCCCAGGCTTTTCTGCATGTATTACAACCTTCGAGAATTCAGGCTCAAAATAAATATCCTTTATCCCAGCCTCCTTCGGAACAGATTCTCTTATTACTTCCTCTGTCTTATCTTCGCCAAGCACTATAGAAGGATCTGACCTTACTTCTATTCTTTTTTTTACAGTGCCAACTATTTTTTTTATCAGTGGCAACGAAGTCTTGAAAAATTCCTTGTTTTTTGTGTAAAGGATTATTTCACTGCCTTCGAAAGCTATTTCTGATATCATTGCCGTTTTAGGCAGTTCGGCTTTTATATCGTCAAGTATTTTCATTCTCTAATCACCCAAGGCGAAACCAAGGTTTCTCCCTTGACCCTCATCCTTTTTTCTCTTTCTACAGGTGAAATCATAGATTTCACCTGTAATGTGAAAATTCTCTAATTTTCACTTACAAGTTCAATTCTGAAGAATTGAACATTGTACAGGTAAACTCAGAAGAGTTTACCATGTAATCTCATTTCCTATGTAATCGATATTATTTTTTCTTTTCATGTCATCATTTCCTAAACAGAAAATATTATTTTCATAAATCAACTACTACAAAACGTATCCTAATATCATTTATTACACATCCTAATGAGAATGTCAATAGCAATAAAATTATTATTGGGCAAGCTCTTTTATCTTTTCTTTGTCAACGTGCTCAATACCTGTTTTATCTATAATTATAACTCTTATTTCTTTTCCGCCTGAATACACATCTCTTTCTCTTGCAGCACGAATAGCTCTTACAGCTAATTTTATTCCTTCTTCTCTTGTCATTCCTTCCCTGTATTCATTCTCTAAAACTCCGTAAGCAAAAGGCGATCCGGAACCTGTGGAAGTAACTTTTTCTTGCTCCACCCCGCCAAATGGATCTATGCTGAAAACATGGTAGCCATTTTTATCAGCGCCGCCTATTATGAGCATTGCGATGTAAGGATAATATCTGTATGAATTCATTAAATTGGAAAGCAGTGTTGTAGCAGCTTTAACCGTTATTTCACTGCTTCTCGTGAGCTTGTAGATGTTTATTTCTGCTGAGAGTATTCTTATGAGCGCCTGCGCATCGCCAACAGCGCCAGATATTGTAACTGCCATCTTGTCATCTACAGGATAAATCTTCTGCGCTTCCTTGCTTGAAATCATTGAACCCAAAGTGCTTTTTGTCTCTGCGGCAAGAACTACACAATCCCTGCATACAAGACCTACAGTAGTTGTTCCAGTCTGTCTTATTTTAAGGTTCATTTTCTCTTTCTGCATGTTATCATCTTATTCTTAAAAAGAAGTTAAGATTATATTGATAGATGAAGTATTTAAAATTAATTTCGATTATTTTTGAGATTTTTTGTGATCATAGATCGCAGACCGAAGTTTTTGATTGACCTTTTTTCTAAAAAGGTCAGGTTTTTGATCATTTTTTAGGGTTTCTTGATGATGATTTTAGGTTTCTTGATGATGATTTTAGGTTTCTTGATGAAACTTCTTTCCAAAAGAAGTTTCGATGTGAGAGATGAACTAAGTTAATATAGACATTTAGTTACTGAGGCGTAATGAACCTTTATATACTTTACTACTTTAAAGTGATTGTTCTATAATTGGGGAGTAATGAAATTGAATGGTGGTGCTATGGTGATGATGACAGTACAAATAAGACTAACCGAAAAACAGCTGAAGTCAATAGACCAGCTCGTGAAGAAAGGCGTTTACCCAAATCGTTCTGAAGCAGTCAGAGACGCTGTAAGAACGCTTGTACACGAAGTCGATCTTCCGGGAAAAGTATAAATTGACTTATTTTCTTTTTTATTTAATTCTATTATATCCTATTAGCATTACTAGGTTTATTATAAATCATCCCAGTAGATTATTCACAATTTCTTCGGGATTGAATTCTTTAAGATCAGAGTAATTTTGGCCTACTCCCAAATATAATATAGGCTTCTTTATCGTATGTGACGCGCTTAGCGCTGCTCCTTTTTCATAAACATCAGCCTTGGTCATTATTATACCATCCACGCTTACTGCGTCATTAAACAGTCTTGCCTGATCGTAAATGTCATTTCCAGTTATTGAATCCAGAACCAGTATTTTCATATCCGGCTTATTCACCCTTATTACTTTTTTCAGCTCGTCCATAAGATTAACATTCGAATGGCTCCTGCCTGCAGTGTCTGCTAAAACCACTTTACTGCCTATAGATTTTGCGTGCTTGACCGCATCAAATATTACAGCTGCTGAGTCAGAACCGTATTTATGTTTCACTACCTTAACATCAATTCTTCTTCCATGCTCTTCTAATTGTTCTATCGATGCAGCCCTAAATGTATCGCCTGCGGCTAGAATAGGATTATATTTCTTCAATCTATGAGCAAGTTTTGCAATACTTGTAGTTTTACCTGTGCCGTTAAAGCCGCAGAAAACTATAAGCAGCGGCTCTTTTGTTTTTTCGTATTTCTCTTCTATCACCTTCTCTATTTCTACTTTAGGCTGCTTCATGCAATCCAGAATAGATTTTCTCAAAGAATTAGTAATCGTTGTTTCAACGCTTCCCCTTTTCACTTCCTGGCCGATAAGATCATTTTTTAAGTCATTGCTTATCTTTTCAACAGTTTCAAAAGCAACATCGTTTTCCATCAGAACTATTCTCAATTCCTTCAATATCTTTTCTATCTCTTCTTCGCTGAGTTTTTTTTCAACAACTTTTTTTACAACCTTTTCAAAGAATCCTCTCTTTTCTTCTTTAACCTCTTCTTTTACTTCAATTTCTTTTGGTTTCTCTTTTACCTTTATTTCAGGTTCAACGCGCTTAACTTCAGGTTTTATTTCTTCTTTTTCTATTTTTATTGCCGGTTTTTCCTTTTTGAATATCCTTGAGAATATGCTTCGTTTCTTTTCCTCTTTTGGCTCTTCTATAATTTCTTCCTTCACTTCTTCAATTTCTTCTGCTTTTATCTCTGGTTTTATTTCTTCGACTTCTATAGTATGCTTCTTTTTTTCAATTTTAATTTCAGGTTTTGTTTCTTCCCTTTCTATTTTCATCTCAGGTATTTCATCTTTCTTTATTTCAGGTATTTTTTCTTCCTTCTTCACTTCTTCTATATACTCTCTTATCTCTTCCTTTCTTTCTTCTATCTCTTCTCTTAACTCCGGCTTTTCTTCAATGATAGGTTCCTTTATTTCTTCCTTAACTTCTTCTTCTTTTACGCTCTTAGAAACTTTTTCTATTGCTGCCTTTAGCTTCTTCTTCAACGAATCGAACATAATTAAACCCTGTTAGAAATGGATATAAGTATTAATAAATTAATGATAAATGTGCTTTGATGAGTTTACGTACCTTGGAAAATATTGTAAAAGCTAATCATCTTATAAGAGGAGAACAATACCAATCTGTTCTCAGGGACATCATAGAAGATGGTGATAGGGAAGATCTAAGAGTTTATTTAAAAATGATAGTCGAAGAAGATTCTTATGCTACTTTCTTAGCTGTGATGAACGTCGGAGATAGAGGGACAATAGAATATGTTTCGACACTTCTTTTAGATTCAAAAGATTATAGAGACTTGAATAGGGCATGGACAGGCTTCATGCATCTTGGAATAAGAGAAAAATATGATGAAGCTCTTGACAGATGGAAGAAACTATCCGCCGTGAAATGAGATGCCCTGTACAACTACCTGTAGTATCTTCAGCATCTCTTTTCGAATTCCTTTTCTGCAAAAAGGCAGTAGTTTTCAGATGAATTCGAAAATAATCATTCCTGCATCTGCTCGACCATTTTCTGCAGTTCTGGTTCAAGTCTTTGTATTTCTTCGATATATTTGTTTATTTCTGATGTCAATTCCCTGTCAATATCGCCTATTTCACTCATTCTTAATTCTAAAAAGCTTATCGCGTCTTCCCTGTCTTTTCTTGCCAGGATTCCATTTCCTATATTCACAAGAACTTTCTCTGTATCTTGGATGTCAGCAGAAACAAAAACATTAGATCCGAGTGTAGTCATTATATTTTGCCCTTCCTTGACATCTTTCAATTTTTTCAATGCGTCAATAGAAACAGCTAATTCTGCTATTCTTTCATTTATCATATTCTTTTGCTCAGCTAAAGCATTCAATTGCTGCTTCAGCATCTGCAGCATGATATATTTCTTCTGAACTTCTCTTTCATCGATGGGCATATCTGTAGTTTGACACAAATGGTTTTAAGCCTTATAAAAACCCTAAAGCTTCGTTTATTTTTCCCATTTCTATGCCAGAACTTCTGTTGCTCACCACAAATCCGTGGCTGTTTGCTATGACTCCTGATTTTACGTAAAAAGAACCGAAACTTACAGTACCAATGTCTACAGGAACTTGAAGAGTTTCTTCGATTATTTTCTTTTCCTTGTCTTTGATTTTAGGCGTGACCAAACAACCTTTATTCGTTGTTATAGCTAAATTTCCGATAACGTTCGAGCCGCCAATCTTTGTTACTGCAACTGGCAAGGAAAATGCTTTCTCTATTTCCGCTTTTTTTCTCCTAAAAACAGGAGCTAGAATTATACCATTATCATTCATCACTATAAGATTTCCCAAACACGTATATTTTGTTTTCAGTCTATGCACTTCCAGATTTTTTTTCAGTTCTTTTACTTCGTGTTTTTCTATCATATCAGGCACAATAATTCCAGACGAATTGCCTACTGAGAATAAACTTAGAAAAGGTGTTTCCATAAGCAATGCGTTTATTACTTTTACATTTACTGCGTCCTTTACCTTTTTTACTTCCTTTCCTGATATGCCTAAAAGACAGTATTTATCTGTGGCAAAGCCGTACAGCCCTATGTTAGGATCTCCGGCGAAATTTGTTTTTAGGAACATGATAATCCTTGAAGGAAAAGGGTTTAATGTCTTCTATCCGTTATTCGCTGATACAATTAAGGATCCAAGCAGCGGCGAAACACCAACAGCATATTTGTACCCTATCTCCTGCTCTGACAATGCTCTTTCATAAATAGTTGCTTCATCAATTCCACCGTTGAATATGCCATCACTTATCCATCCGCCTATCATCAGGTAATCATTTGCCTGCGAGCCTGCATTGTATGTGATCGGAGAAGTGTTTGGTTTTTCAGCGCTGAGCTGGCCGTCAATGTACAGTTTCATCTTTGTCCCATCGTATATGCCAACAACGTGATGGTATTTGCCGTCTTTAGGTATTTTCTCTGCTGACATGATTGAAGCAGCAGTTGTCCTGCTGGTAGAAAGCCAGAAAGTTATTTTCTCACTTCCCGGATCGCCTGCTTTTGTTGTGTGCAATGAATATGAGAAGAACGGCGATCCCCATGCCCCGCTTCCTACAAATCTTTTGCTAACGATGCCCTTGAATATATTTCCTGATGAGTTTTGTGACTGCATTTTTACCCACGCCTCGACTGTTATTGAATTCTTCGGCTTTTCTAAAACAGAATTATCATTGATTGTTATTACGGACCCGTTAACGTCCCAGTAACCAATCCTTCCTTCATTTATCCCTTCGCTAACTGACTGAAGGGAAGATGCCTGCGCTTGCCCGCCGCCTTCAATGCAACTGTGCTGGTATTGTAATATTACTCCCAAAATGTCATTGGGCAAATCTATAACGCCATCAGGAGGTCCAATGTTCCATGGATTAGGTCCTATCGATGGGCCGCGGTCGAATGTCACATTGTACGGCGGATTGCCTTGGGGCGAGTAGTGCAGTATAACACCTAATATGTCGTTCGGGAGATCAATGATCTTGTCCTTCGGTCCGCCTCCGCCGCCTAAAACATCATAGAAGTCCCACGGATTCGTAGGATCCCTTTGTCCTCCTGTCTTGTTGTTAGACCCAATTTCTCTGCCGTCTTTGCAGCCGTCGTTGTCAGTGTCAGGATTTAATGGATTGGTACGTACAAAAGTGCCTCCTGTAAGATTGAGTATTCCATTTGGCAGTGTGAAACCATTGACTTCTGTGCCGTCCTTGATGCCGTCGGAGTCTGTGTCTGCATTGCAGGGATCTGTACCAAGAGTCATCTCGTCTATGTTTGTTAGATTATCATTATCTGAATCAAGATTTGCATCGTTTGTTAATGGATCCAGGCATGTGTTTGCAACCTCATACGGATCTGACATTCCGTCATTATCTGTGTCTGTTTCTTCTGTTGTACAGTTTCCTTTACAAGATAGATTATTTGGAGTTGTTATATTATCCACATTTCCATCATTATCGTTATCAATTGTCATTGTATAACTAGGATTTTCTGGTGTAACATTCAATATTGCAACGGTTTCATTTGTTATCTGCACTTCATTATACTCTACAACACTTTCTGATAAATTTTCATTGCTTTCGTATAAGGATAGATTGAATTGTCCTTGATCTGTAGCCTCAATTACAAATGTTATATTATCATTTGTGATTATGTCAATTACCTCAGTACTATTGTCAGATGAAATGAACATATAGGTTCCTGAAATTTCTGTCTCTATTCCGCCTGTTTCATTAAGACCTACATGTCTTCCTTGAGAGTCATATGCATGAAGATTTACGGGACTATGTACTACAGCTGTCCTTCTGTTGGGAGTAACGTCGGCCCATTCTACTGGACTGTTCCATTGCTCTTTAGTTACTGGTCCAGTTGGACCACTGGCTTGAAACTTGGCTGATAATTGTCCCCAATGACCTTGAAATGATATCCAATCAGTATTGTCGTCTATTATTTCAATTTGGTATTCTGTTTTATCGCCACTAATTAATGAAACATCTGTATAGCTATGATATAATTTTTCACCAGTAGAACTTATACGACCCCCGTCAGAAATCCTACTATACGATTCAGAACAAAAATGAGGTTCTCCAGATGCATAATATATTTTGCTATACGAAGCGTGACTTCCTTGAGCTACATAGACACTCGGATGTGTGAAATCGACCTTAGTAATCTCAGTTAACCAATCATACGTATCTTTACACGTATGAACAGCATATGTTGCACTGGGAACAGTTTTTGTATAAGGGTCAAAATATATTTGGATCATTTCCCAATCTCCTTCATGATTATTTTCTCCATTATTATAAGGATAAAAGAACCAATACTGAAGAACATTGTAGCCCCCATCGGTTGTATTTCTTGCATAAACAGTTAGTGGGTATGAATAAAATCTTGCTTGTTCTGGATCATCTCCTGGTTCTGCATTT
>Ga0209542_10018226_pt1 | contig 11386 bp, 10 predicted proteins | sample RifCSPhighO2_01_FD_184028 | JGI IMG/M metagenome (GOLD analysis project Ga0209542, IMG submission 184028) | Soil microbial communities from Rifle, Colorado - Rifle CSP2_plank highO2_0.1 (SPAdes) (version 2) | ecosystem: Environmental > Terrestrial > Deep subsurface > Rock core/Sediment ...
CATTTCTTCACAAGACATTTCACCGGTAATATTATTTCTTTCCATGAGTAATTTTAGCAAACCTGCCTGATGAAATAATTCACCCTCCGTGCGGTACAAGCTGTGTCCGAAAAAGTCTTAATATATCAATAAAATTGAAGCTACGCAATAAAAAAACCGATCTTCAATTCACGAAGGCCGGCTTTTGATTGTGCTACGGATTTTGCTGGGCGAGCACGATAATGACGCCCATGCGCATATAGGCCCGGAATTCATCAGGCGTTATCTCAAGCTTTTCGAGAAGGGCAAGTCCTTCAGTCCTGATAAATACAACTTCGAGGTTGTTTCCGGTGTTATAGATGATGTCTTTGGCCATTATCATCTCCTCTGCAGGAAGTTCATTGAAGATCGCCGTGATTTCTTCGAATCTCCCTTCGCCAATCTGTGCATTAAGCTGGTTGTACTCTTTCGCGAGGTCATTCTTTTTTTTTTTGCTCAACACGGAAGGCTCCTTGGGTGAAAAAGGTTCTAGGGAAAGCTTATCAAATTTCAATGGATTGTCAAATTTGCGTCTCATTTCTTTCTCGTGGTACAATAGACAATTATTTTATGAATTTGTACGCCAAAAAGAAAAATTATTTTGTCCGTAATGTGATCATTTCACTAGTTGGTTTAGCTTTATTCATGGCTGTGATGAACTTCTTTGAGCAGCCCATTAAAAATGCAGCCCATGTGGTTTCTGCGCCCATGCTAAAAAGTTTCTGGCAGGCCGGGGCAAGCTCTTCGCAATTTTTAGGGTCATTTTTTAGTAATGGCAGTCTGCAGGCCGAAAGCAGTAACTTAAAGCAAGAAAATGCAAAACTGGCGGCACACGTTATCGCCTTGCAGGGCTTGGTGCGTCAAACCCAGACTGCCGCGGAGTTTTCACAAAACGTGGCCAGTAACCTTTCTGGGTTGCAGGTTCAAGTTATCGGCCTGGATGAGGAGCACGACATTGCTACGCTTAATGCGGGTTCCGCCCAAGGGATTGTTGAAAACATGCCAGTGGTTTCTGGGCACAATGTGCTGTACGGGAAAATTTTGAAAGTATATAAGAATTTTTCGACGGTGGCCCTTATTTCCAACTCGCTAAGCGCGCTTGACGTAAAAATCCAGACTCTTGAGTTAACGACGTCGGCGGTTCGCGGTGTCATTAAGGGTAGCGGAAAGCTTGGTATTTACTTAGATTTAATTTCACTTAACGCCAGTATCCAGGCTGGGGATATTTTGGCAACGTCAGCTTTAGACGGCATTTATCCTAAAGACTTGTTGGTGGGCAAAATTGTTTCCGTGAATAAAGATGACGCTAAGCCTTTTCAAACAGCATCTGCGCAGCCCTTTTTTGACATTAAAACAGCCGATAACCTCTTTGTAATTACTGACTATAAACGGTAATGTGGTTTAAGTTTCTCGCCATTTTTTTAGCTATTTTTCTGGCATCTGTGGTTCAGGCCAGCTTTTTGGCGCACTTTACCATTCTGGGCAACTCTGCTAATCTGGTGTTTGTTGTGTTTGCCGTAGTTATTTTTTATGAGTGTATACTGAATCGCCTGTGGCCGCGTGAATTCTACAAGGAAATTATGGTAGTGGTTGTGGCTGGGTTTTTCGCCGACCTGTTTTCATCATTTTCATTCGGCCTTTCCATAGCTATATTTTTGGTACTCTACCTAGCCATAAAGACCGCCATTTATTTTTTAAAAGAGATCCCCGACCGTTATTTAATAGTCTACTTCCTAGCTGTTTTTGCTCCTTCATTTTTTGCCTACCATGCTGTGCTTGGAATTATCTCAAATAATCTTCGTGTAAATACAGCCTTTTTCATAGCATTGGCATACAATATCGTACTGGCCGCCGCTCTCTTTTACTTCTATAAAAAAATTGACAGCATTAAAAGCGGCCGGCAATTAAAGCTTTTCCATTAATGTTTCAAAGAAAAAAGTACCGGATAAAGGAATCTTATGGCAACATAGAAACCCACGAGGTTTTTTTAGACTCATTGGCACATGTCAAGGAAGAAGAGCTCGGCCTCACTGAGAAAAAGTTTGAAGTGGCCATAAAACCAAAAGTTATTTTGGCGCTTTTTGGTTTTTTCCTAATTGGCGCCGCGGTACTATTCGGTCGGGTTTTTTATTTTCAGGTTCCCGAAGGTAAAAAACTAGCTGCCTTGGCGGAAAGTAACAAGGCAAATATTAGCCTAGTGCGTCCTGAGCGCGGTATTATTTACGACAGCGCCATGCAGCAGTTAGTTTTTAACTCGCCTGCATATGACCTTGTGTGCGACAAACGTAATTTTTCAATCCATTCGGCAGAATATGCAACTGAACTTCAGAAAATCGCAGCGGCCATTGCCGTGTCGTATGAGCAATTAGCAGGCGCTTTATTAGATTCAGAAAATTCCAAAGTAGTGCTGGCTGAAAATATTCCCCAAGAAACACTCCTGGTGCTGGAAACTAAAATGGCTGATTTACCCGATTGCGCCATCGAAAAAAACACCACTCGAGACTATGTGATGGGGCCGGTCTTCTCGCAAGTGCTTGGCTATGCCGGTAAAATCAATAAAAGTGAACTGCAAAAAAGTACTGGCTATAGTTCGACCGATTACATTGGAAAAACTGGCGTGGAAAGTTACTACGAACAGGTTTTGCGGGGCGTTCCTGGGCAGGTGCAAATTATTAGAACGGCTACCGGCGTGCAAAAGGGCGACGCTATTACCGTGCAGCCGCAGGCGGGCAATAACCTGGTGCTAAATATCGATGCCGGCCTGCAAAAAACTATTTACGATGCACTAGAAAAGTCTATCCGAAATATTGGGGCAAAACGCGGGGCTGCGGTGGCCTTAGACCCTAAAACAGGCGCAGTTTTAGCTCTGGTTTCATATCCCAGCTACGATAACAATATTTTCAGCGCTGGCATTTCCCAAGCTGATTACAGCGCCCTAATTGCTGACCCTAATCAGCCATTTTTTAACCGGGCTATTGCGGCTCAATATCCAACAGGCTCCACCATCAAGCCCTTTTTGGCTTCCGGGGTACTGCAAGAAAACCTTATTTCACCTGATAAAATCATTAATGACCCCGGGTATTTATTGATCCAAAGCCAGAATGATCCAAATGTAACGTACCGCTTCGGCGGTGTCACTCCGCACGGCGATGTTGATATGCGTGAAGCCATTGCCGTTTCAAGCAACATTTATTTTTACACCATTGGCGGAGGATATGGCGATCAAAAAGGTTTAGGGCCAAGCGGCATTAAAAAGTACCTAGACATGTATGGCTGGGAACAAAAAACCGGTATTGACTTGCCAGGTGAATTTAAAGGTTTTGTGCCAAGTCCGGCGTGGAAAAAAGAAGTGAAAAAAGAAAATTGGTGGGACGGGGATACTTATAACCTTTCCATTGGCCAATCTGATTTGCAGGTGACGCCATTACAGGTGGCGGTAGCCTACGGCGCCATTGCCAATGGAGGCACGTTGTATAAGCCGCAAATTGTGCAAAAAGTGATAAGTGGATCAGGGGCAAATGCTCCTGTAGTGCAAGAATTTCAACCCGAGGTGGTTGGGCGGGTTGATATTGACGCTAAAAATTTACAGGTAGTTCGCGAAGGCATGCGTGATGGCGTAAAATATGGTTCGTCGGTGATGCTTAACTCATTGCCATTTTCCGTTGCCGGTAAAACGGGAACTGCAGAAACCAACAAGGCTGGATTTTTTAATACCTGGTCATCAAATTTCGCGCCTTACGAAAACCCCGAAATCGTTTTTGTGGCAACCATTGAAGGAGTGCAGGGGCTAAGATCAGCCACATTGCCTGTAGCCAATGAGGTGCTCTACTGGTATTTTACGCACAATTAAAAAGGGAAGGTGATTGCCTGCCTTCCCCTCCGAGCGATTATCAAGATTATCCATCTACCTCTTCACATAGAGCCGTAGCTCCTTTTGTGTAGAACTTTGCAGTGAGCGGATCCGCGAGAATTATTTCCACGAACATTTTGTCCGCTTCACCTTGATTTTCTGCCATGAAATTGGTGGCTAACCTTGGCACAACTCCTCCGCCAGGAAGTTCCATGAAAAGCCTACACTTGAAACGCTTCAGATGACCCTTCTCCATGATATGCCCCCCTTCGGAATTTCGGCTTCCGATAAGCCGCCTTTCAATAGGGTAAAAGGTTAAGCACCGCTATTGACCTATTCCTAACATAAAAGTGGTAAAATAAAAAGTAGTATGATAGCATTACAAAATGGCAACGATTGATGAATTACGAAAAGTAAGGCTAGAGAAGTTAAAATCCCTGCAATCGTCAGGGCTTTTGGCTTACCCAGCGACCACCAAGCGGACGCATTCTATTGCAGAAGGATTGACTGATTTTGAAGAAATTTCTAAAAGCGGGAAAGAAGTTGTGTTGACAGGCAGAATTATGGCCATGCGCGGCCATGGCGGAGCAATGTTTTTAGATATTTACGATGGTTCAGAGTTGAGCGGTGTCGGAGACCGCACACTTTTGAAGATTCAAGGCCTAATCAAAGAAGATAAGGTGGGGCCAAAAGGATACAAGTTTTTTACTGATCATTTTGATATTGGGGACTTTGTTGAAATAAAAGGCATATTGATGGAAACAAAAAGGGGAGAGAAAACCATTGAAGCCACGGATTATAAAATGCTAGCCAAAAGCTTGTTGCCGTTGCCTGAAAAGTGGCACGGCTTGCAAGATGTTGAAGAGCGGCTAAGAAAAAGGTATTTAGACATTCTATTTAATCCTGAAGTGAAAGAAATGATCAAAAAGCGCGCGGTTTTTTGGAATAGCATGCGAGAATTTTTAATGGGAAAGAACTTTTTGGAAGTGGAGACACCTATTTTAGAAATAACCACCGGCGGCGCCGATGCTCGGCCGTTTACCACCCGCCACAATGCCCTGGATTTAGACGCCCACTTGCGTATTTCCATTGGCGAACTGTGGCAAAAGCAGCTTATGGTGGCCGGCTTTGAAAAAACCTTTGAAATCGGTCGGCTTTTCCGTAACGAAGGCATGGACGCCGAACACTTGCAGGATTTTACCGGCATGGAGTTTTACTGGGCATACGCGGATTACCACATGGGTATGGAATTGGTGGAAGAATTGTACAAATATATCATCCAAAAAACCTTCGGCACGCTCAAATTTACCATCCGCGGTATGGAAGTAGATTTTGCAAAGAAGTGGGAAAAATATGATTATGCGACAACTATCAACAAATACGCCAAGATAGATATTTTTGAGACCTCTCTGCCGGAAATGGAAAAGCAACTCCAAAAACTGAAGATTGATTACGATAAAAAAGGCTTTAACAAAACCCGGGCCATTGATAATTTATGGAAATATTGCCGCAAAAACTTGTCCGGTCCCGGTTTTTTGATTCACTTACCGGTTGATGTTTCCCCTTTGGCCAAACGTGACGAAAAAAATCCAAAAATTGTCCAGCGCTTCCAGGTGATTGTGGCCGGATCAGAGGTGGGTAATGGCTACAGCGAATTAAATGATCCTATTGACCAGGCCGAAAGATTTACTGGACAGCAAAAGCTGCGCGAAGCGGGAGATCAAGAGGCTCAAATGTTTGATAAAGATTTTGTGGAAGCGCTGGAATATGGTATGCCGCCCACTTGCGGCTTCGGGGTTGGAGGAGAGCGCCTGTTCAGTTTTTTAATGGACAAACCCGCACGCGAAACCCAGATTTTTCCTCTTATGAAACCCCGCTAGGGTTTCATCTCAGACATGTCAAGTAGTTGAGACAATTTTTCAAGTTTGGTATCATTATTAAATGTCAAAAGGTCAATTAAGGAAAATTAACGCGAGGAAAGAGACTTATTATCAGTGCACTTATTGTAAAGATAAAATTTTTTGGAATACTCATAAAAAGTTAATATCTTGCCGATGTGGAAAAATTTCAGTTGATGGTTGTGAAGATTATATCCGCATTGGAGCAAATCAAGGGGATTATATAGTAGTTGAAGAATAAAAAATGAAAATACTGGTTTTCGGTACATTTGACGGCTTACATGAAGGGCACGAAAACTTTTTTAAGCAGGCTAAAGAATTTGGAGATTATTTAGTTGTGGTGATTGGCCGGGATTCAACGGTTGAACAGGTAAAAAAGCGGTTGCCAAAATTTAACGAATTAGAACGCCAGAAGGCCGTTTATGAATGTGGCTTAGTTGATGAAGCCGTACTTGGTAACGAGGGTAGTGACCCGTATAAAATTATTGACCAAGTTAAGCCAGATATTATTTGCCTAGGCTATGATCAAACCCATTTTGTTGATAAACTAGCCGCAGAACTTCCAAAGAGGGGATTAGGGCACGTAAAAATTGAGCGACTCCAGGCTTTTGAGCCAGAAAAATATCATTCCTCGCTTCTTAATAAATAACTCATCTATAGTCTAATTCGCGCGAATAGGCGAATAGTATGGAGCATGAAAAATAAAGAATTGTCTAAAATTTTTAAAGCGCTAGGAAACGAAAGAAGACTTTTAATTGTAACTTTACTTTTCAAAAATAAGGAATTGACCGTAGGACAGATTAGCGAATTCATACATCTTTCGTTCAAGGCTACTTCCAAGCATTTACTGATTCTTAGTAATGCTAATTTGGTAAGCATGAGACAGATAAGTTTGAATAGATTTTATTCACTCAATAACCCAAATTTCATAAAACAGTTTTTAGGCGTATAATACTATTAGATAATGTGAACCCATTCTCTTATTCGCGCGAATAAGCGAGTAGTTCTGAAACCCATATGTTGGATATTAATAAAATTCGCAACAACAAAGAAGAAATTAAAAAATCCTTGCTCACGCGAATGAAGGAGGATGCTTTTAATTTAGATGAAATTATTGTTTTAGACGATAAACGCAAAGAACTATTAACTAAAGCTGAACAGCTAAAAGCAGAGCGCAATAAAAACTCTAAAACCAAGCCAACGCTGGAGGTGATTGCCCAAATGAAAAAGATTGGAGAAGACATTAAGGAAATGGATTCTATTGTGCGACAAACCGAAGAAACGCTGAAGGAGAAATTATGGAGACTGCCCAATATGCCACTTGGTGATGTGCCTGTGGGCAAAGATGAACGGGCAAATGTTGTTTTGCGTAAAGTTGGAAAAATTCCTAAATTCAGTTTTCGGGCAAAAGATCATCTGGAAATAGGAGAAGCTCTGAATATCCTAGATGTTAAACGAGCTGCGAAACTTTCTGGTTCCCGCTTTGGATACTTCAAAAGAGAAGCTGCATTTTTGGAATTTGCCTTGGTGCAATTTATTTTTGCAAAAGCCACGAAAAGGGGATTTGTCCCTATTGTTCCACCTGTTTTAATTAAGCCAGAGGTTATGAAGGGAATGGGCTATGTTGATACCCCAGAAGACTTGGCCGAAAGATACTACCTGGAAAAAGATGAGCTGTTTCTTGTGGGGAGTTCCGAACAGTCTATTGGAGGCCTGCACGCCGGGGAAACTTTTGAAGAAGGTGAGTTGCCCAACAGGGTTATTGCTTTTTCGACCTGCTTTCGGAAAGAGGCAGGCAGTTATGGAAAAGATACGCGGGGAATTTTACGCGTACACCAATTTGATAAAGTAGAATTGTTTAGTTTCTGTCACCCAGATAAGTCAAAAGAAGAACATAGCATACTTGTGGATTTCGAGGAAAGCCTTTGGAAAGCTTTGAAAATTCCGTATCAGTTAGTGCAACTTTCAACGGGAGACATGTCCAGACCGTCTGCTAGCACGATGGATATAGAAGCTTGGCTACCTGGGCAAAATAGGTATCGAGAGGTGAGTTCTGCCTCAAATACAACAGATTTTCAGGCGCGCCGTCTCAATATCCGTTACAAAAATAAAAACGGTAAATTGGAGCCACTCCACATGTTGAACGCCACTGGTTTTCCTATTGGAAGAACCATAATCGCCATTCTGGAAAACTACCAACAAGAAGATGGCAGTGTAGCAATTCCAAAAGTGTTACAGAAATATACTGGTTTTAAGGCCATTAAGCCGCGCACAAAATGATGGAGGAAAGAAGGGTTGTTGTTAATGGGTTATTAGTGAACTATAGGGTGTTTGGCGCCAGTGAAGCGCAAAAATCGCTATTAATTTTGCATGGGTGGCCAAGCAGTTCTGAAAAATGGATGCCAACCGCGGAGCTGTTAAGCCAAAACCGCAAAGTGGTGGTTCCAGATTTACCCGGTTTCGGCAAAAGTCAGGAGCCACCTATTTCCTGGAGCTTGGATACCTATGTGGGCTGGCTTAACGAATTCACTGAACTTGTGCCAGAATTAAAGCGCGGTTTTTACCTGCTAGGGCATTCGTTTGGCGGAGCCTTAGCCTGTAAATTTACCATAAACTACACCCAAAAAGTAGAGAAATTATTTTTAGCAGCGGCCGCGTGCATCCGAACAAAAACCATCAGTAAAAACGCTTTAAAAAAAATTGCTAAACTTGGAAAATTGATTACCTGGGTGCCTCAATACGATGTAATCCGTAAAGCTTTTTATAAGTTTATTGTCCGCCGCAGTGATTATTTGAATGTTTCCGAAAACATGAAAGAAACTTACTTACGAGTGATCGCCGACGACCTTTCGCAAAAAATAAACTTTATAAAGGTGCCAGTTATTATTATTTGGGGCGATAAGGATACTTTGACTCCACCCGAGGACGCAGAATTTATGAAGGAAAAAATTCCGGGCTCAAAATTAATTCTGATGCCGGGCGTCGGGCACGCGCTGCAAGTCCAGCAACCAGAGGTTTTGGCCCAAAATATTTCAACTAACTTTTAAGCTTTGACTATAAATCTTCTTCTTTCTTCCATAGCCTTCTTGTGGTTTGTGAGGACAATAAAATTTGTCCTCTTTTGGATTTATTTATGGCAGTTGAAAGATTATCATATCGGCCGCTTTAGGGCTCACTTTGAAACTCAAAAAGGAAAAAGGCTAGTATTTTCCGGGTACCCGCTGCTGAAAATTGCGCTACTATTTTTAACCTTGTCCAGTTTTTACTTTTTATACGTACTGTTATTGGTATATTTGGCAGAATCCATTATTTTTGTACGGGCTTTTGTGGGGCGCGGCTACAAAAAGCCAGTCATAACCTCAAAAACAACACTTCTCATTTGCGTTGTTTTAGTTATTTCTGCCATATTTTTATTTACCACCTGGGGAATACTATCTATAAACGGATTTATCTTTGCGATTTTAACGTTTGACGTTTTAGCGCCTGTTATTATTTCTCTCATTGTTCTATTGTTCCAACCTGTGTTTGTCGCTATACGAATAGCAATTTTGAACCGGGCAAAGAATGCATTGCGCAAACATTCGAAGTTAAGGGTCATTGGTATTACCGGCAGCTACGGAAAAACAGCAACCAAAGAATTTTTAGCTACCATAGTAGCTTCAAAATTTAACGTTTTATCTACCCCAGAACATAAAAATTCAGAAATGGGTATTGCTCAAACTATTTTACGCGCATTAAAACCCGAACATGAGATATTTATCGTGGAAATGGGGGCGTACAGCAAAGGCGGCATACAATTGTTGTGCGACATGACGAAGCCAGAGATTGGTATTGTCACGGGCGTCAACGAGCAACACTTAGCAACCTTTGGTTCAATGGAACATTTATTGTCGGCAGAAGGCGGACAGGAATTACTGGCTGCGTTACCAAGCTACGGCCTCTTGGTGGTGAATGGAGATAATCAGTACTGCCTGGATTTATACAAAAAGGCTGAAGTTAACAAAAAAATGTATACGGCTTCGAAAACTAATATCCAGGCGGATATTTGGGCTGAAGAGATTAGCATAAAGCCTGGCAACTTAGATTTTATGGCTATTAATCAAAAAAGAGAGGCGGGGCACATTGCGGTCCATGTTTTGGGTAAACAGCAGGCACAAAATCTATTGGCTGCAATTTTGGTGGCTCAGTATCTTGGTATTACCATGGAAGAAATTATTGACGCATGTAGAAATATTAAACCAGAGCAGGCGGGCATGACCATGAAAAATGGAATACACGGCATTACTATTATTGATGCTTCATACTCCGCTAATCCCGATGGAGTATATGCTGACTTAGAGTATTTAAAAATATTTTATGGTAAAAAAATAATCGTCATGCCATGCTTGATTGAATTAGGGACGAAATCATCTGAAATTCATAAAAGAATCGGTAAAAAAATAGCCGAAGTTTGTGATATGGCCATTATTACCACCGGCGCTAAATTTGAAGAAATTCGCAGCGCGGCGGCAGAAAATCACATGCCAGCCAATAAAATCTTACTATGCGGCAATCCGCAAGAAATATTCCACGAAATCACGGCCTTTTGCAGCGCTGGCGATGTTATATTATTGGAAGGAAGAGTGCCGGGAGAATTAATTAGCTTGTTAAATGGTTAGTAAATTTTCCGCCGGAGGCGGATCCGCCTTTGGCAGAAAGCCCATCTCTATTTCGCTTTCTCCGAATGTCCAGAAGGATGACGTGGTCTTGGCTTTGAAGTTACTGTTTCAACCCTGGAAATGGAAACAGGGAAGCGCCATCAAGGAGTTTGAGCAAGACTTTGCTAAATACTTGGGGGTAAGGCATGCTTTTAGTTTTAACTCTGGGCGCAGCACGCTTTATGCTATCCTTAAAGCCCTTAATTTGCCCCAAGGCAGCGACGTGGTTCTTCAAACGTTTACATGTAACGCGGTGCCAAACCCTGTTTTGTGGGCTGGTTTGAATCCCATTTATGTTGATGTAGCCAAAGATTTTAATGCAAATATGGAACAGTTAAATGTTAAATGTCAACTGTCAAATGTTGCAATTGTGCAGCACACCTTCGGTCTTCCAACTGATACTGAATCTATTGTGCGACAAAACCCTGGTACTACAGTCATTGAAGATTGCGCACACGCACTAGGAGCTGAAACTAATGGTAAAAAAGTTGGAACCTTTGGTAGAGCCGGATTTTTCAGTTTTTCGCGCGATAAAGTTATTTCTTGCGTCTATGGTGGTATGGCGGTGACTAACGACGATGAGTTAGGTAAAAAACTGCAGGGATTGCAAAAAGAATTCGGCATGCCGGGCTTAGTTTGGGTAAAGCAACAAATTCTGCATCCCATTCTACTACATTTTATTATTTTACCGTTATACAATTTTATTGACTTAGGAAAATTATTTTTAATTTTCTCACAATGGCTGCATATTTTGAGTAAAGCAGTCAGCTGGAAAGAAAAGAGGGGACTAAAGCCCGATTATTTTCCCAAGGCCATGCCAAATGCGTTGGCCGTGTTGGCCCGCCACCAATTTAATAAGCTGGAAGCGTTTAATGCTCACCGCAAAGAGATTGCAGAATTCTATTATAAGGAATTAACTGGAA
>Ga0209542_10018227_pt1 | contig 11386 bp, 6 predicted proteins | sample RifCSPhighO2_01_FD_184028 | JGI IMG/M metagenome (GOLD analysis project Ga0209542, IMG submission 184028) | Soil microbial communities from Rifle, Colorado - Rifle CSP2_plank highO2_0.1 (SPAdes) (version 2) | ecosystem: Environmental > Terrestrial > Deep subsurface > Rock core/Sediment ...
GTGGACAATTTGAGTTTTGTCGCATCGTTTGTCTGAATTAAGGAGACCCTTAAAGAACTTAGCGTTGAAGGTTTGCCATTTTTTTCGGAAAGTCCGATTGTCAGGGAAAATGTTAAAAACAGTAACCCAACATTCAATAAAAAAATTCTTGAGCCAATTGTATATTTACCAGTAGCTAAAAAGAAAATGATGCCTATTGTCCATACTAGCAAAAAATCTATTCCGTAAATTCCCCAAACAGAAGAAATTTTTAGAACAAACGGCCAAGAGACAAAAAGATAAGCAGGATTTCCGAGTGTCCAATGGGGACCGAGCAAGCTGCCGTTGCCAAACCAAAGAATGCCAAACTCCCAGGACCTCAAATACTCGGCCAGAACAAATGTGCCGGCGACTATTAAAGGATTCCAGAGTATTAAGTTTTTCTTTAAAATCTTTAGGATAAAAAATGAGAATAAACTCCAGAATAAAGCTGCTCCAAGCACGCTTAAACTGAACATGAAGAATATGAGAATAAAAGAATAGACGCCGCTCTCAATACTGAAAGTCGTAAGGGGGTATAAGGGCCAATACCACCTGAATATGTAAGAAAAATAAGCGAGTCCGACAATAAATCCCGGCCAGAAACCGGAAGGACGCAGACGGGCTATTTTACCATATGTCTTGACAATTCTATCCATTGGTTTAATGACAGGTTTTCCGCCGGATAGCTGGTTCAATACCCGTTTTTTCGAATATCTTTAGAATGTCTCCTTTCATCATACCAAAGTTTTTTGCCAGGTTATTAACCAGCTGTTTTCTCTTTCCGGAAAAGCCGACCTTTATCAGTTTAAATAATTTTGCCGGGTCGGTTGACGGTAGTTGGCCGTGAGGTGTCAGTTTGATGATTGCCGAATTAACTTTTGGCATCGGACTGAAACTACCCCTGGAAACATAGCTGACTATTTTGGGCTCGGCATAGAGTTGAACAGATAAGGCCAACAAGTTCATGTCGGGAGGTTTTGCGGCAATTCTTTTAGCCACTTCTTTTTGAACGGTTAAAACTATTAATTTTGGCTTGGGCCACGCCTCAAAAATCATTCTTAAAAGTCGGGAAGTAATATAATATGGGATATTGGCGACAATTTTATACTCTTTCTCTTTAATACTTTGATATTTCCATATATCAAAGTATTTCAAAACATCTCCTTCGGAAATTTCTACATTTGTGTTCCTGAACTTTTTTTTGAGTTCCTCAATAAGCCAACGGTCTTTCTCTAAAGCTATAACCTGTCCGGCCTTTTCGGAAAGTAATTTGGTTAAATTTCCTGTTCCGGGACCGATTTCTAAAACAGTATCATCCGGACCTAATTCCGCCACAGACACTATTTTTTCAAGTATGCCGGCGTTTATCAAAAAGTTCTGGCCGAGAGATTTTTTTGGCCTGTGGATAACCGACTTCGCAAGTCGGTTATCCACAGGTTTAATATTTGATAATTTCATCTTCAAAATAATTATCTACAAACAAGGGCTGGATTTGCAAAACTTCTTGCGGCATTTCATGGATAAACCGTGAGGGTAGGTTGGTTTGGGTTGAGCCGAAAATATTACGGTATTTGGCGTAAGTCATTATTAGCCGGTCTTTGGCCCTGGTTATAGCCACATAGCAAAGCCGCCTCTCTTCCTCCAGTTCCAGTGGCGCCAATGTGGCTCGGCTATGAGGGAAAAGTCCCTCCTCCATACCGACGATAAAAACAATCGGAAATTCCAAACCCTTTGATGAATGGATTGTCATAAGAGTGACTCTGTTGGTTGCATCCTTGAGCTTATCTGTCTCCTGAAGCAGGGCGATTTCTTCCAGGAACTTTTCTATCCCCTCTCCACCTTTCAACGCGTCGTATTTTTTGGCGACGGTTAAAAGTTCTTTCAAGTTTTCCATCTTGTCTTCGGTGTTATCATATAATTCCTTTTTTGCGACTAAATTCTTAAGGTATTCTTCGTAACCTATTCTTTTTATTACATATTTTATAACATAAGTCAGATTCTTTTCATCTTTTTTACCCGACAGATCGATTAAGAGTTTTTTAAATTCGACCAAAGATTTGGCTTGCTTAGTGTCGCCTTTCTCTTTAGCCAACACCCCGATTGATTGGACGAGGTCTCCTTTGTTTATTGCGGCGATCTTGCTGAAAGTTGTTTCTCCGATTCCCCTTGTGGGAACATTATAAATTCTTTCAAAACTTATCAGATCGTTCGGATTAACAATGAATTTCAGATAAGACAGGATATCTTTTATTTCTTTTCTCTCGTAGAACCTGATCCCGCCTACGATCTGATACGGAAACCCTCTGGTGATAAGCGCCTCTTCAATGGCCCTTGATTGGGCGTGAGTGCGGTACAGAATCGTGAAGTCCCGGATCTTGTATCCCGACTCTATCAGCCCATCCATCTTGTCAACGATAAACTCTGCCTCGGCTCGTTCGTTCAGGGTTTCTCTGACATGGATTTTTTCTCCTTTTATATTTTCGGTCCATAGTTCTTTTGGGACCTGTGTCTGGTTGTTGGAGATTATATTTTGGGCGGCGGCTAGAATGTTTTTGGTTGAGCGATAATTCTGTTCAAGAAAGATAACTTTGGCGTCGGGGTAATCTTTTTGGAAGTTCAGAATATTTCTAATGTCGGCATCACGGAAAGCGTAGATCGATTGGGCGTCGTCGCCGATGGCGAAAATGTTCCTGTTCTTGGCTGAAAGAAGTTTAATCAGAGAATATTGATCATGGCTGGTATCCTGATACTCGTCCACAAGGATATATTTCCAAAAGTTTTGGTATTTTTCCAGAATGCCCGGATTTTGCTTGAAAATCTTAACCGTTAAAACGATCAAATCATCAAAGTCCAGGCCATTCATCCTTTTTAATTCGGCTTGATAGGTGTTATAAACCCGGGAAACGATTTTCGTAAAAAATTCTGTGGGGTTGTAATTTTCGGGGTAAATCAGGTCGGTCTTAAGCTTGGAAATCTTATTCAGTATTAAATGCGGGTTATATTTTTTAGAATCTACTTCCAGATTAGTCATCACTCTTTTTATTAAACTTAATTGGTCATTGGTATCAAAAATTGAAAAATTTGATTTGTAACCCAGAATAGGAATTTCCTTTCTTAATATCCTCAAACAGATTGAATGAAAAGTTCCTATCATTGGCACAGCCGATCTAATTCCTAATTCCCAATCCCCTGTTCCCAGCAACTTAGTAATTCTTTCTTTCATTTCGTTTGCCGCTTTGTTGGTAAAAGTAATAGCGAGAATTTCGTTGGGTCTTATTCTCTGTGAAATCAAATAAGCTACGCGATGGGTCAGACAGCGGGTCTTGCCCGAACCCGGACCGGAAATAACCAAAACAGGGCCGTCAATTGCTTTGACGGCCTCTATCTGCTTCTCGTTTAAGTTTTTGAATATTTCTTCCATGAATTATATCTGACCTTATCATACATTGGAGAAATTTAATAATTGGTGTATACAAATACTAATTAGGCACCTTAAAAAGGGAAAATATGAGCTGCATATTCAAGGAAGATGCCGATAATGAATGCTACAAATTTGGCGACTTAAAAAGGGCAATTTACATAACCCTTGCCTACTTTGCGATTGAACTTACAACCGGTTTTCTGGCAAACAGCCTGGCTATGATTGGCGACAGTATTCACATGTTTACCGACGGCATAGTTTTGATTTTAACGTTCTGGGCCTATAAATTAAGAAGTTTTCCGCCGAGGGATTCAATCGTGGGCTACTTAAGTTTTGGTTTTCGCCGTTTAGAATTACTAATTATCATTCTTAACACCACCTTGGTAGGAACGGCAATATTCTGGATTATTAAAGAGTCGTATTTACGTTTAACGCTTAGACATATTGAAGTTGCCGCCTGGCCGGTACTTTTAGTTGGTGCTCTTGGGTTCGTAATAAATTTAACGGTTTTTAGAACTCTGAATGTCCATAGCCATGGAGAGGAAGGTATTAAGAGTGCTATCGCTTGCACTCTTACCGACGCTTTGGGTTCTATCGCGGTTATCATTGGGTCTGCCGTTATTCTGATTGATCAACGCCTTTTCTGGTTTGATATTTTGGCTGCGCTTACAATCGCCAGCATGTTGGTCTGGAGTTTTAGAAAAACTCCGGGAGTGATTTTTAATATGATTATGGAAGCGGCGCCGGTAGGCCTGGATTTTGAAAAAGTCCGAACCTCAATCAAACAGGTCTATGGGGTTGATGATGTTTTGGACCTCCACATAAATAAGATCGGTTCCAGCCTTGTTATTCTGACCGGGCGGGTCTTAATAAAAAGTCATGTTCTTCACGATTTCATTCCCGGTTTGATCGAGGTCCAGCTTCAAGAAGAATTTCCAGAATTAAAAAATATTCACCTGATAGTTGAAACAAGGTGTTCTACCGACCCCGCTTAGGCGGGTTTTTGTTTTCTAAAGTGTGGACCTAGGCAGAATCGAACTGCCGTCTCGACAATGCGAATGTCGCGTCATGCCACTAGACCATAGGCCCGTTTTACGCCGTCGCCGCATACATATTCAAATGAGCTGGTGGCGATTATGATTTGCGATTCTTCGGTGTCACCCAGAACCCCATATATTTGCCGAACATCAAACGGGTCTGAGCTTCTAATGCCGGTATAGAACCGAGAAATATTGTCGTTGCGGGAAACAATACCCATTGAACCAGCATCCAGAAATATTTAAACTTGCCGTATTTAAGAGGGCGGGGCGGAAGCAGAACAATAGACAAGATAGCCGAAGAAATCAAACCAAGCATCGAAAGGGTCATGATTATTCTGGTGAGGTATGGCAGATTAAAAGAAAGAACGGTTCTGTTAAATTCTGGTCCGCCCAACAATACCGGCAGCCAACCCAAGACGAAAATAAGCAAGGCGTTCGTAGCCCAAGAGTGGTTTCCTTCAATCACCATGAATCCGTAATACAATTTTTTAAAAAGAGGAATGGCTTTGTTTCTCATAAATCCGAACATAAAATAAGGAATGTTCTCGGCTCCATATGCCCAGCGCCTTTGCTGTTTATAAATATTCTTCAGTGTTTGACTATTGGTCGGAGCAACATTAGCATCCATGGACACCGGATAAAACAACGGCGTGACCTTGTAGTCGCCGTCGTATCTCAAGAAGCATTGCCAAAATATACGGGAGTCCTCTGAAACCATATTTTTTTGCCAAAATCCGACATCGACTAAGGCCTTAAACGGCATTGAGTGCGAAGAAAACGTCGTGGCTGTTTCCGCTTTTTCCTGTTTTATGGTATGCCAGAATGTTGCCGCGAAAGCGACCACCCTCGCAAACGACGGCGCCTCCCAGATATTATTCACATACAAAGGAATCGGCTGATATGAGGATCGCAGAGAATTTTCAGTGGTAAGGAAAATATGAGTCAAGACCCCAAAATATTCGGGAAAAACAATGGTATCCACATCAAAATTAGAAACAAGAATATGTTCGTATGGAATCCGGCGAATATCAACCAAAGTTTCTTTAACAATTTTTGCGGCATAGGTAGTATTAGAGCCCTTACCCGGAATCTCATCAGAAAGATTAGTGGGATGCATTATGAAGATAAGGTCTAAAAAGGCGTTTTTGTAATTTTTTTCCACTTCCCGCACAACTTCTTCTGTTTCCTTACCGCCCCTGGCCTCCCAGCAAACAACCACTATCATTTTAGATTTTGGATAGTTTGTTTTCAAAAGACCCTCCATTGTTGAGGCTACGACGGAATAGTCCTCTTTGTATATGGGCAGAAATATAAGATGGTAAATATCCTGCCACGACTTTAGGCCTTGTAACTTGTAACTTGTAACTTGTAACTTGTTGAGCTTGTCCAGCCAGTTTATTTTCAGATTTTGTTTTAGTTTTCTGTAAGAAACTCTTAGGTGCAAAGATAGATACACGGTTTTGATGAGCCAATAAACATCAAAAGCAATAATAAATATCGCCATAAAAAGGGGGGTTAGAAACGACAATAAAACCGCCAGAAATAAAGTAAACCAAGCCAAAAAACCGGGCATTATTTCCAAAGCTCGGTATAAACGACGGTCTTTTTTACTTAACAGATCGGTTGCCCGGCCAATATAGAGATATTCTTGCATATAAATCTTCTAAACTTTACGCTAAAAATCTATTTTTTGCAATAAAAATCCCGATATTATCGGGATTCTGGAAATGCAATTTCCAGGACTTGGTCTACTGATTCCACAAAATGGAACTTGAGTTTGTCCCTAACGGCCTTAGGCACGTCATGAAGATTTCTTTCATTCTCTTTCGGCATAATAATTTCTTCAATGCCTGCTCCTTCGGCAGCCACGATCTTTTCTCTAATTCCGCCCACAGGCATAACATTTTGTTTCAGATCTATTTCTCCGGTCATAGCCAGTAAGGGTTTTACAGGCTGGCTGATTGCAAGAGAATACAGGGACATTAACGCGGTAATGCCAGCAGAAGGGCCATCTTTACGGATAGCGCCTTCTGGGATATGGAGGTGAATACCATTTCTTACCCATTCTTTTAACAAATCTGGATGTTTGGCCTTAATCATTTTCTTTACCAATGTCATAGCCACTTCGTCAGCTTCTTTCATGACATCGCCCTGCATTCCGGTACGAGCAAAGGCCTTCTTATCCAGCGAACGGGTAAACGTTTCTGATTGAACAGAAAGAATATCTCCCCCAACTGGTGTCCAAGCAAGCCCGATGGCTTCTCCCACCTTAGTGGGTCTGACTCTGTCCTTGGTAAGCTTGGGCGGTCCGAGATACTCGTGAACCTTTTGTTCGGTGATTTCAAACTTGGTGACCGGTTTTTCTTCGTTCTTTGATTTGAGGTATTCGCGACAAATCTTCTTTAGGATTTTGGCGATAACTCTCTCTATGTTTCTGACTCCCGCTTCGTGCGTATAACCGCGGATAATCTTGGAAATCAGCTCTTCTTCCAAAACAACCTCAACGCTGTTTTGGGCGAGGCCGAATTCTTTCATCAGCCGGGAAATTAAGTGCTTCTTGGCAATTTCAATTTTTTCAACCTCCAAATATCCAGGCAAATAAGTAATGTCCATTCTGTCTTTGAGAGCTAGATGGATAGTATCTTCCTGATTGGCGGTGGCAATAAATAGGACTTTTGAAAGATCGAACCCGCAAGCTACCCAATGATCCTTGAAAGAATTGTTCTGTTCGGGATCCAAAACCTCAAGCATTGCCGCAGAAGGGTCTCCGCCGGTGGACATGTGTCCCAATTTGTCTATCTCATCAATAACGAATAGCGGATTTTTGACTCCGCATCGCTTCATTAACTTCAATATTTCTCCCGGTTCGGAAGTACCCCACGTAATGCCATGGCCTCTTATCTGGGCTTCGTCTCTGACACCGCCCAAAGACATCCTGATATATTTTCTGTTCAATGCCCGGGCAATAGACTTAGCTAAGGAGGTTTTTCCTGTTCCTGGAGGACCGACAAGACAAATGATAGACCCCTTGCCGTCGGGATTGAGCAATCTTGGAGCAACTTGATCACAAATTGCATCTTTTTCACGAACAAGGCCACAATGGTCTTCGTCAAGAATCTGCGCCACTTTGGTAATATCGCTCTCTTGAACCGTTTCTTCCTTCCAAGGAAGGTCGAGGATGAATTCAACGCGCCGCATATACTTGGGCCACTCGTAAGTGTTCCTTTGCGGATGCCCGAAGGACTTCAGTTTTTCGATGTCCTCCATAACCACATCACGAGCATCTTCGCTCATATATTCGCGAATCTTCTTGAATTTTTCCCACTGCTTTTTGATGTCGGCATGAGCGCCCTTGATAAATTCATCTTCGTTTTCGTTTTGGTCTTTTGAATCAAGAACCTCAATGTTTGTAGCTATCCTATTAGTTTTTTTTGTCAACCTGCCGTCTTTTAATATGTTTTGCTTTTGAATCTCCAAAAGTTTCAGCCTTTCCTTTAATTTCTTGATGCACAGTTCAATTCTTTCCGGCAAGCTTGTACTTTCAAGAAACGGCTGTTTGTCGTTCTGGAGCAGATCCGGAACGGCGCACAGCGTCATCCAAATAAAATCATCTATCGCGTCTTTATCTCCCCAGTCGGTATTCTCAAATTCATCAATAACGGCTTCCATCGGCCTATGGTCAAAATCATATTCTCCTATAGCTCTTGTCATAAATCTCATGAGAAGGTCTCTAATCTTTATCATATCGGCCATAACATGCTGACCGGCTTGGATAAAATACTCATCATGGTTTTCGTCTTCTACCCTCTTGACGGTTGCCGCCCAAAATCCCCAACCATCACCGTCAATTCTTTTAATGCTCAACCTCTCGGCTCGAAATAAACCCATTAAAATAATTATCGGATTTTGCGCGTCTGCTGACGCTTCCGCGATTACGCCTATCTTGTAAAACCTGTCCGGGGCTTCTCTTGTTCGCGGGTCTGACATGACCGCAAAAAGATGGGAACATTGGCCGGCTCTAATGGTCTCCAAAAGATGTTGCGAGAATGCGCGTTGATCCAAAAACACGCGAGATGTCGTATGTGGAAACACCATAATACTCGGAACAAGGTTGATTAAAGGACAAGAATGCTGATCCAGAAGCAGGATTTGCTGATTCGGTTCCATTTCCTTTTGTCTCCCTGATTGGTAACGAACTTGCCGATAGTATACAGATTCTTCAGTAAAAATCAATCCCGTTAGAAGTAAGACGACCCCTCTTCGAGGGGTCGTCTACCGACCATGCCTTCGAGGCAGGTCGGACCTCTAACGGGATTGACTTTAGGTCCCTTTATACTAATATGGGTAAATCTGAACCTTTAAAATTAGTTGATAAAGGAGACGCGATGTCAGAAGAAAAGAAAAACGGCCTGAACGGCATCATCCAGAAAGATGCCGAGCGGAAAAGAGAGAAGAAAAAGCTTCACAAAGAAATAACCTTCCGAGAATATTTGGGCTTAGTAGCGGAAGATTCAGCCATTGCCCAGCTATCTGCTTCAAGGTTGTGGGAAATAATTCAAAACGCCGGGGTAGTTAATCTCCCCGAAGAAGAACAATGGATGGGGGTTTCTACTGGATATAATCTATTCAGAAACGAACTTTATGGAGTGGACAAGCCCATATTTGAATCTGTTGAACATATAAAAGTCGGGGCAACCCGTGGCTCTACCGGAAAATATCTTTTGATACTTGTCGGCCCCCCAAGTGCGGGAAAATCAACTTGGGTAAGAATCTTAGCCAAGGCGTTGGAAAATTATAATCTGCGTTCGGTATTTTGCATTAAAGGATGCCCCAAACCAGAAGAGCCGCTCCACCTACTCCCCCGCTATATGCGGGACGAGGTGGCAAAGAAAAAAGAAGATTGTCCGGAATGTTCCCAATCCGAAAATCCCGAACATATTCATCTTGGAATTCAAATAGAAGGCGACCTTTGTCCTGTTTGTCGAGACCTTCTGGAAACAAAATACACCGAAGAGGACGGAACCGTTAACTGGAAAGATGTCCCCGTAGAAACCTTTACTTTCTCGATTCAGGGCCGGCGCGGAATTGGTTCATTTGAGCCGTCAAATGAAATAACTTCCGATACCACGGCTTTAAGCGGCCGGGAGAATATAGGTATAACTTCAAATCCTGCCTATGGCCACAAACATCCCCGCGCTTTTGAAATAAGCGGGGAGATTCCGGCCGGAGAAAGAGGTATTGTTGAAGGCCGGGAAATGACTTCAAGCGATCCCAAGGTCTTGAGGGTTTTCTTCAGTGTCGCTGAAGAAAAGCAATTAAAGATTGAGGGTTCTTATTTCCCCCACCTTTCTGTTGATACGGTAATTATAGGCCATACCAACCTGACGGCTTTTAAAGAATTTTCTACAAATAAAAAATATGAGGGACTCCATGACAGATTTATCGTAGTACCTTTCCCTTATCCTCTGCGCATAAATGACGAAGTAAAGCTCTACAGAAAACTTATTGAAAGAGAAAGCGATTTTGTCCGGCTCAAGAAGTGTCATATTGCGCCGGGAGCATTAGAACTCTCGGCCCTATTTGCCATCCTTACCCGTCTTGTGTCCTCACAAATGGGCGTTGAAATATTAACCAAAGCTAAGGTTTATAACGGCGATAAAGCTTTATCGGACCTTAAAGACAAAGATAAAAAGCCAATTGACGAAAGAGAGCTTATAGAAGAGGGCCAGATGTCGCCAGATATTGCAAAGAGAGAGGGTATGTTCGGAGTCAGTCCTCGAACTGTTCTTGCCGCTTTAAACAGCGCTCTTGCCAAAGAATCAGACGCCAATAACGGGTGTTTAACTCCTCTTAGAGCGTTGACCTCTTTGAGAGAAATTTTTGAACACCGGATGGGCTTTACTCCGGAAGACATCAACCGCTATAAAGAACTGCTTTCTTCAAGTGAAGGTGGCACTGTTGTTGCTGAATATAAAGAATTTACCATTAACGCGGTTGAAAAGGCATTTCTTAAGTCCCATGACGACCTGGCTCGTCAAATGTTTAATGACTATATAAAAGAAGCAAGATTTTACAGAGAACAGAAAAGAAAGTTTGTCCGAAGCCGAACCGACATTGCCCGAGATAAATTGACAGGAAAACCCAAAGAACCGAATGTAAAATTTTTACGAGAGGTTGAAGAACACGTCCCAATTTCCGAGTCAGAAGCTGATAACTTCCGGGGCGAGATCCTTGAAGCAATAGATATAACTTACGAAAATTATCCCCCGCTCGCGCGTGCAGTTGAAAAGAAACTTCTTTCTGATTCAAAAGACATGTTAAAGACAGTTCTGGCCATCCATAAATCCAAAAATGAAGAGACAAAGAAACGAGCCAATGACCTTTTCTCTGAACTTACCGGCCCCGGAGGGTTCTGTAAGACCTGCGCCAAAGAGATCATAGAAAAAGCCGATGAATTCTTAAACGAGTAATATTCCCGAGCTTCCTTTACGGAAGCTTTTTTTGTTGCTATTCTTTTTTCAGAAATTTAAAAATTTAATGAGGCGCATTCATGTCCATCATAGTAACAGAACCAGTAACCGAACGTGGACGTAAAGATGCCCGCCGGCACCGGGAAAAACAAAGAGAAGCGATAATCGACAAACTTCCCGAAATTATCGCCGACGAGTCAATAATAACTAGAAAAGGAAATAAGATAATCAAAATTCCGATAAGGAGCATTGACCTGCCCCATTTCCGGCCAAAGACGGAGGGTGAGTCGGAAGGAATCGGCCAAGGAGAAGGCCAGCCGGGAGATGTTATAGGGCACAGGCCGGGCCAGGGCAAGCCCGGAGAACCGGGGCAAGAACCGGGGCAAGAACCGGGGGTGGACTACATAGAAACAGAGGTTGACATAGAAGAAATT
>Ga0209542_10018231_pt1 | contig 11384 bp, 15 predicted proteins | sample RifCSPhighO2_01_FD_184028 | JGI IMG/M metagenome (GOLD analysis project Ga0209542, IMG submission 184028) | Soil microbial communities from Rifle, Colorado - Rifle CSP2_plank highO2_0.1 (SPAdes) (version 2) | ecosystem: Environmental > Terrestrial > Deep subsurface > Rock core/Sediment ...
GATGACGTTCTTTACTTTATAGAGAGCTCACTTTAACGTCTTCACCATCTCAATACATGCACTCATGACGAGCTTTGCTTTGGGAATACGCTGCACCGCCTGCGCCATTGTCATGCGCGGGCCAGTAATGCCTAATGCAACGGGCTTGTTGAATTCAAGCGAGAGCTGTGTGAGCGCAGGAAATATGCTGTATGCGATTGCACGATCGTGATCGGTGTCGCCCTGAACGATTGCACCCAAAGTAACGACGCCGTCGATGTCTTTTCGCTTTAGAAGCTTTTTTACTGCCAAAGGAATGTCATAACAGCCTGGGACTTTGAGAATTTCAGTTGTTACTCCGTTTTTTTCTGCAGTTTGGACTGCAAGGTCAAGCATCCTGCGGGTGATCTCTTCCCAATACCATTGTGAAACGACGATGGCGAGGTTCATAAAAGCGAGGAGATATTCTTGTTTAAATACCTTAGCGTACTGGAGGTTCTGCATAGTTTCTATATTGAGTTGCCCATGACTTCACGACTGCATCAAGCAATGGAGGTATTTTTTTTCCTTGAATGTTTTCAATAAGGCCTTTCAATTCATCAACTCTTGATACTTGCGCAGCACCAAGTCGACGTACTTGAGCATCAATCTGGCAGCGCAAGCCGTCCGCACGCAGCATATCATGAAGAACTCCATGATAAGCTAATCCTGCAGCAATATCAGAATGTACATTCACATCTCCAACCCTGCCCATCTTATGCCCTCGAGCCATTTGTAAAGCAGATTCAAGTTCTGTCTCGAGAAAAATCCCGCTAATTTCCCGATTTTCAGCTGTTCTATCAAATGCAGGAGGATGCACAAAAATATCAATATCACTGTTTTGCCCGAAATCTTGAGGATAAAGATTAAATGATATAGCAGTTGTTGCTGTGCGCAAGTCTTTTTCGTAGTTTTTAGGATCAGGATTCAGAGGCACAAGCACATATGTCCCATCGCGTGGGCGAGGCGCATGCACTTTGTCTTGATGGGCAAGAGAGTATTCAACAAATTTACTTCGGTCTGCGTCATACACAAATCGGATTCCCCTTATTGTTCTATTCTTATCTGCTAGATAGTATTCACGCAACGATGCTACTTGAATTGCTTCTTCAAGCGTTGGCGTGCTTTTGATAGAAAATACGAAAGTGCTTCCTAGAATACCTCCTGCAAGTACACCAATTGCGAGCGGGGTTGCTTTTGATAAATTTGGGCGCATAAGCTCATTCGCAGTGCATAACTTATAAATCTTCTGCGAATTGCCATTAAAAGTTAGAACATTAGCTGATTGCGCCCGCATCATCATATCCTTGTCTTTTACCTTTGCCTGCTGAATTCGTTAATGTTTCTTTTCCATTCAGCAGTGCAAGTGCGTTCAGCGCGTGCTTTTGTGCACGGTCTATCGCGATTGCTTTCTGCTGCGTTTCATTAGATGTTTCTTTTTCATGGAAAAAAATCTTGAGAATGTGCGTGCTTGTAATCAGTTCACACTGAATCAATCCGAGGTTAGCTTCGTGAGCGCAGGTTTCATCGAGGTCTTTGTTGCCGACCCAGCCGAACGCCAAAACAATATCGCACTTGTACTTTTCAATAAGAATTTTGCATGCAACCGGCAGGTCTTTGAAGCCAGGGACGGTGTAACGCTCGAATGCTGCAGAATGCGCTGCTTTTTTTATTGTGTTGATTGCGGCTGCAGCCATGTCAGCGCGCGCGAATGTTGTATCAGCTATACCAATTCGCATGTGATTTTATCCCCGTCTTTGAGGCCGATCGTGTTTCGTAAATCAACAGATGCAATGACCTCTATGATATCATCACCATGCCGTGTTTTATGTGGAATAACAATTGCACCATCAAATTCATCGTTAATACGAACTAAGTAACAGTCAACCTGCGCAAGATCTTTTTCAGTTGGCATAATGGTATATTTTTTTGCGCCGTTGAAATCGAGCTTCTTTTTCACGTTCATGTTCAACGTGCCCGGAAAACAAGTAAAGCCAAGAACAGTTTCAAAATAAGGGAGGTACTTATTTACGTAAAAGCTGCCTTGCCCGAGGCCGGATACCACCTCACCAGTTATCTGCATAGAAAGCGAAATAAGCTCGGTTATTATAAAGTTTGTGATAGTATAATTTAAAAAAGCAAATACTTTATGATGCTCATGCAAAGAGTGCGGATTGACTTGCGACCAAAAGAACTGCTCCGCATGTCCGTTGAGCGTGGCGAAGGTGTGCTGAGCAACAAAGGCTGCATTACTGTAACGACAGGCAAATACACCGGCAGATCTCCCAATGACCGATTTTTTGTGAAAACACGCGCAAACGAAAAATTGATCGATTGGGGCGACACGAACATGCCGCTGTCGGAGAATCATTTTGATAGGCTGTATAAAAAAATTACAAAATATTTGGCTGCACGCGAGCATTTTGTGCTGCATGCGACTGCTGGCGCTGATGAACGATATTCATTTCCGATAACTGTGACGACAGAATATGCTTATCAAAACCTGTTCATGCATCATCTGCTAAGGCACGAAAAGTTAAAAGGAGATCCAATAACCGTTATTTGTGCGCCAGGATGCGTAAGTAATCCTGCCACTGATGGGACGCACTCTGAAGCGTTTATTGTGATTCATACTGAGAAAAGGATTATTTTGATTGGCGGCACTAAATATTGCGGAGAAATAAAAAAAGCAGTGTTTACCTTATGCAATTATCTTTATCCACTGAAAGGGCTGCTGTCGATGCACTGCTCGGCAAATATTGGAAAAAGTGCTGCTTTATTTTTTGGATTGTCTGGAACAGGGAAGACGACGCTGTCCATGGATCCAAAAAGAAAAATATTGGGCGACGATGAGACCGTATGGACACCACATGGAATATTTAACATTGAAGGCGGGAGCTATGCGAAGTGCATCTATCTGAAGCGAAAGCACGAGCCATTGATTTATGATGCAATCCGTGATAGTGCAGTTGTTGAAAATGTTGTGATGAAAAAAGGAAAGTATAATTATGATGACGATTCAATAACAGAAAATACTCGCGCGGGATTTCCACTGAGTCATGTAAAAAGTGCGCTGCGCTCAGGAAAAGCTGTACAGCCGAAAACAGTTATTTTTCTTACTGCTGATGCGTTTGGAGTTTTGCCGCCGATTGCAAAGCTGACATTAGACCAGGCAATCTATCATTTTTTATCGGGGTATACAAGCAAGCTTGCGGAGACAGAACGAGGCATTACAACGCCGCGTGCAGCGTTTTCACTTGCATTTGGACAGCCATTCATGCCGCTGAAGGCGCAGGTGTATGCACGGCTATTACGCAAAAATTTATTGCGAAGCAAAGCGCAGGTATTTCTGATTAATACAGGCTGGTACGGCGGCCCATATGGCGTGGGCAAGCGATTTCCAATTCCAATAACACGAAAAATTGTAACGGCTGCGATTGAAGGGAGATTTGATACAGCGAAAATGAAGAAAGACGAGCTTTTTCAGTTTGAGATGCCGCTTTCCTGTCCAGGGGTGCCAGCGCGGATGATGCGTCCTGAATGGGCGAATGGACGAGAATATTTGAAGAAGAAAAAGATGCTTGCACAACTGTTTGAAGAGAATAAAAAAGGACTATTTTCTTAACGCGATGGAATCCTGGATTTCTGTTTCTATGAATCGCGACAAAAATCTTTCCATTTCATCAGGAATTGCCTTGCCATTTTTATGGTATTGGGCAATATATGCAATACGCTCCAGCATAAGGTCAGCAAATGCTGGATCATATTTGCTCCCGATATGTTCTTCTACTTGAGCTTTGATAGGCCATTCTTCCGGATTCATCGCACCATAGATTCTTTCAAATTCTTCACGGGAAAATGGCAGCGCATGGACTGATTCATGAAATACAGTATCGTCAATATAACCTGCATCCAAGGTTTTCCTATCGATGCGCCGCGCATTGTTGCCTATACAATATTCACCCGCAGGAATCTCATTTTTGATTACTTTATTCGGACCAAGCCAGTGATGGCGGAGAGGCGACTGCCGTAATATTTCTTGTGCTTCAGGTGTAAAGCAGCGAAGAACACGCTGTTCAGACGCGTCGAGCTGCGCATTCCATTCACGGAGCTGCGGAAAGATATATCCATTTGGCTTATACCAAGGGTCTTGTGCCACCACAAAAGAAAAAAAGAGAATTGATGCATAAAACGTGAGAGACTTCTGGAGGTCACGCATGATTGGCTGATAATAGGCTATTATTTAACACTGTCGGCGCAAGGTTTAATAGCAGAGATATTTCTGAAAAGCCATGCACTATGCACGGCAGCTTTTGTTGTATGCGGCACTTATGTTCGGCAGTGGATGTCATTCATCATCGCACGTTGAACTCGACAATAATATTGAGCCGTGTGTGCGTGATCTGTATGCAGCTATGGCTGACAAAGGGCATGAAGAGAATAATGAGTATCGATGGCAGTCATCTGATGGGCGATTTACTTTTGATGTTGATGCGGCGACTGATGCAACCTATCTTCGAGCCGCAGTTAAAGATACACGAAAAAAATATGGTGTTTTAATCTGTGACGAACCGCTTGATGGATGTATAGATAGAGTAGTGCTCTGGGTATGGGAACCAGACTTCAAGAGCATTCACTTTAGACCACCTGCATTTGCTGCACGGTTCGTCGATAAAGCATATCATGACCTTGCGCGAAAAATAATCCGACACAGCGATAAACATAAAAACAGAATTGGCAGATTCAGATTCCCAGTGAGAACGGCATTCGATTAGAACGACATCACTTTCACAATCGCATCAACAACACGCTGCGAGTTTGGGAGATAAAAATCTTCTAGTTTGCCCAACGGAACAACAGTATCAAAGCCGGTAACACGAATGACAGGAGCTTGCAGCGATGAAAGTGCTTTTTCGTTTATTCTCGCAATAATTTCTGAAGCTAAGCCGCCGGACATTGGCGCTTCCTGAACGATTACGCAGCGGCCTGTTTTTTTGACTGATGCGAGAATTGTTTCAGTGTCCATTGGTTTTATAGTGCGCAGGTCAATCACCTCAACGCTGCAGCTGTCTGCAACTTGCTGCGCTGCCTGTTTTGCGACATGAAGCATGCTGCCCCATGAGATAAGAGTGACGTTTTCCCCCGATTGAATGATGTTTGCTTTGCCTAACGGAATAGTATAACGGCTGTCAGGAACTTCTTCTTTGATTGCACGATAGACACGCTTGGGCTCAAGGAAAATAACCGGGTCAGGATCTTGGATGCTGGCTGCGAGAAGACCTTTTGCATCGTACGGGGTTGCTGGAATGACAACTTTTAACCCAGGTGTATGTGCATAAATCGCTTCCATGCTCTCGCTGTGATGCTCTAATGCACGAATGCCTGCACTATATGGAGCACGCAGGACTAATGGGCATGTCATTCGGCCGCGGGTTCGGTTACGGAACCGTGCTGCATGGCAGATTAATTGATCAAAACCAGGATAAATAAAACCATCAAACTGAATTTCTGCGACCGGCTTGAATCCGTTGATTGCCAAGCCAATAGCTGTGCCGACAATTGCTGCTTCTGAGAGCGGTGTGTCGATGACACGATTGTCGCCGAATTCTTTCCAGAGGTTGTCAGTAACGCGGAAGACGCCGCCGTCTTTGCCGACATCTTCGCCGAGGATGATTACTTTTTTGTCAAACTTTAATTCGAGCTTCAATGCGCTGTTGAGCGCCTGCACCATTGTCATCAGTGTCATTTGTGCACCTGTGTGCGCTGCTCTTCATATTCAGGCAATGGCTTGGCGTACATGTAATCAAATATATCATTGGGATCGGGTTTTGGCTGAGACTCGAATAATGCAACTGCTTCTTCAATTTCTTTCTGGATGTCAGCGTACATTTTCCCTTCCTGCTGCTTGTCCCAGAGCTTTTTCTTTTCCATATACAAGCGGATACGTGTAATAGGGTCACGCTTTTTCCAGTGCTCGAGTTCTGCATCACTGCGGTATTTTTTTGCGTCGTCGCTGGTGGTATGATCGCCTAGACGATAGGTGAATGCTTCGATTAATGTTGGTATGCCTTTGCGTGCTTTTGCAAGCGCTTCTTTTGTTGCACGAACCATCGCGAAAAGATCATTTCCGTCAACTTGGATGCCTTCAATGCCATATGCGATTGCTTTTTGCGCGATTGTTTCTGAAGCAGTTTGTTTTGAACGCGGAACAGAGATTGCCCATTGATTGTTCTCGCAGACGAATACAACAGGAACTTTAAAGACACCAGCAAAATTCATTCCTTCATGGCATGCACCTTCACTGGTTGCACCATCGCCAAGATAACAGAGAACAGCTGTTTTTTCTTTTTTCAGCTTTGCTGCCCAGGCGAAGCCAACAGCATGCGGAACTTGTGTTGCGACCGGAATACAGACAGGGAAACAGTTTGTGCCTTTTGGCAGCTGCATGCCCCGCTCGTCGCCTGCATTATATTGGAGAAGCATATGCAATGGATAACCTCTCGTAATGTATGACGGCCAATTTCTGAAATAAGGCACCATCCAGTCGTCTTTTTCAAGCGGCCATGTGCTGCCGATGTCAGCTGCTTCCTGACCTTTGGATTGTGCGAAGGTGAATAATCTCCCCTGCCGCTGCAGGCTGAGCATCTTTTCATCAAACATGCGCGATAAGACCATTAAACGGTAGAGCTTTTTTATTACTGGTGATGTTAATTCTTTTGGCTTGAGCTTTTCATCGCAGCTGCCGTGCTCATCGAGAATCTGCAGGTATTCAATTTGGAATTTTTGGATGGTTTTTTGCAATTCAATCACGCTCTGTGGCATTTAAATGAGGGGGATTTTTAAATGTTGTGGGGGAGAATAGAAAAATATTTAATAGTGATTGTGTGGAGTTTATTTATGTTGCGCAACCCTTCGGATAAAGAACGGGAAAGTAGAGATGAACATTCTGAGTTATTATTTGATGAACTGTACAAACAAGTTATTAAAAAGAGAGAAGACGAATTTGCAGTGAGGACTAATGAGTTACTGGATTTGGGTAAGAGAGATAAGCACAGAAAGAAAAATGAGGGTTATGGCTTTCCTGATTTTTTGTTATCTATAAATGGGCAAAAAATAGTTGTGGAGGTAACAACTAATCATAATTTGGAAGATATCAAATCATCAAATGTGTTTAAACCTGGGGAAACAAGAGTCTTAGAAGTAGGTATTGGAGAAAATTGTTTTAAACTTATCAAAGATAAATTAGAGGAAAAAAATTTCAGGAATGTTTCAGACTTTCATATCCCCATCATTCTGGTTATAATGAATAATAAAAGTAGTACCGATATTGATGAAATACAAATTCAATGTAGTTTAAATGATGAATTTCCAGAACAAATAGAAAAGTCTATCCTAAATAATCCAGATATTGAATATAGAATGACTTTTATAAAAAATAATCTAACTTCGATAAAATATATATCTAATAGCAAATCTCATAAATTATGGTACTTATAGAGATTTGCTAGTATAGATAAAGTGCCTTTTGAAATGTTCCATTATTTATGCACTTTACTATAACCATAGGATAATTTCGGGAATCTTATTTATTGAACATTTTTTAGGAAAAAACAGAATTAAGTATTTTCATTCAAAGCGAGGGAAAAATCCAATCAATAACGAAATAATAACATTTTTAGAAAATCCCAACATCAAATAACCAACTTCACCAACTGCGTCACGTCCATCCGTTCACATTGACTTATTAATCACCGTCTTCACTTTATCAACGAACAACGCAGCTTTCAACCGCAGCTTTTCAACAGTATTTTTATCAAACATCCGCCTGCTTGAATAAGACGCTTCTTCTCGCTTGTTCTTCGATTCGACATAAAACAAGAGGTCGTGATAGTCTATAAATAGTGAGTCAATTAACTCGATGTCTTCTTTGTTAACACCTCGATTGTAAAATTCTTTGATTAGCACACATAAAGTCGCAAGGTGGTTCTTTGAGCTGTAGCCTTTCGTAAGGATTAATGCGAGGACGATGTGGTAAGATGCGTAATAGCAGCCCGTAATACACCAATCGTTATAACCAAGTTTCAGGACATCGCCGACAAACTGCAGATTGTGTTCGGCTTTAGCAACGTGACCATTGATTTCTGCTTTGTCGATGTCTTGGTGTTTGAGTGCTTCTGTTTTAAGAAACTCATTTGTTTTTAGCTGAAGTTTTTATTCTCGAGTAGTTGATGAAGGTCATATTCTTTCATTGTTAATCATACGGTAATATTCAATGTGATTAGTAATTGGATAACCAGTATTTATTGCTGATTGTATAACGAGGTCGTTCTTCAATTTTAATTCGAGCTTTAATTCGTCGTAAGTGATTTGTATGGGATTAATAGCCAGTGCGGTTTGTGAGTCTGCATATTTTTCTGCTTTTGAAGTGTTTATTTTTTTATTGACTATAAGAAGAATATCAACATCTGATTGATTTGAAAATGTGCTTTTTGCGGTTGAACCGAATAAGAACGCAATAATGGGCTGGTCTCCTAATTGCTGGAGAAAATAAAGAATTGCGTTTTTTCTGATGTTTGGCAATGAATTGAAACGTTGAATGTCAAAATAAGATAATATTGAGTATACTGCATCATTTTTTTGAAGTCCGTATTTCTTTAAGTTTCCTTCTTTTTTTGAGGATAAAATGTGCTGTTTTTCAAGCTGATTGAGAAAGCGATATGCACTATTTTCGTTGAGTTTTGTTTTGCGTGCAATTTCTCGGAGATGGATTGATGCTGATTTTTCTGCATAGAAGAGTGATAGTATTTTCTCTTGTCCAGATTGAATAAGTGTTTTCATTAGTTAAACAATTGTTTAGTTTATTTAAACGTTTATAAATGTTGCTTTAAAATGGAGTTATATAACCCGCTTCACCAATCTTGTCACGTCCAACGTCGTCTTCGCAACCGACGCGCCGTCATCTTTACTGATTTTCAGATTTTATCGTCGAAACATGTCAAGAACCATTAGTTCATAACTATAAATATGAATGTGATGGTTCTTGAGCACCTCGGAATTCCACCTCATTTAGACGGGTATTTTCCTGGTGGAATTCCAAAGGTTTAAATAAGTAATTATACTTATTATACGTATGGTGAACATATGACAAATATGACGTTAGCACTGCCTGAAGACCTGCATAAGATGATGAAAAAATATCCGGATGTAAAATGGAGTGAAGTTGCACGACTTGCGATTCGGCAAAAAGCGCAGAAGCTTGAATTGATGGACAAAATTCTTTCAAAAAGCAAGCTTACTGAGAAAGATGCGGAGATTATTGGACATAAAGTTAAAAGAGAGATTGCGAAAAGACATGGGCTTGTATGAAACTTGTTGTTGACACCAACCGAGTTATTGCGGCACTCATTAGCCTTTTTCTCCGCAAAGTTTATATAAATAAATAGCCCCATACTTTTAATAATGAAACAGCACGACTATTCTGGAAAATGGATTGCATTACGCGAGAAAGTGGTAGTTTCAAGCGCCGATGATTTTAATACTCTTATTGAGCAGCTTAAAGCAGTTGATATTTCTGCACTTACGTTTGCTAAGATACCGAAAAGAGGCACTGTTTGTGTCATGTGATGACAGAGATAATTGTAAAATATAATGATGTTCCGCCTTCAGGTCATCCTAATGTTACGCTTCATCTGTTTCATAAAGGCAAGTTGAAGCATAGTGTTGTCTGTCTTGTCGATTCTGGTGCTGATTGCACAACTCTTCCGAGCAGCATGAGCACATTAATCTATGGTTTTAACATATGCGCAATGGCCGTGGCTTTTCTGAAGCGCATTGGTGCGCAGATGAATGAATCCGAATGCTTCTGTGGTGATAGGATAAAATCAGTAAAACTTCCACTGCTGATTAGTTTTGATAACTATACTTTTCCTATAAACATCAATTGGGTAGATAACCCAAATGCAATGCCACTTTTGGGAAGGGAAGATTTTTTTGAATGTTTTAGAGTGCAATTTGATGAGCTGAACAAACAAGTATTATTTTGCCCTAATCAGGAAAGAATAGAGCAGAATAAACAAAAGTATGATTTTGAGAGAATTAATGACTTGATTATGAAATTAAAAACAGATTGAATAAAAATTACAACGCTTTCTTCACCAATCTCGTCACATCAAGTGTCGTCTTCGCCACAGATACGCCTGCGGCTTTCAGCGCGTTCATCTTTGCCTGCGCAGTTTGGCCTGCACCATATGCAATTGCGCCTGCATGGCCCATCTGCTTGTTTGGCGGTGCGCTTTGACCGGTAATATAGGCAACAACCGGCTTTTTCATTTTTTTTATGTATTGCGCAGCTTTTTGCTCCAGTACACCGCCGATTTCGCCCAGTAGCACAACGACTTTGGTTTGTTTGTCTTTTTCGAACATGCGCAGGATTTTTTCAAAATCTGAACCAATGATGCGGTCACCGCCAATGCCAACAATGGTTGACTGGCCGATGCCCGCTTCCGTAAGCAAATTGGCAATTTCATGCGTCAATGTGCCACTGCGGGAGACAATGCCGATGTTTCCAGCGGTAACGACATTGCCTGGGATAATTCCAAGCTTGCATTCGCCTGGCGTCATGAGCCCCGGACAGTTTGGACCGATGATTGTACAGCGCTGCTTTTCACCAAACTTAAGAATGTCGATTGCATCGTGAATTGGAATTTCTTCGGTGATGATGACAAGATTAAGATGTTTTTTTAACGCTTCAAATGCTGCTGCTTTTGCGAACGGCGCTGGCACGAACAGGATTGACCAATTTGGATGATGTTTTTTTACTGCTTCTTTTACGGTGTTGTAGACAGGAACGCCTTCGACGGTTTGGCCGCCTTTGCCTGGCGTAACGCCTGCGACGATGTTTGTGCCGTAAGCGAGCATCGCTTTGGTGTTGATTGTGCCGTGGTGGCCTGTAATGCCCTGGACGAGTACACGAGTGTTTTTGTTTATGAGGATTGACATGTTCACCTACAGATTTCTCTCACTTTTTTTATTCCTTCAGCCATTGACGACACTGCGTGAAGCTGTGCTGTTTCCAGTATTCTCTGCGCCTCTTCGACGTTTGTGCCGGACATCCTGACTACCAATGGCACTTTCATTTTTAATTTTGTTTTCGCAGCAACGATGGCGCGCGCAATCTCGTCGCACAATGTAATGCCGCCGAAGATGTTAATGAAAATGCATTTGAGTTTTCTTTGTGCAAGAATTTGCAGCGCATGAAACATCCGCTCCTCGCCTGCGCCGCCGCCGACGTCGAGGAAGTTGGCGGGCTTGAGCTTGAAATGATGCAAGACGTCCAATGCAGCCATAACTAAGCCAGCGCCATCGCC
>Ga0209542_10018232_pt1 | contig 11384 bp, 9 predicted proteins | sample RifCSPhighO2_01_FD_184028 | JGI IMG/M metagenome (GOLD analysis project Ga0209542, IMG submission 184028) | Soil microbial communities from Rifle, Colorado - Rifle CSP2_plank highO2_0.1 (SPAdes) (version 2) | ecosystem: Environmental > Terrestrial > Deep subsurface > Rock core/Sediment ...
CTCCCTTTGTGCGAAGAGTAAGCGCGTACCGAACCGGCACGTCGGGATACCGCTTCCACACCAGGTTTCCCATGGTAAACTTATAGAAATCGGTATCAAGCAGAGATTCGATGATCCATTCTGTCGACTCGAGAGAAAGCATAACTTCCTCCTTTCAATCCCCTACTCTTGCGTAGCTGTTGCTTACTGGTGCATCTGCAGTTCCAGGACTTTTTCGCGGAAATCCTGGGGCTCTGCAAATATCACCTTTACTGTTTCATTGGAGTACACGATCTTGGCTCGGTGCACGTTGGGAACTTTCTTGCCATCTCACGCATCCTTTCCTGTCCAGCCGTACAGGCCGAACTTTTTTATATACCTTGCCACTTTTACGGTGACCAGGTGCTCCCAACGTTCGCCTTCCTTGATGCGGCGGCAAATGTCGGAGCTGGAAATTCCAGGCAACCTCGCATTGAGAACTTCGAAGTTCGAGGACAATCCCAAGGATTCAGGATGCGAGCAAAATGGAGCGCGCGGAAGAATGCAGAATTTTGCGCTGCGCATAAGGGAAGGTCCCTCTGTCCACGCAGCCTCAATCTCGCACTTTCCGTTGAAGCGTTCTTGCGGAACCACAGAGTCAGCTCCCGTATACCAAACAATTTCTGCGCCGGGATTTGCAATTTGAATCTTCCTGATCCATTCGCATGCCGGCGTGTTTGCACCGTATACATCATGGAAATCAACTATGAATTTCGGGCCTTCTCGAAAGAACCAATTGTCCGGGAATGTAAGAATGGTCATTGCCACTCTGTGGTTTGGATCAACAAGATGTTCTTTGCCCCTTCGTGTTCCGCTCGGTATCCAAATAATTGAGTTGAATCTGCCAGAGCGAATCAGGGCGCGGATAACAGCTTGATGGCCGAGATGTGGCGGATTTGCCGCCGAACCTCCCACGGCGATTCTCTGTGCCATAGCAACCTTCTTTCTGTGAACGCGATTATTGTAAAAGTGCTTGGCCTCAATGCGAAGCATTAAGACCAGGGAATTATATTCAACGAATTGAGTAAAATTCTCTATTGAAAATTGCGGGCGGGAAGAAGAAGTTTTCCACTCACCTCTTCCCGCCTTGTAAGGTACTACCGCATCTGCATCCGCCATACCTCCCCGTCGCGGATATACACAACAGTTTCCTGCCAGTTGCCCAGCATCATATCTGTTGTGATACCTCTGTCTTGCACTTTCGTAAGCGCGCCAGTCACGGGAACGAAGACGTTCAGCTCTCCGTCCTGTGTGATAATAGCTGCTACTCCGCGTGGGAGAACAGCCATGTTCAGCTCCGCGGTATCGACCGCACCTTCCCAGACCGCGTACGTTTTGTACTCTCGATCAAAGGTCAGTTCGAGTTTTCGATACTCGCCCTTTTGGTCGATGGCCACGATGACGACAAAGCGATTTCCAGCTTTTGCCGTCACTGGTCGTAATCCATCAAGCTCCTTAACTCGCACCTGAGCCACGGCTTGTTCGCCGAACGGAGCGATAACGAAGGTTGCACCCAATGCATCCATGATCCCCACGCTTTCAAACCATTGCGTAGAGTATCGCATCACGCCCCACGATCGGTCAGAGACCAAAAGCGGTTTTCCTACAACCAGCAATCGCAGCTCGCTCAACCCCTGATCGGTATGAGCAAACAGCCGATTTCCCTGCTGCAAGAGGTGATAGCAACGCACCTGCAGAGATAGCTGATGTGTCTCCAGTGTAGCAACATCGATTGCTACAAACTCCAATTGGCTACTATCCCAATCTGCAATGATCCAGTAGCCCTCTTTCTGAATCACTTCGCATTCATGGGATTTTGCCCTGCCAACAAGTTGTTTGGAAGCAAGATCGTGCAAGTTGCCCGATTGAAGCATTACGATGCCGCATGGGAAAACCCGAAGCGCTGGATCTGCCGCATTCGCGTATAGCTTTTCTTGCATCAATCTTCCTGTTGTCGCGGCTACTATCGCGTGAGCGCGCGTGACCATCGAAACCACAACACCAACGTCCAGTGGCGACGGAGGAATTTCCCGCATCCCGTTCTGGAACGTGTTTCTGTACCATTCCAGAAGTTTTGGAGGAATACAGGAAAAGTCCCGGACGTTCGCGTTAAGACGAACATCTGTGCTGAAGACAGACGTATTATCTCGCATGCGCCGTTCCAGCTCTCCTCGCTGATACCCCGCAAGCGTTCCTTTATAGGGGTGAATGCCTGTGTAGAGCTGGAACGTTACAATTCCCCAGGCAAACCAATCGGTAAGCTGGGTAAATCCTTTCGTATGCCAATCCTGGATGGATGGCATGATCACCGTAGGGGGCCAGCGGCCGATGGACCAGGAGTCCACGTCGATAATCCGAGGTTCAGGACCTTGTCTCGTAACCGCCAACCAACTTAACTCATTGCCATCAACGATGAGCGCTTTGTGATCGTGCGCGAACCGCACAACTTCCTGCATCCTGCTGGCAAGCAAGGAAATACCTTTATCCCCAAAGCGCTTCCGCATCGGGTTACCTGTGATAAAGATCCTCGGGAAGGCCTCTCCATCCACATAGGGCATGTAATATCCTATGGGATCGTTCCTTGCATTCAGTGCGAGCCCTTGCGGAGCTACGATGTAGGGATGTTGCAGAACGACTAGGGCTTGAATCTTTCTTGCCATGTCGTCATGCGCCATCTTCTGGGGATCAGTGTATATTTTGACTACCGTATCCGCTCCGATATGGAACACCGATCCTTCTCCGCCAGTGGCAATATGGTCGCTTTGGCGCAACGTTACTATGCCGCGCCCCTCCAGAATCACCTGTCGGTTTCCTCTTGCGAAGGTAGTCATCACTTTACCTCTTCCGGTATCATCCGGATCGCTGCACAGGCAATGTCGTCCAGGGGCCCCTTGCCTTTTTTCTGTACATCCTTGATGAAGCGGATGAGCCGTCTCTTTACGAACTCACCAGCTACCACCTTGAATGCCAGGCATTCGACGACCGCCTCTTTCCAATCAATGCCTTCTACTTGCGCTACACCGTCTGTAAAAACGGCGACGCAGTCCAGTAAATCGAGCTCCTCCTTGGCGATTGGAATACGAACGCCTCGGATTCCCTCCCATAAAGAAATGTGTGTTTCTGAAATGAGTCGGCACCCGGTATCTCCTGGAGCATAGTCCCATATTTCCTGCGTTAGCTTTTGTGCTGCTAGATCTCCTCCATGCTCTTGGATAAACCCCGCAAAATGGTCTTGCGCGAATGCGGGGTAACATGGCCTGTTATCCTCCCATTCATACCGGTACATGCGAATATGCTTGTCTCGCCACCTCAAGGCAATAACCCCATCCCCTTCGAGATGGATATATCCGCCTTGGGGAGTAAAGTAACAGTAGACACACGTTGCCAATATATCAGATTGAGACAATCCCAGTATTTCCTGGCTGCATGTCACGACTAGGCGCTGACGCACGGAAATTTCCGGAAGCACATCGGTCACAGGTTCGGCGATCGCTCTCACTGCAGTATGTCCAAGGGTTTTGGCGGTTGAAAGCGCAAGAATTCGCGCTCCCACATCTGTTTTGCCTCCGGTAGAACAGCCATCAGACACAATAGCATATGCTGCTCTCCCATTCGTGCCCGCAAGAGCATAATCTTGGCACGGTTTCCCTGCCTCAAAATGCCCTCTGCCAATGTAGAAATAAGAGTCCCCTGCAAAAAGCATTTCCCACCTCCTGTTATTTAAGGAAAGGTGGGGCAAGGTCGTAAGGCCTTGCCCCACCTCATAGCGCGAGGGTATCCAAGCGCCTTGCTAGATGGTGGCTGCGATATTCTGGCTCGGCCCGCCAGTCCCAATCGCCTGCGACTGGGAACTCACGGATTGCGAGACGAACGCGGCCATCTTGGCTAGCTTGCCCGGCGTCGCATCTCCCACGTCGACGTACTGGGTGAGATCGGCGTCCCTTCTGAACGCTTCCAGCACGCTCCGGAAATAGGTGGCATTGATGCCGATGAGCACGGTCACCAGCGACTCCAGCTTCTCCTCTCTGGTCACTCTGGCAATCTGCTCTCGGATCATCGCCGGAGTCATGCGAGACCTGTTGTCGTCCCCGTCGGTGATGATGAAGACGATCCCGTTTGCAAGGAAATCGTTCTTCGTCAACTCGCCCCCATACTCCACCATGGCTCCCACAGCAGAGTACGCAGCATCGAACAGAGGCGTCGCTCCGTCTGGAACGAACTCGGGGTAGGAGTTGGGATCGATCTCGCTCAACAGCTTGAAGCCGTGGAGTTCCTCGAGCCCATCCCTCCCCAGGCCTGTCGAGAACTTGATCACGCGGAGAAGCAGATTGTCGCTTCTGGGTGACTTCTTGCACGCCTCCACCACCGTGATCAATGCCTTGCGCAGATCCTTCTCGAACCCTAGGACAGACCCTGTGGTATCCACGGCGATAGTGACCAAGGTATACTCGGTTGCCACAAGATGGTCGAGCCTCGCACCCTGGAATGTGAAGTTGGTGCCGCCAATCCGGTAGGCCTCCTGGCCTCCGGCATCTCCGATTTTGGGCATTTCGTCCTCCTTACGCCAAGAATTTGTCAGTAGTGGTGAGTGTCATGCCGCGCTTCTCCATTGCGTGGAGCCAGTCGTCGGCAATCTGCGGGAAGTTCGGCCCGCCTGGGGTCTGTGGCACCGGAGAGGAAGCATCCACCAGAATGTGGAACTTCGCGATGTGCTGTTCGCCAATGTGCGCTGCGATCTGGTCCACCGTGGACTTCACGCAGTGCGAGAGCGCCTGTCCAGCCACCCCGATAATATCGGCGCTGGCCAGCACCTGAATGAGATCTGCGTTGAGCCCAGTAGCCGGAACGCTCGGCAGAACTACTTCTGCCATAAGCGCCCCATAGTGCTCAACAAACGTGGTAATGCCCTTTGCGACAAAGTCCACATTCGCGAACTGCTTCTCTGCCCATACCTGCAGGGCCGCATCCAGGTCTGGCTGAATGGCATACCCCGCAGAACCCACAATACAATGGGGAGGCCAGATGATGAGGACGTACTTCCCCGTACTCTCGATCTCCCGGGTGTAGTCGAGGAAAAACTCCTCGAGCGTCTTCCCGCCAAGCGCCGCAGGCCTTACGTGCCCATTCCTCGGGCGCCAGATGCCGGCGGCGATATCACTCGATAGGATGAGAGTGAATGGTTTAGGGTGTTCACCCTTCGCATTGACCCACATCCCCGGGTGCGCCACATGGATCCACTGATGCGAATCCAGCGTCACGTGGACGTCGTCCAGGTTATGGCCAACTCGTGCGATTAGCTTGGTCAACCGTTGCATGTCCTTTGTGGCACCCGGAACCTGCAATGCCGAACCCGGTTGGTCCATAAAATCAACCTGGGGATCAATCACAAGCAAGTGTACTCTCATGATCCTTTCTCCTTACGTCTTTTGCGGATAGTATTTCCAGGTCAAGACCAATGTTAGCCCTCCATATTCCTCCTTATTCTTGTTTTCAAAGTGCAGAACGCCTTGCCCCCGTTGGGCAAATAGGCGCCCTCTAGCCATTTTAGGGCCAGAGCTTCTGCCTCTTTTATTAAAAAAGCGAAGCTCTATCCCCAGGAAACTGCAGCTATCATGGCAGATATATCTTTTTTGTCAAGGGATACGGGTACTGTGCTACCTAAGACAAAGTTGCCACGGAGAACAACCAAAAAACCGCCTTGCGGCGGTATTTTAGTGGACCCGAGCGGGATCGGACCGCTGATCTCCTCATTGCAAATGAGGCGTTCTACCACTGAACTACGGGCCCTCGTTGCTTTGAAATTATACCAAAAAATCATAAAAATACAAGCTATTAGAAAGCCAACGCCTGTGGTATAACTGGTAAAATGAAGAACGTGCTTTTACAACTTGCCAGCAAAGCGATCTCCAACAAATTCCTGCTTGGAGTATTCGCTTTCTCTCTTCTTGCACATATAATTCTTTTCAACTTCCCAAGCCAAGTCGTGTTCGACGAGATACACTTTGGCACCTTTGTACGCTCATACACTACAGGAGAATATTATTTTGATATTCACCCACCGCTCGGCAAACTTCTTATTGCCGGCACTGCTGAACTTAGCGGTATACAGTTGCCTTCCGACCTCACCCGCATAGGTCAGCCATACGAACCAAAAGACCTGTTTTCCCTACGGATCTTTCCGCTTCTTACCGGCATCCTTCTGCCTCTGCTAATCTATCTTCTTGCGTTTGAACTTACCAAATCCACATGGACAGCTTTTCTCGCCGGCTGCATGGTTGCGTTCGAAAACGCACTCCTTCTGCAATCGCGTTTTGCTTTTTTAGATATTCCTCTGCTTTTCTTTGGATTTGCCGCGCTTTTTATTTTTTTGCTGCAAGAACATACGAGCAACATACGGACAAAATTGCTCTTGCTTCTTGCCGCCGGATTTTTATTTGGAGCGAGTTCTTCTATTAAATGGACTGCACTCTCCCTCCTTGTCCCGCTTAGCCTCATTGCGCTCTATTCTTTTTGGCAATCGAGGTCTTTGAAATGGTTTGCAGTAAAAATCGGAATTGTCCTTGCGGGTTCTTTCACCGTGTACGTATTAAGCTTCGCAATTCATTTTGCCCTACTTACTCAACCAGGGTCCGGCGACGCCTTTTTTGAAACCGGCTTTCGCCAAAAACCATTTTTTGAAAAATTTCTCGCGCTCAACGAAGCAATGTACTCTTACAACAAAAACATACAGGCGCAACACCCGTACGCGAGCTCATGGTACCGGTGGCCGCTTAACCTGAAACCAATTTTCTATTGGAATTCTTCTGCGTCCGAAGAACGTACGCAACAAATCTGGCTGCTTGGCAATCCTATCGTATGGTTTGCATCACTGCTTTCTCTCATTGGTGGGATTGTACTTTTATTTGCAAAAGTATTTACAAAAAAGCCGCGCGATATTTCTGCTTTACTTCTATTCCTCTTACTCATAGGCTGGATCACCAGCTATGCACCCTTCGCACTTATCAATCGTCCTCTTTTTCTCTACCATTACTTCTTCCCTCTGTTATTTTCTATTCTCCTAGCTTCGTATATTATTTCCTGGCTTATCAAAAAACTGATACCCAGCCGATATCAGTTCACAGCTGTCCTCTTATTTTCAGGGATTATAGCGCTGAGTTTTCTGCTTATCAGCCCCATGACATACGGCTTAGGCTTTGCCTCCGACGGATGGTACGCTCAAACTATTCTCAAGCTATTTCTTTGAAAGCATTCGTCTACCAATAAAAAGTAAGGGCCGCGTACACCTTGCTTAGGCGTACGCGGCCTTGGGTTGACCGTCCTAGACGGCAAACTCCTGCCGAACATACTTCTCGAGTGGCGTCTCCTCGAAGGAGCAGATTAGCCAGAGGCAACCCCCCATGTACCCAACCACCAAAGGATCGGGATGAGGAACAATCTCTTTGTTCACCGTCCACTCTTCAACCTCGGCGATGAGAAAGATGTCGGTTCTGACGTCTTGCACGACCACTGTGCGCTTCCACCCAAAGAATCCGCTCTAGCCTAATTCTGCAACCGTGTCCACATTCGAACTCCCAACCTCATCGTTGCAAATGACACATTCTATCAGCTAAGCTAACGACCCAAAAATTGGGGAAATTTTAAGACGAGAAAAGTAGTTAAATCAACCTTTTATTCCTAAATGCAATACCCGAATGCGATTTCAAGTATTTTTCAAAATCATAAGCTTTCTTTTTGGAAGGAAATCCACAATACCATTTTAATATGAAGGGTGCCTTTGTTGATGAGTATTTTGCACCTCCGCCATTGTGCTCTTTTATTCTTCTGCGAATATCTGTGGTAACTCCAGTATAATTACTCTCATCTTTTTCGCTCTGAATAATGTAGACAAAGTAGATCATTGAGATTGGTGCCCTGCTTCGTCCTTGGGACTTCGCAGGACTACCGCTTCGCCATTGACAGTTCATTGTCCAATCGATATTTGATGGTGCGTGCACTGCGTAGCCCTGCGAAACGAAATGGAGCAGGGCGAAGCGGTGCGCGAGGGAGGGATCGAACCTCCGACCTCGTCATTATCAGTGACGCGTTCTACCACTGAACTACTCGCGCAATGGACGGAAGTGTTTTCCCCTCCGTCCTTTCAAAAAAAGTACCACTAAGAATTGTATAACAAAACAAATCCTCCTGCAAGGATTTGTTTTGTAAAACCAACGTTCTATTCTTCTGAGTTGCTCCGACTAATCGAAACTTCTAGGCTCCTCGATCAATGCCTCAGATTCAGTTTAAGATATCTCATAAACCGATTCTGATCGACACTCCCCAGTCAAACTGGGTAAAATGTAGTGATCCACGGACAGCTTCCGCTACCCGTGCCTTGTTACGACTTCGTTCCTCTCACTGAGCCTAGCTTGAATTCGCCTAATGGCGGACCTTCGGCTATTCCCAGCTTGCTTAACGTGACGGGCGGTGAGTACAAGGCCCAGGAACATATTCATCGCGCCATAGCTGATACGCGATTACTAGCGATTCCGGCTTCACGAGGTCGGGTTTCAGACCTCGATCCGAACTGAGAGACCGTTTAAGGGATTAGCTCTGCGTTGCCGCTTTGCGACCCGTTGTCGGCCCCATTGTATCATGCGTGCGGCCCAGGACATCAAAGGGACACGCTGACTTGGCGTCATCCTCACCTTCCTCCTGATTGTCTCAGGCAGTTCCCTGTGACATGTAAAACACAGAGTAAGGGTTGCGCATGTTGCCCGATTTAACGGAGCGTCTCAAGATACATGCTGACGACAGCCGTGCATCACCTGAACTCGTGTCCTTGCGGAAGGCCTCTGTTTCCAGAGACTTTCACGAGTGTTTCCAGCCCTGGTAAGGTTCCTCGGTTGTTGACGAATTAAGCCGCATGATCCACCGCTTGTGTGGGCCCCCGTCTATTCCTTTGAGTTTTAGCCTTGCGGCCGTACTTCCCAGGCGGGATACTTAACGCGTTAGCTTCGCCACGTGAAGGGTCGACACTTCACATAGCCAGTATCCATAGTTTACAGCGTGGACTACAAGGGTATCTAATCCTTTTTGCTCCCCACGCTTTCGTCTCTCACCGTCAGGGTCGCCCCAGCTGAATGCCTTCGCTTTTGGTATTCCTCTCGATATCAACGGATTTCACCCCTCCACCGAGAGTTCTATCAGCCCCTAACGCCCTCGAGTCTGGTAGTTTCGCAGGCAGCCTGAAAGTTGAGCTCTCAGAATTTAACCTGCGACTTACCAAACCGGCTACAGACGCTTTACGCCCAATAAATCCGGGTAACGCTTGGGGGTTCTGTTTTACCGCGGCTGCTGGCACAGAATTAGCACCCCCTTATTCATGGAGTACCTTCTGGGATTGCTCCCTTATTCCTCCATAAAAGCGGTTTACGACCCGAAGGCCTTCATCCCGCACGCGGCGTCGCTGGATCAGACTTGCGTCCATTGTCCAATGTTCTTGACTGCGGCCACCCGTAGGTGTCGGACCCGTATCTCAGTGTCCACGTTGGGGATCACGCTCTCACGTCCCCTACCCGTCATAGCCTTGGTGGGCCGTTACCTCACCAACAAGCTGATAGGCCGCAGGTTCCTCCCTTACCGCCCCGCATTGCTGCGGGGCTTTACTCTTACGAGACCATCAGGAATTAGTCCGCCTTTCGGCGAGTTATGCCTGTGTAAGGGGTGGATACCTACGTGTTACTAACTCGTTTGCCGCTAGCTCGCCCGCCTTCTTGCGAAGGCGAGGCGGCCCGCTCGACTTGCATGCCCTATCCACGCCGCCAGCGTTCACCCTGAGCTAGGATCAAACTCTCAAATAAAATTGAAAGTCGAAGCAACTCATAAGAATTAACGTTGGTTTAATTGTTTGTTGTACAATTGTCAAAGTTCGCGGATTGCGGCCTTGCCCTCTCTGGCGAGGAAAACAAATCCCGAAGATAGTTGAGTGAATCAATTACCTTCGGGGTTCGTTTTTGTTGTGTAAGTGAACGTTGTGGGATTTGACTAGTTCATAGATTTACCCCTCGCACATATAACTCTACTCCCCCCTCTAAACCATGTCAAGAGTTGTCAAAAGAGTTGGATGACGATGATGCCGGCGACGATGATGGCGGTTGCCAGCCACATGCGGCTGGTGATTTGTTCTGTAAGAAGGTTAACTATTTTTTAGCGCGATTAATTCGTCACTATTCCACTTTGACAAATAGACAACGTCATTGTCAACTTCAAATGTAGAAATCAAATCCTTCATTTTATATTGCCAGATAATTTCACCTGTCTGGGGATCAACCGCGTAGAAGTTAGATTTATCACTAGAGAAATCAAGTCCAACAGAATCATGATAGGTGCCATAGTAGAGAACGCCTTCTGAAATAACAATTTTAGTAGTCATATCTGGTAGTTCTCTTTGCCATAATTGTCTACCATTACGATCAACTGCCCGTAATGAGTTAAAGGCTTGGGCAATATATAAAACTCCATTGCTTGCGTCAAACGCTGTCCGTAAATCTGCTGAAAAAGTTTTCCATATCTTTTTGCCGGTTTGAGCATCCAACGCGTACGTTGTCTCATAAACATCAACGTACGCAACCCCATCTTTTACCAACATTGCGTGAGGAAGGGACATTCCAGTCTCAAATTTCCATATTTGTCTTCCAGATGCTACATCAAGTGCATGAATGCTTCCATCGTCAAATCCAATAAGAAGTATCCCGTCGTCGGCAACAAGATAAGGCGACTTGTCGGGATCCGTACGTAACACGGTTTCATAGTTCCACACCCGAGTACCACTCTCGTAATCAAAAGCAGCAATTTTATTGGGCTTAACTCCTACGTAAACTCTTCCATTCGAAGCCCTTACCGCCGGTGCGCGGGGAATTTTTTCATAGTCTTCAATGTTTCGAGACCATTTCTCCCTCCAGGTTTTTAAATCGAGAGCAAGCAACTCAAACCCCTCACTTCCTTTTTTCTTAAAAAACATCCCATCTGCTAAATCTGAACCATAAGTTCCCAGCCCAATATTGTATTCATTGGTGATTTTACCCGAATGCTTATCAATCGTGGTCAGATTGGTATCATCGTAACTCCAGGCATATATTGTATCACCTTCAATTACAAGCCTTGGTGACTCAACAAAATCAATTTTCCATAAGATATCGGGTTTCTTCCCAAATATATCCATCCTTGAAAAAACAACAAAAATTATGACACCAATAATGCCTAATGCTATAAAACTACGTGTGCGACCACGAAAGATCATTATTAAATGATAACACCAGTTACTACGATGAGCAATAACTCGACATCAAAAGACTTGAATGACGACGATGCCGGCAACGATGATGGCG
>Ga0209542_10018233_pt1 | contig 11384 bp, 8 predicted proteins | sample RifCSPhighO2_01_FD_184028 | JGI IMG/M metagenome (GOLD analysis project Ga0209542, IMG submission 184028) | Soil microbial communities from Rifle, Colorado - Rifle CSP2_plank highO2_0.1 (SPAdes) (version 2) | ecosystem: Environmental > Terrestrial > Deep subsurface > Rock core/Sediment ...
ACCTGGATAGCGCAGGCAAATGGCATCGTTAACAACAACGCTGAGAAATTTGCTGTGACTGTCGATATTAAAGTTGCTTGCAATGGAGATGAAATTTCAGTGCTTAACATAGTATTGCCAAAGACTGAAGCTGAATTTAACACGCACGATGGCAAGACCAAGGATGCAATTGCCGAGGGGATGAAAGCGCTCGGATATGGTGGTTCAAAAACAAAATATCTCATTTATTATGATGGCAATTCAGATGGTTGCCAGGGCGGCAAAGCAAAGTGCAGCGGGCAATTTGTAACCAGGGGCATGGATGACCGCTTATCAGAAGACAACCTCTATAACTCCGGACCCGATTATTCGATCTTGTTTGATCCTGGCCTTGCTGAACTTGCGCAAAAAAGTGGTAGCACTCTGGAAATGATTGCGCCAATCGGTATGTTGCACGAATTTAGTCATACTTTGGGTGCAGTTCAGTCAAGTGCTCCCCATACTAGCGGAGATGCAACTGCTGAATCAGGGCATTGTAATGACGAGCCTCCGCAGAACCAAGGCGGCAATGATGTCATGTGCAAATCAGACATTCAGGGCACTGTTTTTACGGAAGCTTGTAAGAGCGCAGGGTATACAATTCAATACGACTGCAACAACGATGATTATTTCAACCCCAAACCAGAACCGGGAAGCTATTTGGCAACTCACTGGAACCTTGGCTCGCCTTTGAATAGATTTTTTCTGTTCGGAGAAAGTAATATTGATATAAGTCAAGATTCTTCTCCAGGAAATTATCCTGTTCCGGAATATTCTGGCTCTGGCCAAATGCCAAGCTATCCTAGTTATCCGCAACAATAAATAATATATCAGTTCTTTATTTTCCGCAAAGATAAAACTATTTCCGAAAGAACTTTCACCACAGCATCAACATTTTTCTTACTTGTATATTTACCTAAACTAAAGCGTATGCTTCCTCTTGCTAACTTCTCAGGTACATTCATCGCTTTCAGAACGTGACTGATCTCAATCTCATTCGCGGTACAGGCGCTTCCTGCAGAAGCGTAAATACCACGCAGGCTTAGATAGTACAGTATCGTTTCTGCTTCTACTCCTTCGAACGAGAGATGGACATTATTTGGTGCTCTTTCCGTAGGATGGCCGTTGAGGAAAGTAAGAGGTATTCTTCTGTTTATTTGCTTAATAAAATAATTACACAATTTTCTCAATCGTTCATTCTCTTTTTCTTTCTCTTTCTGCGCGAGTGATAAGGCTTTGGTAAACCCAACAATTGCCGGAACATTTTCCGTGCCAGAGCGCAATCCTGACTCCTGCCCTCCACCGTGGATCAATGGTTGTAGTTCAATTCCTTCCCTGACATACAACAAACCTGCTCCTTTCGGGCCATAGATCTTGTTGCTGTTTAATGTCAAAAGATCAACACCTAGCTTCTGTACATCTAAATCTAAATATCCTGCTTGACAAGCATCAGTATGAAATAAAATTTTCTTCTTCTTGGCGATTTCTCCAATTTCTTTAATCGGCTGGATGGTGCCTAATTCATTATTAACGTACATGACGGAAATCAAAATTGTTTTCTTGGTGACTGCCTTTTCAACATCCTTTGGATCAACTCTTCCAAATTGATCAACATCAAGGTATGTTACAAAGAAGCCTTCTTGTTCTAAGAATTTGCAGGTTTCCAACACCGCTTTATGTTCAACTTTGCTGGTGATGATGTGCTTCCCTTTTTTCTGATAGGCATGGGCAACTCCTTTAATTGCCAGATTGACACTTTCTGTTCCGCTGGAGGTGAAGATAATTTTATCGTTCTCTTTGGCATTTACTATTTGTTTGATCTTTGTTCGAGAATTCTCGAGAATTTCTTTTGCTTTATTTCCTGCATTATGCGTACTGCTTGGATTAGCAAAATATCTTTCTACTCCAGTAATCACTCTACGAACTTCTTTCCGTACTGGTGTTGCGGCTGCGTAGTCCAGGTAGATCATCTTACACTCCCAACATCTCCCGTAATTCTTCTGACGGCTTCCAGGGCGGAGTAAAAGTAACTTCGATATTCACTTCCTCTGCGCCCTGCTCAAAAATCATCCTCTTCAGATCTTCCACCATCTGCGGTCCGAAGGGGCACATCACAGAAGTAAAGGTTAATACTACTTTGATCTTTTTCTCGTCGATCTTCACATCGTAGATTAATCCTAGGGTCCAGACGTCGATGTTCAGTTCCGGATCTTCATACTTCTTGAAGACGTTTTCGATCAATTGTTCTTTGGTTATCATTTTTCCAATCCCTCAAATCCTTGCTCATTGATCTGCTTTGCTAATTCATAATCACCTGATTTTATAATCTTACCACTATACAATACGCTTACCACATCTGGCTTCAGATATTCTAAGAATTTGCTGTAATGAGTGATCACGATGATGCTCATCTCTCGCTCTTGGCGAATTCTTTCAATTCCTTCAGCGACAGTTTTCATAGCATCTACATCTAATCCTGAATCAGTTTCGTCAAGTAACGCATACGCCGGTTCTAACATGGAAAGCTGTAACATCTCCATGCGTTTTTTCTCCCCGCCTGAAAATCCTTCATTCAGATAACGTTTACTAAAAGAACCATCCATTTTCAGCTGTGCCATTTTCTCTTTCAATAACTTGTGGAAATCAACTACTGAATAGGTCGGTGATCCTTTCTTTTCACGCAAGTTATTTACTGCAGTTCGCAAAAAATTGCTGATAGTAACTCCTGAGATTTCCGATGGATACTGAAAGGAGAGGAATAATCCTTTCTGTGCGCGTACTTCCGGTTTAGAGTTGGTGATATCTTCTCCGTTCAGTATAATTTTTCCTTTGGTAATCTTGTACTTAGGATGTCCCATTAAAGCATGGGCTAAGGTAGATTTACCTGAACCATTCGGTCCCATCAGGGCATGTACTTTTCCCGCATCAAATGTAAGTGTAACTCCTTTGATGATCTCTTTTCCGTCCACTTCCACATGTAAATCAATAATTTCGAGTTTCATAATCATATTCCCTCCAGAGCATGATGTAATGTTTTTAATGATAGCAAAGCGCACTTAGTCCTAGTATGGCTGATCGGTATGCCTAGCAAATTGAATATTTCTTGCTGGCCAAATCTCTTTGCTTCTTCAATTTTTTTTCCTTTCATGGTTTCCGTCAAGAGCGATGCAGAGGCTTGGCTGATCGCGCAACCATTTCCGGTGAAAGTAATCGCTTCGATTTCATCATTGTTAGTCTTAACGTACATAATTATAGTATCTCCACATAAAGGATTAACTCCGCGATGTTGAGCAGTACATTCTAGCATTTCTTTTTTATTCTTGGGATGCTTATAGTGATCGATAACATTTTCCTTATAGATCTCCTGTTCTTCTGTCAGATCGCCGGAAGCAATTTCATTTCTATCTATTACTGCTGATTGTGCTTTTGTCTGCTCAGTTATGCTCTGCACTACTTCAACTAACTTGTCAATATCTTCTTTGGTGTTGTAAATGTAAAATGACGCTCTGATGCTTCCGTCTAATTCTAACTTAGAAAATAAAGGCATAGCGCAGTGAAATCCTCCTCTCACCGCGATATTTTCTTTATCAAGCATCTCACTAAGATCATGCGGATGCATTCCTTCGATATTGAAAGAAATAACAGGCCCTCGGTTTTCAGTGTTGATAGATCCTACGATAGTTAGGCCATGAATTGCAGATAGTTTTTCCAACGCATACCTAGTTAAATTTTGACCATGGGCAGCAATATTTTCCATGCCGATTTCTTGCAAATATTCAATTGCTGCCAACAAACCAGCTGCACCAGCCATGTTCGGTGTTCCAGCTTCAAATTTCCAAGGCAGATCATTCCAGCTTGCTTGTGTAAAACTAACTTCTCTAATCATATCTCCACCGTACAAGAAAGGTGACATGGTTTCTAGCAATTCTTTTCTTCCATAAAATACGCCTATTCCGGTTGGAGCGCACATCTTGTGTCCGGAAAATACTAGGAAATCGCAATTTAATTCATTGACATTGACTGACATATGTGGAACAGACTGGGCAGCGTCAACAACCATCACAGCTCCAACTTTATGTGCAAGTTCAGCAATCTCTTTCACTGGATTAATAGTTCCCAGCACGTTGGACATATGCGCAATAGAAACAATCTTGGTTTTGTTGCTGATTAATTCTTTCGCTTTATCCATATCTAGTAGGTAATCTTTGGTAATTGGGATAAATTTCAATACTGCACCTTTCTCTTTTGCGATTTGCTGCCAGGGAACAAGATTACTATGATGTTCCATCTCTGACAATACTATTTCATCTCCTTCTTTCAGATTCTTTCCTAGAGAATAAGCTAACAAGTTCAATCCTTCGGTAGTTCCTTTAGTGAAAATAATCTCTTCAAATTCTGCGCCAATAAATTTAGCTACTACTTCGTGTGCCTTTTCATATAATACAGTAGCTTTCTGAGCTAACTTGTAGATTCCCCTATGTACATTAGCATTCTCTTCTTGGTAATATTTCTTGATAGCTTCGATTACTTTTGCTGGTTTTTGGGTAGTGGAACTATTGTCGAGGTAAATCAAATTATTTTTCAGGATAGGGAAATCTGTTTTTGTGGGGATCATTTTCTTAATCTCTCTTGAATAATATTCAATATCTCTTCTCTTACTTTTTCATTTGCAATCTTTTGTAAAATCGGTTCTATAAACGCAGCCACCAACATTTGCTTTGCAATATTCTCATCTAAACCTCTGGAAACCAGATAGTACAATTGTTCCTCATCAATTTGTCCCATAGTTGTCCCATGCGAACAGGATACGTCATCATTTTCTACTTCTAGAACAGGAATAGCATTGCAGCGTGCTTCGTCACCAATCAGCAATATGTCTGAACGCTGATGTCCTTGACAGCTAATAGCATTCTTTTCCACGCGAATTGTTCCTCTGTGCATAGCTCTGGATTTATCGCTGAGGATTCCTTTCGCCAGCATCATTGATGTAGTATGACTATGTTCATGGAAGGCATCAGAGTTGATATCGCATTGCTGTGATTCTGTTCCAACAATCGCTTGATATTGTTCAGCCGCTGCTCCACCTTCTCGCAGATGGCTTCTCAGCTGCACTTGAGTAAATCCTTTTCCTATTGCAATGTCAAACCACTGCACGCTAGCATCTCGTAATACTTCAGCTCTTTTAGTAGTAAAAGAAGGTGTTCCTTCTTTTTCTTGGTGTACAGTGCAATAGGTGATTTTTGCTAGTGGCTGCACATACATTTGTACAACTTTACTTTTGTAATGCGCATCTGAATTTGCAGTTTCCACAATGGTTGCTTGGGAACTTTCTTCAGCAACAATGATGATGCTTTCTGCAGAGATGGTAGTTGCATTTGAATTGATGATGATAGGTTCTTCGATGACTGCATCTTTTGGTATAATTATAACAGTAGCATTTGGATTAGTTGCATAATGAAGCGCCAATAGTTTGTTTTCCGCAGAAACTAATTTCTGTGCATATTTCGCAACAAATTCTTCTCCCAACTCTGAGAGTTTACAGATTTTTACTCTTTCATCAGCAGTAACGACTGAATCTGCTCTTTGCATCTCCGCAAATACTTTTTCCCAATCAACGGTAATGTTTAAGGCAAATCCTTTCCCATGATTTTGCGTAGGAAGCTCTAACTCGGTAAATTTCTGCTGTGCTTGTTCTTGGAGTTGGGTTATGGTGTTCATCCTAAAATCCCTCAACTTCTAATTCGATCAATTTATTCAATTCTACTGCATACTCCAACGGTAATGCTTTGATCACCGGTTCGATGAACCCAGAGACAATCATCTGAATGGCTTGCTGTTCACTCAACCCTCTTGAAGTAAGATAAAATAATTGTTCTTCACCAATCTTACTGACGTTTGCCTCATGCCCAAGATTTACTTTATTATTATCGACTTTCATGTATGGATAGGTATTGGAAACAGATTCATTATCCAATAGCAGGGCATCACATTGTACGTTTGATTTGGTATTAACTGCATCTTTGGTCACTCGAACTAATCCTCGATAACTGGAAATCCCTCCACCCTTGCTGATGCTTTTTGCTTTGATAATTGAAGTAGTATTAGGAGCAATATGAATTACTTTCGCGCCGGTATCCTGATCCTGTCCAGGACCGGCAAAGGCGATGCCAATACTCTCTGAATGAGCATTCTCTCCTGCTAGAATTGAACAAGGATACAACATAGTTTTACAGCTGCCCATGTTTCCATTCAGCCATCTTACAGTTGCATTCTTATGCACGATCGCTCGTTTAGTATTCAGATTGTACACATTCTTGCTCCAATTCTCAATAGATGAATAGGTCATCTTTGCTCCAGAGAGAACGTGTAATTCTACGCAGCCGGCATGCAATGAATTTTTACTGTACCTTGGCGAACTGCAACCTTCGATGTAATGTAGTTCTGCTCCTTCATCAACAATGATTAAAGTATGTTCAAACTGCCCGCCGCTTTGCTCATTCATCCTGAAGTATGCCTGCAATGGCAATTCTACTTTCACGCCTTTGGGTACATAGATAAAAGTTCCACCACTCCACACTGCAGCATGCAGCATGATGAATTTGTGATCAGTAATAGGAATACAAGAAGTCATAAAATATTTCTTCACCAATTCAGGATATTTTTGCACTGCCACGTCCATGTTTTCAAAAATAACTCCTTGGTCTTTCAACTCTTTCATAAGATGATGATATACAACATTAGAATCATATTGCGCCCCGACTCCGGCTAGTGCTTTCTTTTCCGCTTCCGGAATACCTAAACGGTCAAAAGTCTGTTTGATTTCTTCCGGCACTTCCTCCCACTTATCAGTTTCCTTGGCATTGGGATCAACAAAGAAGACAATTTCATTAACATCTAAATCTGATAAGTCTGGGCCCCAGTTAGGGACAGGTGTTTTGGTAAATAATTCTAATGCTTTCAGCCTTTTTTCCAGCAGCCATTGCGGCTCATTTTTGGTTTTGGAGATAAGCCTGACGATCTCCTCATTTAAGCCTGGTTTAGCGATATATTTAGCTTTATGTTGATCAGCTTTATCGTACAGTTCCCGGTTGAGATTCAGGTCTACTTTCTGCATAATTTCACTTTAATTAACTATTGTTAATTATTTATAAAGATTGTGGGGAAAATTAGAACAAGAAATTAAACTTCTCGCAACAATCTTCTGGCAATTCCCACTGCCTGTTCTAGAATAAGCCTATTGTTGAGATCAGCGTAACGGCTGGTATGACTTTCACTATAATCGTGAGTGGTCTGAGCAATTCTCCAAAGCGAGCTTAGGTTTATTTCCATAGCTTGTTTGGTGGCAGCTTTTTTGGTTTGATCTTTTTCCAGCTTCAGCGCTTCTATCTGGGTGGCTATGCGACTTAAAGCTTCGTAATCAACTTTGGCTAATTTTTTCCGATTCTTTTTAACAAAGGTTGCTAATTCATTCATTTCAGACAGATGAAAATAAGCAATTATTAATCTTTCCATAACAGGAAAATATATAAGTCTCAAAGATGTCTCTAAGTAAAAAGAATTATGGTGGTTTAAGGATGTCTAGACTTAAGAAATATTCTCGATCGACTAATATTAGTAAACCATCAAACAAAATCCTTGTTGTGGTCGCAATTTCCCTTGCTGCCCTGGTTGTTCTCGGGATATTATTATTGTTTACAGATCAATTTGTTGGCAAGGGCTTCGGATCTGGATCGCAGTCCATTGCACAAATGGGAATAACGCAGCAGGGAGTGCAACAGGCGTTACAGCCAGTAGCAGTAACTTCAACGGTCGATGAATCGAACACAGCAAGTAATGATTTATGGGTATGGCTGGAAGCGCCTGAGAATTTGCCATCTAATATAGGAGATACGTTTAATGTCGAAGTTTACATCAAGCCTGGCGCTACACATAATATTGGCGATTTAAAATTAAGATTATACCCGAGCGGCAATGTTGAATTTAAAGGAATAGGAACAAAGAGCCCTTCTTCTGTCAACCCTTCGCTTCATGCAAATGTCGAACTTGATCCACAGATGGAAGATGATGAAGATGATGAAATAGCTGTTAACCCACCACCTGGTTCGATAACAATTGGTTGGGACAGGCTTGATACTGGTTTAGTTGATAGGAGGGCGCCCTATCATTTAGCAAGCTTGCAAATGAAAGTTAAAGGTTCTGGATCTTTCCAAATTTTTCTAGATAAAACAGGTTCTAGAGTAAGGTACTATGATGGAACAGGAGGATGGAGTTGTCCTGCTCCCACGCCAATTCCTAAAATAAGTTGTGGCACCACTCCAATTACTTTAAAGGCTGGAGTTACCAGCCAGATTGGTTGTGGTGATGTAGGCACATTCTATTGTACCAGTGCTGCCAGTACCTGCAGCCCAGTTTACCCTAACCAAATAGGAACTGAAGATCTTGATAATCCTGCGAGCAACTTAAAATCGTACACTCTCAAACAAGGAAACACCAGAATCATCAGAAATACTCAGTGTATTCCTAATCCAGATGCTTGTTCAGGAAAATGTGGAAAAGCAAATGATGGCTGTGGTAAAGTTGTAACTTGCTCTGGTTGTGGAACAGGAAAAACCTGCAGCAATAATGCTTGTGTAGACGTAGGAACTCCTGGACTGGTTCTGAATGATGAAGACAAAGCGTTATGCGAAGCGGTTATCGCAGTCCCAGCCGATGCCAGAGATGCGCTTGAAGGAGTTTCCAATGCCTTGCAGGGAAAGAATCTTGAAGGCCAAGCTTTAGACGGATGTCCGGGAGAAGAATGCAAATATTTCAAAATAAATACAATCCTTAACGCATTAACTACCTGGTTTGCCGAACAAGAATAAGAAGGATCTTTATGAAAAGTAAACATTCTAGGAAGGAAAAAAGTGCGCGCAACTTAGAGTCAGCTGCTCATGCTAAAGGTGCAAATAAATTATTTTTGATCGCGGTTATTTCAATTGCAGGAGTTATTGCCCTTTTTCTTCTTTTACTTTATTCAGACCGATTAGTGGGCAAGGCCATAGCTTCTAACACTGCAGTGGCAGAGCTTGCTTCACCAGCATATGCTGATACGTCTTTTTCATTAAATGTTTCTGCCAACACTGAAAAAGAAACAACGGCAGTCAAGTTTAGTTTGGAATTACCTCCAGAGATGGACTGTAGCTTCGTGGCCACTACGCCTGTTGAAAATTTAATCACTGGATGGGATGAACTGGAAAATAAATGTGATAGTTCTACTACTCCAAAAAGGATTATTTTCTATGCTCAGAAAAAAATATCCACTCCTACCGGAAAAACAGGATTGTTCGATATCGCACAGGTTAACTTTGTGGAAGGGCTTGCATTAAATAGCCAAGTTCAGTTTACATTTAAATCATTTATAGCTTTCGATAAGGACAGCAATAATCAAATACAAAATCTTCCAGCTCCAGTAACAGTTACTTTTCAACAGCAACCTTCACAGATAGACTGCGGCAACAATATCACGGAAGCAGGAGAAGCATGTGATAAAGGCCCACAAGGAGAAGCAGTTTGTACTGCTGGTTATGAGCAAACTTGCCAATATTGCTCCGAGAGTTGCGAATTCATTACTGTCCAAGGCTCCTACTGTGGCGACGGAATTAAAAACGGAGCCGAACAATGCGACGGTACTGTAAACTGTAATTCTGAATGTAAAGTCGTATTGACTGCGACCTGCGGCGATAATGTCTGCGACGTGAAACAAGAATCAACTGCTTCTTGCTCACTAGATTGTGGAGAAGTTTGTCCAACCGATAGTTTAATCTCTTGGTGGAAAGGAGAAAATGATGCCAAGGATAATTCTATCTCTGGCTATCACGGACAAGGAAACGTTCTATTTGGAGAAGGAATAGTTGGCAATGCTTTCGCATTTGATGGTGTTGATGATATAATCGATTTAGGTTCAAAAGCTGGAACACTTTTTGCAGATCCGACTGGCCAAAGCCTTTCCGTAAGCTTCTGGATGAAGACCGGCGCTCTCACCAACGCGCAGGGTGGAGCTCTCTATATATTAGATTCTGGAGCAGGAACAGATGGAAGAAGAGGATTTTATTGCAACACTTTCCAAGGCGATCTTAACTGCGCCATACGGCAGGAAAGCGTTCTCTATCAGGCTAGCATAAAAAAAGCCATCCCTCTCAATTCTTGGAAATTAATAACCTTGACCTTTAACGATAATACTAAGGAGTTAAAAATCTACTTGGATGGATCTTTCTCTAAGAATGGTATGCAAACTCAGCTTCCAGGCGAAACCTATGCGTCAGAAGAAGCAGTTATAATTGGAGCAACTAGCACGAAAAAACTTTTATTTAACGGTTTACTGGACGAAATTGCGGTTTGGAATCGTGCTTTAACTTCTGAAGAAGTAAATTCCCTATTTAATGCTGGAGTTACAGGTATGTGCGCCAAAGCTGTAAGCGAATGCGGCAACGGCGTGCTAGAATCAGGAGAAGAATGCGATGACGGAGATAATGACGACGGTGATAACTGCTCTTCTATCTGCCTGACCGAATCAGCTATCTGCGGTGATAATGTCTGTGAGATAAAATTTGAGTCCACAACCTCTTGTAAACAGGATTGCGGATTAGTATGTCCTACTAATGGGTTAGTCTCCTGGTGGAGAGGGGAAAATGAATTGGATAGTTTTAGCAGCCATCATGGAATATTAGGTGGCGATGCAAATAATGTTCCAGGAAAAGTAAGTAATGCCTTCTCTTTTGACGGGGAGGGAGATTACTTTACACTTGGACAGAAACCAGGAACGATATTTTCCGACCCAACAGGTCAAAGCCTTTCCGTAAGCTTCTGGATGAAAACAAACGCTGCTGAAGGTCCAGGAGGCGCGCTGTATATTCTAGATTCCGGTGCCGGTGCTGCTGCCCGCAGGGGTTTTTATTGTAATACTCAGAAGGGAGCGCTGAATTGTATCATCAAACACGCTGAAAAAATATACGAAGTAACTGTTGAGAATGCTGTTCCCTTAAAAACCTGGAAGTTTGTAACTTTCACCTTCGATAATTCCAAAGAAGAATTAAAAATCTATGTCGATGGGAATGTTGCCGCTACTGGTACAAAATCAGCTTTGTCTTCATTATATCAACCGGTGCCTGCATCCGTCATTGGTGCAACCAGTCTACAAACCTTATCATTTAATGGTATTTTGGATGAGATTGCGGTCTGGGATCGTGTTTTGACTTCATCAGAAGTAAAATCTATCTTTGATACCGGCAATATCGGCATGTGCGCTGTTCCTGAATCGGTCTGCGGCAATGGCTTTATAGAAACCGGAGAAGAATGTGATGATGGAAATCTGATTAGTACCGATG
>Ga0209542_10018234_pt1 | contig 11383 bp, 11 predicted proteins | sample RifCSPhighO2_01_FD_184028 | JGI IMG/M metagenome (GOLD analysis project Ga0209542, IMG submission 184028) | Soil microbial communities from Rifle, Colorado - Rifle CSP2_plank highO2_0.1 (SPAdes) (version 2) | ecosystem: Environmental > Terrestrial > Deep subsurface > Rock core/Sediment ...
TGGTATTCTTACTCTGATAGTCCATCCATGCGAGCCTACCATTCTGGCAACATCATGTAAGCCTCTTCCTGTTCCTTCAAATTTAGTTCCTCTTTTTGTGGTATATTTAGAATTCCATATCTTAGGCATGTCCTCAGGAAGAATACCATGCCCGGTGTCACTAACTGAAATTATCATTGCAGTTTCTTCGACTTTACAGCGCACTGATAATCTCTTCAGCGATTGTCCATCCATAGCATGAATTGCATTAATAAATAAATTATCAAATATAGTTTCCATATAGCTGGGATCTGCCATAACTTGCGGAGTGCTTTCCGGAAAACGGGTTTCTACATTAATGTTTTCCAATTGGTCTTGTTTTCTGCGTCTCTTCAGGGAACTTTCTAACACTTGGATCATGTCCAAAGATTCCTTTTTGGGCAAATACTCAATGTCCTGAAGTCTTTGGGTTATTTCAAAATTTCTTTCTGCAGCGCTTCGCGCCACGCCAACAAATCTTTCAACTCTGGGGGCAACCTCACTGATAGTTGATTTTATTGGATTTCCTTCCTCATCCTTTTTCAGATTTCCCTCTTCATCTGCCAAATATACCGTTCTATCAAGTTCTCCGGATCTGTCCAGAAGTTGTCCGTAGCCTCTGATTGCCTGAAGCGGATTTTTTAAGTCATGGCGTACGGTAGCTACATTTTCTTCTATTTGCTCTCTTCTTTGTTGTAAATCAAGTATTTGTACCATTTCATCTGTAATATCGCTAAAGCCTGTCACAAGTATTCTTGTTCCTTCGCAATACTCCTGAGCAGTTATATGAGCTTTTAGCCACTTTTCTTCATTTTCAATCTCGAGTTTAATTTGTTGGTCATGCGATTCTATTTCTCCTTGTATCAACTGGTCCAGTGGATTTTTCTCTCCTTCTTTTGCAGGTATTTGAATAAATACTTCTTTTTCAGCATCTTCTGTTGGTAAGCCGAATAATTTTTTATAGCTTGTGTTGCCTATTACCACGCGGCCGGCTGGATTTAAAACAGCCATAGATACAGGAAGAGCGTTAATACTTCCGTTTTCAAAAAGACGCCAGATTGTTTCTCCCTTAAACTCTTTTCTTTCAGGGCTTTGCGTTAATTCCGGTTGATTTTGATTAAGCTGTGGTGCTTTTTCTTGGTACACTCCCATAGAAGAGTGCATTATATAATATCCTATAGTTGATGTCAACAAGTCGATCTTTTTTAAAGACTCATATTGACTTTTAGCCGTTTTGGCCTTAAGATAATCAAAGACTTATGGAGCAAACTGTTATTATTGTAAAGCCGGACGGAGTAAAGCGCGGGTTGGTTGGTGAAGTTATTAAAAGGTTTGAGCAGACCGGTCTTAAGATTATTGGGCTTAAAATGCTTCAGGCGCCCGAGGCAATTCTTCATAAACACTATAAAAGCACAGATGAGGCATATCTTAAAAGCTTGGGCGGAAAAACTCTGGCAACTTATGAGCAATACAAAATGAATGCCAAAAAAGAGCTTGGTACAGATGATCCTCTTGAAATAGGCAAAAAAGTAATGAAATGGCTTATTGAGTTTATGTCAAACGGACCCATAGTTGCTATGGTTTTTGAGGGAAGACATGCGGTTGATAATGCCAGAACGCTGGCCGGCTCAACCATGCCGGTAAACGCAGCAGCCGGAACAATAAGAGGCGATTTTTCTCTTGACTCGGCATATTATGCCAACACGGAAAAGAGGCCTGTTATGAATGTGATTCATGCCTCAGGAAGCAAAGATGAAGCGGATTTTGAAAAAGCTCTCTGGTTTGCGCCCTCAGAACTTCATGAGTATAAACGGATAGAAGAATACTTGACGGAGAAATAACAAACCCCAAATTACAAATCTCAAATAATTTCCAACCAGAAAGTTTTCATTTTTCAATTAACTCTTTTTATATAGATGTATATCTTTAATCTTTTTGAAATCCTTTACATTTAATGTAGCCAGTTTTAAATTATGGTAAATTGCTGTTGAGGCAATGATCGCATCCACAATTTCCAGATTGTTATTTTCTGCGCTTATCTGCCCAGCTTTTTTAGAGATCTTTTCATCCAGAGGTAAAATCCTGATATTTAAGAAGAGTTTTTCTAAGATCTCCATAGCTTCTTTTCTCTCCCAAATACTTTTTCCTGCATAACTTTCTGTATGAGAAATTATGGAAGCATGTAACTGGTATTGGTGATGGCCAAAATAATAAAGTAAAGTATTACTTTTATCTTTTTGACGCAAGAAATCTATAATAATTGAGGTGTCAATTAAAATCTTTGGCATTTACCAGTTATATTTTTTTGCTCTTTTTTTAAGTTGCATTCTGCTTTTTTTGTACTCTTTATAATCCTTATCTTTAAACCAATCAGTGTTTAATGTTAGAAGCATTTTAGCATAGTTGCAAGAAGGCTTTTTTTCACTTACTTTTTCTCTGATTATAGCGGATAAACTTTTCCTTTTTTTTGCAGCTTCCTGCTTGAGCCTTAAATAGTCCTCTTCAGAAATTCTGATATTGGTCGTGACATAATTTTTCATATACTACAATTGTATCATTGTATTGTTTTTTGTCAATACAGAATTCTCAAAAACTTGAAAACGAGTGGTATAATATGGGGTATATTATGGGAGCGGAAATACCGGGTAAAAATCCAGTGGTTACTCCAAATGAAGAATACCCTCATTTTTGGGATAAAGTTAGGGAGTTAACTGGTAAGTTTGGTGGGAGTAGGATAGAAGTAGTTGGAGACGTTAAGCCTCCTGTTTCTCCTGATTTAAATAAAGCAACAAGAGCGGAGGTGTATAATACAAGTGTTATGAGTGCAGAAGTACCGAATAACGACCATAGTCAGACTTTTACTAGAATAAGAGCTTCTATAAACAATGGATGGGAAAGATTCCATGCCCAAAGAGAGGAAGAAGCATATAATAAGCGCAGAGAAAAACTACAGACGGTCATGGGAGAATTTAATAGTGCGGTTGGAGTAAGTAAGACTGTTACAGAGATAAGAGATAAATTTCTACGTACGGGTTGGGAAGTATATACTGAAAAAGGGGATGATTATTATTACGGACGTTATAATGATGCATCTCAGAATACGGAAGATGAAATAAATTATGTTGGGGGATTTCTTGCGGGTTCAGATGTATGGAAAAAAGATGGGAATTATACTCCTTCAATTTATGTGGGCTTGGCAGGAGATTTTATCCTGGATTTTTTAAGAGGTCAGGAACTGGGAAACCCGATTCAAGCGTTCGGTGTGGTTTATGTTGAATCTCCAAGTCCTCACCCTGAAAGGGCAGGCGCGATCAGAGACGGTACGGATGAGCATAAATTACTTAGTGTAACAACAAACACTTTTCTAGGGAGCAGCCTTAGATTGCCTCCAATGGTTACGGAGGGATCAATTGAGAAATTACAATCTATATTATTAGACAGCAAAGTGGTAGAAACATGCAAACAAACAATGGATATGGGACTGGAAAGGGTATTTGCGAATTGTTTTCCTAGACCTTTGACGTCAGGTGTTTTAATACCAAAAGAGATATCAGAGTTGAGAATTCCCCATCCACAAACTGTAGGAAAGCCCGTTACGACAGCACAAACTACATGGGCTGAACACATGAAAATTGTTGGTAAGGATTTTGGTTATGTTCATTATGTACCACAAAGTATGACAGCAAGATGTGAGGGCTATGATGAGTTATTAGCCTTTGCTAAAAAACATGGCGGTAGCAAGCAGTTTCTTCAGGGTATAGCGTTGGGACAAGATTTGGCAAGGTTACATCATTCACCACCTGTGACTCTTAGTAGCTCACCTGCTGTAAGAAGTTCTTATACTCCACAACCGAGTGATTCTGCTATTGATAGGTTGGTTGCCGAGCAACGAGCTACAAATAGAATTCTCGGTGGTATGTCTGCTCCACCTCCATATCTGGGTCCTGGTCGTTATCATGGGTTGCCAACGGATTATTCCTTTCCTGAGAATGTACCTGACAGTTTAAAAAGGGCTTTTGGAGAGCACTTTAAACCAGGTGGTAAAGGGTTTGAGTCGGATGGATAGAAGATAATTTTCATTTTGGTAACAAATTTCTGGATTTGGATAAAAGCTGATCATTATAAATAGGATTGCCCTTGACTCTGTATATCTCCCGCAGTGCCCGGTCAATTTCACGGGAGACAATTGATTCATTCAATCCCAGCTCTTGAGCAATTTGTCTTTGTGTTATTGTTCCCGCAGCGCCGTCAATAAAAAATCTTTTTAATATATAACGCCTCTGTTGGGAAAAAGTATCCCATGTATTTGGGTCTTTAAATATTTCCTGAACCAGATGTGTTTGCTGGTGTCTTGCCCATCCCGAAGACATTTGTTCATTTGCGCGACCGGATGGTTCCCTGTTGTTTATCTGGTTTATGCCAGCGTTTATAGCTCTTCTTGCTGTGTCTTTTGTTATGTTCCAGCCGTTATCCTGAAACCAGCGCCATACTACCTCAAGAGTAGTATCGCGATCTCCCGTTTGAAATTCGAAAAATTTTTGCACCATCAGTTTATGAAAAGGTTTAAGCATCCCCTGATGATTTTCAAAACGGCGGCGGTATTCTTCCACATGTTCAAATAGGTCGTCCCAAAATGTTCTTTTTGCGGAGTCTTGTTTTGGCCTGCAGGGTATATTTGGATCTTCGTTCTGCGATAGCTCCCGCAGTTTATTCCTAAACTCGCTTACTGTTCTTGCAACTTGGTTACTTCTTATTCCTAGCTCACCGGCAATCTCTGTGTGGCTCATACCCTGAAAGATTTTAAGATTTAATATTTCAATTGCTTGAGCAGAACCTGCATGTGTAGTAATAAGATTATCCACATATTCTCTTGATAAATCCTGCATTGATTCTTCTTCTGTATTGTCTGGTGAAGAGTAGCGTCCTATAGCGTCGGTATGCACCTCAAGGGAATGAGTATCAAATGTTCCGGCCCTAATAGTTTAACTTTAACAGGAGGTTGTGGTGATTCTTTAGCTTGAGTCATTTTATTATTTTATCAGGATTATATATGCACTTTTTCTAAAATTCAAGAGTTAGTCCGTTTTGGGTTGCTCATTTTTTTGAAGACTTGCGGAAAGTAAAATTAATAAAAATGCAACTACAGACATGAATGGTATAGTTATAAAGCCAAGAAAATTCACATATTTTGTGCCGCAGGACACCGCGCTTGAACAAGGCAATATTCCCGGATACATCTGCAAAATTGCGTTATAAATTGCGATAAACAGACCAAAAACGCAAAGAGGAATGATGTATTTTTTAACACTGTAATCTTCCTTTATGGTGGCAATAAGAAGGATAATTACCTGAGGAAACATGAATATTCTTTGGTACCAGCAGAGGTCGCAGGGAGGGAATTTTGCAACTTCGGAAAAATAAAGACTTCCGGCAGAAGAAACGGCAGCTACAACAAGCGCGATGGCAAAACCATAATTTTGAAAAATACTTAGGATTCTATTGATCATATTCTATCAATTTATATATGCATTGCTATTTTTTTGAAACTTCCTGTTCTACAATTTGCTTGAGCTCCTCGTAATTTCCCGGGAGCTGGATCATTTTTCCCTCAAGCACAAAAGTGGGTGTTCCGGTAAGACCTATTTTATTTCCTTCATTCATGTCTCTTATGATCTTTTCGGAAACCTGTGAAGAATTCATGTCTTTCTGGAATTTGTCAAGGTCAAGAGAAAGACTTGCGGCATATTTTTTAAATAATTCGATTGGAGGAAGGACACCGGCCCATTCATCTTGCTTATCAAATAATAAGTCATGCATCTGCCAGAATTTATTCTGCGCGCCGGCTGCTTCAGCAGCTTTTGCAGCAGGTAGCGCGTTTTTATGTATGGAGGTTAAGGGAAACTCTTTATAAACAAGTCTTACTTTCCCTTTATAGTCATTTATTAGCTGTTCAGTATATGGTGTGTAGGCTTTGCAGGCTGGACATTCAAAATCACTGAATTCAATTAAAGTTACTTTGGCGTTCTTATCTCCTCTTATCCAGTCATTTTGTGAGACCTCAACTGATACCTGCTTGGTATCACTGTTTTGCTTGTTTTGGATTATTACAAAAATAAAAACTCCCAGGAATAGAAATGATGAAATTCCAATCAGTAACCACTTAACCAAGCTGTTTTTTTTTTCCTGCTTTTCCTTTTCAAGTCCTTCAAGGCGCCTCAGTTGTTTTAATTCTTTTTTTGAGGGTTTTTGGTTGTCATCCATAAGGATTATAATAGCAAAAAAGATCTTTAAGTCAACAGGAAAATCATAAGAAAATGAAGGCTTTGTTAAGACTCGCCTTAGATGATATAGTTAAACAATGATATTTATTTGTTTAAAGGTTCTGCTATCACCATTAATCTTTTCAGTGTGGTTCCGGGTGGCCAACAGGTTTGAAGAACCAGTCTTTCCCCTTTTCCAATATTTGCTGACAAATATGACACTTCTTCCGGGTCAACGATTTTTGTTTCCGAAACCGCGTAATTATATCTTCTGTCCATGAAAAATATTACGATGTCATCTCCCGCTTTTAATTCCTTCAATAAGAAAAATATAGCATTATAAGTTCCTGCATTCCAAAAATTATCTGTGGAATGAGCAAAAATATATGAGGTTCCGTTCATTCCCGGGAAAGCTGATCCTTTTGCATGCGCCACTCCTTTTTTAAGAACTTCCAGATATTCCGCCGGATTGGCTGGATCCGTGTTTGCGTAAACAATAGCATTAGCGGCTATTTTGGGAATCATGATTCCAAACTCCGTTGATTTGGGAATCATAATTTTTTCTTTTGGTTTGTCTGCGGTGGTTAATAAACTCTCACTTGGTGGTGCCTCATATTTTTGTACAAGTTTATTTATTTCAATAGCGCTACTTACATTGGCTACCTGGTATTTTATTCCCTGGGAAGTTTGAATTCTGTAGTTTATTTCATAGTATAGCGCTGGCCCAAAAGTATATGAAAAGCCAAAAATAGTGAGTAATACCAGAAAATTTCCAACGGTTCTGATTAATAAAAACTTAATAACTTCTTTTCTTTTCATACTATGTTGCTTCTAGTTTTTAATTATACTATAATCCTGGAAAGTTATGAGCAGAGGTAGAGAGAGTAAGGAAGCAAAACGAAGTATATATCAGGGAGCGCCAATTGGGATCTGATCTATCAGTTGAATCGAGTACTGGTTGGGCTGTGCGCCATCCCGAATATCCGGAGGGAACAAAATGGGAAGCGGTAGGACCGGCAAGAACAATACATGATTTTTCACCTCACCACTTTCCAGTACAAAAAGACGAATATAATTTTATTGAAATGCATCCTTCTTCCGGACACACAAATGACACCTCCATTAATCTACAATGGGATCCGTTTATTAGCACAGGGGAAAAACCTGTAATCAGAATGATTGTGTGGCAGAAAGGGAAAGAAGGTCTTGAAGATAGAATCTATTTATTAAAAGATGGTCCAGTTGAAATAAGTAATACATCCGGCGAAAAATATCTTGTCAGAATTGGTATTTCTGATTATGAAACTGGTAGAATTCCAGGAAAATTTGAAATGAGAGAAGTAAGGCAGGTTACACAAAAAGGTCCCGAACCGGAATACTATATTTGACAATTTAAAATATCCAAAAGTCTTCTACATAAAATTCTAGTCGCAATTACTGAACGAAGCTCGAACCTTTTTTGAACAAAATCCTGACTGATTGCCGCGCTTCGCGCGGCAGAAACTGAACGCTCGGGCGGGCAAAAAGGAAGGGGGTTGGGGAGAAGGAATTTTTGCCCTCCCTCGCTTTCCGATTCCGATTTTTCCGCCGCCGCCGAATTTCGTGCCAGTGAAACTGGCGCGCCGCTCGCGTTTTCAAATATACTACTTCCCAGTAAAACTTTGAGTAAAGTTTGGAAGGGAAGGCTTAGTCATTTGCTGCCACTTTTCATCAGTAAGCCTATCTGACATTGGATGTTTAAATTCATAGTATGAGAAGATAGCACCGGATGTCAGATATAGATCTCCGCTTTCTTTTACCACTACCAATAAATTTATAGGTTTTCCGACTCCTTCTTCAAGAACTTGAGCGGTATTGCCATCTGTATGAACATCGGCAACAACCTCCATTTTTGTATCTGTTTCCGAAGTAATTTTTTCTGTTTCCGCCGCCGAAAAAGTTACTAGGTTCTCGAGCGTACCGCCTATACCCTTGATAAAGTCATAATCGTTCTTTTCTAAGTCTTTATTAGTTAGCTCTTTTTCTGATATTATTTTCAAAGTTAATAACACTTCTTCCATTTTTGAAAGTTTATTTTTGTATTCATCAACCAGCAAATTCCTTGATTCTAACCCTTCCCGCATGAATTTCGCCAAGGAAGCGAGGCGAGCATATACTTCTGCGTTAGGTTCTACGTAGCCACGGTCTTCTGGTTTTGGTTCCTCCCTAATAGATGTTGCAATCGCAGTATAACTTTGTTTCGCATAGAGAATTGTGTCATGGCGAAGCTCGGCCCATGAACCAAGAAACGAATTCAAATCTTTGTCTAGCCAGGAAACTTGTTGCATAAAAATCGGATAACCTGATCCTTTAATTGTTAGTGTTGGTAGTAGTGCATAAAGCCAATTCCAATAAAGATTTTCAGACCATTGTTCCTGAGGTAACGAAGAAAATTCATCCTTTAATTTATTAAATTGTTCTTCATATTTTTCATAAGAGGAATCCTTTTCTTTGTCTAAGATTTCTTTTGCTCTTTGTGAACCCAACACTGCCGCTACATCTAATCCTCTCGGGAATACCCGAACTATACCTCTTTGTGTTTGAGCCGCTGTAAAAGGTAAAGGATCACTCCCTGTGTAATTTAAAACTTTATCGAATACCAATTGTTGAAACATGTAAGAATCAGGAATAAATCTTTGCCCCATAAACCGAAATGCCTTAGTAACTTTGGCTGGATCTTCTATATCCAATACGAAAGAAGAAGATATTTTTGGAGCAGGTAAAGTTTTTACTTCGGTAATAAATTGGTCAATTTTTGTGTCGTCTGACAAATCATTTATCTTTAAGTCTTCTCCGAATGTCTTTTTGGCTACTTTCAGGTAATCATAAACACTCAAATCATCTGCTTTTCCTACAAAGAAAACGGTCGGTTGGTAAATACGATCCCAAACAGTCAAAGCTTCCTCTTGATTCACTTTTGATTGGTTAAGTATTAGAGAAATCAGTAATGCCTGTCTGGTTTCTTCTCGTCCTTTCTCCTTATCATTAGGCGGTTCAGTTCTAAACATCACTCTTCCATACCACATCATTGTTTTGAAATATTTTTTGAAATCTTCGTTTCTAGTATAATGTCCTCGTGGGACATATTGGCTGTAATCTTCTTTGTATCCAAAAATAGGCGACTCTTGAAAACCGCTGTGTTTATCAATCAGATTCAACTCTTGTTCTATAAAGTCTTTAACATCAGTTGGAATTGTCGTTTCCGGCTCAAGCAATTTTGAGGCGACTGTAAAATAAGCAACATTCTTCTTGGTGGCAGATTTTAAATTAGAATCAGTAACACTGCTATATTGGCTTAAAGCGTTTTGTAATAATACTTTGTTTAGATTTTTCAGGTCAGGTATAAACTTGTTTATTTCTAAATTTCGCAAAGTATAATCGTAAAGAATATGATAGGTGTGTAAAACAGAATCAGTGGTGACGAAATTTGGTCTGGCATTTTCAGTATTGTTTTCGTAAATAGTATAAATCTGGTCGTAATTGCTAGGCACAGCAACAAAACCTTGTTCTGTTAGCTTTTGCTCCGCTTTATTGTCTAAACTAAATTTTTTCTTATTCTCAATTTTGCCTAAATTCACTGGCAGATTATAAGAGTCGGCAATCGGAGTTATCTCTACAGCGTAAGGTTTGTATTCGGCAAATTCCGTCGTGATAGCGGATTTTATAGCAATTGATTGTTCTGTATCAATCGGTCTAGGTGCTGGTTGTTTATCTCTGTCACTAAAATAGAAAAAAGATGCAAAAGCAATAATAACGATAACTCCTAAAATTCCTGAAATAATAAAAAGCTTTTTCTTTGGCTTTGGTTTCGGTGTCACCTGTGGCATTTGTGGGTTCTCCGGAATTGGTTGATTAAAATTTTGATTGTCCATATTTTTATTTCTTTCTTGTGGCTAAATTCATTAGCCATTAAAAAAGTTAATTTTATTTAAAGTCTACGGCCTTACTTAAATTTTACCCCCCCGACAACTTTAGCAATCATTTTATCAAATCCTCAATTGAAACGCCTAACGCTTCGGAGACCAGGGAATTGAACCCTGTGCCTCTCGGTCCCGTCCCGCTTTTCACTGTCGGGGATGGCAGATTTGAACTGCCGACCTCACGGTCCCTGCCCGCCGTAACTTCTGTCGGGGAGAGAGGATTCGCACCTCCGACCTCACGGTCCCGAACCGTGCGTTCTACTTCTGAACTACTCCCCGTTACGGCAAGTGCAGGCGGGCCGAACCGTGCGCGCTACCAACTGCGCTAATCCCCGGAAATAACGGGACTACCGACCCGTTTCGCTAAAGCTTCAGCGAGGCGAGTGAACTAGTCTCCGAATTAGTCTTTAGTTATCCACTGCGACGAATTAATTTTATAACTCTTTCTTTTAAACTGGGTTCAGGTAAAGGTGTTGCCTGAATAATTTCGATACCTTTCAGTAAAACTTCTACATTTACTTTTCCCTGAGTTTTTAAGAGTGTTGTTCGGTCAACCTGATTGGTTGACCATAGATCTCTTTTTCCGTTGGTAAACCATCCAAACCCTCCGCGCATATCTCCTGTCCACTCTGGAACAGGTGAAAATTTACCTCTATACTTTTCCGATTCCTTATCCATACTTTGGATTTTACTTTATATAATGTTAAAATACAATTGTCTTGCCGCTGTAGCTTAACGGATTGAGCAGTCCCGTCCTAAGGGAAAGACTGGGAGTTCGATTCTCCCCAGCGGCGCAGAATAATTCCGATAAAACAGGAATTTTCCGCGTAAACGCTTTAATATTCCCAACTCTCATATAACTAAAATGTAAATTAAATCGTAACGTGCTAAAATATATTGCATGAAAAATCGAACTACTCTGGTCTTGATTTCATTCCTCTTTCTTTCATTAATTGTTTATATTGCCAGGGAGACACCAATAATAAACAGCTTTTCGGGTGTTGTACAAAAGGCATTTTATTATCCAAGAGCTTTCTTTTACCACGCAAAAATTGATATTCAAAATCCTTTTAATTTTGACAGAGGGAACGATCTTGAAAAAATTAAAAAAGAAAACAGCAGGCTTTTGGAAAAAATGGCGGATTA
>Ga0209542_10018235_pt1 | contig 11382 bp, 6 predicted proteins | sample RifCSPhighO2_01_FD_184028 | JGI IMG/M metagenome (GOLD analysis project Ga0209542, IMG submission 184028) | Soil microbial communities from Rifle, Colorado - Rifle CSP2_plank highO2_0.1 (SPAdes) (version 2) | ecosystem: Environmental > Terrestrial > Deep subsurface > Rock core/Sediment ...
TCAGATATTTCAACTCCTGACTCCGAACTCCCAACTCCTAACTCTCTCACCCCTGCAATGAGGCAATATCTGGAGATTAAGGAAACCTGCAAGGATGCTGTCCTGTTTTTCAGGATGGGCGATTTCTATGAGATGTTCTTTGAAGATGCAAAGCTTGCAGCAAAGACCCTGAATATTACCCTTACAACCAGAGACAGAAACAAGGAAAATGCCATACCCATGTGCGGCGTCCCGTATCATGCGGCAAATAGTTATATAGCAAAACTTGTCAAAGAAGGGCACAAAGTAGCCGTGTGTGAGCAGATGGAAGATTTGGGGACAGATTTGAAATCTGCCCCCAGGGCCAAGGGTGTTGTAAGGAGGGAGATAACAAAGGTTATAACACCCGGTGTTGTCCTGGAAGAGGAGCTGCTTGATGCAAAGGCTAATAATTTCATAGCATCTGTTACATGGAGCAATAGTGCAGGCGGTCTGTCCTATATGGATGTGACCACAGGAGAGTTTAAGGTAACAGAATTTTCTGACGAAGACAGCCTGATAGAGGAAATCAAACGTATAGAGCCAAAGGAGCTGCTTATCCCGGAGGAATTGTCCCGCAGTAAAGGGTTTACAGAGCTTACCAAGGTGATGGATGGCATTAGGGTAACGTCTCAAAGCAGCCATAATCTAAGATATGATGATGCTGTGCATGGTATTACAGGGCATTTTCAGGTTCATTCGCTGGACGGGTTCGGGTGCTCCGGGCTTGGTGAAGGGATAAGGGCTGCGTGGAGTGTCCTTAGGTATGTGAAGGAAACCCAAAGGGGCATCCTCCCACACATAAAGAAGGTAACCCCCTATTACCCGCACCACTTCATGGTTATAGATTCCATGACAAAGAAGAATCTTGAACTTGTTGAGAATATAAGACATGGCGCAAAAAAGGGGACGCTCCTCGGCCTGATTGATAAGACAAAGACTGCCATGGGCGGCAGGAAACTCAGGGTGTGGCTGGACTATCCCCTGAAGGATGTGTCTGAGATAAACAGGAGGCTTGATGCTGTCCAGGAACTCGTGGGGGAAAAGCTCGTCAGGGAAGAGATTCAGGCCTGCATGGTAAAGGTTTATGATATAGAAAGGCTTGCAGTGAGAACGGCCCTCAATACCGCAACCCCCAGGGATATGGTTTCGCTAAAGGATTCCCTTAAGACCATACCTAAGATAAAGGGATTTCTTAAATCCTTTAATTCAGCTATCCTCAGAGGTATATACCTTGGCCTGGATGAAGTGAAAGAGGCCTCTGAACTTATAGAGGCTGGTATTGTTGACTCGTCTCCGGTTGCTGTAAGGGAAGGCGGTTTTATAAGAGAAGGATTCAACAGGGAGCTGGATGAGTTGAGGGCGATAATAAGGGACGGCAGGGACTGGATTGTTAGGTTTGAAGCCCATGAAAGAAAGAAGACCGGGATAAATTCATTAAAGGTGAGGTTTAACAAGGTATTTGGCTATTACATAGAAATTACCAGGGCCAATCTTACGCAGGTCCCGTCTGATTATTCCAGGAAACAGACCCTCGTGAACGCTGAAAGGTTCATAACACCTGAGTTAAAGGACTACGAGGCAAAGGTGCTCGGCGCTGAGGAAAAGGTAATAGAGCTGGAGCAAATGCTTTTTAACAGCATAATGGAAAAGGTCGCTGTTCATTGCGGAAGGATACAGGAGACTGCAAACCTTCTATCAGGGGTGGATGTCATTGCTGCCTTTGCCCAGCTTGCTGAGGAGATGGATTATGCAAGGCCCCGGATAAATGACGGCGATGTTACAAATATTGTTGAAGGCAGGCATCCTGTGATAGAGGCAGATATGGAGGATAAGTTTGTTTCCAACGATACCCTTCTGGACAGGACAGATAACCAGATAATAATACTTACCGGGCCCAATATGGCAGGCAAGTCCACATATATCAGGCAGGTTGCCCTCATTGTTATCATGGCGCAGATAGGCAGCTTTGTCCCTGCCAGGGAGGCAGCCATCGGGGTTGTTGACAGGGTTTTTACAAGGATAGGGGCGTCTGATGATATAACGAGAGGGCTATCCACGTTCATGGTGGAGATGAGTGAAACCGCCGGCATACTTAATAACGCCACCGAGAGAAGCCTTGTGGTACTTGATGAAATAGGCAGGGGCACATCCACATACGACGGCCTGAGTATAGCCTGGGCTGTTGCTGAATATATCCACGACCATCCCAAAGTCAGGGCAAAGACCCTTTTTGCCACTCACTATCATGAACTGACAGAGCTTTCCTTAACAAAGGAAAGGGTCAAGAACTGCAGCATGGCTGTTAGGGAATGGAACGACAAGATTATTTTCCTGCGTAAGGTGGTTCCGGGGGGAAGCAGCAGGAGTTACGGCATTCAGGTGGCAAGGCTTGCCGGCATGCCCAACCCTGTTATAGAAAGGGCAAAGGAGATACTGCTTAATCTTGAAAGGGGCGAACTGAATGAGGCAGGTATGCCGCGGCTGGCGTCTTCAAAGAATACCCAGCAGACAATAAATCAGATGAACCTCTTAGGCGAAAGAGACACCTTAAAAGAGGATCTGCGGCAGATGGATGTGAATAAGATGACTCCGGTGGAGGCATTGGTTAAGCTGAGCCAGCTGAAGGAGATGGTTGAATAAAGTGTAAAAATCGGAGCCCCTCATAAATGACGGGGTTCTTCTCGGTATATTTTAATAGCTTGCATTGACCAGCCCTCAAAAGGGCGGGATTGCGGCGAGCATTCTGTTCAAAAATCAATGGTCAACTTAAGCCTGGTTGCCACAACAATTCATGACTAAAAACAAAAAAATCTTTCTCTTTTTCGCTTTATTACTCACACTCCTGTATGTCCCTCAAACCAGCATAGCAAAAAGCAGTCGTGTCTTAAATGCATCGCAGAAAACGCCAGTCAGGGTAACTGATATAAGATACTGGTCCAATCCAGCATATACGCGGGTGGTAATAAACCTGAGCAGCGATGCTGTGTTCAAACACCGCCTCCTTAAAGAAGACCCCGGGTTGAAGAAACCCCGTCGGCTTTATGTAGACATAAGCAGGGCTGCTATCAGCCCCTCTCTTAAACAACCTATCCCGATAAATGACGGTTTACTGAGAATGGCGAGGGCAGGACAATACACCAGAGATACTGTGCGGGTTGTCCTTGATATAGAGTCCATAGAGGACTATAAGATATTCCCAATGGCAGAGCCGTTCAGGATAGTGATAGATGTGATGGGGAAACGAGGAGTCAGAAGTCAGGAGTCAGAAGTCAGGAGACAGCCAACACCCGATAAACCCACCCTTGCCCAGCAGCTTGGCCTTAAGATAAAACGCATAGTGATTGACGCCGGCCACGGGGGCAAAGACCCCGGCGCCATTGGTAAAGGAGGATTGCAGGAAAAGGATGTTGTGTTAAAGATAGCAAAGGGTTTAAAAGAAACCCTTGTTAGTGAACTCGGGGCAGAAGTGATTATGATAAGGGAAGATGATAGATTTATCCCGCTTGAGGAAAGGACAGCCATCGCCAATACAAAGGAGGCTGATATATTCATATCTGTTCATGCCAATGCAAGCTTTAACAGGCGGGCCAGCGGTGTTGAGACATACTATTTAAACCTTACCAATGACGAGGCAGCCATAAGGGTGGCTGCGCGGGAAAATGCTGTTTCAACAAAAAAGATGAGCGATCTGCAATACATACTCAATGACCTTATGAAGACGGCAAAGACAAATGAATCCAGCAGGCTCGCTGCAAAGGTTCAGGGCTCGCTGGTCTCATCCCTTAGGGCAAAATACAGCGATGTGAAAGGTAATGGTGTCAAGGGGGCGCCGTTCTATGTGCTTGTTGGAACGCATATGCCGAGCATACTGGTTGAGGTATCCTTTATAAGCAACCCGAAGGAGGAGGCAAGACTTGCGGATAAAGAGTATATAAAAGAGGTTGTTAACGGTATAACAATCGGTATTAAGGGATATGCAAAGGAGATGGAGGGGGTTGGTGAGTAAAAGCAGTGACCAGAAGTCAATTTCGGATTTCGGATTTCGGATTTCTGATTTAAAATCTCAAATCTCAAATCTCAAATCTCAAATCCCATTTCCGCCTCCTTTGGATTTGACAGGCGGGGATATCCTATCAAGGGTGAAGGACTACCTCCAGAAGGGGGTAGATGCCCTGAAGAAAAGACACAGGGGCGGGGTATCCGGCCACGAGGTTGTAAAGGGCTATACCCTCCTGGTGGACTGCTTTATAAAGGCGCTTTTTGAGAAGATGGAGGGTGAATGCAGCGCTGAGTTTGGAGTTAAGAGTTCGGAGTTAAAATACAAGACTGCCATTCTTGCTATGGGCGGTTATGGTAGGTGTGAGCTTAATATCCGCTCTGACATTGATCTGATGCTCCTTTATGCAGGCAGACTTAATCCTTATATAGAAAGACTTACAGAGAAGATATTATACATCCTGTGGGACACAGGCCTTGATGTGGGATTCAGCACAAGGTCTGTAAAGGAGAGCATTGCCCTTGCAAAGGATGACCTGAAGACCAAGACAGCCATGCTGGACGCCAGATTTATTGCCGGAGCAAAAACTGTCTTTGACGAGATTATGGAAAGGTCCAGGAAAGAGGTTTTCAGGGAAAAGGATGTGGAAGTGTTTATAAAGGAAAAACTTGAGGAGACCCGTGCAAGGCATACAAAGTATGGCGGTTCCGTATATATACTTGAGCCCAATGTAAAGGAAGGGGAAGGGGGCTTAAGGGACATTCATACAGCCATATGGATAGCAAAGGCAAAGCATGGTATTGAAGGCATAGATATGCTGGCTGAAAGAGGTTTTCTGTTCCATCATGCAGCAGAGAGGCTTAAAGCATCCATAGATTTCCTCTGGAAGGTAAGAAACGAGCTCCATTTTGAGAGCAAGAAAAAGACAGACCAGCTTACCTTTGACCATCAGGAAAGGATGGCAAAACTATTCGGCTTCGAGAATACTAAAGAATCCATTGCAGTAGAAAAGTTTATGCAGGAGTATTACCGCCACGCATCGAACATCAGCTATTTTTCTTCCCTGATAGTTAGGAGATGCATCCACGGTCCGGCGCTGTCATCACCGTCATACTGTGCCGCAGAGAAGGATATTGACAGGGATTTTAAGATATGCGACGGCGCATTGACACTGGCAAACGAGAAGGTATTTGAAGAATCCCCTGTTGCAATGATGAGGGCATTTGAATATTGCAGCAGGTTCAATGTGGCTATGGATAATTTTACAAGGGAGCGGATTATAAAAAACCGTTCCAGGATTGATGATAGTTTCGCAACCTCAAAGGATGCCGCCGCATCGTTCATGAATATTCTGGGAAGCGCAAGGGCATTTGAGTCCCTGCAGGAGATGCACAGGCTGCGGTTTCTGGAAAGGTATATACCCGAATTTGGCGACATAACATGCAGGGTCCAGCACGACATGTACCATGTATATACAGTGGATATCCATTCTTTGTTTGCTGTGAGGGAGCTGGAAAAACTCCGCAGCGCAGAGTACAAGAGGGAATTTTTCCTGCTTACAACAATTTTTGAGGAGGTAAGGAGGCCTGAGTTTCTTGTGCTGGGCGTGCTGCTCCACGACATTGGGAAGTCCTTTGGCAAGGGGCATGCAGAAAAGGGCGCTGAACTTGTTCCGCGGATATGCGGAAGGCTGGGGCTTACAGAAGAGGATACAGCGACCGTGAAGTTTCTTGTCAAAAACCACCTTATCCTTGCAGATATTGCCCAGTACAGGGACCTCCACGACGAAAAACTCGTCATAGAGTTCGCAAAGGCAGTTGGTGATATGGAAAGGCTTAATCTCCTATATCTCCTCACCTTTGCTGATGTAAGGGCTGTTGGTCCAGAGGTATGGACCCAGTGGAAGGGCGCGCTGTTTCAGGAGCTTTATTTTAAGGCGCTGACGGTCTTGGAAAGAGGCACGTTTGAGATAGAAGAGGCAAGGGAAAAGCTTCCGAAGATTATGAGGGATGTTGCAAAAATAGTGGAGGGAGAAGTCCAGACTGGAATAGTGGAGGATTATTTTCAACTTCTTCCCCATCGCTACTTCTTTTCAAATGCTATGGAGGTAATTGCCGAGCATTTGAAGATCGTTCAGCAGCTTAAGGATAAGCCGTATATAATGCGGGTAAAGCAGAGTATGGAAAGGCATTATACGGAAGTTATTGTATGCACCCTTGATACGCACGGCCTTTTTTCAAAGATTACCGGCGTTATGGCAGCCAACAGCATAAATATCCTCGGCGCGCAGATAAATACCCTCAAAAACGGTATCGCACTGGATATCCTGCAGGTAAACAGCAGTATGGGCGACATAATCACAGATGAGCGGAAGTGGGCGAATGTAGAAAAGGACCTTGCGGATGTGTTGGCAGGGAAGGTCCCTGTGGAGAGGCTTGTGGCGCGCCGCAGCCCGTCCATACTTGACAAAAAGGCTAAGCCCATGGTGCACACGCGGGTTGATGTTGATAATGAAGTATCGGATGCCTTTACAGTTATCGACATCCACACGCAGGACAGGATAGGCCTTTTGTATACCATAACCAGCACCCTTTCAAAGCTTGGACTTTACATCCATATTGCAAAGATAGCCACAAAAGGGGATGAGGCAGCAGACATATTCTATGTAAAGGACATATTCGGCCAGAAGATATATTTCAAGGAAAGGCTTAAGGAGATAAGGTCTGCCATATTCCAGGCACTGGGTGAGAAACAACCTAAGGAAGAAGAGTAAAAGATATAATACTAATTCCATATGCCGAACTTTATCTTCTGCATACATAACCACCAGCCTGTGGGTAATTTTGACCATGTGATAGAGGATAGCTATCAGAAGGCATATCTTCCATTCCTTAATGCGGTTTCAAAATATCCGTCCATAAAACTCTCATTCCATATTACCGGCTATCTCCTGGACTGGCTTCTGGAGAACCACCGGGAATATATTGAGATGCTCCATAAAATGGTAAAAAAGGGGCAGGTGGAGATGATGGGCGGCGGTTATTATGAGCCCATCCTTGCTGTCATACCGCCTGAGGATAGGTTTGGCCAGATAAGGATGATGTCAGAAAGGATGGAGGAGATTTTCGGCAAGAGGCCCAGAGGAATGTGGCTTGCTGAACGTATATGGGAGCCACATCTGCCTGTTTATCTGAGAGAGGCAGGTATGGAATATGTGGTGGTGGACGACTACCACTTTGTAAAGGCAGGGCTCAGGAAAGAGGAATTGACAGGCTATTATATAACAGAGGATATAGGGCATAGTTTAAAGGTGTTTCCGGGCAGTGAAAGGCTCAGATACATAGTTCCCTTTGAATTAGTTGATAAGTTCATGGAGAACTTAAGATGGGTTGAGACCCTGGCCAAAAACCCTGCCGCAATCTTTGCCGATGACGGCGAAAAATTCGGCACATGGCCCGGCACACACCAGTGGGTCTATAAAGAGGGGTGGCTTGATAAATTTCTTGATACAATAGCTGCAAATAAAGATTTAATAAAACCGGTTACCTTTTCAGAATATATAGACAGCAATGAACCCATAGGCAGGGTTTATCTGCCGACAACATCTTATATGGAGATGGGTGAATGGGCGCTGCCGCCAGAGGCATCTGAAGCATACACCAATCTGATGAATGAAGTGAAGACCTGGCAGGACGGAGAGAGGATAAAGAGATTTCTGCAAGGGGGGTTCTGGCGGAATTTCTTTGCAAAATACCCTGAGGCGAACTGGATGCATAAGAGGATGCTGTTTGTTAGTGAAGGAGTCAGGAGTCAGGAGTCAGAAGAAAAAAATCTCAAATCTCAAATCTCAAATCTCAAATCTCATTTATACAAGGCCCAATGCAATGATGCATACTGGCACGGTGTGTTCGGTGGGCTCTATCTGCCGCATCTCAGGAGGGCGGTTTATGAAAATTTGATTAAGGCAGAGAATCTTTTGGAAGAAAGGCTTAAGGCTGAAGAAAAACAGACTGAGGGCAAATCTTATGCCTCTAACCTTCAGCCTTCAGCCTTCAGCATGGTTAAGGATTTTGATGCCGATACCTTTAACGAAATTCTTGTCAGGACACCGAAACTCAATCTTTTCTTAAGCCCTCATAGCGGCGGCTCTATCGTGGAGATAGATTACAGGCCAAAGGCAGTTAATCTTTCCAGTACCCTTTCAAGGTGGGAAGAGGGTTATCACCACAGGGTTAAGGTTCAGGGCCAAAAGGATTCCGGCGAGACAAAGAGTATACACGATCTGTCCATGTCAAAGGAGGAGAACCTTGATAAGTATATGTTTTTTGACAGATACAGGAGGACGTCCCTGATTGACCACTTCCTCAGCAAGGAGGAGACGCTGGATGCCTTCAGGATGTCAAGGTATGAAGAGCTGGGGGACTTCTTTAATAAACCGTATGAAAGAAAGGGGCAAGGGGCGAGGGGCAAGGTGCAAGGGTACGAAGGCGCAAGATTTATTTTGAGCAGGGAGGGGAAGGTAAAAGGCCATGCCGCAGTGGTTGAAAAGGAAATATTTGTTGAAGATAATAAACTGGAAATAGCATATTTTGTTAAGAACTCTGTTCCAGACTCAGAAATATCTTTAAGATTTGGCATAGAGTTCAATCTTATTATGCCGTGCTGTAACGGCGTGAATGGTCTATACGATGTTCCAGAAAGGGATATACAGGATAAAAGGCTGGATAGCATGGGCGAAATCACAGGGATAAGGCATGTGGGGATGGTGGATAAATGGACAAGGATGAAACTAGATTTCAGCTTTGATAAGGATACCTCCATATGGAGATTTCCCATAGAAACTGTTTCTATATCAGAGGCTGGATTTGAGAGGATATTCCAGGGCTCCTGTATCATTTTGTTCTGGGATATTGCTGCTGACAGGACCTTTGAAACAGGCTTCAAGCTTAAGATGGAATCCATTTAAAGGGAGAGGCTATGACCAGAAAGATATCTGCCGGACTTGCAAAAAGGATAAAAGCCGTGAAACTCCTCATCCTTGACGTGGATGGGGTTATGACGGACGGCGGAATAATATACGATGATGATGGCAGGGAGCTAAAGGTGTTTGATGTAAAGGATGGACATGGCATAAAACTTCTTATGCGGGCCGGGATAGGTGTTGCAATAATCACAGGCAGGGAGTCAAGGGTTGTGGACCATAGGGCAAAAAACCTCGGCATAGATATAGATATGGTGTATCAGGGGGCTAAGGACAAGCTCAAGGCCTTTGAGGATATATTAAAAAATAGGCAATTGTCACTGGAAGAGGCTGCTTATATGGGAGACGAACTGGTTGATATACCGCTTTTGCGGAGGGTTGGTTTTGCTGTGGCAGTTAAAGATGCGGTAGAAGATGTTAAGAGGCATGTTGATTATGTGACAGTAAAAAACGGAGGCTCTGGCGCAGTCCGCGAGTTTTGTGAGTTGATACTCAAGGTGCAGGGCAAGTGGGATACGGTAACCGCAGCATATTTTTTAGGTTAAACATATACCTGCTTTTTAAACATAACCCCGATATGCTCTGTCAGGCATAAAAAATCTTTACATATTTTATTGGAGTGGTATAATTCTTGCTGTATGAAGCTGAATCTTAAACCAATACTTGCAATAGCTCTGATTTCGGCGGTATTGGCTACAGGTGTATTCCTCTATATAAATTCCAGGATATATTTTAAAGGGGGGTTTAGTGCGGAGAAGATAGAGTCCTCTGCTGCCGATATAAGGATTGAGAAGGCCAGATATGTGGAGACCAGGGATGGCCGGGAGGAGTGGGAGGTTGAAGCGGATTCAGCGCTTTATTTTAAAGCCGATAATATTACAGTCTTTGAGAATGTCAAGGTTATCTTTTATTCAAAGAACGGTACCAGCTATACACTGGTTGGTAAAAAGGGCAGGTTGAAGAATGATACAAAGGATATGGATGTTGCCGGGAATGTGGTGGTTACATCAGCAGACGGCTATGAGCTTAGAACCGATTCGCTGAGATACACTGCCGGAATGAAGCAGATAAGCACAAAGGACAGGGTTGTTTTTACAGGCCATAACATGAAGATTGAGGGTGTCGGGTTTCTGGCAGATATGTTGACTGAAAGGGTATCAGTGCTTGCGGATGTCAGGACGGTGTTGAAGGATGCGGCGATATAGAAAGATAAGTCAGGAGTCAGGAGTCAGGAGTCAGTGGTTAGAAGAAAGTAGGCAGTATGCAGTAGGCAGTATGCAACAACAACCAAAACTGCTTACCGCTTACTGCCTACTCCTTACTGCTTACTGCCTACTGCTTACCGACGTCAGCTTTGCCGGAGAAAAAAAAGTTGCCGCCCCTCCTTCTTCTGCCTTATCAGCGGTGGAAAGCCAGCCCATAACAATCACCTCAAATAACATGGAGGCAAGGAAAAAAGAGAATCTTGTCATATTCAGGGGCGATGTGGTAGCCCAGCAGAAGGATTATACGCTTTATTCAAGGGAACTTCATGTGTATTATGCAGATGGTCAGGAAATAAAGGAGATGATAGCCACAGGGGATGTCAGGATAGTTCAGTCAGACAAAGTGGCAACAGGAGAGAAGGCAGTTTATACTAAGGTAAACAGGGCGGTTGTGCTGACAGGCAATCCCCAGGTAGAGCAGGATTGCGATGTGGTGAAGGGGGAGAAGATAATAATATATCTGGATGAGGATAAGAGCGTAGTAGAGGGGAGCGGCGATAACAGGGTAAAAGTCATTATGCATCCAAAGGATGAAAAGACAAAGGCAAAATGCAGGTAAAATATATCTTAAAAAATCCGAATCATAATTGTGGGTTAAATGCAGTTATCAACCACTAATCTTGTAAAATCTTTTAGAGGCAGAAAGGTAGTAGCCGGGGTGAACCTTGCGGTAAACCGCGGCGAGATAGTCGGCCTATTAGGGCCAAACGGCGCAGGAAAGACAACGATATTTTATATGGTGGTGGGTCTTATCGGGCCTGAAGATGGGAGGATATCCCTTGGTGAGGAGGATATTACACAGCTCCCTATGTATAAGAGGGCCAGGAAGGGGATAAGTTATCTTCCGCAGGAGGCATCGGTCTTTAGAAAGCTTACTGTGGGGGAGAATATAAGGGCAGTGCTTGAGTTCCTTGACCTGCCGAAGGACGAAGAGGATAAGCGGCAGAAAGGTCTTCTCCACGAGCTCGGCATAGCACATCTCGAGAACAGCAAGGCATATTCTCTTTCGGGTGGTGAAAGGAGAAGGGTGGAGATAGCAAGGTCTCTGGTAAACTCGCCGTCCTTCATATTGCTGGACGAGCCATTTGCAGGGATAGACCCGATAGCAGTGGCTGACA
>Ga0209542_10018237_pt1 | contig 11381 bp, 12 predicted proteins | sample RifCSPhighO2_01_FD_184028 | JGI IMG/M metagenome (GOLD analysis project Ga0209542, IMG submission 184028) | Soil microbial communities from Rifle, Colorado - Rifle CSP2_plank highO2_0.1 (SPAdes) (version 2) | ecosystem: Environmental > Terrestrial > Deep subsurface > Rock core/Sediment ...
GGACTTTGATAAGAATACAAACGATGAAGCAAAACAAGTTACCCTTAAGGGAACTGTTAATTTTGAAGGCATTGCTTATAAAAAAAGCGATGCCACTAATTTTGCAAACGAACTTTTGAAAACAAGTATATCAAGTAATCTTACTGTTGATTCAAATAATATAAAAGTTCAAGTTAAAGACATAAAAGAAAATAAGAATAAAGAAGTAACGGCAAATATCACAATCGTGGGAATACTTGTTCCAAAAATTGATGAAAAAAAACTTTCAAATGACATTTCCGGAAAGTCTTTTGAAGACGCACAGGATGTTTTAGAAAAGCTTCCGCAAGTTTCTAGCGTAGAGATTAAATTATTTTTTAACATTCCTTTCTTTCCAAAAAGGCTCCCATTTTCTTCAAAAAATGTAAAAATTACAACTAAAATAAATGGGTAAATACTATTACAAGAAGGCGGATAATTTTTTTAGGAAAAAAGTTTTGCGCCTATTAAGTCTTTTAATTCTTTGTATTGGGGCGGTCATTGTTTTATATATATTTTTTCCTCTGATTTCGTGGCAGATTTATTTTGCACCAGCTCTTGCATCGTCTACCATACAAACGCCTATTCCGAAAGCAACGATTATAAGTTCCTCAGAAATTGGAAGTTTAATTTCCCAAGCAGGAAATTCACTCTCAGGGGTTGATTACACAAATGCCCAAAATTGGTTCCCGGAATTTAATCCCCGAACGGCGGGACAGCCAAAAATACCTTCTTATACTATTTCTGTTCCAAAACTTAAGATTCAAAATGCAGTAGTCTCAACAGTTGACAATAATCTTGCAATCCATCTTGTTAACTACGAAGGCACTGCTGTTCCACCGGAGTCGGGAAATGCTGTAATTTTTGGACATTCAACCCTTCCCCAGCTTTTTAATTCAAACGATTATAAGACTATTTTTGCTACCGCATATCAGCTAAAATTGGGCGATGAAATATATGCAAATGTAAACGGAATTTCTTTCAAATACAGGATTTTTAATATTAGTGTCGTTGAACCGACAGATATATCTATTTTTGAACAAGACTACGGTAATTCGTATCTAACGCTTGTTACCTGTACCCCTCCCGGAACAACTTGGAAAAGGCTGATTATAAAAGCAAAGTTTGAGAAGATTTAAAAATGGAAGAAGAAAATAAATTTAAAACTATCGCAATTAAAATTTGGCCGGCGATTTATAGAATAATAAATACTATACTTTATTTTTTTCTCTCTCTTGTTAAATCAATTATCAAAATAGCAATTAATCAGATAAAAGGAGGGCGTGTATGAAGCAAAATGTTTTTAAAAGCGAAGAGGAAGAGCTTGCAAAAGCGCTTGAGGCAATTCAGAAAAAACTTGTCGGTAAAGCTCTTACATATAGGGAGATTTATGCCGTAATGAATGAAATTGCAAGAAATAGGCTTGGAGAAGTTTTAACAACTTATTTTGCAGCTTCCGGTTATTCTAAGGGATTTGCAAATAAAGAACTTTATTATTTAACAAAAGCGATGGTAGATACGGGAGAACATCTGAAGTTCTCAGGAATTGTTGCCGATAAGCACTCAATTGGAGGAGTTCCGGGAACAAGAACGACTTTAATAGTAGTACCGATAGTAGCCTCCGCAGGTTTTACTATTCCAAAAAGTTCGTCCCGAGCAATAACTACGCCCGGTGGAACAGCCGATGACATGGAAGTACTTGCTCCGGTAGTTTTAAGTAAGGATAAAATTTATAAAATTGTTAAGAAAACAAACGGTTGTATTGCTTGGGGAGGAAGTTTTGGCATTGCTCCTGCAGATGACATAATTATAAATATAGAAAAACCCCTTCTTTTTGAAAGCTACGACAAAATCTTAGTTTCTATAATGGCCAAGAAAGTTGCTTTTTCCTCAAATCATGTTGTTATTGATTTACCCTATGGAAGAACGGTAAAAGTCCATAGAGCAAAAGACGCAGAAGTTTTAAAAGAGAAATTTGAATATCTTGCCCGAAAGTTTAAAATCCGAATAAAGGTTTTAATTCATAAAACAGATGAGCCTGCAGGAAGAGGAATTGGTCCAATTTTAGAAACTCGCGAGGCATTAAGAGTTCTTCAGCAAAAATCAAATAGGCCTTTGGATCTTGAAAAAAGGAGTCTTAATATTGCAACCGAACTCTTAAAACTTTGTCTGAAAGACTCGGATAAAGAACTTAAAAAAAATGTAAAAGAAAATTATGGAGGTTGTTCCAATTGGACAAAAAGAATTTTAAAAGAGGGAAAGGCTTTTTTAAAAATGCAAGAAATAATTAAAGAACAGGGCGGAAATCCAAATATAGACAGTGAGGATTTAAAACCGGGAAAATTTATCGGTAAAATAAGATCAACAAAAAACGGAGTAGTAAAAAGAATAAATAGCAAGAATCTTACAATAATCGGAAAACTTCTAGGCGCTCCAAGCCAAAAAGGGTCAGGAATTTATTTAAACAAAAAAATTGGCGAAAAAGTTGCAAAAAATGATACAATCTGTACATTATACAGCGAAAGTATGTATAATCTTAAAAACGGAAAGAGTTCGGCTGAAAGATTTCCTATAATGGGGATGTCATGACCCTTCGGCAAGCTCAGGGTCATACTGAGTAAAATCGAAGTATGAAAAGACTGATCATTTTTTTAATAGTTATAGTTCTGTCTGCAGGAGCACTGGCTTTGTGGTGGAAAAACGGAAATCGGGCCCAAGATCCAGCAAATAAAAGTTCTCAAATTTTCGTAGTTGCAAAAGGAGAAGGAGTAAGAGAAATCGCTAACAGTCTTAAGACAAAAGGACTAATCAAAGACCCTATCGTTTTTTTTCTTCAAACAAAAAGATTAGGACTTGATAAAGAATTGGAGGCAGGAGATTTTAGATTAAGTCCTTCTATGAGCCTGCCTGACATAATACAAAATTTAACTCACGGCACTTTGGATATCTGGGTTACAATCCCCGAAGGAATAAGAGCAGAAGAAATCGCAAATATTCTTAAAAAAGATATTCCATCATACAAACCGGATTGGAGAGAAATTCTTGCAACAAGGGAGGGCTATCTATTTCCCGATACTTATCTTATTCCAAGAGAAGCCGATATAAATCTTGTAATGTCACTTCTTAATAATAATTTCAACAAAAGATACAATGGAGTTAATGCAGAAAAAACAATACTTTCGCAAAAAGAAATAGTAACGATCGCATCATTGGTTGAGCGAGAAGCAAAATTTGCCCAAGACCGCCCTTTGGTAGCAAGCGTAATACTTAACAGGTTAGATATAGGCATGAAATTGGATATTGATGCAACGGTTCAGTATGCATTGGGATGGGAGGAAGATGAAAAAAGATGGTGGAAGAAGAACTTAACAAGTGCTGACCTTAAAATTAGCTCCCCTTATAATACTTACAGAAACGCAGGTCTTCCTCCAACGCCTATTTCAAATCCCGGACTTTCCTCTATTTTGTCTGTTATAAATCCTTCAAAAACAAACTATCTTTATTATATTTCGGATAAATCAGGACATTTACATTTTGCAACAACAATTAAGGAACACAACGCAAATATACAAAAATACGGACTCTAGTTCGGAGTGAAATCAACAATCAGAAGCTTTTTTTTCTGAAGAATCTCCTATGAGATGGTTTTACTTTTGGCTGAGATTCAACTGGTTCTGAATTATTTTTAGTGACTCCGTTTCCCTTTATTATTTTTGGCTCCTCTATAACTTCGTCGATTTGTTCTTCGTCCTCTAAATCCCCACCATCCATTTGCGCTTCTAGAATTTCGGATAAACCCTCAACTCCTTCTTCTGTAATAGTCTTCAAAAGTTTCTTCCCCTTTTTTGTCGAAAGAAAAAAAACCAATCCTCCGCCTATAATCGCTCCCCACAAAAACCCGTCAAAAAATTTGTTGCTATGATTATTATTCATTTTATACCCCCTACTTCTTTGCTTTTCTCCCTTTTAAAAGCTGGGCAATTGCAGAACCAGTTTTAATTCCCGTTGCCAAACTTGAAAGGTTTGAGATTGGACCAGAAACACTTTCTGTTATAACGCCCGTATCATCTAAAACCTTATTTGCTTTATTAATAGTCTGCCTTAATTCTCTGAGGATAAAAAACACTTGAACGCCCAAAACCAAAAGGAGGATGGTCAAAACTATTATTACCAAAAATAATGCTGTCTGGGCAGGATCTATCATTCTTTAAACATAGCATCTGGTAGGTTCGGTGTCAACTCGGATTAAATATAACAAACCCCGACTGGTCATAGTATTTTTTCGGAACTAAATAAAAATCAACCTGATTAGGATCATTCTCATTTTTTAAAGAATTTGGGAATGAATTGAAAGTCTAATGATTTAGATCATTAGACTAAAGTTAGAGCAAAGGAGTTTCTAGTCCCTCTTTAAGAAGGCCTTCTACGTTACATCTGACGGCTCCAAGAAAATATTTGAAGTAAAAATTATTTAATACAAGCATACTGATAAAAATCCGCATCCGAATTTTCTCTCGGCTCATAATCGCTATATTGCTCAATTTTCGAAAACCCCGCTTCTTTCAAAAGTCCCAACAATTTTCCTTTTTTTAAAGGGTATGCTTTGTAATAAGCTTTTATATCTTCCCCGTTTTTGTACTTGTAACTTATAATTATCATATTCTCTCCAATGTAGGGAAAGCTTGCTTTAATATTATTTCCAGTGTATAAATATTTACCTGATGAGTGAAGTTCACCTTTTAGAGCAGCGTCCATGTTATCAAGTATTCTTTGATAATTTCTTTCATCAATCAGTAATGCCCCCCCCGGCTTCAAAAGAGAATAAAATTGCTTAAGGCTTTGGACTTGATTTTCTCGTCCAAACAAACAAGTTAGAGAATTTCCTAAACAAATAATTGCATCAAAAGAATTTTCAGTATAAGCTTTTGAAAGTTCTCGCCAATCAAGATTAGTTGGGGCAATATTGAATCCTGACTTTTTTGCATTTTCGATTGCTTTTTTTCGGAATGAATTATCTATTTCATTAGATGAAACGTCAAATCCTTGTTCTAAAAGATAAATCGTATCGACTCCATCACCAAGCGCAACATCTAGAACTTTTTTTGCGCCGATTTTTCTAAGCTGATTGATAAGAAATCCGTTTTCGCCTCTTCTTCTGTTATCCCAGCCGACAAAATCTCCCCAAATCTCCGCTCTTATTTTTGAATTTTCCGGGCTATCTGCATATTTAATAAGTTTTTGAAGATCCATTTCTGGTTATTTTATCACAACGTGACGCTCTACAATACTCTGTTTTCCGAATCTATTAACTGCCTTTATTGTAATGGTAGTTTTTCCGGGAAATCCTGTAATCTCTTTTTTAAAAGTTCCATCCGAATTTACTGAAACAGATTCATCATTCACGAAAACTGTCGAGTTAGGATCAGTTCTGCCCACGATACTAATTGTTGAAAATAATAAAACTTCCGATTCTTTTGGGCTTTGAATATTTAAAGGGGGATTTATGATTGCGTAGCGGTACTGAAAAATAATGTATCCCAAAAGAAGAACAAAAAGAATAACTATTAAATAGACTACCTGTCTTATTTTAAATCTTTTAAGCGGCATCTCTTTTTGCCCTACCAATCCCTCGGGCAAAACTTTATAAACTTTTTTCCCGTCAAACTCACGTCTGAAGAGCGCTAATATTTTTTCTTCCGCAAAATCTAAAAATTTTGCGTAGTTTCTGACAAATCCATGAGCATAGGATGCGGACGGAAGTTTTTCGTATTCTCCTTTTTCTATTGCCGAGAGGAACTCGACTTTTATTTTGGTTGCATTTGATATTTCCGAAAGCGTAAGTCCGCGGCTTTGACGTTCATCTTTAAGTTTTTGTCCGGCTCTTATCATTATTGCTACTGATTGAGGCTATTGATAATCTCATCGGCATTTCTCATTATAACATCGCGGGGCTTGGAACCTTCAGCATGTCCCACAATACCTGCTTCTTCAAGCTGGTCTAAAATTCTTGCCGCCCTTGAGTATCCTATGGAAAGTCTTCTTTGAAGAAGTGAAGCAGAAGCTCTATCGTGCTGACAAACTGTTCTTATTGCTTCTTCAAAAAGTGCATCTCTTACATCCGTACCGTATGATGCCGACCCCTTTCTTGTAACAAGGGGCGTCTGCGTGACCTCTTCTGTATATTCAACCGGCGGTCCTTTTTCTTTAAGGAAGTCTACTAATTTTTTAACTTCCTTCTCCGACACAAATGCCCCCTGAATACGAGTCGGTTTTGCCTGTTCCGGCGGAATATAAAGCATGTCTCCGCGTCCTAAGAGTTTCTCGGCTCCGGGTGTATCTATGATAACTCTTGAATCAACCATAGAAGAAACATTAAAAGCAATTCTGCACGGAATATTTGCTTTAATAAGTCCTGTTATAACATCTACCGAAGGCCTTTGTGTTGAAACAACTAAATGAATTCCCGTTGCTCTTGCCATCTGAGCAAGCCGGGCAATTGCATCTTCAACCTCAACCGGCGCAAAAGCCATAAGGGCTGCAAGTTCATCTATAAAAATAACAATATATGGAAGCGATTGAAAACCGGCCAGTTCATTATAAGAATCGATATTCCTAACGCCATTTTCAGCAAATTTTTTATAGCGTCTGTCCATCTCATCCATTGCCCATTTTAAAGATGCCAAAATTTTTTCAACTTCTACGATAACAGGTGTCATAAGATGAGGAATTCCGTTGTAGCCCGTGAGTTCCACTCTTTTTGGATCTATAAGAATAAGCCTTACCTCAGATGGTGCGGCTCTGAAAAGAAGGGATGAGATAAAAGAATTTATAAGAACTGATTTTCCGGATCCCGTTGTTCCGGCTATTAATACATGCGGCATTTTTGCAATATCGACAACAAGTGGATTACCCGAAACATCAAGACCCAAAGAAACTGTAAGCTTTGACTTGGTTTTTCGCATAATGTCTGACTCAAGCATTGTTTTTAAGTTTACTACCTCAAGGCTTCTGTTTGGTATTTCTATTCCTATTAAATTTCGTCCCGGAATCGGAGCTTCTATTCTAATTTGCCCGGTTGGAGCTTCTGTTGCCAAAGCCAGATTATTAGCCAAGGATGTTATTTTAGAAACCTTAGTTCCTAATGCAATTTCGAGTGCATACTGTGTTACCGCAGGCCCAAGATTAACTTCGACAACCTTTGCAGCAATTCCAAAACTTTGAAGGTTGTTTTCAATAATTGATGCTACTCTTTTTAGATCCCCCCTATCTGCTTTTTGCGTTGAAGCATCCGAAAGCAATGAGTATGGGGGATATTCCCATACCAAACCCGACGCCAAGGGATTACTGACTAATTTATCCGAAAGAAGAGGAGGTTCTTTTCTAATAACAGGGGCTGAAACCGTCATCTCTTTGCCGGAAAGACCGGAAAAATCTCTTATTCCGCCTTTTATTGTTAACTGCCTATCTTTGCCTCCCGCGGGTTTATTTTTAAAGAATGAAAAAAGTTTTGAGGGGAAAAGTCTTTTGATAACTTCTATTACAAAACCCATTGCCGAAATCAATTCGTCTATTGAGGTGTCAAAAAATACTATTATTCCTATAAAAATACCGGCAAAATAAACTAAATTTGCTCCTGTCCCCGTCAATACATCTGCTAAAACTTTAAAAAGATAGTTTCCCACTGCCCCGCCCTTCAACAGCGCATCAAAGGATATAAAAAGAAGAAGAAAACCAATGGAGATATTTGGGCGCGAAAGAAAAAACCTAAGCCTTAAGAAGAAAAACCCCAAGAGAATCAAAGTAAACGGGAAAAGTATAGAAATTGAACCAAAGTATTTTTCCAAAAGTGTCGTTATGAAAATAAAAGAGGGTTGGCTTTTGGAAAAAGCTAAAAGAGAAATTGCTCCTGCAATAAAAAGTCCAAAAGAAAAGATTGAATAAATTGTAGTTTTTTTAAGCTTTAACTTAAACTTTTGTCTTCTGTAATGTCTTCTTCTTGCCATTTTATCTATTATATACGCATAAATTATGCAGTACAAGTTAAACTTAGTGTTTTATCTCGGAGTGGAAACGGAGTATAGCTTTATTTGAGGCATAGAGAAGTGTTTTTTGTTGTAGGTAACCAATGTAAGCTTGTTGACAACAGCTGTTGCCGCAATAAACATATCCGCTATATCGAGTTTATATTTTTGTTTAAATTCTCCAGTTAATTCTGCGATTTCTTCTGTTATATCAAGGGGCTTAAATATATTTTTCAATTCTAGAATTATTTTCTTTGCATCTTTAGTTAACCCAGCTCTTATTTCTGCGATAGTAACGACTGAGGTAAATAGTTCCCCTTTCTCCGCAAGTTCTTCTAATAATTGTACCTCTTTATCTCGCCCTTTAAGATACCAAATAATAATGTCTGAATCTACCAAAAACTTATTCACGAATTCTTTTGGAGAAACGCTTCTCCGCAGAAGTCCATAGGGATTTCCGCCATGCTGTAAGTTCTTTGTCAGATTTAAAAGGAATCCCTCCAGCTTTTTTCCAAATGCCTTTCAATTTTTTAAAACTTTCTTCTCTTTTCATTTTTGCGATTTCTTCACCAAGAGCTTTGGCAATAATCCTGCTTCTTTCTCTTTTAGGAATTGATCCTCTTAATTCGGAGATTAGCTCCTTCGGTAGTGTAATATTTATTCTCGAAACAGTTGTCGCCATATTCAGTCAACACTAATAATACACACTGCTAATACACATGTCAAGACCGGAAAATCATTTATCCTCCCGCCACAACCATGCGAAGTCCTTAAATAATCCGAGTTCTAACTTTCCAGCCTATTGTTAGCCTCAGAAACTGTATCCGAAAGGGCGTATCAAATGGTATATCCAAACTGAACAACCTCAGCTAGAATTCGGGCTCGAAGTTTCAGAATAGCTTCTTTAAACCTAATTTGATAAAATTGTAGTATGGAAAGCGGCACCATTGAGGAAGATGTTAAACCCACTGAACAGGAGATAAAACAACGAAGAAAAATTGACGACAGCGATGAGATGGTTCGTGCAACTATGAATACTTATGGTGTTACTTCGGCTAATCATACTTATCCAATTCTGAAAACAGTGGGGTTAAGTTTCTGTGTTGGTGTAGCTTTATATGACCCAGATAGTAAAGTAGCGGGTTTAATTCACATAATTGAACCAGATAGGAGTAGGGATTACTCTGCCATGGTTTCTATCAAGAATGACATTAAAAACATGTTGACAACTATGGAAAAACATGGCGTTACAATAGAAGCAAGAAAAAAAATTCAGGCTCATATAATTGGGGGTTTACGGGGCGATGATACACCGAAACAAGTAAGAGAAAGATTACATATATTAGGTATAAATAATATACTCACTGACGAACGAGTTGACGATGTAAGTCTGCAAGTAAGCCAAAATATAGCTGTAGACGCGAGAACTGGAGAAGTTTTTAATTTGGTGAATATTAAACCTGGGAAAATTGATAAATTAGATGAAATGCGAGGACTATCGAGAACTATGTTGGGGGCATATCTAACTAGAGATAGAAAAACTTTAAGCTAATTGTAGAAATTACCTTGACTTGTTCATAAACTAACTCAGGATTTAGAATTTATACCTCCAATACTACCGGAACCGCTAGGTATCTCACACCTCTATAATAACGGGTAATACGAGGGGACGGCGGCGCAGATGTCTTAAGACTGACTTTTCCCCAATTTCTCCAATTTTTTTTCTTATATACGTCCAATCGGTTACCCGCCCCTTTTTTGTAATGAATCCGTTCTTAATGTCTTTTGCTACCTTTTTGTTTGCAGTCCTATTTTCCTGATTGGGTAATCCTCGCGAAATTATTGTTGGATAATCAACTATTTGGCCTGTTTGCGAATCTACTTCCGCCACCACAATTATTACCCCATCTTTTGATATCTTTTGCCTGTCTCGTAAAACAAAACTTTCTATTTCTTCTCCTGAGATCTCATCGACAAATATATTTTTAACAGAGATTTTTCTGCCCATTACTGCTTCGTCTTTTGAAAAAATAATTTCCTGTCCATCTTCGATTAATAAAATATCTTTATCCTCAAATCCCTGCCTTTTTGCTAAATTTTTATAAGCAACCATCTGCCTATAAGTTCCTCCGATTGGAATTAATTTTTTTGGACGGGTTAATTCCATAAGAAGCATAAGATCATCGGAGGAGGCATGCCCTGAAACATGAAAATCATCTGTTATTTGAGAATAAACAACTTTTGCTCCTTTTTTTGCAATGCTGTCTATTAAAGAATTTATCGATACCTCATTTCCCGGAATTGGATCTGCAGAAAACACAATAACATCTTTTGGAGAAATTGAAATTTCTTTATGATCTCCATTTACAATTCGGGAAAGTGCTGAATTTGCCTGCGCCTGACTACCCGCAACAAGAAGCAAAAGTTGGGAATCTTTATATTTTTTAATTTCGGAAACATCAACTTCCATGCCATGGGGAAACTTCATATAACCTAGCCTTTGAGCAATGGTTGATGTATTTATTAAAGATCTTCCAACAAAAACAACTTTTCTGCCTAACTTTTGAGAAGCCATTATTGCCTGATTAAGTCTTGAAATATTAGAGGAGTAAGTAGTCAGTATAAATTTCCCCTCGCAATTTTGCATTTCGGCTTCTATATTTTCCGCCAAGACTTGCTCCGATTTTGTAAATCCTTCCTTTTCTGCCCTGAGACAATCGGAGGAAAGACAAAGAATTCCTTGATCTGCCGCTTTTGAAATTTTTAAAAAGTCGGTTTTTTTGCCATCAAAAGGGGTTAAATCAAATTTAAAATCGCTTCCATGATAAAAATTTCCAATTGGAGTTTTTATAAAAATATGGGAACTGTCCGGAATTGAATGGGTGACTCTAATAAAAGAAATCGTGAAACTGCCTAGCTTTATCTCTCCATTTTCGTAATCTACGGCTTTTACTCTAACTGGTATTCCAAATTCATTTAATTTTTCATTTGCTAACCCTGCCGTTAATGGTCCTGCAAAAATAGGAAAAGAAAATCCTGTTTTTTTTGTAAGCTGGGGAAGTATATAGGGAAGGGCTCCTGTATGATCTTCATGCCCGTGCGTTATTGCCATTCCGACTATTTTTTTACCCATCGAAAGAAGGTAAGAAATATCCGGAAGAAGTAAGTCTACTCCAAGCATTGTCTCATCTGCAAAACCCAAACCGCAGTCAATGATAAGAATTTCATCTTTATACTCATATAAATACATGTTTCTTGTAACATCGCCGATTCCTCCAATTGGAATAAATGATACTTTGTCATTCATAAGTTTAAATTCTAAATTTAAAATTCCAAGCTCCA
>Ga0209542_10018238_pt1 | contig 11381 bp, 8 predicted proteins | sample RifCSPhighO2_01_FD_184028 | JGI IMG/M metagenome (GOLD analysis project Ga0209542, IMG submission 184028) | Soil microbial communities from Rifle, Colorado - Rifle CSP2_plank highO2_0.1 (SPAdes) (version 2) | ecosystem: Environmental > Terrestrial > Deep subsurface > Rock core/Sediment ...
GGTCTGGGATAGGAGAAATTGGAGGTTGTGTAGGACTTGGTGCTGAAGGTTGTAACCAAGGTGAAGATGGTGAATCTGGTTGTGAAGTTGGAGTTGGTACTGGTGTGGGAGGTGGTGGTGTTGGATCTGTTGGAGGAGTAGAAAATGGATTATTAGGCTGGTTTGGATTATTTGTATCCATGGGCAAGTTTAGATACTTAGTGTAAAGTAATAGTATGCTTATTGTCAATAATTCAGGTATAATTATTTAAATTATGTTAGGCATATTTGGTAAATTTCTTGATTCTAATGAAAGAGAAATTGGGAAATTAAAATCTGTTGTAGAAAATATCAATGGATTTGAGAAAAAAATTTCTAAATTTTCCGATAAACAACTTAAAAGTAAATTTGTAGAGTTTAAATCATATTATGAAAAGGGTAAATCACTAGACGAACTTTTACCAGAAGTTTTTGCCTGCGTACGGGAATCTGCTAAAAGAAACTTAAAGCAACGCCATTTTGATGTTCAACTCATGGCAGCTGTAACTTTGCATCAAGGTAAAATTGCAGAACAGAGGACAGGTGAGGGAAAAACTTTATCAGCCACTCCTGCACTATTTTTAAATGCCATAGCTGGAAAAGGGGTTCATTTAGTTACAGTTAATGATTATTTGGCGATGAGAGATTGTGGCTGGATGGGACCTGTTTTTAATGCACTTGGTGCTAGTGTTGCTACTATTATTCATGATAAAGCTTTTATATTTGATCCAAAACATAAAGATAATTCTCACGATGATAAAAGACTTCAGCATTTAAAACCAGTTTCTAGAAAAGAAGCATACGAGGCAGATATTACATATGGCACTAATAATGAGTTTGGATTTGATTATCTTAGAGATAATATGGTTTTTAGATTGGCTGATAAATCTCAAAGAGGCCATTTTTTTTCAGTAGTTGATGAGGTAGATTCAATTTTAATTGATGAGGCAAGAACCCCTTTAATTATTTCACAACCCGCTGCTGAAGCAACAGAAAAATATTATGAATTTGCTAAAATCATAGATATTCTATCTCCCTCAGATTATGTAATTGATGAAAAACAAAGAACAGCTCATTTGACAGAAGGTGGGACTTTAAAAATTGAAAAAAAATTAGGAGTAGATAATTTGTATGAGAAAGATTTTTCTACTCTTCATCATCTAGAGGAGTCGTTAAAAGCTAAATCCTTGTTTCACAAGGATAAAGATTATGTTGTAAAAGATGGCGAAGTAATAATTGTTGATGAATTTACAGGAAGATTAATGATGGGAAGAAGATATTCAGAAGGATTGCATCAGGCAATTGAAGCAAAAGAAGGTGTAGTTATACAGCAGGAATCACAAACGCTAGCAACAATATCTTTCCAAAATTATTTTAGAATGTATCAAAAATTGGCTGGAATGACTGGCACCGCTACTACTGAAGCGGAAGAGTTCGCAAAAATATATAAACTGGAAGTAGTAGAAATTCCTACAAATAATCCAATGGTAAGAAAAGATCACCCAGATACTATTTATAAAACTCAAAGTGGAAAATATAGCGCTGTTGCAGAATTGGTCGGCGAGCTTCACGAAAAAGGACAACCTGTTTTAGTCGGTACTACTTCCATTGATAAGAATGAGTTTTTGTCAGAACTGTTAGAGAGAAAAGGTATCTCTCACGCTTTACTGAATGCTAAAAATCATGAGAAAGAAGCAGAAATTATATCTTTAGCAGGACAAAAAGGAGCTGTTACTGTTGCAACTAATATGGCAGGAAGAGGAGTGGATATTGTTTTAGGAAAAGGAGTAGATGGGCTAGGAGGTCTATATGTTATTGGAACTGAGAGGCATGAATCAAGAAGAATTGATAATCAACTAAGAGGTCGTTCAGGACGTCAGGGAGATCAGGGAGCAACCAGATTTTTTGTTTCCTTAGAAGATGATTTAATGAGAATTTTTGGAGGAGAACAAGTTTCTAAGGTGATGGATTTTCTTAAAATGCCGGAAGATACCCCGATTGAACATGGTTTAGTTTCCAAAGCAATAGAAGGTGCGCAGAAAAAAGTTGAGGGTCATAACTTTGATATCAGGAAACATACTGTTGAATATGATGATGTTATGAATCAACAAAGACAAATTATTTATGAAGTTAGAAAGAAGGTTTTGGAAACAGCAGAATCAAAGGATACCTCCCTAAAGATAGAGATACTTGAAAAGATAGAAAGAGAAATTTCGAATATTGTAACAATATATTCAGAACCTGAATTGGATAATGAAAAAATTGTTGAGGAATTTATTTCAATTGTTCCATTAGATATTGATTCCAAAAAAGATTTAGAAAAAAGAGTTTCAGAGATAAATTCTTCGGATGAAATAGTAAAATTTTTAATAGATTTATCGAATAATTTTTATAAAGAAAGAGAAATTAATGTTGGAGAAGAAACCGCAAGACAAATGGAGGTATTTGTTTATCTTAATACCATCGATTCTCTTTGGATAGCCCATTTAGATACTATGGATGATCTAAGGAGTGGTATAGGGCTTAGAGGATATGCGCAAAGAGATCCACTGATTGAATATAAAAGAGAAGGATTTGAGCTTTTTGAAAAATTAATGGTGGAAATAGATTATGAAATAGTTCATAGGATTTACAAAATAGCAGTTGCCGGTCAAGCTCCAGTAATACAAAGACAAGAAGTTGTTGTAGAAGAAAAACATCCGGAAATAGAAATTGGAGTAGAGCAGGAAAAGAAAGAATTAGAAAAAGTAGAGTCAGGAGAGGGAGTAACAAAAGTGAAAATAGAAAGAAATGGAATAGTTACGGAACAAGTATATGGAACACAAGGACAAGTAGGGCATGTTCATGGAAAAATAGGCAGAAATGATCCATGTTACTGTGGTTCAGGCAAAAAGTATAAGCGATGTCATTATCCGAATTAAGAAATTCGGGACATCGCTTGAGAACTAGTCGTTCTTAAAAAATGTCATTATCCGAATTAATTATTCAACATATCCAAGAACTGGATCTGTAAGATTAGTATTTGGAACTTCACAGCTTTTTTGAATAGTTTCTTTTGATGGAATTGATGTGGGGAGAATTAAACCAATGTGACCGTATTTAATATTTACTTCCTTTGATAATTCATCAGGTAGCACTATATTATAAACAGGTATTTCTAAAGATGGGTGAACCAAATGGATATTCTCCATATAAAAGAAATATCTAAAACCGACGTTTTCTCCTAATGCGGTAATATAAGTTATTCCTGCGCAGGGATATTTTTGATTTAGCATATCTTTTTTAATTTCTGCAACAATAGATTTTCTTTCGAAATAATCTTTATGGTAAATATATTGAGTTAAGAAAAAATAAGTGTCTTTGATAAAAAGAATGAATAAAACAGTAAGAATTATGATTTTAAATATTTTGCCTTTTTGAAATATGAAAGCAAAGAGCAAGCTTGTCAAAGTTATGAATAGCATTTCGAGATTAGAAAAATAATATTCTGAAATAGGAGAAGAAGAAATAGAGAAAAAAGCGATTACTCCAAAAACCCAAAAATATATAGGAAATAAATCCTTTAAGTATACAAGTTTTTGCCGAATAAGGAGTAAAGGAGAGAGTAAAATTAAAAGTGGGAAAAATATATTTTTTGTTAATTGAAAGGAGTAGGGAGCAAAAAAAAGAGTATTTGTGTTTTGAACAATCATTCCTAAGACAAGAGAAAATTTTTTAAAACCACTTGGTCCTTCTCTAGGAATTGTGAAATTTTCTATTAGACTAAAAAATTGCTGAAAATGATGTCTTGCTTCAAATAAAATTAAAGGAAGCGAGGTAATAATTAATCCTACGAAAAATAAAATTACTTGTTTTTTAGTTGGAATTTTTTTGGAAAGATATATGGCAACAGGAACTGCTGCAAGTGTTGTAATTAAAGCTATATGTACGTGCCAAATAAGCCCTATCAAAATTCCCAAAACTGGTAAAAGTGTAAAATTTCCTCTTGTTAACTTTATAACTACATAAAAATACCAAATTGCCCAAAGTTTTGTAGGCAGGGTTGGTACTATCCATCTGTCGAATCCAACGGTTGATAAAAGAATTGCATGTAGAAATCCAGCAATTAAACCAGTAGTTTTATTAAATAATTTACCTAGGACAAAATAATAACTTAGTATTGTTAATATCCCAATAATAATTCCTAATAGACTAACACCAAGAGGATCCATTTTTGCTAAAAGAAAAAACGGAACAAGAAGGTAATAAAATAGTGGGCCAATAAAAATGCCGGGTGCAGATGTTAATTGTCCTACTAAACGAAAATGATGATTGACTACGATATCTTTGACAATCCAAGAATATAAATCTCCATCAGCAGCAAATAGAAATCTCTCTGTGAGTTGATAACTTCTAAACAATATACCGATTAAAATAATAAGGATAAGTATGATGTGATGGCGTTTCATATAATTGATAGTATCAGGTATAATGCCGTTATGAAAGTACAGGCAATTAGAACCAGAAAAATGCTTCCTCCAATAGATGATTTGTGGGATATATTATCATCTATTAAAAATCTAGAAGAAAATTGTGTTGTAGCTGTTACCAGTAAAGTTGTATCAATAGGTGAAGGTAGATGTATAAATATTTCTTCTGTAACAAAAGATGCAATCGCAATTCAGGAGGCCGATAAATATTTACCGAGAGAATTTTCTCCAAAAGGACTTATTTTAACAACAATTAAAAATAATATGTTGGTTGCTTCCTCTGGAGTTGATGAAAGTAATAGCGGTAATTTCTATACACTTTGGCCTAAAAATCCAAATCGCTCAGCAAAAAATATTTGGAAATTTTTAAGGAAAAAATTTCATGTTAAGAATTTGGGAGTAATAATTACTGATTCAAGACTAGTTCCTTTAAGGAGAGGAGTTGTTGGAATTGCAGTTTCATTTTATGGTTTTAAGCCGATAAAAGATTATAGAAATACTAAAGATTTATTTGGGAGAGAATTTAAAATGGAAACTTCTAATTTTCCAGATAGCTTAGCTACGGTTGCAGTATTAGAAATGGGGGAAGGAGCTGAAAGCCAGCCCATTGCAATTATTAGTGAAGTACCCGAAATAGAATTTATAGAAAAAGATTTTAAACCAAAGACTTTTGATGAAAGTTTTGAAATCTCTATAGATGATGATATGTTTGAACCATTCCTAACTGCTGTTAAGTGGAAAAAGGGTGGGAGCGGAAAAAATCAATAGTTTTTTTAAGTCCCTCATCTAAATTAGTTTTTGGCTTCCATCCTAATTCGTTTTTGATTTTTTCAGATGAGGCAACTAATTTTGGTACATCTCCTTTTCTTTCACCCTTATCTTCAATATCTACCTCGTATCCTAAAATTTCGAAAATCTTTTCTACAACATCAATAATTTTAGAACCGGTTTGAGTCCCTACATTATATATATGTAATCCTTTTTTGGATAAAGGTAAAACATGAGCTTCTGCTAAATCTTCAATGTATATAAAATCTCTAACCTGTTCACCCTTCCAATATAGAGGAACAGATTTCTTAGAAAGAGCAGCTTTTATGAAATTTGGAATAGCATGAGTTTCAGGAATATGCATTTCTCCAGGGCCATATGGATTGAAATAACGAAGAATTGTTACATCAAAATTGTGAAGTGTGTGATAAAGTATGCAAAGTTGTTCCATGGAGACTTTGGTTAAGCCATATGGGTTTTCCTGCTGGCCCATAGGATCCTCTTCTGTAATTGGAATTTTAGTAGGCCTTCCGTATACGCAAGCGCTTGAAGAAAATATTATTTTATAAACTCCAGTTTTTCTCATTGCCTCCAAAAGTGTTGCAGTACCTAAAATATTGTTTTCAACGAATTCAACTGGTTTTTTAACAGATTCACCTACTTCAATAAATGATGCCATATGAATAACGGCGTCGTGACCGGGTAAAATATTCTCCAATTTTTCAATGTCAAGCAAATTTCCTTCGATAAAATTTACTCTTGAATCTAACTGATTTTTATGACCTTTGGATAAATCATCAAAAACACTAACTTCGTGTCCTTGTTTAAGCAGTAGTTTATTAACATGAGTACCAATGAAACCCGCTCCGCCTGTAACTAATATTCGCATAGTATAATAGATAGATTATATAGGAGATTGAATGAATAAAAAAGTCATTATTCTAATTATTTTGTTTTTAGGAGTTGTGTATAGACTGTTACTTACCAGCGGAGGAAATTTTCTTTTCAACATGGATAATGCCAGAGATTTTGTAGATGTAAGAGAAATGGTAGAACTAAAGAAATTAAGATTAACAGGCCCTTCATCAGCAATAGAAGGCTTATATAACGGACCTGCCTGGTATTATTTACTATCTATACCTTATATTCTAACTGAAGGTAATCCGTATGGAGCAATTGTCATGGAAATTATTCTTTGGGCAATCGGAGGGTTTTTTCTATTAAAGTTAGTTGAGAGTAAAGGAGTAGTTGTTTTAATAACAATAGGTTGTATTTGGATAGCATCAAATTATATTGTTTTAGCAACTCTTTATTCTTTTAACCCAAATCCTGTTACGCTTCTAACTCCGCTTTTTATATATCTTTTTGTTGAATACCTAAAAAAAGGTAATGGAATATTCATAATTTTAACCTGGTTTCTTGGAGGATTATTTTTCAATTTTGAGATGAATCTTGGAGTATTTATACCAGTAATTATCTTTATCAGTTTATTTTTAATAAACAAAAAAATGTTCAAAGATAAATATTTTTGGATAGGATTATGTGTTTTTATTGGAACACTTCTACCTCAGGTTTTGTTTGATTTAAAGCATCAATTTATTATGAGTAATGCTCTGATAAGATTTTTATCAGAATCTAAGGGATCCTTTGATCTACCCTTAAGATTTAAAAGTATTTGGAGTATATTTTTTAATACTTTTGAAGCAACGATGATGAATCATAGGCTTTTGACTATATCAATATTAATCTTATTTATTTCTGCATTTAAAAAGATCAAAAAAGATATTATTTTCAAAACAACTTTAATATTTGTAATAACCCCATTTATCGGATATTTAATTCTTCCTGTATCTGTTAACCCTTGGCATTTAGGAGGGATAATGTCCGCAGGTATAATATTATTAGGATTCATAATTTCAGGCCTTTGGAAATATAATTTTCTAGGAAAAATATTTTCCATAATTTTGACAAGTATTTTAATATTCTATTCCTTTTCAAATATTTTCGATTTCTTTTTAAACAGTTTCGGAAGAGTCAGTGGAGATTCCTCAGTTTTTAAAAATGAAATATCTGCTATAGATTTTGTTTATAAATATGCTAATGGTCAGAACTTTAAGGTTTATACCTATCTTCCTTCAGTATATGATTATCCTTATCAATATTTAATTTGGTGGTATGGAGATAAAAAGTTTGGGTACTTACCGATTGAATATTCGTATACTCTTAATAAGAATGATTATATTTCAAATAAAGAAAATTTTTCTGCGAATAAGGAAAACTTATCCCAAAGAAAAGATTCAAATTTAGTTTTTCTGATTAAAGAACCTAATTATAATTATACGAGATTTGGCTGGGAGGGGGAATTTATCAGTGCTCCAAATGCTCCTAAATTTGAAAGTGTTGAAAAGACAATGGTAGGACCTCTAGAAATTGAAGTAAGGAAAGAAATTACTCAGAAATAATCTCTCGCTGATTTGAACTCATACTCTTAAAAGAAATCCAGATGGTATTTTTGGGAAGAGAAGCTTTTATTTTTTCAGCCCATTCTATTAAAACAATATTTTCCGGATTAGACCAAAATTCTTCTAGTCCTAGCTGTTTTAGATCTTTGATATTTTCTAATCTATACAAATCAATATGATAAAAAATACCAGAATAATACGCCCTCCCTACGGGAGTTGGGATTTTATGTTGTCTTACTAAGACAAAAGTGGGAGAAATGATCTTATCGTTAATTCCTAGGCCTTTGGCAAAGCCCTGAGTAAAAGTTGTTTTTCCCGCTCCTAATTCTCCTGTTAAAGCAATAATATTGCTTTTCAGATTTCTAGCAAAATTTTCTGCTATTTGTTTTGTTTCAATGTCTGAATAACTTATATATTTCATTAAGCTTAGATTTTAATCCAAATAGGTCATAGCTGTAAACTGAAAAACTTGCTGTTCCCAAAAGAGTTAGTACTCCAAGCATTATGAATGGATTAATTCCATTTGTGGATTTTTTTAATTTATCTGTTTGGAGTGGAATAGCTGATGGAGTAGGAGATATTTCTGCTCCCGCAACAGAGGCAATCTGATAATTTGACTCTTGTGTCGAATTATCATCTAAGATTATTTTTTCAACTTCGGCAGAGAGAGAAGCAACGGGAGTTAGGGTTGGAGAAGGGGTAGGAGTAGGAGTGGGGGTGGAGACTAAAGAATTGTCAATAATTTTTATTAGTATTTCATTACTGTTCCAAGTTGGACCGGAGCCTCCGGCAGTATACCTACCAACTTTAAAAATATAATCACCTGTGCCTTTGTAATCGGTATCGTCAGTATCCGGTTTAATTTCTAGTGTGGAAGAGTAAGATCCGTTTGAGTCAGTAGTAATTTTATTTTTGTTTAAATATTCATCTCCATATTGAATCCAAGAAGAGTCTTTTTTAGTTAAGCCAAAATATCTTGTACCATCAATTTTTTTGAAAACTCCAGTTAAATAATAAAGAGTGTTTGCATTACTGGGTAAACTTAAGTTTATAGAGATAGCGAAAGACTGATCGGAATTTATTTGTGAGGGGACTCCTGAAATGGAGAAGTTAGAAGAAGGATTGGGAGTTGGGGAGGGAGTGGAGGTGGAAATAGGAGTGGGTGATGGAGAAGGTGATGAGAGTGAGCTACATGCAGATGGTTTTGTGGGGGTATTATTGGTTGTCCATGATCCGCCGTCAGGAATTCTGCTATATGTTTTTCCTTGAATTGCGGAAGTGTAAGCATAATTATCTATCAGGGAACTATTTTGGTCGATTAAGCTTACAGTATCATTATCATCGTTTAAGCTAGAGGAAGAAAATTCATAAAAACAAGTGTTTTGCCCAGGCAATATAATTGCTGGTAGTGAATGACTAATAATATTGCCTGAAGAAGTTTTTTCAGTTAGCGACCAGTTAGAAAGATCGGTATTATCATCGGAAGTATTATATAGTTCAACCCATTCCTTTTCTCCACTTGGAGGTTTTGCCATTATTTCATTAAGTACTACTGAATCAGCAAATGCAGATCTTGCTCCAAAAATGAGCAATAGAATAGTAATGATTAGCAATTTAACTATCACTGCCTTAATAGTAAATCAGGATTAGAGAATATGCCAATACAGAGTAACAATACCATTTTGATGATCAACTATGACACCCTTACCCACTGCACTTCCTTTATCCATCATATCTTTAGTGCATGAATTTTTAGCATAGCAAGAACAGGTAGCTGATGTGCTGTAAGCAATTCCTTTTTCTGTAGCATGAATAGGTGTTCCTAATCCTCCTCTTCCAAATGGAGCAATATCCAATCCAGTGTGATAAGACTTATAGCCAAAAACCTCATAAGGCTCATTATATTCTGTTGTAATAACCCATCCTCCGCCTGGGAATCCTGACAAAGGTGATCCAATTTTTCCATTATCTAAGAAATTATGAGGATTAGTTCTAGCACCAACTATAGCGCCTCCTTCTACTTTAGCATTTTCAAAAACCTCAAAATGCAGATGAGGACCTGTTGAACAACCGGTGGAACCCATGGCAGCTATTATCTGTCCCTTGGAGACATCTCCAATAACAGGACCAACATTAGATATAGCTTGAGCAATAGACGCAACCTCAGCTCTTAATTGAGCGATTAAGGCCTGATATTTGGCCTCATCATTTTGGGTTATTCTGAGTAGTTCGTCTTTACCTTTTTTCTGCTGTTCCAATTGGACCTTATAAACTGCCAAATCTTTATTTAATTTTTCTGCTTCAGTTTGTCTTGTCTCTTTATCTTGTTTTTGATCATGATAAGCAAGTTTAGTCGCCTGTAGTTCATATAACTTTTTCTTATCATAAGCCTGTGCAACCTGAATATACTTTAAGCTTTCCAGAAGATCAACAAAATTTTTTGAAGAAAATAATAAATCTAGTGTGGATATAGTGTCAGAATATTTATAAGTTTGAACAATTCTTCTAAGAAGTATCTCGGATAAAATATCTAATGTAGCGCTAATTCTCTCTATTCTGGTTGATAATTCTGTTATTTCCCTTTTTAGTTTTTCTATTTTAAGGTTGGTTTCTTCGATTTTTAAAGAAGTAACTTTTGACTGTCCATCAATTAAATTAAGCTGTGATTTAAGAGTTTTTTCCTGATTTTTTACACTACCTAATTGTTCTTCTAGTTTTTGAATTTGAGCTTGTTTTTCATCTAGTTGTTTTTGCAAATCATTTTCTTCAGCAAAGACTGGAGACAGAAAAGCAAAAACGAAAATGCTAAAGGAAAAAAATAGAAGGAATAATTTTTTCATAACTTAGATTCATTAAATCTTCAAATATCGTCTGACAGCGCTTATAGAACCTAATCCCCCTACAATAAATGCAAGTGATACGGATGCTCCAAGAATTGAGAGCATAAATAAAGGATTTACAGGCAGAAGTTTAACTTCTCCTAAATATCCTTTTAAGAAAGGGGTAAAATACCAAAGCAGACCATAGCTAACTATCCAGGCAGAAACTGCTCCTGCTACTCCGTAAAATATTCCCTCCAGTATAAAAGGATTTCTAATAAATGAAGGGGAGGCACCTAAAAGTCTCATTATTTCTATTTCGCTTCTTTTTAGTCTGATTTTAAACCCAATAATCATTACTATTACTAAGGTAGCAAAAATCAGCAAGAATCCTACAACCGCTCCACCAACACCCCTTATGATAGTAGTAATAGATGTAAGATTTTTAATAACATCTTTTGGCAAAAATACCTGTTCAACAACCGGTTCTCTAGATAAGATATCCGCAATCAAAGATAAATCCTCGGGGCTTTTCGTAGAGATTTCTAAAGATGCAGGTAGTATCGAAGAGCTTACTAATTCAGTCAAAAGCGGTTGATCTTTATTAGCTTCCTGATATTTTTTAAGAGCATCTTCTTTTGAAATATATTTTGTAGATAATACTTTATCTTCACTTTTAAGTGCATTTTCTATAGAAGATATATCTTGTGTTGTAGTTCCTTCCTTAAAAAAAGCTATGGCTTGCGGTTTTCTTTCAAAAAACTTTAATGTTTCATCTGATCCAGCTCCAACTATTAAAAAAGAAAGCAGTGCAAAAAAAGTTAGAAACATAACCATAGAAGCAG
>Ga0209542_10018241_pt1 | contig 11380 bp, 13 predicted proteins | sample RifCSPhighO2_01_FD_184028 | JGI IMG/M metagenome (GOLD analysis project Ga0209542, IMG submission 184028) | Soil microbial communities from Rifle, Colorado - Rifle CSP2_plank highO2_0.1 (SPAdes) (version 2) | ecosystem: Environmental > Terrestrial > Deep subsurface > Rock core/Sediment ...
TAAAAATATCGTAGAGTTTTGTATGAGTTTAACGAAGCAAGAAATCAGAAGGTTTTTAGTTTATCGTCGGTGTTTCCTATTTTACCGACGACAAATTTCAATTTTTTCAAACAGGACATTTTAACTCTGAAGATGCCGAATTGATTTGTTCTGGCCTTCCTTCTAAACTTGAAAACGGAATAAGGACTTTGTACAATTCAACACAGAGAGTTTCTTCTAAAGATTCACTTGGCCTTTCGAGGTTGTACTTGGGCGGGAGCCTCAACCTCAACTCGAGCCGCGAGAATCTTGCTTACTCGTACGGGGATGGCAGGGTAGTTCTTGTTGCGCGCGAAGCCGCATGCGCTGAAAAAAAGGCAAAGTAGATATTGGGACAAAAAGCGAACTTTTCTTTTATGAACTTGACTATAACAAATAATAAAAATCCTTATTTTCTTATAAGTTTCCTGGCTATGCAAAAGCATAGTTGGGCTACACGCCTTGTGCTTATGGCTTTTGTAATGCAGAAGTTATGAAATTCAATCACGACATTAAGTAAGCCATAAACTGAAATATGAAGTGATGGTGGCATGAAGAGCAGAAGGCTACACCTTTCGAGGTTGTACTTGAACAGGAACCTCAACCTCAACTCGAACAACGAGAATCTTGCTAACTCGAACGAGAATGGCAGAATAGCTTAATGCGCATAGTCAGGATTATGCTTATGAAAACTCATAAAAACCTTTATCATTATCTTTGTTCAATGGGAAATCTAATTCTTGCATGGAGAAGCGCACGCAAAGGCAAGACATCAACGCCTGCTGTTATAGAGTTCGAAAAAGATTTAGAAAGAAATTTATTAAAACTATATCAGGAGCTTAATGCCAAAACTTATCAGCCAATGCCTTTAATGAGTTTTGTTTTAAGAGACCCAAAAACAAGAGTTATCTCAAAATCACATTTTAGGGACAGAGTGGTTCATCACGCAATTAATAAAGTTATAAGCCCTATTTTTGAAAAACAGTTTATTTATGATTCGTGCGCAAATCAGATAAGAAAGGGCAACCTTTTTGCCTTAAGAAGATTTGATTACTATAAAAGAAAGGTTACTAAAAATTACACACAAGGTGCTTTTTGCTTAAAGGCAGATATTAAGCATTATTTTCAGGAAGTCAATCACGAAGTGCTATTGGATATTATTGGAAGAAAAATTGCTGATGAAGATATTTTATGGCTTATAAAGCAGATTTTGCAAAACAATTCTATATCGTTGGGGGGTGGCGAACAGCCCGGAGGAATGCCTTTGGGAAATCTCACGAGTCAATTTTTCGCAAACATTTATCTTAATGAATTAGACTATTTTATAAAGCATAAACTAAAAGTAAAATATTATATCAGATATGTTGATGATTTTGTTATTTTGCACTCTTCCCAAAAACAATTGAAGATATGGAAAACAGAAATTAATGCATTTTTAAAAGAAAAACTAATAATAGAACTACATCAGCAAAAATCAAGAATAATTCCTTTATCAAGAGGCATAGACTTTATCGGGTTTAGGAACCTTCCCCATTGCAAATTATTAAGAGCAAGAAATATTAGGGGAATGAAAAGAAAAATTGGCCTTTTCAAAGAAGGAATAATAGATTTTAGAACTCTTATGGAAAGTTATCAGGGTTGGCAGGCTTATGCCAAATGGGCAAACACGCATAAGCTAAGAAAACAGATTAAGAAAGAGATAATTGAAGCTATCTGGGATAAAATCAGTTTTGTTTGATATAGCTTTACTTGTTGCGCAATATTTGCCTTACAAAATTTTTTGGGTAAATTTAAATACGTCCTTTTTTTGATTTTCTTATGCTTACAGAAAAACAATTAATAGAGATAAAAGAACATTTAGAGAAAGCGCAAAATCCTATTTTTTATTATGACAATGACTGCGATGGGTTATGCAGTTTCTTGATATTGAGAAGATATTTGGGAAGGGGAAAAGGTGTGGCTGTAAGGAGCTTTCCTGATTTGAATGCGCAGTATGCGCGAAAGGCACGGGAGCTGAATTCAGATTATGTTTTTGTTTTGGACAAGCCAGTTATTGCAAAAGAATTTGTTGAGGAGATTGCAAAAGCAGGATTGCCTTTGGTTTGGATTGACCATCACGATGTCAATAATAATCTTTCAGGCGAGTTTTCCAATCTGTTTATTTATAATCCTGCAAGGCATAAGGGGGAAGAACAGAGCAATGAGCCTGTTTGTTATTGGGCGTATAAGATTAGCAGGAAGAGCGAAGATTTATGGCTTGCTGTTGCAGGATGCATTGCAGACCACTATCTTCCTGATTTCGTCAATGAATTCAAGGAAAAATATGGAGAATTTTGGGGAAATGTAAAAGAGCCCTTTGATGCTTATTATAAAACAGAAATAGGAAAAATCGCGCAGGGGTTTAATTTTGGATTGAAAGACAGCACAACAAACATAATTCACTTGCAGAATTTTTTGATATCCTGCAAAGGGCCCCAGGAAGTCTTTCTGGAGAGCAGTGTTAATTCTTCTTTTAGAAAGAGATTTAATGAAATAAAGAGAAAATACAGTGTGCTTATTGAAAAGGCAAAAGATAGTGTTTCCGGGAATCTGATTTTTTTTGAATATGGGGGAGATTTGAGCATTAGTGCAGATATTTCAAATGAACTTTCTTATATTTATCCAGAGAAGTATATTGTTGTTGCATACAAGAAAGGAGGGATTTCAAATATTTCTATGAGGGGGAAGCGTGTCAAGAGAATTTTGGAAAGAGTTTTAAAGAATATTGAAAATGCTTCCGGAGGAGGGCATGAGGATGCTGTGGGGGCAAGGATTAGGACAGATGATTTAGAAAAATTTAAAGAGCTTTTTATCAAGGAGATTAAAAATGAAAATGAATAAAATGATTTATTGTTTTTATGGAGAAATAATTAATAGTAGATATAGAAATTGTGAAGGGTTAAGGTTAATGGATTGCACAGAAGGGTATCGCGGGTTAGGATTAAATAAGGGAAATTTTATATACTGAATTATTGGAGATTATTAAATGAAGGAAATAAGAATTGAAGCTAGAGGGCGCGTGCAGGGAGTTAATTTTCGCAGCAGCGCGAAAAGCTATGCTGATGGGCTTGAGCTGAAGGGATTTGTGATGAATAAGGAAGATGGGGATGTGTCAATTATTGCTCAAGGCGAGAAGAAAAATTTAGAGGATTTTTTATCTTATATACAGAAAAGCCCTGGATTTTCTAAGATAGGAGGATTAAGTTACAGGTGGGTAGAAATCGGGAAAGAATACCCTGATTTTAGAATTATAAGGGAGAATAATATTTTTTTAGATAAAGCAAAGAGCCTGATTAATTTAGGTAAATCTTTTATTGGCATTAAGGGGAAGGTTCCTATGCATGTTGCTATTATTCCTGATGGCAATAGAAGATGGGCAAAAAGCAAGGGATTTGAGGAAAGTTTTGGGCATTATAAAGCAGGGGCTTATGAAAACCTGGAGGAATTATTCAGGGAAGGAAAAAAGTTAGGTATAAAGTATATGAGTATTTGGGGATTTTCAACTGAGAATTGGAAGAGGAGTGATAAAGAGAAAGAAGGGATTTTTGAGCTGATTTTGTCAGGGGTTGAAAAATTCATGAAAGATGCAGGGGAGAACCAGATAAGATTCAGGCATATTGGGAGAAAGGACAGATTGCCTGCTGGACTTGTTAGCGCATTGAAGAAATTGGAAAAAGAAACGGAGAAATACGACAAGTTTAATGTTCAATTATGCCTGGATTATGGGGGTAGAGATGAGATTATAAGGGCAGTGAATAAGGCATTGAAAGCTGGAGCGAAAAGCGTAGACGAGAAGAGTTTTTTGGGATTTTTGGATACAGAAGGAATTTCTGATCCTGATTTAATAATTAGAACTGCAGGGGAAAGAAGATTGAGCGGATTCATGCCATTTCAGGCAGTATATTCTGAATTTTATTTTTCTGATTTGTATTTTCCTGATTTTGGGGCGCGGGAGCTTCGGAGAGCTGTGAGAGATTATGGGAAAAGGCAGAGAAGATTTGGGGGAAATTAATTCTAAGAACATTTAAATAACTCTTTTTTCCCATTTATTCATGCCGAAGATTACATCAGAAGAAAAAGCAGTTAAAGAGAATTTATTTAGAAAAAGTGAAGAAATAGAAGGGAGAAAAATAGAGGGTTATGATTTTAACAAAGGTGTAAATTATGAGAAAATTGTTGAAAGTTTTAAGGGAATGGGATTTCAGGCATCGCATCTTTCCAAAGCGATTGAAATTACCAATAAAATGATTGAGGATAAAGCATTTATTTTTTTTGGATATACTTCAAATATGGTGAGCTCGGGGGCGAGGGAAATTATCCGGTATCTTGTTGAGCATAGGAAAATAAATGCAATCGTGACAACAGCTGGCGGGATTGAAGAAGATATAATAAAATGCTTAGGGGATTTTATATTAGGGGATTTTCAGGCAAAAGGCGAGGAGTTAAGGAAAAAAGGAATAAATAGAATAGGCAATATTTATGTTCCAAATAACAGATATGTGGCATTTGAAGAATTTATGCAGCCAATTTTAAAAGAATTATATGAAGAGCAGAAAAAAGGCAAAATTATTTCTCCTTCTTATTTAATCTGGAAACTTGGAGAGAAAATAAACAATGAAAAAAGCATTTGTTATTGGGCATATAAAAATAAAATTCCTATTTACTGCCTTGCATTAACAGATGGGGCTCTTGGAGATAATATTTATTTCTTTTCTTTGAATACAGAGGGCTTTGCAATTGACATTGTAGAAGACACGAAGAAATTGAATAATACAACGATTGGGCTTAGGAAAAGCGGAGTTCTTATTTTAGGGGCAGGAGTGGTAAAGCATGCCATATTAAATGCAAATATGCTTCGCAATGGGGCAGATTATGCTGTTTACATTAATACTGCGCAGGAGTTTGACGGGAGCGATGCAGGGGCTTTGCCTGACGAGGCTGTTTCTTGGGGGAAGATTGCAATTGGGGGAGAAAGTGTGAAGGTTTTTGGCGATGCGACAATTTTGTTTCCTATTTTGGTTGCAGAGAGTTTCGCGAGAGAAAAATAATCTGCAACAGTGAGCGAGGGTGCGAGGAGGAGAGTTTTGCGAAGAAATAAAGATTTAATAACAAAGAGGGAAAATATATAAATAATTAAAAAGTCTAAAAATAAAATATTCTTATGAAAATCTTCATTTGTTGCAGTAAACATTTTTATGTCAATATCTCCGGCATAAAAGAAAAATTGGAAAAAGCAGGACATGAGATTATATTGCCTAATAGTTACGAAGAACCATTTATGGAAGAAAGAATCAAAAGCATGTCCAAAGAAAAACATATCGAATGGAAAGGAGAGATGATTAAGGGGCAGAAAGAAAAAGTAAGTAGAAGCGATGCTATTTTTGTTTTAAATTATGATAAAAATGGAATTAAAAATTATATTGGCGGGGCTACTTTTCTTGAGATGTATCAGGCGTGGGAAATTGGAAAGAAAATTTATCTTTTAAATGAAATTCCAGAGGGAATTTTGAGGGATGAAATTTGCGCTTTTAATCCAAAAATTGTGAATAGCAGATTAGAAGAGATTGTTTAAGACTTACTACATTGTTAAGTTAGAGGTTGGCGAGTAATCAAATCTAAATTTTCTTTCGGAAACCAAATAGTTTAAAAACTTCGGATACCTAATTTTTCTATGAAAATTTTAGAAGCATTTGACAAAGAGGTTAAAGGGAAAAAATATTATAGATATAGGATTAATCTACCTAAGAAAGTTGTCGAGGATTCTAATTTGAAGGGGAAAGATTTAAAGGCGAGAACAGAGAAAGAAAAGATTATTATTGAAGAAAAGAATTAAGTTTTAATTTTTCTAACAAAATATTTGCTTGTTTTAGTATTGCCTTCGTGATAAAGCAGACCCTCTTCAACTAGATGATTCAACATTTTTATTGCAGTGACTCTTGATACCCCTAATTGTTTTATAACTTTTGAAGAAGTAAGCTCTTTTAGATTATTTATCATAGAGTATAATTTTGCCATTTTTATATCTTTTGAAACAGATGCGATTAAACTTATTTTTACATAAAATGAAGAAGGAGTATCTCCAATTACCTTAAACTCTGGTGCTAATCTTCGCAAACGTCCAAGTTCTTCTTTAATTTTCCAAATCCCTTCTCCTCTTCCCTCATACAAATGTTTTGGATTTAAGAAAGTATAAATGCCTTCATTAGGATGATATGTGGTATGATTTGCGAGTATATCTTGCCACATTTTTTCAGAAACTACGGCTGGATTATTAATGTCAAAACAATCTGCAAAGATTCTTATTCTTACATGTTCATTACTTCTATAATTTCTATGGGCGATTGCATTCGTTATAACCTCTCTTATGACGCTTAGAGGGATTATAGGTTTCTCAATCATTTTTGCACCATCATAGATTCTTTCAACAGGCAAATTTTGGATTATGGTCTCTGTTGCTTCTTCGATTAAAAGTGAAGCTGGTTTTGATAATTTTATAGAAGTTCCAATAGGTATTGGCGGACTACCTATTACATTATCATATTTTTGAATTTCAACAAAAGCACCTTCTAAATAATCAGACGGTTTTTTTGCTAATGTAATTACTCCTCTTATTGTTATAGAATTATTTGAAATAACACTTTCCAAAATATTTTCTTTAGTTTTATTTAACAATTCTTCATACTTTTTTAGTTCTACTTCATCAATATCTTTTTTTGAAGCATGAGTTGGTAAATTTTCTATGTTTACCCCACCATAGGTAAGGTGATATCTTCTAATCTCTTCTGGAGGTAATGAAATAATTGAATCTCCTTTTCTTTCATAAAAAGTTTTTTTATAAGCACAAGGTCTAAGTTCTCCAACATCTTTAATTTGAATTAATGCTAAATTTTTATTCCCGTAACTTAATATCTTTGATTTTGTTAATGGAGTAGGTTTTACATTACTTATCGCTTGAGTAAATTCTTTATGAAATTCAGGGTTAATCCCTAAGACTATTCCATCATTCTTAAAATCTTTCTGACCAACAAGAAGAATGCCCCCATTTTTTGTTCCAAAACCCGCAATTTTTTTCCCTATGATATCTTGCCCTCCTTCTGTTCTATCAAATATTTCATCTTCTTTATGTTTTAATAATTCTTCTACTGATAACTCATACATTTTGTCTAATTCAGAGACGCATTCCATATTAATTGTTTAATTGTTTAGTTTATATACTTTACTATTAAATGATTATTATATTCGGATATCGAAATGTTTATATAGTTATTCGGACACCGAATGGTATGGAAAACAAAATAAACTGCCTAGAGTGTAAAAGCCAAGAAACAATCAAATGGTGCAAGAGAAAAACCGAGAATCGTGGCTTGATTCAAAGATATAAATGTAAATCGTGTAATTCTTATTTTACTCTTGATGATGGTTTCTTTCGCATGAGAAACACACCTCAAAAAATTACTCAAGCAGTAGATTTATTTTACAGAGGCGTTTCAACAAGAAAAGTGCAAGAACATTTAGCCATATTCCTCCTCATAATGCCCCTAATGTTTTTGTTTATAATTGGGTTGTTAAATATGCAAAAATGATAAGCAAATTCATAAACAGATTAAAATTACAAGTTGGAACAGAGGCACAGATTGATGAGGTAGAGTTTTATAGAAGAAAATCTGATAAATCTAAAATGGGAACAGAGAAAAACTTTTTTATTGATAGTATATGTCCTGAAACAAAGTTTATGCTTTCTTCTGAATATGCAAGAACAAAGATTATGCGGGGCTTTCATGGAAGTATTAAATCAGCTAACGCCATAATGAAGGGTTGGGAGATTTATTATACCTTCATTATAAAACATCAGCATTTTAAATGCTGTCCTTACGAATTGGCTATTCCTGAATTGGCTCAACAATTAAAGGAAGTGAAAAATAGATGGTTAGGGTTAATTAGATTGAGTAAAAGTATAATTAATTAAATATCGCTCTTCTTACAAATAGAACTAATTATTTTATATCCTGCTTCGGTTTTATCGTTTTGATTTACTACTAAATCTATTCTTAATCTAATTTCATTACCAATCGTGCCATCGGTATTAACTGGCTTTTTATAATAACTTATCCATTTACAATAAAAATAATTAATATTTTCTCCTTCTGCATTTCCTTTGGCACAATTAACTACATCCATATTTGTTCCATCCAACCATTTTGGTTTTTCAAAATTGGGCGGTGAATCTGAAGGATTGCCAAAAAAATCTATTTTCATTATAATAAAAATTAATTCTTTCTGGCACAATTCCTTCGCATGATGTTGCATCAGTTACTTGTTTAATTTTAGGATATAAAAAGAAAAAGGCAAATAATAAAATGAAAAAGATTACATAGAGCAAGATATATTTCTTAAACGAGATAAATGTGTGAATTGCCCCTCTTTTGTTAATGATTTTACTAATTGAAAGATGTTTAAGATACTTTCTATTATACCAACTGCTAAGTTAACAATATCAAGACTTACAAATATTTTTATAGCTCTTTATTCTTGAAGATATATGAAACAAATGCCGGAAATAAAAGCAATGATTGGGTTAGAGATTCATACTTATCTTATTACTAAGGAGAAATTATTTTGCAGATGCAGGGCGAGCAGGGAGAAAGGATTAAAGTCAAATATTAATATATGTCCGATATGCACAGGGATGCCCGGGGCAAAGCCCATGGCTCCGAATAAAGAGGCTGTCAAGCAGGCTGTGAGAATTGGAATGATGCTGGGATGTAAGATTAATGCTGAATTTTTTTGGCAGAGAAAGCATTACAGCTGGCCTGACTTACCGAAGGGATATCAAAATACTATTTCTGGAGCAAGTGCTGTGCCTATTGGGGAGAACGGAGAATTTCAAGGTATCGGAATTTGGAGCATGCATTTGGAAGAAGATCCTGCTGCCTGGGATCCTGAAACAGGACAGATTGATTATAATAGAAGCGGATTGCCTTTGGTTGAAATTGTAACTGCGCCTGATTTTACAGATGCGGAGGAAGTTGGAGAGTGGCTTGGGAGATTGCTGCACAATTTAAATTACTTGAAGGCAGTTGACGGGGATGCCGGGATAAAGGTGGATGTTAATGTTAATCTGGTAAACTATAAGTTTACCGGCCCCAAAACATCAATAAGTCAGGAAGATGTTTTAGGTCTGCCTGGAAAGACAGAAAGAGTTGAAATTAAAAATTTGAATTCTATTGAAAGCATAAAGAGAGCTATTGTTTATGAAATAGAAAGGCAGTCAAAAGAAGGAAGCGAGAGAGAGACAAGAAGATTTGATGCTGCTACAGGGAAGACGGCAAGGATGAGGAGCAAGGAAGAGGCAGAGGATTATAGATTTATTAGAGAGCCTGATTTGCAGGACATTAATTTGGGCTCTGAGATGATTGAAGATTTGAGGAAGAGCATGCCTGAAACTCCTGAAAGAAAATTGGAGAAGATGATTAAGAAGTTCAATATAGGGAAAGAAGATGCGGGAATTTTGACTAAGCATCTGGATATTGCTGAGTTTTTTGAGGAAGTTGTTGACGCAGGGATTGATGCCAAATTTGCATTACCTTGGGTGAATGTTGAATTGCTCAGGGTTCTGAATTATAACAAGACAAGTTTAGACAAGAGTGAAATTAAAGTCGAGCATTTCGCTGAACTTTTAAAATTAGTGCGAGAAGGCAAGATAACTGAATTGAAAGCAAAGCAAATATTGAATAACTTTTATCCTAAGAGTTTTTCTGTTGCGGGAATTGCGAGCAAAGAGGGAAAAATTTCTGACAAGAAGGAGCTGGGGAAAATTGCTCTCGGAGTTATTGAGAAAAATAAGAAAGCAGTTGAAGACTATAAAAAAGGAGAGAAAAACTCATTTAATTATTTGATGGGAGAGATAATGAAAGTGACGAATAAGAGAGCAGATTTTGGGATTGCTCGGCAAATTCTGGAAGAAAAGTTGAGATAAATTTTAAATAAGGTTTAAATAGCCTCTTTTTTGTTTAATACCTATGAAATTAAAATTAGATTTAGCAAGGCGCTGTTATCGTGAACTTATTTATGTAGAAGTTAATAAGGAAGATTTTTTTAATTTGAGGAAGGATGTGGCTTCGTATGCTGTTGGAAGAAAAGTAAGGGGCAGGGAAATTAAGGAGCTTGATTCTGATCCTTTAGCCATACCTGGTTTAGATTATAGTAAAAGGAGTGAAATACGCGCCTCTTATGAATTTTTTAAACATCAAGATAATATGAGGAAAGGTACTATCGCATACTTTCCAGTATCCAATGAAGCTCATATAGAGTTCATGTAAATGTTCTTATAATCTCTGCGATTGTGCCGATAATAAAGATAATAGAAAGAAGCCAAATTATAAGTTTAGAGATTGGGAGAGAGTATTCTGGCTTTCTATCACCTAGGAATTTTGCCTTGTTTGCCATTAGGAGGATTAAGATTGCTGTGAATGTGCCTGAGATAGCTCCGCCAATTCCCAGGATTTTCGTGAAACTTGCAACATTCAGGAACTTGAAAAGTATGAAAAGTATCAGCGGGATTAGAACTGCAAAAAACCAGGATTTTATTTTTGGCTGTCCAAAATCAAGATAGAACATATCTATTAATGCAATTGATAATGCGAGATATGCGCTTGACATCGTGAGAACGCCGAGAAGGACGAATGGCTTGCCCAAAGCGAAAGTTGCCATTTCTGGAGCATTCTGCCCCTTGTATCCTATAACTATTATTGCAAATAAAATATATATGAAAGAGCAAATTATTATTGCTAGGATTATTGAGCGCTTCATTTCGTTTTTGCTATTCTTAAGAATTCGTTTTACTTCTGGGATTGCTGTGTAGCTGAGAAAGGCGAAAAGAATGACGCCAAAAGGCAAGAGATAATCAAGAAAGGTTTCTGTGTTATTTGGAATAAAATTTGCAAAGGACAACTTATTTGCGAAAAAAATAGTCATTGCAATTATTGAGATGAAGATTGCGCTAACTCCGATGAATTCCCCTGATTCCAAGGCTTTCAAGCCGAAATAGCTTATTATTGAAAGAAAAAGCCAGAATGCAATGCTGAAGTATAAAGCATGGCTCGAAGTATTATAAAAAAGGAAGCTAAAGGATTCCCCTACCCCTAATAAATATGCTATGAGTGCTGCATAAATGCCGAAACCAAGCGCAAGCATCATTGCTATTTTTCCTTTTTTTCCGAGATATTTTTCTGCGTAGCCTGTTAATTGAAAAGAATGATTTGTTCTCAAGGCAATTTCGCCCAGATAAAGCATTGTTATCATTATAAGGAACGCAATAACGAAG
>Ga0209542_10018242_pt1 | contig 11380 bp, 8 predicted proteins | sample RifCSPhighO2_01_FD_184028 | JGI IMG/M metagenome (GOLD analysis project Ga0209542, IMG submission 184028) | Soil microbial communities from Rifle, Colorado - Rifle CSP2_plank highO2_0.1 (SPAdes) (version 2) | ecosystem: Environmental > Terrestrial > Deep subsurface > Rock core/Sediment ...
ATATTTATTACCTTCTCCCTTTTTTGTTCGACACAGCCCGGTCAGACGGAATAACTCCCCAAAAGTTTGTTGATGCCGTAAAAGCCGAATTACCTCCCATCGCCAACCGGGAGTCGGAAGGGGTGAAGATCAGTTATGGCTACGTTAGCCCACTTTACCTTTTACCGATGTATCAAAAGAGAATTGCCTTCGGTAATTCCGGCTATCCCTGGTCGTCCCCGGCCTACAAAGGTGTGGTAGACTACTCCCGGGGCATTTGTCCCAATGTTGAAAAAATAAATAACATGATAATATTGTTAGATCTGATGAAACCCCCGTTTTCCAAAGCAGATTTAGACGACGTCGCCGCTGCATTTTTCAAAGTATGGCAATACAGGGCCGAAATAAAATAAAGGAATACCGCGATAATCTCAGTTACAAGAAATACATTGAGGATACTTTAAAATCTGACAGGAAAAAGTTTTGCCCGTTTCGCCTCGAACGGCAAATGGAAACGCTGTTTAAAGTTATTTCTCCAAATCTGAAACAAAAAAACCAGCGAATTTTAGAGGTAGGATGCGGTTATGGTCGACTAATTCATTTTTTAAACGAATATTTTCCAAATCAGGAATATTGGGGAATAGACTATATCCCTAAACTTATTTCTCAGGCAAAAGCAAATTTTAATGACCGGTCGAATGTTCATTTTGAGGTTTTAAACGCCATGAATTTGTCCAAAAAATATCACCGGCACTTTGACATTACTATTCTCTACAAAACTCTCTCCTGGTTGCCGTATTATGAAAGGATGATCGTAGAAATGGCCAAAGCTACCCGTAAAAAAATATTTCTCACCTCCCTATTTTACGACGGTGACATTGACTTCTTAACTCAAGTCATACCCCAGGCCGGCAGTACCGGCAATCAGGGAATTTTTATGAATACCTACTCCCTCCCGAAGTTTACCAAATTTTGCAAAAAAGTCGGTATTAATAAAGTCTCCTCTAGGGATCTTCATATAGACATCGACCTAAAACTCTCCAAAGATCCCAATATTCTTCAAACACATACCCTTAAAGCAGCCAAAGGACCCAGATTGGAGGTTACGGGTGTAGTTTTGCTGAATTGGAAGCTTATCGAATTGACTGTTGCCTGAGGACTTCTATGTTTCAAAGTCAGTCCATTAAAATCGAGGGCTTGTCAAAAAAATATCATTACGGTAGCCGATCCAGCTATTTGTCGCTTAGGGATACGCTGACGGGAATATTTGACAAATCAGCTTCCCATCACCCGGAATCTGAATTTTGGGCAGTCAAAAATGTCAGCTTTTCAGTATCTGCCGGAGAGGCCATGGGGTTAATTGGAGCCAATGGTGCTGGTAAGAGTACTTTGTTGAAAATACTGAGCCGGATTACTCCCCCCACTTCCGGTCAGGCTGTACTCCGGGGTAGGGTGGCAAGCTTGCTTGAAGTCGGAACCGGCTTTCATCAAGAACTTACCGGTCGGGAAAATGTTTATTTAAATGGTGCAATTTTAGGTATGAACCGAAGGGAAATTGATGACCATTTTGAAGAAATTGTAAGATTTGCCGATACAAAAGACTTTCTGGATACTCCTATCAAACATTACTCTTCTGGCATGCGCGTTCGACTGGCCTTTGCAGTTGCTGCCCATTTAAATGCGGAAATCTTGTTTATCGATGAAGTCTTATCAGTGGGGGATGCCGAGTTTCAACAAAAATGCATTCGAAAGATGAATGACATTACTACCAACACCAACAAAACTATTATCTATGTCAGTCATAATCTGAGCAGCGTCAGCAAACTCTGCCGTCGCTCTGTACTATTAGATAAAGGCCAGATTGTTATTATTGATCAAACGCAAAAAGTTATTGAAACTTATCTGGCCCGACAGGAATCTCAGTCTAGAATCGAAAACAAACTTAAATTTACTAATAATACTAACAAGCAGGCACAAATACTTGAAACTGCAGTTCTCAATCACCGTAATCGTCCTAGCCTCAGACTTGACATGGCTAAGCCCTTCTTTATTAAAATATCCGTAAGAACCGCTTTAAGTCACACAGGGATATTTTTAGGCATCACCAGCGACCTCTATGATAAATACATTTTTCAGAGTTTTCTGGGGGACGGTTCTGGTAAACAGCGATATTTAAAGCAGGGATACTCCCAGGTTTTAATCAAAATTAATCCGATACTAAATGAGGGCATATATTCCTTTAAAATATCTTTAGTAAACCGGGGTAAGGGGATAGACACAATTGACAGGAGAATTGTATTTCGGGTTCAAAATCTATCTGGATTGCCGTATAAATCGTTATCCCAAAACAGTAAAGGTGCGTTAGTTCTCGTTCATCCGGAATGGCACATAACTTCATGAATGCCTGGTTTTTTATCGATCACCCCCAACAAGTCTTATATGCAATGGGGGTAAAAAATATTATCGATCCCCTTTTTAGTTCAATTAATTTAGTTGTTTCCCGTCATGGTTACTGGAATGACCCAACCCTCAAACTTTTTTCCCGTAATTTTGACTCGTGGCTGGTTCTAAACAAACCCCAACGCCCAAAATTTCTAAACCGGGAACATATTTTTATAAAATTTGTCATACCCCTGCTAAAGAATAAGTCGATTTTGCAAGGATTGCCGATTAAGCTCACCGACGTAATTTTCTGCTTCAGTGGAGCATATTCTTATGTAGAGAATATGGCCATCTCTCTTTTTCCCGGGTCGAAAAAAATTTTAATAAAAATAAAGGAAGATATTTCTGTTAACCATCAAATCTCTGCCTTCAATGTAGTAATTAACTTGCTTGAGTATTTGATCGGACTTCATCCGACGGTTTCAATGCCGCCGGGAGAAAAATTTCCGCGGTTTACTGCATATAAACAAGACCTTTCATCAATTTTCCAGCACGTGGGTTTTTTTGAAAACATATCACAAAAAATTCCCCCGTATGTTAAAGATAGTTTATACTTCCCCCAGTTTTCTATTCCCAGATCAAATAAACATCAGAATAAAAAAATTGTAGTCCTGTTCGGTCAAGTTCAGCCTGGCTACGAGGCAACCAATCCCATAAATATTATTACGGCCAACAAAATTATTTCCTATCTGCGTCACTTTTACGGTGGCAAATTTCAACTCGTTTATAAACCTCATCCTTTAGAGCAAAAAAAGTTTTGCAAATTAAACCTCACTGGATTTCATGTAGATCACACCCCGGCTGAGGCATTTTTTCAGCGGGAGTTAAATAGGCTTCACACTACTTTTTCATTTTGTTCATCCGTTTCTGCCATGGCATTCAATTTAGGCCTTCCCAGTTATACATTTTACCCCCTGATTAAACTACCCCGGAATGTAAAAAAAACTTATCAATTAGCTTTTTCCGGATTGCCAAAGAGGCTTTTCATTACTACTCTAGACTCCCCGCCGCCTAGTTATTCAATCGAAAAATATATTTCACGGGCTCGTCAGTACAATTACATTTATCTAACCCAAGCCATCGCCAATTAATGGATCTCCAGCGTATTCTAAATATCCTGCCAGGTACTTGGATCGGACCTCTAAAGTTAGTCAAAATGCGTTTTTTGAGAGCAGTTAACCCTCCAACTTTTCCTCGGACTGAAAAAATTCATATACATCTTGGATGCGGTGCTCAAAACGATCCGGGCTTTATAAACGTGGACCTGATTCCCTACCCGCATGTCCACTTTCTTCACTCAGTGGAAAAACTGCCTTTTTTCAGCACGAATCATGCCGATTTGATTTATGCCAGTCATGTCCTCGAACATATCAGTCACCAACGGACATCAGATGTTCTAAAGGAATGGGCAAGAGTGCTCAAACCCGGAGGAATTCTCCGGCTGTCCGTACCGGATTTTAACCGGCTGTTATTTGTTTATCGTAAAGAAAAAAGGGACTTGAATTCGATAATTAATCCCCTCCTGGGGAAGCAGAATTATAAGTACAATTTTCACGCCGCTGTTTTTACTGAAAAATATCTCACCGCCTTGTTAACATCGGCAGGATTTACCGGTATAAAAACCTGGTCAACCGGAAATATTCCGGGATTTGCTTTCAATGACTGGGCCGGTCTTAAATTGTCTCGTTCCTCAGGTAAACACTTCATCAGTCTCAATCTGGAAGCTCGCAAAGCATGAGAATTGCCCTGGTTTCGTTTTCACACCACCATACAATTTTTTTGGAACATCTTTGCCACTTGTTTTCTGGGCCTGGGTTTTATTTGGAAGTGTTCGGAACTCGGGAGCAATATGAGAATATGTTGTACGAGAAGAAGAAGTATTTCAAAAAAATTAAATGGCATTTTTATGATGAGTTAACTTCGGACATGTATCCTGGTCTAAGGAACAGGTTAAATGATTTTGATCTCATTTTTATTCCGACTCTGCGGGCTCATCTGGAATTTTTCGCTCAAGGTGGATTCCGGCCGCCATTGCTCTTGTGTATTCACAACATTAATTATTGGTTCGACTCCCACAAACCTGCTGCGTGGTCAGATTGGTTTGTTTTTCCAAGGGGTACCAAAAACCGGAAAAAATTAAAATCTCAAATACTAAATCGGGTTTCTATTGTTAATCTTTTTAATCCATCAATGGATAGTTTCCTGCCTGCCGGCCATAAATTCATCATCACCCATTTGCCTTTTTCGTATTATATCCCTACAAAGTTGCCCCACCTGCTCAAGACCGCCCCCGCATCTCCGGTTAAAATCGTAGTACCCGGTCAGATAGTGGACAACCGTAAGGACTATGGACCTATTCTGCAGGCCTTCAAACTGGCCGGAAAATCATTTTCCTGTCCCTATGAACTGCATTTTTTGGGCAGATTTAATTGTTCCTGGCAAACCAAGGATCGCCTGTTACGTCAGGCCCGGAAATTAAACTCACCGAATTTACGTCTGGTTTTTTACCAGGATAAATTATCGCTCAGTGGAATATTAGCCGACCCTATCTATGATCGGGTGATGTCATCAGCCTCCTGCCTTCTATCAGCTCAAAACAACCGGGGATTAAAATTATTTAAAGGCAGCCGCGAATATTTTGGTGAGACTGCCGCCTCCGGCTTATCCTTCGAAGCACTTCGATTTGTCAAACCGGCAGTATTTGGTCCGGACCATGAGTGTCTCACTGCTCTCGAACCGGCTGCTATCCGTTATGTTAACATCGAAGATCTGGCCGAAAAGCTGCTTCAATTCCAGGATGATAAATATACGGCCGCACAGATAAGACGGATTGCTGCGGTATCGATCGACTTTACCCGGCCGCGAATAATAACGCGGTTTCGTTCTCAATTAAGGACGATATAATTGGCCTTATGAAGTTTTCAGCGTGCCCCCTTTGTCTGTATAAACTGGTTGCAGATGGGAATAAGTTAACTTGTGTAGGATGCCGTCAATGGTTTCCGGTCCGAATGGGTATCCCTGTTTTTGCCCGAAATTCAGATTATAAATTCAGCGATTTTATAAATCGCCGGACATCCATTTTACGGGAAATTTCCTCCGCCCGGAATTTAAACCAATTGTTTTCTATCCCAGTAAATAAAAACCTAAGTTTTATCAGGTTTAATAAAAATATTGCTTCTCCCTCCCGTGCGGCTTTTAAATATTTATTACCCCTGTCTGCCGGCACGCGGGTTTTAGATATCGGCTGTGGATACGGCAGCATCACTGCCGAAATTGCTCCCTCGGTCAGGCAGGTAGTTGCCATGGATATGGACATGGATAGGCTGCAGTTTACCCGTAAGCGAACCGTTCTTTCGGGTATAAAAAACGTAGATTTTATCTTAGGCACTGATTATCCCCATCTGCCGTTTGCTGATTCCGTATTCGACATTATTATCATCAACGGTGTTTTGGAGTGGGTGCCGCGAGCCGGGGGTTCCGGTTCTCCTGAATCCGCCCAACGGCTCTTTTTAAAAGAGATTCGTCGTGTTCTGAAATCGGACGGAACCGTATATATCGGCATCGAAAACCGTACGGGTTACAAATATTTTTTAGGTTCGCCCGATGATCATTCCCATCTGCTGCTCGGCTCTCTTCTTCCCCGGTTCGTGGCAGATGCTTATTCCAGATTGCTTCACCGTACCCCTTATTTGACTTGGACGTATACCCTTTCCGGATATTACCGGCTGTTGGGGGAATCGGGATTTAATGGTTATTCCTTATTCTTTCCCTCACCAAATTATAAATATCCGGAGCGTTTTTTCTCACGGGAATTAGTCCACAGACATCCGTATCGGCCCGGACAATCCCTGGTCCAATCTCTGATAAATGACATCAGAAACAAATTTTTTACTGCAGATTTTCTTCGCTTGTTTTCTCCCAGCTTTTCTTTAATTATCGGAGGCATAAATAAACCCAGTTTCTTGCACCAAATCATCTCCCGGCATTTTTCCATATATAAATTAGAAAGCTTTCAGATTGATTCCGAGGTAGCCGTAAAGTTTAATAATTCCGGTCACAGCTATCTTTTAGTCCTGCCTTTTAACGCGGTAAACCATGCTCCCCGTCAACCTTTCCCGCCTGTATTTAAAGGCAGATATTTAAACCAAAATTATTTTATCTATAATTCATCTACCGAAAACCCTGCTGGCTTTTTCCATACCGTAAAGTATTTCCGGGATTTGTTTAATTCTGCTGCGTCCGGGCTTCGCCAATCCATCACCGGCTGGACAATCACTCTAATTAATTCATTTCAATTTCTCATTCCTCCGGATCCGGCTCTGGTGCTTTTCGGAAGCCAAAACGGCAAATTTTATGGTGATAATAGTAAATATTTATTTGAGTATGTCGTCAAACACCGACCGCAACTGAGACCTTTATGGCTGACAGCCAGTCGGGAAGTAGAAAAATTCCTGAGGGAAAGACATCTGCCCGTGTCCCGTTATACTACTCTCCAGGGCTTTTGGGCCGTCATGCGCTCTCCGTTAGCCTTGTTCACCAATAGTGCCAAAGACCTGTTTTTCGGGGCGGATTTACTTCCCCCAAGACTGGCCTTAATTGCCTTGCGTCACGGACGGTCGGTAAAACGGGTCAGGTTTGCCCGGGCGGCAGACAAACTTACTCCTCAGGAAACGGCCAGCCGGAAAAAAGAGAATTCCCTAACGCTCTGGGCAATTTCCACCTCCCCCTTTGTATCCGAAATTCAGGAAACCTGTCTTCGCCTGGGCGGGGAAAAACATATTGTCACAGGTTATCCCCGTACGGATCACCTAGTGCAGCCTCCCTCGAATACTGCTTCCAATGAACGCGTAATTTTATATGCCCCATCCTGGCGCCATGGACGTAATCCCACCCGTTTTTTTCCTTTTTCGGATTTTGATCCTGCAGCGTTGGTCTCGTTTTTAAATCGGACCCACAGTCAGTTGCTCATCCGCCCGCATATTAATGACACTTTAAAATATCCGGAGCTACAGGCTTTTTTCCACCATCTGACCTCGCTCACCCCGCGGATTGTAATAGCGGACCACCATCAAATCCCGGATCTTTATACCATATTAAATTCGGTCGATATATTAATTACCGATTACTCAGCTGTCTATCATGATTTTCTCCTTCTTGACCGGCCTATCATCCTGATACCTTATGACCTTAAAGAATTCGGCATCCAAAATGGTTTTTTATATGACTACATCAAATTTGCTCCGGGGCCGGTTGTATCCAGCCAGACCCAGCTAATATCACAATTGCAGACTCGCAATCCTGATAAATTCCGGACCCGACGGCGTATTTTACGCAGGTTAATCTACCAACACCCAGATAATTTAGCCTGCTCCCGTGTCTGTAGATTAATTGACTGGAGTTTATATGCTCAGAATCGCTGAAAAATATTTCCTCTATACTGCTGATTTGGGTATAAAACTAATGCTCCCCGATGGCTCTATGCCGCCGGGCCGTAACGGTCCTTACAATGACATCGAAACTCCGGTAAGAAATACATCCCATTGGATGGTAATTTTTTCGGTGGCCTATCAACTGACACGCACTGCCAAATATAAATCTGCTCTTATACGGAATACGGATTTTCTTACGTCTTCATCATCCAGGCCAAACGGATTTTCTTTTGAACATCGACTTAATTCTCATAAGGACAAATGTAATGGCCTTATCGGACAGGCGTGGACTTTGTTAGGTTTGGCCGTTGCGTCTAAAGTCTTATCCGGATCTTCATGTCTGCTACTTGCCAGGGAAGTTTACAGCCAACACAGGTTTGATCGGACTCTTGGTCTATGGCACAGGTTGGAAGTTACGGGTCGGCATTTATCTTTGGACCCCACGCTCAATCACCAGATTTGGTTTGCTGCTGCGGGTTCGGCCCTTGGGGGTAGAGCTGAACAGGACAGCCGGATTTTTCTGGATAGATTATCTTCCCACTTGACGGTCTTACCGGACGGCCTCATCTATCACCCCATCCTTAGTCTTTGGTATCCTCAAATTACCCCGGGTTTATTCGGTAAACTTAAAATATTTACTCCCGTAGTTGAAATAAGTGGGTATAAAGTTCCTTATTCGCTACACAGTCAAATTCTCATAAAATCTAAGGGATATCATCTGTTTAACCTATATGGGTTGGCGATCCTTAGCCATCGCTTCCCCCGGCATAAAATTTGGCAAGACAGTCGGATTAATTCTGCCCTGACACTGATAATTAAAAAAAAGTTTACCTCCGGTCTTTCAGCAAATCCCTATGCTTTTCCTTATAATCCTCCCGGATTTGAAATAGGATTAGTGGTTGATCGATTTCTCCCCGGAAATGTTGCTGCCCGGAATTTAGCCCGTTCAATGTTGTTGGCCCAGATTAAGTATATTCAGGACAATCAAAATTCACCCAAAATAGATTATCATACGCTCTTGGCTAGAAGCTATGAGCTTTCTGGTTTAAAATCAAGCGTGTGAAGCTGTCGATTATTATTCCGGTATACAACGAAGAACAGACGGTTGTTGAACTCATATCCCGGGTCCGCCAGGTCAAATTGCCAAAGGGAGTAGAGAAAGAAATTATCGTAGTTGACGACGGCTCTACGGATCGCAGCCGCAATCTGATTCTGAAAGAAAAGAAAAAATATCCCGAGATCCATACTTATCTTTCAATAATTAACCTAGGTAAAGGTGCAGCTATTCGCTTCGGCATCAAGCACGCTACGGGTGATATTATCCTTCTCCAGGATGCGGATTTGGAATTGGATCCCAATGAATACCGAAAACTAATTCGCCCCATTATGTCTGGTCAGGCCGATGTTGTCTACGGCTCAAGGTTCTTAAACCATCACAATGCTATCCCGTTAAAAACCCGCCTGGCCAATGGCTTTCTTACTTTTTTGACCAATATTCTTTTCTCTACCCGCATAACCGACATGGAAACAGCCTATAAGGTTTTCCGGTCTTCAGTTATCAAGCAAATTAGACTGCGCTCAGTTGAATTCGATATTGAGCCCGAAATCACGGCCAAGTTGGCACAGCTCGGTTACAGCATTTACGAAGTACCGATTTCCTATCAGCCGCGACGTGTAGATGAGGGTAAAAAAATTTCTGCAAAAGACGGGGTAAAGGCTATATTCAGCCTGTTGGAAAATAAATTATTCCCCATTTATCCCCCTCGCAAATCAATTATATTGCCGGTCATAATCGGTCTGATCTGCCTAACTCTTTCCGCGCTATCTTTGAGATATTACATCAATCAAAAAACATACTACATCGGTTCGGACGTTTATTATTACTTGGGTGCGGCCGACAGTTTCACAAACTACGGTATATTGCAGGATCTTACCCAGGATCCCCCCGCTGGTTTAATCACGCCTCAAAACGGGATAGTTTTTGTCTTTGCCCTGTTTAAGTTCCTGGGTTTTTCGAATCAGCAAATAATTTCCCATTTTCCGTATCTGTATTACATTCTTTATTTAATTTCTTTTTACCCGATATATCGTATTACCCGGCTTCTTAATTTTTCAGGTACCCAAAAATATTTCACAGCGCTTTTTTATTATGGTCATTGGGTTGTTTACCGTTTGCAGCTGCATCCGGTAAACGATGGATTATTTAATGTCATTGCATTTTGGCTGATTTTTCTGATTATCAATTGGGTTATCACTAATAAGTCAAACCTGATATGGATAGCCGCGCTATCGATTATCGGATCGCATTTTCGGGTAAATATTTATATCATATTGGCAGCAAGTACCGCCGCCTTAATTTTATATAAAAAATGGAAAATTGCCTTCTCTGTTTGCTTAATAGCTCTCACCTCATTTATCCTGTTTAAATTCCTTTATTCCTCGGGTCTGTTCTCCGCTTCCAGCCAGCATGTTTCCGATCTGTCGGTTTATGCTACATACCTTACTGAAAAATTGATAGAAAACAATCGTTCCGGAGCATTTTTCGAATTTCAATTAAACCCTTTTATTTCTAAAAGGCTTCCCCAATTGTTTTTATTTCCTTTAGACAGGCTCTATTCTCAACTGAACTATCTTTATCTGATTTTTCTACTTCTTCCCTTCTGGTGGTTGTTCGAATCATTGAAAAAGAAATTATTCCCGGAAACACTTTTTTCCTTAATTATTATTCTTACTTATTCGTTCTCAGTTTATACCACTTACATCAGCCACCGCTATTTAATCCATACTTATATCTTTACGATAATATTGCTCATCCGTCTGTTTTGGCGGCATGTGCTTACCCGACACATGGTAACTGGTTATTTATGCTTATTAATAGCCTTCACGATGTTCAATCTTACCCTGCCGGAAGGGGAAAGCTGTACCCCCGATCTGATAAAGGAATTATCTGCATCGGGATTTCGTCTGCCTCAGGACAGTTACCTCTTTTCCCAGTCAAACCGCCATACCTATTTCTTTTTTAATAAACCCACCCGTCGGGAATACTTCCTGGAATCAGCCTACCCGATTTATTTTGTCGGCAACCAGGATTATATCGACAGTACGAGCCTTCTTGTCTCCCAGGTAAACGGTGCCGAATTAGAATCGGAAATTCTTCGGCAGAGAAGCCATAGCCCTTCCTGCTACCTGGTCCGCTCACAATTAGTTAAATGAAAAAACCTAAACCTTTAATCTCAGTCGTGGTTCCCGTCCGAAATGATCCTTTCGGGCTTAAGTCTACATTAACCTCAATCACTAACCAGTCTTATCCCAAATCCCGGTATGAAGTAATTGTAGTAGACAATAATTCCCTGCCCGGGGTGGATGACATCTGCCGTTCGTATCAGGTTTGTTGCCTGCATCAACCTGTTCCGGGTTCGTATGCGGCCCGCAATTTAGGCATCTCCCGCAGTTTGGGGAAATATATTGCCCTCTTGGATGCCGGTTGCATACCGGACTCAGACTGGCTGGAAGCGGGGATCAGGTATATA
>Ga0209542_10018244_pt1 | contig 11378 bp, 10 predicted proteins | sample RifCSPhighO2_01_FD_184028 | JGI IMG/M metagenome (GOLD analysis project Ga0209542, IMG submission 184028) | Soil microbial communities from Rifle, Colorado - Rifle CSP2_plank highO2_0.1 (SPAdes) (version 2) | ecosystem: Environmental > Terrestrial > Deep subsurface > Rock core/Sediment ...
ACTATGGGAAAACAATGGCACTCGGCATGGGCGGCGATGCCGCCGCCGCACCGTCGCCCGAGATAGCGACGGGGCAAAACAAAATCGTTTCGAACGTGAGCATTACGTACGAGATACAGTAACAGCCTGATAGGAGAAAAGGCGAATGAAGTGAAAGTCTTAGTTTGCGGGACTGATACAATGCGGTCATGGATCGTCTTGACCGGAAGCAGCTTGGTGTGAGTCAGAAAATAAAGATGGCGCTTGCCGCTTTGGCTGCACTGCACCTTGTTTCATCAAATGATTTGGCGCACGCCAACGAATTGTCTAATGGCGTTGTACCTCCTGCGGCGAGTCGTGTTCTCACCCCCGACGAACAGGCAAGAAAGGATAAGGCATTTCGCGATGACGTCGAACAGAGTAAATCGGTGGATAAGGTGTTTGAAACTTTGGGCAAAGAGTTGGAACGCAGGAAGACGGAAGAGAAGCGCTTACAGGAAGAACGGGAGAGGGCGCTTCAGGCACTTAAAGATACTCAGCAACCGGACGAACCGGGACCGCTCGAAAAGAACGAGCGTGTCATAACGCGCAATATTGAAATAGCAATCGGAATCAGCCAAATACTGGAGCGCGCTCTTCGTGGCGATATATCCGCCGATGACGTCAAAAAGCTTGAAGAACTCGAAAAAGAACAGAAATCTATGAAGTTTGAAAAGATGCTCGGTCAAGAATAAATCTTAGTCCTTGGCCGTCGTGGCCGCACCCTGGTCTTAGGCCGCCTTGTCTTGTCGGGCCGTGTCGGGGTTCAACGTATGACCCAATGCTTTGTTGAGTAAGGCCCCGGCATTTTTCTGGTATTTTTCAAGCTTCTCATCAATGACATCTATTGAATCGCCTATCGCGTGGCCATTGATTTGGTCTCGCCGATTCGCGATGCCGAGCGTGATCCAGTACACATCCTTTGCGTCCGATTCAAAAAGCTCTTTGCCGCCGACGGACCCTTCATATATATTCCTATTATCGCCCGTTCGGCGCGCGACGCGGATGTCGACGCCGTTCAACGTACCGGATACCTGGCGTCCTCCGGTCGGAAGTTCCGTGACTTGAATAGAATTGACATCCTCTACTGATATCTGGTGATCGGTCGCGATCTTTTCAAGACCAATCTTACGTGTCGTTTCGATTTCGTCCGTCCTCCATATCGACTTCGCTGCGTCTACCTCCCGCTTATTCCAACCGCCTTTTTCAAGTCCCATATAAGTAATATACCTTATGTGTATACCTCGTAGTGTACCAGTAGTTGACAGACGCAAAGAGACGTATACTATGGGGCCAATAACCGCCGCGAGGCGGTTTTAAAATGCCTTGTTTCGAGCTTACTAGTCCCTAAAACCTAGTCCCTAACACCTATGTCATTTGGACAATATTTGAAAGATACGCAAGGTGAACTGCGCCACGTCGCATGGCCGACGCGTATGCAGACAATCGTGTACACCATTCTCGTGGCGCTCATTTCCATCGGCGTTGCGCTCTACCTCGGTCTGTTCGACTTCTTGTTCACGGGTGCGCTCGCGCGCCTCATTGAGGTCCTGCCGGGCGGGAGTCCGATACAAATCACACAGCAGCCGGTTACTGCGACTCCGACTGTTGATTTCTCGGTTCCCACCACGACGACGCAGTAATTCTTCGCTACGAACTACGTTCTACTTACTACTAACTATTCACCATGGCAAAACAAACATACGGTTCCGAACGGAAGTGGTACGCGGTGCATACATACTCCGGCTACGAGGACGCGGTCGCCCGCAATCTCAAACAGCGCATCGATAGCTTCGGCATGGGCGAGCAGATTTTCAATGTTGTCGTACCGATAGAAAAGAAAATAAAGATAAAGAACGGCCGCAAGACCGAGATGAAGGAGAAGATTTTCCCCGGCTATGTCCTCGTCGACATGATAGCGACCGACGATGCGTGGAGTGTGGTGCGCAACACTCCGCAGGTCACAGGATTCGTCGGCACCGCCAATCAGGCCGTCCCGCTCTCGCAAGAGGAAGTGGACAAAATCCTCAAGCGCTCCGAAGGCGACACCGTGCGTCATGCCATCGATCTCTCGGAAGGCGACGCGGTTATTATTATCGACGGGCCTTTCAAAGATCTCGAGGGCAAAGTGGGAGAGATTGACGAAGAGCGCGGAAAAGTTAAAGTGCTCGTACCCATGTTCGGCCGCGAAACCCCCGTCGAACTTGAGGCAGATCAAGTTCAACGAGTTTAAAAACTAAAACCTAGTCCCTAGTCCCTAAAACCTAATTCATATGGCCAAAGAAGTAACCAAAATCATCAAATTGCAGATTGAAGCGGGGAAGGCCACGCCGGCTCCTCCGGTCGGTACCGTGCTCGGTCCTGCGGGCGTGAACATCGGCGAATTCGTGAACCAGTTCAACACCCAGACGCGACCGCTTGCGGGCAACGTTTTGCCGGTCTTGCTCACCGTCTACAAGGACCGCACGTTCACCTTCATCGTGAAGAAGCCGCCGGCCTCGCGCGCCATTCTCAAGAAGCTCGGCCTCGAAAAAGGCTCGCAGAAGCCGCAGAACAAGGTGGGTAAGCTCACCAAGGCGCAGCTCGAAGAGCTCGCGACGGAGAAAATGGAAGACCTCAATACGGGCGACTTGGAACAGGCCAAGAAGATTATCGCAGGGACAGCCCGTAGCATGGGCATAGACGCAGAAACACGCTAGGGCTGACCCCATCTGCGTCGTTACGGGACCCAAGCCGCGCACTCACCGTACGCTAGTACGGCTCGTGCGCGGCATATCCGTGTCTAGCATCTGGGGCCATCCTAGCGGTTTCGAAATTGTTGGGCATAATCAGTGTATGAAGAAAGGGAACCTTATAGTTTTCGAGGGTATCGACGGTGCAGGGAAGGCGACGCAGGTCAAAATGCTTGCTCGCACATTGCGTGCACGGGGCAAAAAAGTGACGACATTTAGCTTTCCCGACTACTCGAAGCCGGTCGGGATTTTCATTCACGAAGCGTTGCACAACAAGCACGGAGATTTCAGGAAGCTCAATGGATATTTTTCCACATTACCGTATACCGTCGATCGCGTGCTCGCGCGCAAGAATATTGCCGATGCGCTCAAGAAGGGTGATGTTATTTGCGACCGATACACCACGAGTGGACTTGCCTTCGGCGCTGCCAGCTGCAAAAAGAGCGAACGCACGAAATTCCGGAAATTCTTTGAAGATTTGGAATACAAAAAATTTAAACTTCCGCGACCAGATGTCGTGCTCTATCTTGAACTCCCTGTCGTGATTTCTCAGAAATGGCTTCGGTCCGAGCGTGGCAAGAAACTCGACGTCAACGAGCGTGATGTCCGATATCAAAAAGACGTTGCCAAAGAATACAGCGTCCTTTCCAAGCGCCGCGAGTGGGAAAAGATTCCTTGCACAGCAGGAGAGCCGCCCGCAGTCATCAGTCAGCGGGTCTGGGACGCGGTGCGAAAGGCGTAATACAATACGCCTATGCCCATACGTCAGGTACTTAAGGCACGTCTCATGGCCGCACTTACACAGTGCGGGGTTGAGGCCAGTAGGGTCGTTATCGAGCACCCCGCAGACATTACGCACGGCGATTATGCGACGGGGGCAGCTCTACAGTATGCAAAGCAGGCCGGCATGGCGCCGCGTGCGCTTTCCGAGAAAATAGTCGCCGCACTCGGAGAGATTTCGGGTGTCTCAAAGATAGATATTGCAGGACCCGGTTTCATCAATTTTCATCTTGCCCCTGCGGCTCTCGCCGCTTCCATTGAGGAAGCGCGCAAGGAGGATATGTGGGGCGCCAACAAAAATCTTGCGGGCAAGAAAATAATGGTCGAATATACCGACCCGAATCCGTTCAAAGAATTCCATATCGGCCACTTGATGAGCAATGCCATCGGTGAATCCATTTCGCGCCTCGTACAGTTTTCCGGCGCGGAAGTGAAGCGTGCCAACTATCAGGGAGATATCGGCCCGCACGTAGCGAAGGCGATTTGGGGACTTGAGAAACTCGGTCTCGACCCCTCGAGCGCCGTGTCGCTCGGCAAGGCGTACATAGAAGGTTCGAAGGCGTACGAGGATGACCTGAAAGCGAAAGCGGAAATAGATGCCATCAACGCGAAAGTCTACGACCACTCGGACGTGCGTATAGATGACGTGTATTCAAAAGGACGCGCCGCGTCTCTTGAACATTTCGAAACAATATATGCCGCGCTCGGTACGCAATTTGATTACTATTTTTTCGAGAGCCAAACAGCACAAAAAGGCCTTGAGCTTGTTCGTTCGCACGAGGAGGTCTTTTCGGCAAGCGACGGAGCAGTTGTATACAAAGGCGAAGACGAGGGACTCCATACTCGCGTGTTTATTACCTCAAAAGGACTACCGACCTACGAAACGAAGGAACTCGGACTTGCGGTTATGAAAGCGGAGACGTGGAACTTTGATACTTCGATTACCGTCACTGCAAATGAACAGAAGGAGTACTTCAAAGTCGTGCAGGCAGCGATGCGCAAGCTTTTCCCCGACATCGCTTCGAAAATTACGCATATCACCCACGGCATGATGCGTTTCGCCGAGGGCAAGATGTCGTCGCGCACCGGCAATGTCATCACAGGCGAATCTCTTCTTACCGATTTGACCGAAGCTGCACGGGAGCGTGCCAAAGAAAGCCGCGCGGACAATGCTGAAACGTTGGCGCAGAATGTCGCGGTTGCCGCCATCAAGTATCAAATTCTCAAGCAAGGCTCCGGCAAAGATATTATTTTCGACCGCGAACGCGCCCTCTCACTTGAAGGCGATTCTGGTCCATACTTGCAATACGCACATGCACGCACACAGCAGGTTCTTGAGAAGGCGAAGGAGCAGAACGTTGCGGCGAAGACGGATAGTGGTGCGGAGCCCAACGAAGTCTCACACCTGCTTCACCGCTTTCCCGAAGTCGTCGAGAACGCCACGACGCTCATGGAGCCGCATGTGCTGACCAATTACCTCATCACACTCGCCGCCGCATTCAACAGTTGGTACGGGCGTGAGCAGATTCTCGACGGTACGCCCGCGGCGGCGCACAAAGTCGCGCTTACCGACGCGGTACGTCGCACGCTCAAAAACGGCCTGTGGATACTCGGCATCCCCGCACCCGAGAAAATGTAATCTATTGGATCCATCCCAATACTTCACGTATACGTGAAGTATTGGGATGGGAAATATTTTGTAGTTACTCGTCGGGAATTCATTGGTGGTACACTTCTTCGATGACGCAGGATGAGGCACTCGCAATTTTGAAAACAGGGTTGAATGTATTTCTCACCGGCGAGCCGGGGAGCGGCAAGACGCACACCATCAACCGCTATGTGGCATGGTTGCGTGAGCGCGGAGTGGAGCCGGCGGTGACGGCCTCCACGGGCATTGCCGCCACCCATATCAGTGGCATGACCATCCACTCGTGGAGCGGCATCGGTATAAAACGCGACATGACTGACTACGATATTGAGCTTATTCATAGCCGCGAAAAGACCGCGAAGCGAATCGTCGAGGCCAAGGTACTCATAATCGACGAAATATCGATGCTCGACGCGGCGACGCTGAGTAGTGTCGACAGGGTATTGCGCACACTGCGGCGCAGGACGCTTCAGGCAGAACAACCATTCGGCGGATTACAGGTAATATTTGTCGGCGACTTTTTCCAACTGCCACCCGTATCAAAAGATAGGCAAGTACAATTTGCGTTTGAATCGAGCGCGTGGCGCGAGGCAAATCCTGTAGTCTGCTACCTGTCTGAACAGCACCGGCAGGAAGACGGAGATTTTCTCGACCTCCTCACCGCCATGCGGCGCGGTACGTTTGGTGCGGCGCATCGTACGCGGCTCACGTCGCGCGTCGGCATTCTATCCAAGCAAACGGTCGCAACTCGGCTGTATACGCACAACGAAAACGTCGACCGCATCAATACAGAATCGCTTGCGAAGCTTACGGAGAAGAGCCGTACCTACGAAATGGAATCGCGCGGGGCCCGCGCGCTCGTCGAGACTCTCAAAGCCAATTGCCTTTCGCCCGAAAGGTTGGAGCTCAAGATTGGCGCATCGGTGATGTTCACACGCAACAATTTCGATGAGGGGTACGTGAACGGCACGCTTGGCACGGTAATCGACTTCTCCAGTCTCGGACTCCCCGTCGTGAAGACGAGGCGCGGGAATGTGACGGTGGAGAGGGCAACGTGGGAGGTGATGGACGGTAATAAAATCTTGGCGAGAATTACGCAGGTGCCGCTCCGGCTTGCGTGGGCGATAACGGTACACAAGAGTCAGGGGATGTCGCTCGATGCGGCGATCATTGACCTATCACAGGCGTTTGAGTTTGGGCAAGGCTACGTCGCCATTTCGCGCGTGCGCACGCTTGCAGGGCTTTTCCTTGAAGGTTTCAACGAACGTGCGCTCGAGCTGCATCCAAAAGTCGCGGCGGCAGACAGGCATTTTCGCGGCTACTCGGATGCGGCGCGCAAGAAATTTGCGGGACTAGCGCAGAGCGAAAAAGAAAAACTCGAAAAGAATTTCCTTCGTGCGGTTGGAGCAAAAGATATCGCGGCGGCAGGTGCGGGAAATCCCGCCCTGCGGAACTCGCGTCTTGGTCGCTCAAACAATCCTCGTTCGGAATTTCCCGCACCTGCCGCCGCTTCCGCCGGTCGCTTTGCCGAGCTTCGTGAGAAATATCCCAACATGGGCAGGCCGTGGAAGAAGGATGATGATGCGCTACTCGCCAAGATGTTCGCGGAAAAGAAACGCAACGTCGATATCGCCAAACACTTCGGCCGCAAACCCTCCGCCATCCGTGCTCGGCTTGGCCATCTCGGGCTTATAGAAGTGACTTGGAAGCCTGTTCGAAAATAGGGTACGATAGGTGAAATATGGCTGAAAAACCCCAAAAATCAGACGTTGCCCTACGCGAGGAGGAGATACTGAAATTTTGGCAGGAGCGCGGGATTTTCAAGAAGTCGCTCGAAAAGCACGCCCCGAAGGGTGAGTTCGTTTTCTACGAAGGTCCGCCGACGGCCAACGGCCGCCCCGGCATTCACCACCTCGAGAGTCGTGCGTTCAAAGACGCGATTCCGCGCTACCGCACGATGCGCGGGTATCATGTGCGCCGCAAGGCGGGATGGGACACGCATGGGCTTCCCGTGGAACTCGAAGTCGAAAAAGAAATCGGCAGCAAAAGCAAAAAAGATATCGAGGCGTACGGTATCGCGAAATTCAACGCGAAGTGCAAAGAGAGCGTCCTGCGCTATATCGGCGAGTGGCGCACGTTCAGCGACCGCATCGCATTTTGGCAAGACTATGACAATACCTATTTCACCTTCGACAATTCATACATCGAGTCGGTGTGGAATATTTTGAAAACGGCGCACGAGCGCAAACTGCTCTACAAGGATTACAAGGTCGTCCCATGGTGCCCGCGTTGCGGCACGGCGCTCTCTTCGCATGAGGTGGCGCAAGGGTACGATGACGCAAAAGATCCGTCGGTGTATGTGAAATTCAAACTCTCCGATGCTGATGAATATTTCTTGGCATGGACAACGACGCCGTGGACATTGCCGGGGAACGTCGCGCTCGCCGTCGGCGAAGACGTCGATTACGTAAAAGTGAATACGGACACGGGTGTTCTCTGGATGGCGAAGGCGCGCGCGGAGACGATTGCACCGGGCGCGGAAATTCTTGAGGAAGTGAAGGGGAGTGAGCTGGTGGGCAGAACATACAAACCGCTGTTCCCGTTTCTCGCGCAAGCGAATCTGCCGCAAAAAGAGCGCGAGAAGATGCAAAACGCGTACCAAGTGTACGCGGCGGATTTCGTTTCGACCGAAGATGGCACCGGCATAGTGCATACGGCGGTCATGTACGGCGCCGATGACTTCGAACTAGGAACCAAAGTCGGACTGCCCAAATATCACTTGGTGGGGCAGGACGGGAAATTCACGCAGGACGTCGGACTGTTCGCGGGCAAGTTTGTCAAAGATGCCGACGCCGATGTCATCGACGAGCTGAAACGAAGCGGCGCGCTTTTCAAACAAGAGGTCATCGAGCACACGTATCCATTTTGCTGGCGCTGTAAGACCCCGCTCCTCTACTATGCGGACAATTCGTGGTACCTCGCCATGTCACACATCAAGGATACGCTCATCAAAGAGAATGAGAGTATTCACTGGGAACCGGAACACATCCGTGAGGGCCGCTTCGGAGAATGGCTCAAAGACTTGAAGGATTGGGCAATCAGCCGCTCCCGCTACTGGGGCACGCCGCTTCCGATTTGGGAGTGCGCGAAGTGCAAAGAGTTCACGGTCATCGGCTCTGTCGCGGAATTAAAGGAAAAAACAGGCAGTGTGCCGGACGACTTGCACCGTCCGCATATCGACGGATTTACGTTTAGCTGTACCTGCGGCGGCGAAATGCGCCGTGTGCCGGAAGTTCTCGATGTGTGGTTCGACTCGGGCGCGATGCCCTTTGCACAAGACCATTATCCTTTCGCGGGAGAAAATATTTTGTATCCGGCCGATTACATCTGCGAGGCGATAGACCAGACTCGCGGATGGTTTTACACCTTGCACGCCATCGGCAACATCATGGGTCGCGGCAAATCGTTCAAGAATGTTATTTGCCTAGGTCACGTACTCGATGCCAAGGGCAAGAAGATGTCCAAGTCTCTTGGCAATATCGTGGCGCCTGCTGCCGTCATCGACAAGTACGGCGTCGACGCTCTGCGCTACTTTATGTTCACGGTGAACGCGCCGGGCGAAAGCAAGAATTTTGATGAGCGGTTCGTAGACGAGATTGTCAAAAAGAATCTCGGGAGGCTCGGCAATGTCCTTTCGTTCTACAATTTGTACGCCGATGGTACCGTTCGCGACTGGAAGAGCGAACATATTTTGGACAAATGGATAATCGCGCGGCTCGACGAGCTCATCGGCTCGGTGACCAACGGGTTTGAGAAATACCAGCTCGACGTCGCGACGCGGCCGATTGCAGGGTTCATCGATGACCTCTCGGTATGGTATCTCCGCAGAAGCCGGGATAGGTTTAAGGCTAATCCGCCTTCGGCGGACGCCCGACCCGAAGGGTCTAGGGAAGACGGCGCGGACAAAAAAGCGGCACTGGCGACCCTTCGTTTCGTGCTCCACCGGCTCTCCCTCGTAATAGCGCCGACGATGCCGTTTTTCGCGGAATACTTGTTCCAATCAATACGCGAAGAGGAGGATGAGGAGAGTGTGCATCTCGCCACGTGGCCGGAAGTGTCGTACCAACCGACATTCTGGAGGAAACTGTTCGGCAGGGATGATGCGCGGACCACGCTCAAAGGAATGGAGGAGGCGCGTGCGCTTGTAACGCAGGCGCTTGAGGCGCGGGATAAGGCGAGCATCAAGGTCCGCCAGCCGCTCGGAAGGCTGTTTGTACCCGTCGCATCCAAGTTGCCCAAGGCGCTTCTCGAAGTCATCGCGGAAGAGGTGAACGTAAAAAGTATTGAGAAAAAAGGAAGCACTGTGACTCTCGACACGACACTGACTGATGAACTGCGGGAGGAAGGATTTGTGCGCGACACCATTCGAGAGATTCAAGCGTATCGCAAAGAGCAAAAACTCCGCCCCGGCGAGCCTGCGGTATATCGCGTGCAGACATCGCCCGAAAACCGCGCAATCATTGAGAAAAATCGGGGTCATATAGAAAAGACGACCCACACAACAATTGAATTCTCTAAAAACTAACAACTATCAACTAAAAACTGTCCCGAGATGTACCAGAAATACAACACCGAGGCGCTGATCTTAGGAAGCCGCGAAACGGGGGAAAGCGACCGCGTGTATGCGCTTTTTACAAAAGACTTCGGACTCGTGCGAGCCCGCGCGAGCAGCGTGCGCTCCGAGAAATCTCTGATGCGCTACGCGCTTCAAAATTATTCGCGGGCGAACGTCTCACTCGTGAAGGGGAAGCGAGGATGGCGCGCGGCGGGTGCGGCGGCCATCCAGACTGCACATGGCGATGTGCGCGGCATTGGCGCGTTCGCGCGAATATCAGAACTCGTTTTGCGATTGGTGCATGGAGAAGAGAAAAGTGAATATCTTTTTGCCGCGCTTTCAGAAGCGCATGGCGCACTGATGCAAGAAAAATGTGACGCGTTCGGGATGATAGAGATAGTTTGTGTGGCCAGAATTCTCTACACACTCGGCTATATTTCCAACGAAGCGCTTTCGACCGCGCTTTTCACGCACACCGCGTACACCGGCGAATCACTACTCGAGGCGGAGACGATGCGCGACAAACTACTCTCGTCCATCAACAAAGCGATTGCCGAAACGCAGCTTTGACCAATCAGAATCGCATGTGCGACCACGAAATATGAGTCAAACCGTACATGATAGAATTGTCCAATGCCCCCCCAGCAGGAACCTTCGGAGCACGAGAAGGAGAAAATAGAGCGTTTACGACGCGCAATGTACAGCAGGTCGCTTTCGGGCATGCTCGGTGAGCGACCGCGGCATCAGCTCGGCAAACCTCAGCAGGTCGTCGGTGAGAACTGGGAGGAGAAGGAGACGGGTGCGGAACCTTCGATGGTCGCGCCGCCCACGATGGGTCTTGTGCGTAAAATATTGTGGTGGTTCCTCGGCGCGTCGATTATCTTTTTTATCGCGGCGATCGCGTTTTTCGGATATTACTTCACGCTCGGCGGCGGTTCCTTCGCCGCGTCGCCGTCGAATATCAACATTTCCATATCAGGTCCGCCGCAAATTGCGGGCGGAGAACCGGCGAAGCTCCAGATAGTCGTCACCAACCGCAACAAGGTCCCGCTCCAGCTCGCCGACCTCGTCATCACCTATCCGCAAGGTACGCGCTCGCCGACGGACTTCTCGACCGATTTTCCGACCCAACGTATCCCGCTCGGCACTATCGAGGCGGGCGGTAGCAGGCAAGGCACGGTCTCTGCGGTGTTTGCCGGCACCGAAGGGAAGCACGCCAACGTAAAAGTGGAGCTTGAGTATCGCGTCGCCGGCTCGAGCGCGATATTTGTCGCGCAATCCGCTTACGACGTCGCGTTCAGCTCGTCGCCCATCACACTCTCCATCGACGGCAATACCGAGACCATTTCAGGTCAGCCGGTACAGCTTGCGGTCACGCTAGCTTCAAACGCGGGCGCGCCGATAAAGGATGCGCTCCTGCACGTGGATTTTCCGTTCGGCTTCACGTTTGCGGGCGCCGACCCGGCACCCGCATCCCCGGGTCTCTGGACGGTGGGCGATATACAGCCCGGTCAGAACAAGTCGGTAACCATCCGCGGACAGCTTTCCGGACAGTCGGGCGACAGCCGCGTGTTCCGGTTTGCGG
>Ga0209542_10018248_pt1 | contig 11377 bp, 12 predicted proteins | sample RifCSPhighO2_01_FD_184028 | JGI IMG/M metagenome (GOLD analysis project Ga0209542, IMG submission 184028) | Soil microbial communities from Rifle, Colorado - Rifle CSP2_plank highO2_0.1 (SPAdes) (version 2) | ecosystem: Environmental > Terrestrial > Deep subsurface > Rock core/Sediment ...
CCGCCGCCATCGCCCATGCCCGCGCTGAGGTACTTCGGGCTGATGAGGCGGTTCGTAGCAAGTTTCATGGCGTCAGTGATAGCATCCACATCCATCGTGCCTCCTATCTTGTGACAGATCTCCATCATGACGTTTGCGTATACGATCTTCATGCCGATGAACGTGTTGTATGCGACCTTGATGAGCTCGGCGTTCTCGGGGGTGGTTTTGTAGAAGGGGGCATTGTGAAGTGTCTTGTAGAATTTCTCCACTTTTGCGGCCGCCGCATTATCGATGACCCCGAAGAGTACGAATTCCGGATTAAGGAAATCGTGCATCGTAGTGCCCATCGCGATAAAGAACGGGTTATAACAGAGCTTTACGTGCTTGTTGATGACCGGCAATATTCTGCTCTTGATCGTGCCAGGAAGCACTGTCGAGATGATAACGACGATCTTGTCTTCGCCGTTCTCTTCGATGGCACGTGCGAGCTGTGCGACACCCTTGACCAGGTGCTCATAATTGAAATCGATGCGCTCATCCGGTATGCGGGTCACACCCTCATATCGTTCTTCGTGAGGCGTCTGGATCGCAACGAAGATGATGTCTGCGTGCTTGACCACATCGTCCACCATACCGAATTTAAGATTGCTTTTGCGGAGCAAAGGCTCGAGGGGCGAAACGCCGTCCGGCGCTGTCTCGCGGTAGTTGATGGTGCGCTTCTGCATGCGACTCGCATCGATGTCATACCCCATTACATCATGTCCGTGCATATCCATGGCGACTGCGCAGGGGAGACCGAGCTTGCCCATCCCGACGAATCCGATGCGCATTTTGTCAGTCTTGGGGCGGTCAGTAGCCTGAGACGCCTGTTTTGCGGCGCGGCGTTTCGCACTGGTCTGTCTGATTGTTGCCATATAGTTCCAGAATTCTAACAGGATGAGCCCGAAACAGTAACTTGACTTTGAATAGTTGAAAGGTTGTAGTTTTTCCTTGTGTATTGTCTGAAAATGCGCGAAAGTGTTCAATATGAAAGTTCTATACCTCTTCAGCGGGATCCGTAGCGGGTTGGTGGAAAAAGTGAAGCGCGGAGAGGATCCGGGCGACGGGACTTGGGGCATGGTCCGTCTGCCTCATTTCGGCGTTGAGGCGGAGCATCTTGAGCTCGAGCAGGTTTTGCCTGACGGGTTGGCCAAGTGGTTGCGGCACCGTGTGTTTGGGAATTATGGCGCACACACTCCATTTTTCTTCCATTTTTTTCGCTACGACATCATATTTACTGCCGGGGCTTTTTACAGCCAGTTCTTATTTACGGTTGCGAAGATGCTCTTCCGTTTTAGGCGTCCTCTGTGGATCATGCATGATTTCAGCATTACGGGTTTTATAGGGGAGGGGAAGACTGTGCGGCAAAAAGTATTCCGTTTCATCGCATCGCGTTCTGACGGGATAGTCACGGTGGGCAAAGAGGAAGAGGGGCGGCTCAAGGCCCGTTTCCCGCACTTAAAAGAACACATCACCTACATACCGTTTGGCGTGGACATTAATTTTTTCAAGCCGCGGGAAGGCACGACAGAGGAGAAAAAAATCCTTTCCGTCGGTGTTGATCCCGATCGTGATTGGGGGACATTGTTCAAAGCCTGTGAAGGGCTGGATGTGCACGTTACTGCGGCAACGCGTCCGCGCGGGAGTAAGGATGTTACGCCTCCGCCTTTTGTTACGCGGAGACTTTTTCCGCTCAAGGAGCTGGTGGAGGAATATGAGCGCGCAAGCATCGTGGTGTTGCCGCTCGATTCAAGCGCGGGCATCAATGATGCCATGGGCTGTACGGCGCTCTTTGAAGCGATGGCCATGGGCAAGGCCGTCATTGCCACGAGTACGCACACGATGCGCTCCTACATCACGCACGGTGAGAATGGACTGCTCGTAACAGAGGGGGATATTGAAGAGATGCGCTCTGCGATCAAAGAACTTCTTGGTGATAAAGAATCGCGGGATCGGCTTGGGCGTTCCGCACGCGCATATGCGGTACAAAATCTGGATGCAGAAAAGCTCGCGGGAGCATTAGCCGATTATTTCAAAAGAATTGCACCGGTACGTTGACGAGAGTGTGGATATTTGGCATAGTTCAGACATGAATTGGTGGGGAAAGCATGTACTTATTTATGCTAGCGTAAGGGCATAAGACAGTAACGTAGTTATGATTATCTCTAAAACGCCCCTCAGAATAAGCTTTTTTGGCGGAGGTACCGATTATCCTATCTATTTTACCGAGGCAAAAGGTGCTGTGCTCGGCACGACGATCAATAAATATATTTATGTAAGCGTCAACCGACTGAGCGAATTTTTCGACCATAGGATCCGTGTCGGGTATTCGCGCGCAGAGCTGGTGAAGCATGTAGACGAGATCATACATCCGAGCGTGCGCGAGACGCTCAAGTTTCTCAATATTGATGGGAATCTCGATATCCATATCTTTGCCGATCTGCCGGCACAAACAGGTCTCGGATCGTCGTCTGCGTTCACTGTAGGATTATTGAACGCTCTCCATGCCCTCGAGAAGAAGGAGGTGACGAAGCATCAGCGCGCTCTCGATGCCATTCACATCGAACAGAATCTGATCAAGGAACACGTTGGTTCACAGGATCAGATGCACGCCGCACACGGCGGGCTCAACATCATCGAATTTTCAAAAGAAGGTATCGAAGTGCGGCCCGTCGTCATCACCGACGAAAAGCTGGCGTTGCTCGAAAAATCCATGCTTATTTTTTATACGGGCCTGACCCGTTTTGCTCCCGAGGTCTTGGTGGAGCAAATAGAAAAGACAAAGTCCGGCACCAGCCACGTGCACTTAAGTTCTATGTACCAAATGGTTTTTGATGCCGAGAAGATCATTGCACACGAACCGCCGGAAACAATGATCCGCAAGCTCGGAACTCTCTTGAATGAAGCGTGGCGCCTGAAGAAATCTCTCTCGACGAAGATCAGCAATGACCGTATCGACGAAATGTATGCGCGCGCCATGGCGGCAGGGGCATATGGCGGAAAGCTCGCCGGCGCTGGGAGCGGAGGATTTCTTTTCTTTCTCGTACCGCAGGAGAAACAAGCGGCGGTGAGGAAAGCTCTTGGGGAGTATCTCGAAGTGGATTTCTCGCTTGAAAAGGAGGGCTCACGAATCATCCATATCGGTGAGTAGTTCTCGCTATGGACGCCATCATTTTAGCCGGAGGCTTGGGAACGCGACTAAGACAAGTTGTGCCCGATGCTCCGAAGCCGCTCGCTCCGGTGAACGGCCGTCCTTTTCTTGATGCACTGCTCGAGTATCTCGATCGCTCTCCGCATATCGGGAAGGTGGTTCTGGCGATAGGATATCTCGCAGAGGCCATCAAAGAGAGGTATGCCGATACGCAGTACCATTTTCCCGTCGCTTTTTCATACGAAGAGTCACCGCTCGGCACGGGCGGCGCGATCAAAAAAGCGCTTACTCTTGCGTCCGGGGACGATATTATTGTTATCAATGGCGATACATATGCCGATGTGGACATTGGCGCGCTTCTGAAATTCCATCGAGAAAAAAATGGGGTCGCGACGATCGCCGTAGCAAGAAAGAAAGAAAGTGCGCGGTATGGCGCCGTAGCCTTCGACGACGATTATAAGATTTACTCTTTTGATGAGAAAAGCGGTGCCTCCGAATTCGTCAATGCGGGGACGATCATCCTTCGAAGGAATCTGTTCGACTCCGTGGAGGGCGGCGCGATCTGTTCGCTTGAAAAAGACCTCATTCCGCAATGGCTCGCACATGGTGTGTACGCGTACATCCATCAGGAGGGATTTCTCGACATCGGTACGCCGGAGTCATATGCCGAGTCCGGCAGATACCTCGATGCTCGCAAAAAGCATTGATTTGGGTTAATCTGGGCCTATGGAACGCGTAATGGTAACAGGAGGCGCCGGATACATCGGCTCGGTTCTCACGGAGAAGCTTCTCGGAGAGGGATACGAGGTTACAGTGCTTGATTCGCTCGCGCACGGTCAGTCTTCGCTGTTCGCTCTAGCTAATAATCCGCATTTTACTTTTGTGAAGGGGGATGTGATGGACGAACCGCTCATGAAGAGCCTTATCGGCAAGCATGATGCGGTTATCCAGCTGGCGGCGATCGTGGGTGCGCCAGCATGCAAAGCGAACCCAGCGCTTTCACAGCTCATCAATTATGATTCGGTAAAAATGCTGGCGAAACATCTTTCACGGTCGCAAAAATTACTCTTTCCGAATACAAATAGCGGATACGGTATCGGGAAAAAAGACGCAGAATGCACGGAAAAATCTCCGCTTAAGCCGGTGTCAGAGTACGGAAGGCAGAAGGTGGCGGCAGAAAAGATCGTGCTCGGTAAAAAAGGGATTTCGTTCCGGCTCGCCACTGTATTTGGTATGAGCCCGCGAATGCGCCTTGATCTCATGGTGAACGACTTTACCTATCGCGCATATCGCGACCACTCGATTGTTCTTTTCGAAGAACACTTTAGGAGGAATTTCATTCATGTGCGCGATGTGGCGAATGCATTCGTTTTCGGCCTTCGAAACTACGACCGCATGAAAGGCCAAGCATTCAATGTCGGATTAAGCGAGGCGAATCTCACCAAGCGCGAGCTTTGCGGGCGCATCAAAAAGCACGTCCCGGATTTCTACATCCACTCGGCGGAGATCGGGTCCGATCCCGACAAGCGCGATTACATCGTGAGCAACGCGAAGATAGAATCATTCGGATTCAAGCCACAACAGTCATTGGATGCCGGCATCATCGAGTTGCTTAAGGGTTTTCCCATGCTTAAGGCAAATTCTTATGCGAATATCTGATTATGGGAAATTTGCGCCAATGTCGCATTTGTGATGCCGATGCTCTCGAAGTGGCAATAGATCTCGGAGAGCAGCCCTGGGGAAACCACTTTCTCACCAAAGAAGAAGTCGGCACTTAACCTTTCTACCCGCTTCGGGTCGTCTTTTGCCACAAATGCACAGCGGCACAGCTCGACTATACGGTCCCCAAGGAAGTGATGTTCAAGGATCACACGTATCTATCGGGCACTACGCGCACGCTTGATGACCACTTCCGCGCGGTGGCGCAGGAGGTAGACGATCAGTTCTTCAAGAACGAGAATAAAAAAGCGGTGCTAGACATCGGCTCAAACGACGGCACGCAGCTGCTGCACTACCGCACGCTCGGATACGACGTTCTCGGCGTAGAATCCGCTTCGCGGGTTGCGAGCGTTGCCGTAGAGAAGAACGGCGTTCCGACCATAGATGATTTCTTCAATCTTGCACTTGTCGAAAAGCACGCGCTCCAGAAGAAGTTCGACGTCATCAACGCTTCGGGAGTGTTCTTCCATCTCGAGGAACTGCACTCCGTGACCGATGGAGTGAGGGAAGCGCTTTCAGAAAAAGGCGTATTCGTCGTCCAGTTCATCTATATGGGCTCAATCATCGCACATAAAGCGTTTGATCAAATCTATCACGAACATCTGCTCTATTACACGCTACGGTCATTGCAGACTCTGCTGGAGAGGCACGGCCTTTCGCTGTTCGATGCGCATATCACCCCTATACACGGCGGCTCCATGATCGCCTACGCCAGCCGCACGGGAACAAGAAAAGCGACGGCGCGGCTTGAGGATCTGAGAGCGCAGGAGGATCAGCGCGGTCTGCATCAATTGTCGACATACGCCCGTTTTGCCGAAGATGTACAGACTCTCAGGGAGGAGAACGTTGCGTACATTCATGATCAAAAGAGATCGGGCAAACGCATCTACGGAATGGGTGCGCCTGTGAAGGGGAATACCCTGTTGAATTATTTCGGGATCGGTACGGATTATATCGACTGCCTTGTCGAGCGTAATCCTTTGCGGAAAAATCTCTATTCTCCCGGGATGCACATTCCCGTCGTTCTTGAGGAAGACGTAACAGTACCACCGGACGTGTACTATGTGCTTGCATGGAACTTCAAGAAAGAGATCCTCGCTCGGTATAAAGACCTCGTCGACCGCGGCGTAGCATTTTATTTCCCCGTCGATCCAGAAATATGAATATCATCGTGACAGGAGCTTCGGGTTTTTTGGGACGTTTCTTGTGCGAGGCACTTGAGGAACAGGGTCATCAGGTGACGAAGCTCGACTCGAAGGTCGCTGATCTCACGAAAGACGGATCACTCGATGCTTTTGTCGCACCCTACGATCGCATCTACCATCTCGCGGCATGGACGCAGGCGGGGGACTTCTGCCTGCATCACCCAGGAGAACAGTGGCTCATCAATCAGAGGATCAACACCAACGTTCTTTCGTGGTGGCACGCGCGCCAGCCACAGGCGAAGCTGATAGCTATGGGTACGAGCTGTGCATATGACCCCACACTCCCGCTTTCCGAGGAGAACTATATGCGCGGAGAACCCATCGAAAGCCTCTTCACCTACGCCATGACAAAGCGCATGCTCTACAATGGGCTCACATCCTTGCACAAACAATTCGGTCACACCTATCTGTGCCTGGTCCCGTCGACGCTCTACGGCCCACACTACCATACCGACGGCCGCAACATGCACTTCATCTTCGACCTCATCAGGAAGATCTTGCGCGGGAAAGAAAAGGGCGAGCCTGTGGTCTTGTGGGGAGATGGACATCAGAAACGCGAACTGGTGTTCGCGCCTGATTTTGTGAACGCCACACTGTATCTGAGCGACCACGTCGATAACGATATCGTCAACATCGGCGCTGGTGAAGAATATTCTATCCGGGAATTTGCCGAAAAGATCTGCTCGCTCGTGGGTTTTGAACCCTCATCGATCCAATACGACACCTCTCGTTATGTCGGTGCCCGCTCAAAGGTCTTGGACGTGGACAAGCTCAAGCGCCTGATGCCGGATCTGGCGTTCACGCCGCTAGAGCAGGGCTTGAAAGACACTGTCTCGTGGTTCTCTGCTCAACCGGAGTTGTTGCAGTAGACACGTATGCCCACACACCAATTAACACGCTGTGACACCTGCGCAGCCAAGATTGCCGGTCAGATATTATATTGGCAAGACCTTTGTCGAGGGCCAACACTATTAGCAATGTCACGCTGCGCAGCGTGTTAATTGGTGTGCGGGTATGATGTTCGATCGGCCGATAGACAAGACATGGACACTCTTTCTTGACCGAGACGACGTTATCAACAAGCGCCGCATCGATGATTACATAAGATCGTGGGGTGAATTCGAATTTCTCGACGGCGCACTAGAAGCGCTCGCCATCCTGAATCGGCACTTTGCGCGCATCGTCATCGTGAGCAATCAGCAGGGAGTGGGCAAGGGGCTCATGACGCAAGCTGATTTGGATGACATACACGAACGCATGCGTCAGGAGATCCGCTCACACGGCGGAGACATCCATGCCGTCTACACGGTGACGACCCTGAAGGAGCACGACACCGAGGGAAAGCGTAAGCCCGGATTATGGATGGCGCACAGCGCGCAAAAGGATTTTCCGGACATAGACTTCACGAAGTCGGTCATGGTGGGCGACTCGATGATTGATATGCGCTTTGGCAGGAGCGCGGGGATGGTTACCGTATGGATCGGCGCATCTCCGCAAGAGGGTACGGCGGAAGCTGGACTTGTTGACATGCAGTACCCCTCTCTCATTGCATATGCACATGCGATAGATTCACTTTAACTTTTTCTTGTTTTTTCGGAAAAGTGTCCGCTCGACGCACTCAGCCATGATATGACCAAGGAGAATATGACACTCTTGGATTCGCGGCGTATCGGTGCTAGGAACATTGAGTAAGATATCAGCCGATTCCCGAAGTTTACCGCCCGTTTTTCCTGTCATCGAGATCACTGTCATGCCTCGTACGCGCGCTTCTTCTTGAGCCTGTATGATGTTTTCCGAATTCCCCGAGGTCGAAATGCCGATGAGGACATCCCCCCTCTTTCCGAATGCCTCGATGCTTCGCTTGTATATGTCGGCATACGAATAGTCATTTGCGACCGCCGTCAGGAATGATGTGTTGACGTGCAGTGCTTCGGCAGGAAGTGCCTTGCGGTTGATATAAAACTTTCCCGAGAATTCGGCTGCGATGTGTTGTGCGTCAGCCGCGCTGCCGCCATTGCCGCAAAGGTATACGCGGTTTTCGGACCGGAATGTCTTTGTTAGTGCATCTATTGCCTGCTCGAGCCGTCCAAGGAACGCCTCATCTGAGAGAAGGTGCAACTTCACAGACATTGAGGAGGAGATGGCAGAGGTAATAGAATTTCTCGTGTCCATACGGGTATCAGGTCAGGTATCCGCACTATACTGATGTATGGCATGGACCGCAAGGGGCGTAAAGAGCGTCAGCGTCACTTCAGCGTCTCGTCGTGTGCCGGGTCGCACTGGTAGGTCGTTGCTTTTTTCTTGACGGGAACACCGCCGACGATGTCGATGTATATCATCGCCTCCTCGTTTCTGTATAGGAAAGGGTAGAGCCGCAGGAAGAAGTGCTCATAACGCGGGCCGAGGCGCGATTGAGGAGAAAAGAAAAGACGGGCTCCCCATGCGCGGAGGCTCCTTCGCGGGCGCGCATCCCACTGGTCCTCTTTGAACCCCCCGAGTGTATGCGCTTGTCCCGAGCGGCGCATGAAGTTCCCGATGGGAAAATTGAGTACCCACATCCGAGCGTGTTTCGCCATATTCATCCAGAGCCAGTAATCGCCGGCCACGAGATATTTTGTCGGGATTGGACCCGCCTTTCTCCATAGTTCGGATCGCCAAAACATCCCGTTCTGTGCGGTGGGGTATGATTCTTGGCTATAGATGCCAAGCGCAAGCCAATCTTGCCGGAATATTCTGCAGGGTGCTTTCGAAAGCGGTTCCCACCGTTCGTTCATCGTGTGGGTTACGCCATAGACCCATTGGATATCCGGAAAAGCCGAGAATGTTTTCGCTATCGCGTCGAGTGCCCCGGGCATATAGGTGTTGTCTCCGTCCGCCCATGTATAGATGTCGCCCGATGCTTGGGCGAATCCTTTATTGATAGCATCATTTGGGCCATCGTCCTTCTCCGAAAAACTCCGCATCGTGATTCCTTTGCAGCGGACGGGAATTTCGCCGCGCTCGAGCTTTGCACGGTACTCTTCGAAAACAGCGACAGTCTTATCGGTCGATGCGCCATCCTGAAGAATGTATTCGATCTCAAAAGCGCCCTCTTGCGATATGACCGACTCAATAGCCCTGGCGATCCACGGCTCCATGTTTCGCACGGGGGCGATAATAGAGAATTTCATAGTTCCCCAACTACGAGACGCCTTAAGGTCTTCTGCATTCTCGAGCCGAGCCACCAGTCATACAGCCGCGAACTTACACTTAGGCCACGTGCCGGAATTTTCGGTGCCTTCGAGGGATTGGTACTCAAGATAAGATGGAAACTGCCCGGCCCCTCATATTTAGGGCCGCGAACGTACTGGGTGTTGAAATAGTGATTGAATTCTTCGACGTGCGTTAATCCGAGCTTGGCGAACATATCGATCCACCACTCCCTCGATTGCACAGTTTGGTGGAGCGCGACACCGTTGATAACTTCTTCATTCGGAGAGACGCTCATGATCCACAGACCGCTCGGTTTAAGATGTTTTTTGACATTCTCGGCGAGCTTGCGCAGATCTGCTGTCTTGATGTGTTCCATCACTTCCCACGCGGTGACGACATCGAACTGCATGCGCTCTGATTTGCTTCCGTTCTGTAAGAGCACGTCAAAATTGCGCGTGACATCGCATGTAAAGAGGAAATCAGGAATCGTTGCCCATTCTGCACGGCGGCGTTTTTTTGAAAAGTCGCTACCTTCGAGCCCGACCGCAAGATGGCCGTCGTCGAGAAGGCTTTTAACGAATCCGCCACCGGAACATCCGAGATCGAGTAGCGCGATGTGGTCGTGGGGGAACAGCCAGTAGAGTTTGTGATTGAAGCGGAGATTGCGGCTGTTGTCGGTACGGGTACCCCATGGCATCAGATGATCAGGGGATTCGTAGGCGACTTCACGCTCTGCCTTGATGGTAATTTTTGCGTTTGAAGAGAATTTCTGGCTCATATCAGATAGGTATCGTACCCAGCATACTCTGGATTCTGGTGTTTAACATCCCACAGATACATCGGCAAGCGGAATGACCAGCTGTTTTTGAAGTGCGCGGCGACGCGAAAGACGAAATCGCGTCCACTGCCTCGGCCGGCGGCATTTCCGTACGTGCGCTCGTTCCGGTGGCGAAGGTAGAATCCTGCGTCGCGCACGCTTTTGTGGAAAAGCATTGAATTATCGGCACCGGGATAGCTCGTGGGTTCACGGTAAAAAAGCTTTCTAGTGTACGGGAACCATTTAATAGGGAACGGAATGTAGCGATGGACCGCCTCTATCATGAGTGGTCCGCGAATCCGCTCCGCAAGTGCCGTGATCTCTTTCGGACGGATGACAACCGTTGATTCGCCTTTTTCGGCTACTATTCGTTCGACATCGAGTGTTTTGCCAAGACTTCCCTCAGTGAGCTCATACCACTGGATCGTGACAAGCGTCGCTTTGTATCTTTCCGCCATCCGATACTGGACTTCGATGCGATTCAAAAGCGAGGCATCGTCTGCATCTTGTGTCGTGAGCCATTCACCCTTCGCGATCTTGAAGCCATGGTTGCGGGCAGAGTAGCCTGCGTTGATATCATAGCCGCGCCAGTTGGTCCGCCTTTCGTCGGCATGATGCAGGTGGTATTGCACGCGCGGGTCTTCTTTTGCGATCGCTTCCACTGCCGCGCGCGTGTTGTCGGTCGAACCGTCATCAACGACGATGATCTCCAGGTTCTTATATGTCTGATTTCGCATAGAGTTGATTGCGCGTCCGATGCGTTTCTCTTCGTTCCAGACTGGGATGATGACGGAAATAAGCGGCATATTATTTTTTGCTTTTCTCCAGCGTATCGACGAATTCACCGAATACTTGGGCGAACCTGTCTCGAGTATGGTTCGCGCGGGCGTAGCTCCAGGAATCGGCCGCACGCTTTTGAAGTTCAGACACACTCGCTTTTGCGAGTGTGCGTACTACCTCCCGTATAGACTCAACGGAATTGTCTCTAAGGGTCACACCGAAGGAGCCCGTGTCTATCCCGCTCTCGCGGCTCACTATAGGAATGAGTCCCGCATGCATGCACAACACCACGCTTCCGGCGCATCCTTCCGAGCATGATGGATAGACGAGGCCGAGCGACTTGGCACAGATATCTTTAAATTGGACACTCCCCGGGTCAAGCCAACCGATTGTTTTGATATTTGGCAATTCATACATCTCGCGCTTGTAAGCCTGCACAAAAGGGTCGGCAGGATCAATTTTCCCCACCAATGTGAGTGTGTATTCTGGCAT
>Ga0209542_10018253_pt1 | contig 11375 bp, 15 predicted proteins | sample RifCSPhighO2_01_FD_184028 | JGI IMG/M metagenome (GOLD analysis project Ga0209542, IMG submission 184028) | Soil microbial communities from Rifle, Colorado - Rifle CSP2_plank highO2_0.1 (SPAdes) (version 2) | ecosystem: Environmental > Terrestrial > Deep subsurface > Rock core/Sediment ...
TCTTTTCTGCTGACCATCCGCAAGAAGGCTAAAGCCTCCCGCTTATCGTAATTGTTGTGCTGAATTACATAGAAATAACGCTGAAGGTAGGGATGAAGTAATTTCGGGATACTACAGTATGAAAAAACAAGAACAAAACCTTTAAATGACTTGAGGTTCCTGCAAATGAAGATATGGCAAACCTTGTAGAGGAGCAATTAGGAAAAAAAGAGAAGCAAGAGTATAAGGGAGATTTGGCAAAAGAGAAAATACTTACTCCTACAAAGTTTGGTGAAGGTACTAAGTTTGGAAAGGCGCAGTACCGTCTCATTATTGATTCACCCATGTCTGGTGTTGAAGCAGTATACTTCTCGGTGATTCGCCTCATGGAAGACCGTCCTCCCTATGGGTTCAATTACACAGATCCTTTTGGAAGAATCGAAAAAGTCAAAGACATTTACACCGCTGGAGAGACATCATCTTATTGGGGCATGGCTGAGCAGAGAAAAGGTGTCCAGCAAGATAAATTCCAGCAGCTGATGGCGAATGTCGGTCAATTGCTCAAGACATTGTTTCAGATGGTTCGTGAATTGAGAATTATTGATGAACGTTTGGAGTATTATGAAAAGACCTACAAAGGAGATACGCAGGCGGAAGTTGCTCTCAAGAGTATTTGGGTGGATTTAGTGGAAGGTGGTTCAAAAAATCCAGCGTCAGTGTTAGGTCTGGGTTCGCAAGTTGGCTTTGTCACATTGCCGGATTTATTTTTCTCTATTCATCCAAAAAAAGCCGAAGATGTGGAAAGTGTAGTGAGCAATCATCAGTTAATCAGAGGCATGAACAGGAAAATTCGTGAAGTCTTGGGAAGAAAATTAACACAATATATGTATTGGCGGGAAAAAACTTATAAGGAATTGACACAGGGGAAAGAGTTCAAGCTTAAGTATATGCGGCAGCATTACCACGTTATTCGGCTGTATCTCAATTGGCTTCGTCCTTATTTAAGAAATATTCAACGTCTGCAGATGAAGGGTATGGATAATGATAAAGACATCATTGCTGCATTCGAAACATCCAAGATAGAGCTGGAAGTCTTGGGCATTCAAAAAAAATACGAGGCTGAAGGAGAATATGGCAAGACTATGATAGAGTTCAAAGAGATATTTCCTGTGGTGCGTGTGCGCATAAACTATGTCGCAATGCCAGAAATCGCTTTCCAGTCTGAAGGGCAGCGCGGCGCTGTGCATAGAGGAAAAACAGTCGTTATTATTGATGCATTCGCGGCTAGACAGGAAGATATAGATGAGTACAAGAAAAAATTAGAGGAAGACGATCTGGAATTGCTGGGCGCGGTGAATGCTTCTATTCTAGCGTTGAAAGATGATTTAGAGTATTATCTCATACAAGGAGGAGAGATAAAGAAGAAGGACAAGGACAAAGAGCAGGAGAAATCAGACAGTATATTTGCTCCCTTCAAAGCGCTTATCGGAGGAGTTAAAGATCTTGTGGGAGTGTCCAGCAAAAAAGACAAGGATGGAAAAAAAGTGAATTTATCAGAGAAGAGCGAGGCAGAAAAAATAGCAAAAGGACACGCTTATTCAATTTACTATCTCTACAAGAAGACACACCACATGTTTTCAGAATAGGTATTAACCATTTATAAGGAAGAGAAGAAAAGTTATTAAGAAAATGTTTAAATAGTAATAAAAAAAGAAGTGAACTGATGAATCAATTGTTGCTCTATGCCTTGGGAAGTGTGTTGCTGTCCAGTGTGCTGTCATTGATTGGAGTCATTACGTTCTTTGTTCGTTCATCGTTTCTCAAACACCACCTCATTTATCTGGTGAGTTTTGGCGCAGGCGCATTATTTGGTGATGCATTTATTCATCTCTTGCCTGAAAGCGTAGAAGCGGTGGGAGGATTCACTTTAGCTATATCTGTACCCATCCTCTTGGGAATCGTACTTTCTTTCATAGTAGAGAAGTTTGTACATTGGCACCACTGTCACCACATAAATCATACAGGTCATAAACATCACTTAGACCATCAGCAGCGAGGAACTACTTTAGCTTCCATGAATCTCTTCGGTGATGCGGTGCATAATTTTATTGATGGTGTTATTATTGCTGCTAGTTATCTAGTAAGCATTCCTGTAGGTATTGTAACTACTATCGCAGTCTTATTGCATGAATTGCCTCAAGAATTAGGAGACTTTGGTATTCTCTTGCACACAGGCATGTCCAAGGGAAAAGCACTTTGGTATAATTTCCTGGTAAGTCTTACTGCTATAGCTGGTGTCCTGATAGCATTTTTCCTAAATAATTATATAGGAGGATTAACACAGTTCTTATTGCCTTTCTCAGCAGGTGCTTTCATTTATATTGCTGGCTCAGATCTCATTCCAGAGCTCCATCATGAAATCAAAGTAGAGCGTTCTATTATGCAGTTGGCCATGTTTATTTTAGGCGTTATTATGATGCTTGCTTTGTTACTGTTAGAATAAAACTACAGAAATGCCCAAAGAAAATAGTCCTCTTCTTCTGGTTTATAAAAAGTTAAAGGATGGTTCTCATGTAAATGAACTGTTCTTAACATATATTCTAGCCAGTCATACTTTGGTAATTCCTTCCCTTCATTCATAAGCAGATAAGCATCCTCGGCAGTATCTCCCATATATTCCATAATTCTCACCTCCAAAGTGATAGATCTCCAGAGACTTGCAGGACTATATACTAATTATTGACAAAAAGTTGTCTGCAGTGTTGTACTAAAGCAAAACTTTAAATAAAACGATATTTTGTTCATGGTATGCTGAACGCGGAAGTGATCAAGAAAATAGAAGACAGTGTGTACAGCAAGCCTCGTTCTATTCAAGAGATAGCTGAATTCATAAGGAAGAATTGGAGGACTGCAGATCGTTATGTGGCTGAAATCGAGAAGGAATTCGGAACCATTGCCACCAGAACATTTAGAGAAGGCACAAGAGGTGCGTTGAAGATAGTCTATTGGGCGGCTGTAGAAAAGATCAGCCATTCAATTATCCAGCAGAAGCTTGAAGAAGCCTTAATGCATGCTAAGAAAAAAGAAGAGTTTTCAGCGTTCGATATCTACCAATATATTGCGGATAATCAAAAGGAAGTGTCTTTGGAGGAAGGAAAGGAAGAAGGAGAGCAGAATGTAGAGGGGCTGATTAAGTATCTCAATCAGGCAAAAAAACAAGTCTTTATTTTTTCAGGAAATCTCTCTTTGGTGAATCTCAAGAGGAAAGATGCAGATCTCTTCGCTTGCCTGGAACAGTTAGTAAAGCAGAAAATATCAATTAAGATTATAGCACGAGTGGACATTGCGGGTAAAGAAAATGTGGAGAAGATGTTGTCTCTGAATTTTAAGTATGGAAAAGAAATGGTGGAAATTCATCATCGTGATCAACCCTTAAGAGCATTCATTATAGATAACAAAGTCATTCGCATAAAAGAAGTAAGTGAACCCACGGGAAAGATACATGAGCTGAACAAAAGAATGTTTATCTACTACACTATTAAAGATAAAGAATGGACTGAATGGCTGACAAGACTCTTCTGGAAGATGTTTTCGACAGCGATTGCAGCAGAAAAACGTCTGGAAGAAATGAGAAAAATTCTCTAAACAGCATCTTTTTATAGGAAACAACAATCCTCAACATATGCACTTTCCCAAGGTAAAAAATCGATTCTTTTTAGCGCCTATGGTGGATGTCAGTAATCTAGCCTTCAGACTCTTATGCAGAAAATATGGTGCATCCATGGCTTATACAGAGCAGTTATCCTCTTTAGCTATTCTCAGAGAAAATACCAGAACGTTAAAATTAGCAGAAACTAATGAGCAAGATAAGCCTGTAGGACTGCAATTGTTTGGTCGTAATCCAGAAACGCTGGTAGAGGCGGCAAACAAACTCAAAAAGAATTTCGATGTCATAGATTTGAATCTAGGTTGCCCATCAAAAAAAATAGTTGCGCAAGGATATGGATCAGCTTTGTTAAAAGAAAAAGATAAAATCAGAGAAATCATTGAAGCATTAGTCAGTGGAGTCAACAAACCCATCACAGTCAAGATGCGTTCTGGCTTTCAAAAAGTAGATGCTCTGGAATTAATCAGAGTCGTTGAAAAAGCAGGAGCATGTGCTTTAACCATCCATGCTAGAACACAGGAGCAGCAATACTCAGGAAAAGCAGATTGGAATCTCATCAAGCAAGTGAAACAAGCAGTAAGTATCCCGGTTATTGGCAATGGCGATGTAGACAGTCCGCAAAAAGCGCTGCAATTATTGGAAGAGACTAAGTGTGATTATATCATGATCGGCCGTGCCGCGCAGCATAATCCTATGATTTTCAAGAATATACTTCATTTCGAAAAGACTGGTGAACTGTTGGAACAAACAGCCCAAGAGAAACTAGCTCTCTGTGTTGAATATACTAATCTCGATACAGAAGGCTCTTTTGTCCGTTTAAAGCAGATGTGCCAATATTTCACCAAAGGAATTATTAACGGCGCTAGGCTTCGGGAAAAGCTCAATACAGCAAGGTCAAAAGAGGAGGTGCTAGGCATTTTAAAGAATTTAATTTTTTTAGTATAACCCTCATTATGATTCTCCAATTCTAGGTTTTAACAAAGCGCTATCATATTCTTGAAGAACGTCTTTGCGTGTTCTATGCTTTCTTTTGCAGGCTCTTTGTTTGCTTGTGGCATTGTTCTGTAGGTAAACTCTCCTCTTTTCTTTTTTTCCTTTTTGAAAATTCCCAGCAGATATTCCGCTCGAACTATTGCTTCTTGATATATTTTAAGGAGTTCAACACTGAGTTCTCCACTTTCAACAAACTTTTTGAATTCATCAAATGCTTTTTTGTGCTCTTCTGGAGCAGATACTTCGATTCCTTTTTTTGATAGATATGCTTTTGCTCCATAGAGGATGCTGTAGTAACTATGTGCAATTACTGCGCTGAAGTATGTTTCTGGTTCTTTAATTTTGAATGTTTCTTTTTGTATTACTGGCTCTTCGCTTATCATAAATATTATTTCTGCAAGTTTTATCTCGTTTTCTGCCCTATGAATATACAATTTTGAATCCATTGTTCATCCCATCCTGAAGTATTGAATAAAATATCATGGGATTATGAATTGCAAGATGCTTATATGCTATCTGTTTTCCCAAATTTTCATGTTTGTCTTTTAACATCTGGAGCATTTCATCTTTTGTGATAACATGGGCATCTATTTTTAAAATAGATTTGAGCTCAGCAGATTTCATAGATAATTCACAATTCTTTTTGTCTTCTGCAGAATTCACAAAGATCGCGATATCTAAGTCTGATTTTTCTTTTTGCTTCCCTTCCGCATATGACCCAAAAATTACAATAGATACAAAATCTATGTTTGATAGTTCTTCTCTAATTATATTTAAACTTTTTTTAACTAGGTTAGAGATTTTCTCTTTTATAATTATATCAAAATATGAAAAAACTGCGCTATTATCTATATTTAGAGCATACAAAATGATGTTCCCAACCTCTCTTTTTTTAACAAGATCTTCTGCGAGAAATTTTACAACTGCTATTTGAATAATTGAATTTGATTTTTCTTTTGAGTAGTCTTTTATCTCTTTGTAAGTCAACTCTTGATAGGGGTTTCTCAAAAATGCTTCAAATATCTTAATCTGTTTGGGTGTTAACATCTCAATACCTTTTTTATAGTACGAACATACCTAAATTAAGGTATTATATAAAGTTTTCGATTAAAAAAATAAAAAAGCGAAACTGTTGCCTCGCATGTTTTGTTTCCTACACCCCTATGTTTTCGCCTTAGGAAGCTAGCTAAGAGTAGCTACAGCGCACTTTCTAATCCACTATATCAGGCCACCGTCGCTAAACAACAGATCAAAAAACGAGGAAGAAATGTCAAACTTAGGGATTAACTCCTCAGTGACTTTGCAGCGCTTTTTTGAAAAATAAATAATAACTACTTATAAGTAACTACTAATAGAAAGATTTATATACAGTAGTCCCGATTGAAAATAATAAGTATTCATATCTTTCAAATTAAGGAGATCAAATTATGGGTAAAAAAATTAGACGATTGGGCATTGCAGTGGCAGGTTTAATGCTAGGAACTTGTTCTGTAGTTTCAAGCGAATACATGGATTTGCCAGGGTTCTCTGACAAAGTTGAGGCTGGTAGAACAAAGAATGGTGTTGCAACTGTAGTCGCAGGCATACTTGGTCAAAAGATTTATGATCATGCAAAAATAGACATAACCATTAAAAAAGCATGGTTTTCAGACGCAAGAGTTACTGGAGAATCGACTCAACACGGCATAGACACCTATGTTCCTCTTTGGCTTACAAGCGCTCATTTTACTGCTCATAACAATGAAGGAAGACTGGAGGGAGCAGTAAGCAAATCTGAATTTGACTGGAGAGTAAAGCAGTCATCCGACGATACCTATGAGATCGCAAGATGGGGGCCTAAATTTGACAGTCGTGTTCGGCTAGTTATAAAGGACGGAAAAATAGAAGGAAACTATGTTAGAGATGGTCCTAATTTCGATTGGCAGATAAAAGGAACATATGATAAACAAGGAAATATTGTTTGTGAGATTGATGGTCCTTTATGTCTTGGAATCACGCTCGAAGGAAAAATAAACAGGGAGAAATAAACAATGACAATAACAAACAACAACGAGGTAATAAAATGATTATTGCATATGATCCAGACTTAAAAACACAGGCTTTTTTTGAAAGCGCACATACTCTAAGAAAATTAGGAATAAATTTACCCCCAGCAGTTTTAGCACAGGTTCCATTGGGAGAAATACAAGATCCTATATTAGCATTTGATACAGCGGGCATTAGTAATTTACCTAATGGAAACCTTATCGCACATCTTTTTCAAAGACCCGACTTACAAGTAATGACTTCTTATTTGTAATGCGAGAAAACTACTTACTTCAGTAAGTGGATGAATCGCATTCTATTTGAATTCTAAAAGAATAAAAAACACGGCGGGCGAAGCCTGCGCCGTGCAACGTCCATAAAAACGTAGCGTGAGCTTTGCCTCGCCAGGGAGGCAAAATGCAATACACAACACATGCACATTCAGTCGGTGATAATTTTTGGCACATTGAGTGGTGCCCGAAATATAGATATCAAATGTTTGGGAAAGACAAGTATAAGAATCTTGCGGATGAGTGCATCCGCACTGTTGCCGTGAAGCACAAAATCATTATTCATGAATTGCAAGTGATGCCAGATCATTTGCATGCTGTGATCAGCATTCCTGATACCATGAGCATCTCTCACGCAACACAATTGTTGAAAGGAGGAAGCAGCTATCTTTTCTTTCGTGCGCATGAAAGAGCACGACTGCGTTATCCACAAGGCCACTTGTGGAGTGCGGGAACGTTTCGCACGAGTGTCGGATACGCAGACTTACCGACGACTTTGCGCTATGTACGAGAACAAGAAATGCATCATCTAGCCCAGGTTCACCTCAGAAGCCCCGCTCCGTAGCGAAGCGGAGGAGCCGACCGAAGGTCGGGCCTTTAGGCCGGGGAGGAGGCCACTTCATAGGTAAAAGAGTAATTTTACACACCAAGATACTTTGAGTATAAGCTCTTCGCCTCAGCCTCGTTCTTCGCTTTAAGTAATACTCGCCCATCGGGAAAAATAGTCAATGGTCCAAAGCGTAAACAAGTGCCTATGTTCTTAGATCCTTTGAGACGTTTCGCTAATAAAGTAAGAGACACAGGTTTCCCCTTAATCTGATAATGGCTTGATCCGCAGAATTTGATGAGGGGTGTATGGTGCTTTCCAGATAAATAATCATAAGCTCCTTTGCAGACAGGGCAAGTAGCATTTTTCTTGACAGTTAAGTGCTCAAAGCTAGGTGTCCACGCATTGATATGAAATAACTCTGGAGAAACTTTCTTTCTTAATAGCAATTGCAGCACAAAAGACACTTGCAGGCTGGCAATCAGGTGCGTAATGCTATTCACAACACCGCTGGTGTCACACGTTTCTAATCCACTTACTGGTCCAAACAGACAACGGAAGCAAGCTTGTCCAGGAGTAAATGCTTTCACATACCCTTCATCTCGAATAGCAGATCCATACACCCAAGGAAGATTATACTTGACACAATACTCATTGATCAGGAATCGTGTTTCCATATTGTCAGTCCCATCAACAACCACATCTCCTTTAAGTAAAGAAACATTTTCATAATACAAATCAGCGACATGACTCACCATCTCAACCGTAGAATTAATTCGTTTCAAATGGTCTAAAGCAGCTACAGCTTTGGGTTGTCCAATATCCACCTCAGTATACAAACTTTGTCGTTGGAGATTATGTTCTTCTATATAGTCCCTATCAATCAACGTCAGTTTGCCAACACCTGCTCTGCACAATAGATCAGCAACTACACTGCCTAAAGCACCAACACCAACAATAACAACATGGCTCTTCCTAAGCTTTTGTTGTCCTTGCTTGCCGATGTTCTTGTACAGTTCTTGGCGTGAGTAGCGCATAATATTGTCTCCTATTAAACAATTCTAATATGTAATTATAGATCCTAAGGTTCACATGAAAACAACTTTAAAAATTTTTCTGGTGACACTGTTTTTATATCTTTATACTCCCCAATACTCAACACATGTTTTTTGTCTTGGCTAATAATATAACTTGCTTTTCCAGCTACTGCGGCTTCAAAGAGTTTATCATCATCAGGATCCGCTTTAACAACGAAGAGTTTGAAAGAAGGGTGAACAATAAGACTGTTTTCTATGATCATAGTTTTCCATGCTTCAATTATGTCGGGAGGCATATGGATTCTAAAGGTTTGAAGAGTGTCTACTAGTTCTTCTATCATTGCTAATGATGTTACTAAAATTATTTTTTTATTTCTCCAAAGATCGATAATTTGCGAGCAGAAATTGCCTTCCCAAAAAATACCAGAAACAAATATGTTGGTGTCTATAATAACTCTCATCGTTGCCGTGTTTCTTTGATAGCCTCTGTTATATCCTTTTCTGTAAGCTTTTTTTCCTTAGCAAACGCTCTTGTCTTCTTGAGAAGATTATCAAATCCCTTGAAAGAAGGAGCTTCCATTTTTTTCAGAATTATAGTGTTATCTGCTCCAATCACAATAAATTTCTCTCCATTTTGTAAATGAAGTCTTTCTCTTATCTCTTGAGGAATAACAACCTGCCCTCGCGAACTCATGCTGGTAACTTCTAATTTTTCCATGGTAATGCCTCCAAGTAAGTATATCTTACTAATAAGAATAGCTTATTTATAAAGTTTTACTTTTAAACTCTTGGTCAATACATTGTCCTTGCTTGCCAATGTTCATGTATAGTTCTTGGCGTGAGTAGCGCATAGGATAACTACAAAAGAACAGCAAATAAAGGTTTCTAATGAGATAGAATTAAGTCATCAAGCCATAATTTTTTCTTTTTTCAACCCTTTAATTGCTACAATTTTTGTATCATCTTTTACTATAAGTGTTATATTTTTTGTATCACTTTTGTCTCATGAACAAGATGTTTTACCAGGATTTTAGGGTATTTATTTTATAACCGGGAATCCCGGTAAAAAGAGATACATTTATATAGGAGGAGTAATTCCCGGTAGGGATGAAGATATATTTGCCAAATAGTGCTTTTTTAGGGAATATAGACCCTTTTTTAAGGAAGATAGATCTCTCGAATCCAGATACTTTAGAGATTACCGCAAATAAGAAATGGATTTCAATACACCCAGTAGTGTTGGCGATGGTTGCGGCAATAGGGCAGGGCGTAAAGCCATCGAAAATAAAGTGTGAAAAATTAGAAGCGAAGTCTAGGCATTACCTGCAGAGAATGGGATTATTCAAGGTGATAGGTATAAAATCTGGTATGGTTATTGTAGAGCACGAGCCTGCTGGAAGATTCATACCATTGACAAGGATAACAAACTCCCAAGAGTTGACAAGATGTATTACAGATATGATACCTTTGTTGCATCTTGAGCCCAGACAGGCGGATTCAATTAAGTATATTATGAGTGAGTTAGTGAGAAATGTTCTGGAGCATGCACAATCAAAAAAAGGTGCTATGGTAGCCGCGCAGTACTACAAAAAAAGTAATACCATTAGAATAGGCATTGTAGATATAGGTGTGGGCGTCAAGAAAACAATAAATAATGCGTATCCTGCGAAAACAAATCTGGCGGCAATACAATTAGCATTAACTCCGGGCGTTACTGGCACGACACAAAGGATTGGGGGTACAGAGTATAATGCTGGGGCAGGCCTCTTTTTCATTAAATCTATAGCCCAAATAAATAGGGAATTCTTTATGATCTATAGTGGAAACGCTATGTATAAGCTATTAAAAAGTAGTTCCAAGAAAAAACATATTACCCTCCATGGGGATCCATTCTTGGAGAGACACTCAAAAGGAGAGGACTACCCTTTTTGGCGTGGAACTGTTGTTGGAGTGGACATTTCCTTAAGTAGAACAGCGGAATTTGCGGAGCTTTTGGATCTTATTAGAAAAGTATATATCGAAACAATCCAAGAGCGAAAAAAAGAAAGGTACAGGAAGCCGAGGTTCATATGAAAGAAATAAAACTAGTTAGCCTCGTCGGTTCTTTTGCGGAAAATAAAGATATAGCGAGAGATATTAGGCTTACGAAGATAATCCCAACAATCGAAAAAAATCAAGGGGTAATACTAAACTTTGAAAAAATAGAGGGGGCTACACAATCATTCATGCATGCATTGATTAGCGATGTAATCAGAAAGTATGGCGCGGAAGTATTGGATAAAATAGTTTTTAAAAATTGTAATGAAACGGTTAGAAAAATCATTGATATAGTTGCTGAATATATGCAAGAAAGTTGATTTATATGAATTCATTTCCATTCTTGATAAACAACTTAGAGAACTCCAGCACTACAAAGCAGGCTACAGCCATACCTATACTCTGCAGCCAGTCCAAAGCAGTCAAGGGAACCACATCAAAAGCGTGGCTCAGGAACGGAACATACAATAGAGCGATATGCATGGTTATGGAGACCAAAGCAGCCATATGCAGCCATTTATTGGACAACAAGTTTTGGAAAGGCTTGGAGGACTTGCAGTTATAGGCGCGTAAGATCTCGAATAGAATCAAAGTCGTTAAGGCAATGCTTCTTACTTCAGTTAAGTCTTGTCCAGATTCGTATTCGATAATAAAAACACCCAAGACTAAGAACGTTCCGATAAGTGCTGTATAAATAATATTGTGTTTTAATCCTGCGAGAATCTGTTCTTTGGGATTTCTCGGTTTGCGCTTCATGACATCATCGCTCGGTGCGTCAACAGCAAGAGCAAGTGCAGGCC
>Ga0209542_10018254_pt1 | contig 11374 bp, 12 predicted proteins | sample RifCSPhighO2_01_FD_184028 | JGI IMG/M metagenome (GOLD analysis project Ga0209542, IMG submission 184028) | Soil microbial communities from Rifle, Colorado - Rifle CSP2_plank highO2_0.1 (SPAdes) (version 2) | ecosystem: Environmental > Terrestrial > Deep subsurface > Rock core/Sediment ...
GCAGACCTAAACGGTCTTCACCCCGAATGCCAGGACACCGGGGCCCCCATGAAACCTGTTTCATGGGGTAGAGAACCTGGTGCCTTACCACTTGGCCACTCCCCACTACAAAGACTAGCTAACAGATAGATTTTAGCGTAGTATCGCTGTTTGAACAATGCTATCTGGAGGCTTCTAGCTAGAGCCTAGCGTTTGCTGCAAGATTGTTTTTAATATATCAAGTTGTTCGTGGTCGGTGTCATCCAGGGGAAAGAGCCCTTCAACGTGGCGTCTCTGGCTGCTATGAGAAAATGCCAACCTACCCCTTCTGGCATATATTTGGCCGTCAGCAGTTTCTGTAAAGGATAAAACGGTCCGATGTCCCACAGCTTCGACGTCTTGTGCGGCCTCCCTTCTGTGCACTGGCATAAACTCCCTAACTGTGCCGATGGGTCCCATTTCTTTACATAGAACAATATGTCCCACACTTACTGGCAAGCGTGTTACATCTTCTGCGCCTACGTATGCGTCAGCCAGATCGAATAACTGGTCATGACGATAGCTACCCCTTAGTCCGTCTGGCAAAACCGGTGCTTGGGCACCAGAAACCACATCTTGTGTTTCCACGTTTGTGAGAAAAGTCATTTTTGCTCCTTTTTATTGTATAGATTTGCGAGAATGTCTACTTTCGAGTGTGCTCCTGCGTAATACCTATGTCAATACCACTTATGCACAGCCCGACACGCGCCAGCCGGTATTGATTTATACTAATGCTTAAGATGCACATTATTGACCCGCGGCGTCTGCAACATGCGTCTATGCTCAGACAACGCCACAAGAGAACTAAAAAACTGCTGCTAGTGTTTAGCATGCTCTTCTTTTTGGCTTCCGGTTACGCGGGGTATTGCCTAAAACGTCCTTTGCCCACTCTGGCACCCGTCCGAACGGCACAAATAAGCGTGCCCTCTAAAGACGTAGCACTTGCCTGGCCAGGTGATGGTCAAACAGCCATTGGTGCGCTAAATTACGGTGTACTGGCTCAGTCAGGAGCTGAAACTCCCAAGCCCATTGCCAGTGTGGCGAAGGTCATGACGGCCCTAGCCGTACTTAAAAAATACCCGCTAGAACCCGGCCAAAAAGGGCCAACCATTGCAGTTACGGCAGCCGACATAAAGTCTTATAACGACTATGTGGCTAAAGACGGCTCAGTAGTAGCCGTAAACCTGGGCGAGCAACTAACCCAGTACCAAGCCCTCCAGGGCTTGCTTATACCGTCGGGCAACAACATAGCCGACTTGCTGGTCCGCTGGGCGTTTGGCTCTATGGATGTCTACCTAGCGTATGCAAATAATATGGCAAAAGAGCTGGGTATGGACCAAACCAAAATATCTGACGCCAGCGGGTTTTCTGCGCAAACCGTTAGTACACCGTCTGACTTGGTAAGGTTAGGATTGGCTGCGTTAGATGATCCTATAATTGCCGAGGTTGTAAAGCAAACCAGCGCAGACCTGCCGGTTGCGGGTACTATACGCAGTACCAATATATTTTTGGGCAAAAGTGATGTCATAGGCATAAAAACCGGCCATACCGACGAAGCTGGCGGCTGCTTTTTGCTGGGTGCCACTCATGACTTTGGCGGGCAAAAAACAACCGTTGTTGTAGCCACAGTAGGAGCAAAGGATATAAACGCTGCCATGGGGGGCTCTGTCAATATGTTGCCTTCTATAACGGCAGGTTTTGGTTCGCAAACCGTAGTAAAAACAGGTGACCTGATAGGCTACTATAATGTGCCCTGGAAAGGCCAAGTAAATATAACGTCGGATTCAGAAATGACAGTGTTTGGCTGGCTCGGAAAGACAATAGAACCAAAGGTTGACCTAAATAAGCTTAGTGTGCCTTCGGCTTTGGGTAGTGCGGCAGGCAGTATTACGCTGCAAGCAAATGGCAGCACAGCGGGTTCGGTAACAGTAATTGACCAGGCTATACTTACACCCACCAAGTGGTGGCGTCTAACCCACCCTCTGTAGTGAGGTAAAATATATCAATGCCCCCAGAAAATTACACCCAAAACCCAACCCCGCCAAACGAACCATCTTTGCCCAAACCACCAAAACTTTCTAAAAAGCGAATTGCCTTGCTGGCACTTCTAGCGGGCATTGTTTTGCTGGTTGCCGCATGGTTTTTGGCGTTTCGTTCGGAAGGTAGCCAACCGGGCTCTGGGTCAAGCCGTGAATCTAACCAAACCTCAAACACAGACACACATCCAGATAGGATTCGCCTAATTGCCACCGGCGACTTTATAGCCCACGACGCGGTAAACAAAAACGCAGAAAAAGACGGTAGCTACGACTATCTGCAGTTTATGAAGGACTTTGAACCGGTGTTTCAGACGGCAGATATACGGTTTTGTAACGACCCCATACTAAACGGTGGCAAACAGTTTGGCATAACTGGCTACCCCAACTTCAATTCGCCAACAGAGTTTGTAGATGATATGAACCGGCTGGGTTGCAACCTAGTAAACACAGCTTCTAACCACAGTTTTGACAAGACCCAAGCCGTCATAGACGCTTCTGTGGATGCGTGGGCAAAACAAGGCAACCTGCTAGCAGTAGCCGGGCAAAACAAAGATTCCACTCAGCACGACATGGTCCACACGTTTGAGATCAAAGGCGTAAAATTTGCCTTTTTGTCGTATACGACATACCTAAACAAAGGCACCTCACCCAACAATTTCGGGGTAAACATGTTTAGCAAAGACTTTGCCAGCAAACAGATTGCCGAGGCCAAAGCAGCCGGAGCCAAGGTCATAATAGTTAGTATGCGCTGGGGTACCGAATATTCATCTGCTGTAAATGCAGCGCAGAAAAGTAACGCCCAATTTTTAGCCGACCAAGGCGTGAGCTTGGTGCTTGGCCACGGACCGCATGTTTTGCAGCCAGTAGACAAACTAAAAGGATCGGGCGGCAATGAAACGGTTGTTTGGTACAGCCTGGGCAATTTTTTGAACACCCAAGAGCCAGCAGAGTCGCTATTTGGCGCTCTGGGGGTGGTGGACTTTAAAGCCAGCGACGGTTCAATCAGTAGCATTGGTTACTTGCCCATCTACATGCATTACGAGTGGACCCAGCAGCAAAAAGCTGCCGGTGACCTGCTAGCGCGAAAAAGCCTGCGCATGTACCTACTAGAAGACGCTACGCAGGATATGATAGACAAAAACCAACTGTCTACTACGGTAGCAGCCCAAGACGCACGGATCAAACAAATTTTAAACACCAGCGTGCCTGTAACTACTTATACCAGCGAACAATATTATCAGTAGCTGGTTCCGCCGTTGATTTCAAAGAATTCTTCTAGCGTTTGAACCTTTTGGTCGTGCATTTCGCTAGATAGTTCTTTGCCCACATAGCGTAAGTGCCAGGGTTCGTACTGGTAACCAGTCACGTCTTGTGTATCAGGCGGGTAACGCATTATAAAACCGTATTTATATGCATTTGCCGCTATCCATTTGCCTTCTAAAGTATTTTCCCAGCATATTTCTAGGTGGCACTGCCCGCTGGGGCTGGTAAGGTCTACTGCTAGGCCGGTTTGGTGCTCGCTATAACCCGGGCGGGCACTATAGGTGTCTGCTTTGTCTTGCCCGTCTTTGGCCACATAACCATCATAAAACTGTTTTTGTAGCGCGTAAGACCTGTAGCCGCTGCCAAACACCAAATTTACTCCGTCGGCCCTTGCGGCGTTAAACATACCGGCCAAATCTGCCTGGGCTAGTTTGCGGAACTTCATTTGCTCTTCCCCGCTACCCAGGCGCAGTTTGACGCTGGGGGTTGAAAGTTCGCTGGGAACGTGTGTTTTTGGATTTAGCGGGTGTTTTTTGTTCACTACCACCCAAATGCTAGTGGGGTCAGTTGTAGAGTAGAGTTTTTTGTTGAACGATTCTGTATTTGGCTGCTCTTTTGGGCTTGATTCATTTGATACAGGAGCTTTGGGCTGTGGTTTTTGCTGTTCTTTTTGGTTGCGCACATTTAGCCAAACTGCCCCGCCAGCAATAGCGACAAACGCTATGGTTAGGCCTATCAGATTATGTCGCAATGTCATCGACATATATGTTACATTACTGCCAGGTTATGAGCAAAGATGTATCTGGTGCAATTCCAGCAAAGTTTGTGTTACCTCTAAATATGAACAAGCTTAGGGGGCGAATGCTATATTTGCCTGGCAAAAAGCAAGATATTTTGTTGGTTTATGACCTGCGTTCAAATATAGAAAAGTATTATGAACTAGCAAAAACTTTGCACCGTTATGGCTCGGTAACCGTACCAGACATTCCGGGTTTTGGCGGCATGCAGAGTTTTTATAAACTTGGCGAAAAGCCAGACTTAGATAAGTTAGCAGACTATTTGGCTACCTTTGTTCGCTGGCGGTTTAAACGCCGACAGCTGATAATTTTTGGTCACGGATTTGGATTTGCAGTAGTCACTAGAATGCTTCAAAAATACCCTGACATATCTAAAAACGTAAACCTGCTGGTAAGCCTTACTGGCTATGGGCACAAAGATGATCTAAACATTTCAAAAGCCAAGGCCGCTATGCTTAGGTCTATTTACTTCATAGCTTCTTTTCGGGTTTTTGACTTAATGGTTCGGCTTCTGTTTCTAAGGAAGCACGTTTTAGGACTTGTTTATAAAAGCAAGTTCATAGCGTTGCCCCAGCCAGAAAAAAACAATGCTATTAAGTCTGAAATTAGGCTATGGAGGAATAACGATTTACGCACATGGGCGTGCGCTTCAACGGCCAAACTAGCTCTAGACAACTGTAACTACACGGTGGATCTGCCGGTTTGGCATGTATGGGTAGCCCGTGACCCCACCCTGCACAACAACTTGGTCTACCAGCATTTAAAAATTATCTATAACGATGTTCATAAGGTAAAAATTTTGCGTAATCCAAACAACACAAACAGTTGGAACGAGCTTGTTACAACCCAAATAAAAACACAGCTACGTAAAACTAGCTGAGCTATATACTTGGCCAACTATCTCAGGGTACTCGTATTCAAATTCTCACGGTCGTGAGAATTTGAAACTAAAAAGTTTGCACTTTTTGACATTGCTCTTTATGAAAGCCATGAGATAATAGAACCAATATGTTGGGACTAGGCAAAAACAAAGAACACGAAAAAGTTGAACTAATTGTGCCTAACCGCACAATAATTAGGTTTATAGTTTTGGTCGCTTTGGCAGTGGTAGTGTTTTTGCTTGCACGCAAAGTCACCCATGCGCTACTGCTAATATTTATTTCATTTATTTTGGCAGTTGGACTAAATGCGCCGGTTAGCTGGCTGGCAAGGCACCTTCCGCACCGCAAAAACACACGAACACTAGCAACCTCTATTTCGTTTTTGATTATTGTTTTAATCTTTGTTGGCTTTATTGCTAGCATTGCCCCGCCGCTTATCAACCAGACGCGCAATTTCCTGGATGTTGCACCGCGTCTAGTGAGCGATGCGCGTGAACAAGATTCAGGAGTTGGCCGATTTATTCGGCGTTATAACCTAGAAGACCAGGTAGACAAGTTCTCAGACCAACTCTCTGGACGACTTGGTAATCTGGGCGATACATTTCTAAACACAGTTCAAAGAGTAGGAAGCAGCATATTTACACTGCTTACAGTTTTGGTGCTAACGTTTATGATGCTGATCGAAGGTCCACGGTGGATAAAGTTTGCACGCAGGCTAATCCCACCCGACGACCGCGGTCGAGCAGAAGTTATGGCCTATGATATGTACCGAGTTATAAAGGGCTACATAAACGGACAGCTTTTGCTGGCCGCTTTGGCCGCTGTGTTTATATTTGTACCTCTGGTTATACTAGATGTTAGCTACCCGGTGGCACTTTTGGTGGTAGTATTCGTGTGCGGGTTGATCCCCATGGTTGGGCATACCATAGGTGCAATCTTGGTCAGCACTGTTGCTTTGTTTGAGTCGCCCTGGACGGCTTTGATCGTTTTGATCTACTACATCACTTACCAACAGATAGAAAATTACCTGCTACAACCACGAATTCAAGCCAACGCCACCAATATGTCTCCACTGCTTGTGTTTAGTTCGGTAATTATAGGTGTTAGCATAAACGGTTTGGTCGGTGGTCTGCTGGCCATACCGGTTGCCGGCTGTTTGCGGGTAATTGTGCTAGATTATTTGAACCAAAGAAAACTGCTCTATCCAGAAGAAGCTAGAGCCGAATCCAAATAGAGCTCCATGAGACACCCCTTCGGGCTTTCTCACCTTACCCCAAAAAGAATCCTCTCTTTTTGGGGACCCCTTCTTCGCGCCGGCAAAATGGAATACATTTTGGCGGGCTCTCTTCCCGAAATAATTATAGACGAAACCAAATAGGACCGGCTGGGGTATCGTTTATTCCCACCCCTTGTTCTTCAAGTTGTTTGCGTAGTTCGTCTGCTTTGCCCCAGTCTTTCTGGTCTCTGGCTTGTTCGCGCTGTTTTATGAGCTGTTTTTGCTCTTCGTCAATGTCTGGACGGTCTGAAACATCTAGACCCAGCTGTTTATCAATCTCGGTCAGTATAGAGGCATAGTTTTGATCGCTCAACTTCTCGCCTGGCTGAACACGGGCAATTAGTTTAAACAGTTCAGACAAAGCCGTGGGCGTATTTAGATCATCTGCAAGCGGCGCCAAAAAGTTTTCCTTAATCCACCTGTTTGCATCTATGCCTTCGTCCATAACCGTAGCATTTGGCTGATGTTTTAGATCTGCCCATTGCATAATTGTGTTTAGTGCATTTTGGGCGGCTTCTAGTGATTCCCAGCTAAAGTTTAGCTGCGAACGGTAGTGTGATTGCAGTACCAGCAGGCGGAAAGCCATAGGGTCGTAACCTTTTTTGGCTATATCGTCTAATGTATAAAAGTTGTTTAGGCTTTTGCTCATTTTGTGGCCATCTACTAGCAAGTGCTCTGCATGTAGAAATACGTTAGACAGGTCCTTGCCGTTTGCAGACTTACTCTGGGCTATTTCGTTTTCGTGATGCGGAAACTTTAGATCTACTCCACCGGTATGAATGTCGAACGGCTGGCCAAGGTAATGCGTAGCCATAGCAGAACACTCAATATGCCAGCCTGGACGTCCATCTAGCTGTTGGCCGTCTAGTTCAAACACCCAGCTGGGCTCGTGATCTTCCTTCTTTTTCTTCCAGAGCGCAAAGTCAGCCACGTGGTCTTTGTCATACTCATCATTTTCTATTCGGTGGTGGGTGTGGCTTTGGTCTAGGTTCACAAACACGCCATAGTCTGGGTATTTGGTTATGTCAAAGTAAACGCCGTCGGCTGCCATATACTTGTTTGGGATGTTTCTGATCAATTCTTGCATCTGATTAACGTGCTCAGTGGCGCGCACAATCTTTGATTCTGAAAAATCAATCCCCAAAGCCTCTGCGTCCTTAATAAAAACGTCTTCGTAATGCCTGGTAAGTTTTTTTAGAGCTTCTTTTGGATCATCACTAGGGTACTTTTGGTGGCTGCGGGCAATGGTCTTATCGTCTACGTCGGTAATGTTCATGACGTGTTTAACTTTGTAGCCCAATTGCTTTAGCGAACGGCGCAGGGTGTCTTCGAAGATGTAAGTGCGCAGGTTGCCTATGTGTACGTGGTCGTAGACCGTTGGGCCGCAGGTATAAAGACCCACTGAATTGCCTGTTTGGGGCTTAAATTCTTCTAGTTTTTTGGTAAGAGAGTTATATAGCTTCATTGTATATTATTTACTTTACCAAGAAGTTCGGTTGCCAGGTTAATACATTCGGACTTTAACTGATCCGCTGCCCTGCCGTCAGTAACTTTAAACCCGGCGGCATAGGGGTGTCCGCCGCCGCCAAAGTGCGTGGCCAGTTCTGCGGCTATGTTGCCACCGGAATTGCAGCGGATAGAACCGGTGATTTTTCCGTCTTTATATACCTTAAACACAATTGCTACCAGTACGTCCTGCACCTGTAGCATGTCGGTCTGAATAAGCGGCGCAGGGTTATACATGGGGCTGTACTCTATTAGCTCTTCATGCGGCACGCTGGCAAAGGCAATCTTTCCTTCTGCAAATAACTCTGTGCGTTCAATCAACCTAGCCTTGTAGCGAAACACGGGCTCTACCATTTTAGTCATGGCTCTGCGGGCTTCTTCGAGCGCTGGGCGGTCTACACCAGACTCTATAAGATCAGCCATAATCCGATATGTTTGGGCGGTGGTGCCATCTGAGGTCAGACCCAACGAATCGGAAAGTATAGAACTGGCTACATGTGTCTTTGCCTGCAAGTTTAGAGTCCAGCTAAGATCGTTCGCCAGTTTATAAACCACCTCTCCGGTAGCAACCGCGTCGTGATCGTTAATGACTATAGTTGCATATGGTATGTCACACGCTACATCGCTGTGGTGATCCAGCACTATAACCGGCTTAGACGCTACCCAACTACGGTATTGGCTCTGATCTAACTTTTCCAGCAAAATAATTGCGCTGGTGTCTACTATAATGCTTGCATCAAACTGGCTAGGCATGTCTTTGCTTACTCTGTCCCAACCCCTTAGGTGTTTTAGATAATCAGGAATATCTACGCCGCAGTACAGGTGCGGCTCTTTGCCGAGCTCATGAAGAATTTGTTCTAGTGCCAAACTACTGGCCAAGCTATCTCCGTCTGGATTATCCGCTTGAATGATAACAACTTTAGATGCATCTTCAACCAAGTTCTTTATTTGATCTGACTCTTTGTAGCTCATAACACAGTTCGTCCTTCTAAAGCGCGGCCAAGGGTAATTTGGTCGGCGTATTCTAAGTCTACGCCTATAGGTAGCCCTCTTGCCAGGCGCGTAATCTTGACCTTTCGGTTGCCTATTTGCTGCTGAATGTATAGCGCGGTTGACTCGCCCTCTACGCTAGCGTTGGTGGCCAGAATGATCTCTTTCACATCATCTTCGTCAATTCTTTTGACTAGCTCATTTATGTGTAGTTGCTCTGGCTCTATGCCGTCAATGGGCGATATTAAACCGCCTAGCACGTGGTAGGTGCCGCGAAAGCCACCGGTTTTTTCTAGCGCCAATATATCAAAAGGGTCAGCCACTACAGCCACCATGCTCTTGTCGCGCGATGGGTTTGTGTAGAGCGGTGAAAGTTTTTGGCCTTTTTCAATCAGCGCAAAGGTCTTTTGGCAGTAGTCTATGCCGCTATGAAGCTTGCCAAGCGCGTCAGACAGCTGTCCGGCTTTATTTGGCTCGCTCTTTAGCAAAAAATAAGCATATCGCTCAGCAGTTCTAGGGCCAACGCCAGGCAGATTGCCTAGTGCTTCTATAAGTTCGTTTAAAGCTTTTGGCAAAACATTCATGTCAGTATTTTACCTTTTTCAGTTCACTGTTTACCATGCGTTTACCTTTTTCGGTTTTCAGACTTATCGCGAAGCGTGTTTATAATTTTTTGGAGAGTCATCAAAATCCCCTGGGCTTCTTCTTTAAGATATTGAGCTTCTTCTGTGTCATCACCAAGTTTAATAATTAGTGAGAGCCAATACTTTGTTTCAGCTGCTTCTTTTTTGGCAATAAAGATTTTATTTCTAAAATCCGTTCTAGATGCAGCGTTATTTGCCTCAGCATAATTTGCTCCAATGCTCGTTGCGGAGCGGATCAATTGGTCTCGAATAGATTGCAGGGCAGGTTGTTTTAGTCGGCTGCAGTGTTTTACTATCCGGACACTGAACTCTAAAGTGCGCTCCTCTAGTAAATATTTGTTTTCTTCGCTCATGGTGAATGGTAAACGGTTAATGCACGGTAAACGGTTAATGCACGGTAAACGGTAAACCGTAAACTGTTAAAGTCCTAGATTTCCCAGCATGCCCATAAACGGCTGCATTTTTTCGGCTGCTAGCTTTTGGCTTTGCTGTATGGCATCTTTGACTGCGTCTTCTACCCAGCGCTCTAGCTCGCCAATGTCGTCTAGATCTACCTTTTCTGGGTCTATGTGCACCTTTTTTATCTTTTGTTCGCCTGTTATTTCTACCTTTACGGCGCCGTCGCCTGTTTCTACGGTAATAATTTCTTTTTCTAGTTCTTTTTGAAGTTTCTTAACCTTCATTAGCATTTTGGCTTGGTCAAACTTACTCATAGATCGTTCTCCTTATCTGTTTAATTGTAACAGATTGCTTACTGAATTTCAGAGGTAAAAGCCTGCTTGGTGGCGGGTGCGTTGGGCCAGGCTATAAAATAGTGGTTTATATGAAAGAAAACTGTTATGGCAACGACTAAGGTGATGGCCAAGCTGCCAAGCAATCGAGCCAGCGGGTTCTGTGGAAAGACAGTAAGCCACTGCTGCAACATTAGCGCAATGCCGGCGGCAACAATGGCATAAAGAAGTGGCATAAGTACAATTACCTGCACTACACCTAGACCCACTACCAACGTACCAAGCACAAGCCCGCCAAATATAAACTTGGTGCTGTCTAGTTTTCTTTTGAAATACAAAGAATAGCCGCCTAAAACCAAAATGGCCATAGAAAATACGTCTAACAGCGGCAAACCTCCCAGCCATACAGAGGGGTCGTTAGGCCCATGCACAAACAGCTGTTTTGGTACAGATATTAGGTTTCTGGCAATGTCAGTAATTGTGGGTAGATGGCCTAGTGGCAAGCCAACCAAGTTTTTTAGTAGTTCTGGTTCTAAAATTAACGCTCGTGCCAGCGGTGCTAGCAGCAGCACCCCCAAGATATAAGAAACCATTACTCCCCAGACGGGGGTCGACTGCATAAATTTGGTTAGAAGCTTTCGCTGCCAAATAACCGCTGCCAAAACAAACCATATAAATCCTGGAATGTATGCAAACCAAACTATTAGAAGCACGCCCAGCAATACCGCCAAAGTCTTTTTGTGCGTTCGTCTTAGCCACACCCCATAAGCCAATGCCATAACCAGAGACAGCTGCAGCACGACTGGTGTAGCCAGCCTGGCATTATGCAGTAGCCAGGCAGACGAACCAAACAGTATGCTTACTAGCACAGCCACTCTCACTGTATACCACTGCCTAATCACATAAAACATGAGTGCCGTCATAAGCAGGCCTAGCGAGGCGCTAATTAAACGCAAAGACTGCGCAGAAACAGCATCCCCTAGGCGCAAGGCGTATTGGGCTAGCAAATGCACAGCATTAAACGGATTGTTTAGTATCACTTCCATACCGTGCGAACGGTTAAAGGCGTCCAGTTCTGATGTGCTAACACCAGGCACCAAGGTGTCTAGTTTAAATACCAAAATGCCTCCCACAAACGCCACAGCCATCAACCACATAATTATCTGTTGCCAGTAGTTTGAAATAAAAAGTCTAAGTCTTTTCTTCTCACCCATATGTTACCTAGAGTA
>Ga0209542_10018255_pt1 | contig 11374 bp, 15 predicted proteins | sample RifCSPhighO2_01_FD_184028 | JGI IMG/M metagenome (GOLD analysis project Ga0209542, IMG submission 184028) | Soil microbial communities from Rifle, Colorado - Rifle CSP2_plank highO2_0.1 (SPAdes) (version 2) | ecosystem: Environmental > Terrestrial > Deep subsurface > Rock core/Sediment ...
ATCCTTTCATGGACATCCCTGTCCACCCTCAGCGATACTGTAACGTCCGTCATTGTAATATTTGTAATATTTATATTATATTTAAATCTTTCTATTTTCATAGGCCAGAAAAACTCACTTGGATACGGCGTTTTTCCAGAGTATGTTAAACTGGTTCCTATACGAACTGGCAACCTCTTTACTTTGGATTAAAATTAAATGATTCGGCGAACCCCACAGGAAAATAGCCACTTTATCCCCGTAAACCTCAAAAGCAGTGCTTCAGATTACTTTTCCGGGAAGAAATTTATAGGCGGTTGTTTTGGATTCTTTAATGATTTTTGCACTCCTCTTGGCGATAACTTTTTCTTTTATGCTTAATTTTTGCAGTTTGGAAAAGTAGATTTTAAGATTGGTTAGGTAGTGCTTATCCAACTGGCTAAGGGTTTCATCGTCAATGCCGAAAATAAGAACTTCGCCGTTATGCTTTAATGTTGAAATTATATCCTGTAGAAGTGTTTTGTAAACATATACGCCCCTGTGAAGTTCAACTCTAATTTCTTCCCTGGAGACTTTTTGGAGGCTTTCCAGATGGGGAATCAATCTCCGGATTTTCTCCAACCGTTGCCCGGCCAGTTCTCCCAGCCGCTTAGGTTCAGTAGCAGTGTAATGCTTCTTATTGTTTTTGAGAACCGAAGAAACCATCTCTTTCTCCTGCATTCGCTCAAGTGCGTCATACACATAGGCACGGGAGAACCCTGTCTTTTGGGTTACTTCGGCAGGATTTGCTGTGCCAAGTTCCAGCAAAGCCAGGTAGATGGTGATTTCGTTGTCCGTTAATCCGAATTCCTTGAGTTCTCTGTGCATAGCCCAGATAGATTGGACTTGTTTTATAAAGTTTTTGTAGTTTGAACTACGACAAAGATATTTATAGAAATCGCCTTTCCCCTGATTATAAAGTGGTTACCATGCCAAAGAAAGAATTCGTGTGGTTTGATGACAGGCAGGTTTTAGATTACTTGCAGTCGGAAGTAGGAAGAAAAAACTTACTTCCTGCAATCTCAATAGCTTCATCTCCAGATTGTAATATGGCCTGTCCGCATTGTATTTATAATGCGGGTGAGAAAACCGACGAAGGTTTAACTCCCGAAGAAAAAATATCTTTGTTGGAAGAAGCAGTGGATTTAGGTGCAAAATATCTTCAGGTATGCCATGAAGGCGAGCCTGTTTTAGATCCTGCGGTATTACACCTCATTGAGAAGGCTTCTGAATCGGGACTTGTAACATTTATGTATTCAAATGCTTCTTTGATTACCCCTGAGATTGCCAAAAGATTATATGAAAATGATGTTTGTCTGGGAATCAAACTAGATTCTTTCAATCCGGAAGTATTCGATAAAATGCTTGGGGAGAGAAAAGCAGAAGAGGTTTACCGGGGGTTGGAAAATTTACTCGATTCCGGATACAGACAGCCAACACACAGAAATGGAAAAACCTATACTCGCCTGGGTTTAGTCACGACTTTAACTTCAATAAATACTGAAAACATTGATGAAATCAAGGATGTTGCAAGATATTCTTGGGACAATAACATTTTCTTTGGAATTGCCAGATTGGAGCAAGGCGGCAGAGCAACAGGAAAAGTCTGGGAAGCTCTCAGAATCCCCGATAGAGATAGAGTAATTGGCTTTGTTGATTGGTGTTCTGAACAAACAGGAATAAATTATTGGGAGGCGCAGCCAACACCATATTGCATAGGTGTTTGCGGGCTACAAATTGCTGATAATGGCAATGTTTGGATGACACCGTATGGCGGAAGCTGTGATTTTACAGAGCCAGACGGAGAGAGCTTTCCGGAAAGAATAATCACTATTGGAAACGTAAAAAGAGATTCTTTAGGGCACATTTTACAAAGAGCATGGGGATTTAGACAGGCAGTATTCCAAAACGGCATTTTAGACAGGAAATTAGCAGACTATGAAAGAACAAAGGATGTTTATCCCAATGGATTGCAGGATTGTGGCTCTGCCAGGACCCATACATTGTTTGTTCCGTTTTATCAATATGTTAAAGGGATTGTAGAGCAATTATAACTCTATTGGAGGCTAAATAATGTTGATTAGTCTGACCTACGGGAAAGGAACTGGAAAAACAGAATTGTCAGCTTTTGATGCCGCACTTTGGGATGCTGGCATCGGAGATTTTAATTTAATTACCCTAAGCTCAGTAATCCCGCCGGATAGTAGAGTCGAGATTAGAAAGCTACCAAGAGGTAATCAAGGTATTGGGAATAAATTGTATGTTGTTCTTTCAAAATGTTTTGCAACTTCTACCGGAGAAGAAGCTTATGCAGGATTAGGGTGGGTAGCTAAAGAAGATGGAAGCGGAGTTTTTATGGAAGAATGCGGAAGAAGTGAAGAGGAAGTTAAACAAAGAATTGGGGATAGTTTGAAATCCGCAATAAGTTATCGCAAAGGGAATTTTGGTTCTATAGACTGCCTGATTGAAAAAATACAGTGTGAAGACAAACCTGCTTGCGCAATTGTAGCGGCAGTTTACAAAAGTGAAGGTTGGTAGGATGCGGCATGAAAATGTTATCCCATTAAAAATGAATCTTTTAGGAGGATGAAAGTACAGGGGTTATGCCCAATAACTCCCCGCTTCCGAAAAAGATATATAATCCCGCGCTTCCGCTGCTGTGATGGACATTCAGGCATTGCTCAAGAAAAACCAGTACACGTGGGACATATTCCTGCTCTTATTCTTTATAATCTTCATAGTGTACAGCCCGGACAGGTTTTCCCTTTTTGGCGTTAAGCTTGAGATTGAGTCCGGCATGCCCTTGCTCTTTGTTTTTGTCTTGTTTCTTAAAGTGCTTTTTTCATTTTCTCTTGCAGGCAGCACAAAGGCAGCTGTCTTTCTCATAGTTTCTTTAATCGGATTTGCCTTAATCGTTCTAATCACATACATCATTGCAAATAGGCTATCCCACATTATCGAGAAAAAGGTATGGGTTCCAAAAGGGCTTAATCTCGAGGCGATTAACACAAAACACATTTTCCTGTTCCTATTCCTGCTGTCATTCGCAGTCCGCCTCTACTACATATCTCCTGGAATGTTCCATACCGACACTGTAAAGCTCGCGATGGCTGTTGAGAAAACATTGGAAACAGGAATCATTCAGCCTGCAGTGAGCAAGAGCTACGGGCTGGTGATCTTAAACACAATTTTCTACACAATATCGCATTACATCTTGGGAGCAACAAAATCTATATTGACGCTAAACTTTACCTCGGTGCTTTTTGGCTCTCTGGCCATTCCCCTTGTTTTCCTGTTCACAAAAGAGCTTTTCAACAAATTCACCGGAATTGCAGCCGCATTGATATTTTCCTTTAATCCGGTTTTCCTCTCAGTCTCCACCCACGGCAAAGATCATGCTCACGCAATATTCTTCGTCCTTCTTGCTGGATGGTCGCTGCTGAAAGCATTGGAAACCGACAGGAATTTCTACAAAATCCTATTCGGCCTCTCTCTCGGATTTTCCCTGTTCATAAGGTTTCCAAGCATCCTCGCGCTGATTCCATTCGGGCTGATTTACATCCTGAAAGACTCAAAAATGGACAAGTACTCTGTTAGGAGTATGTTAACGGTCTCAGTTCCTTTTACAATAATGTTCATTTTAGTTTTGTACTTCCAGTACGACTCAATCCTCAGCCAGAAGGAGGCAAACTTATTTCTTTCATTCTCCAGCTTTAACGTGTCGTTGCTCCGCTCCTTCTTTCATGCCTTTACCGCATTTGGGCTTTTCCTCTCGCTTTACGGGCTCTTCAGGATGTTTCAGGAGCGCAAAAAAGATGCTTCAATATTTTTGGTCTGGGGCTTAGTTGCTTTATTATTCTTCTCCAGCTTCGTTTCAGTTGCTTTAAGGTTCTTCACAGAGCTTTACATGGTTGCCGCAATCTTCTCAGGATATGCAGTTTTCCATTTGAGAAAAAAGTATGGAATAGTGTCAGTAATCGTTCTTTTAATCCTAATTATTTCCTCTTTTCTCTCAATCCATCCAATCCTTGTATACAGAAAGGACCACGCAACTGGCAATGAGCTTGTAGAATACATGGAAAGCATAACTGAAGATGATTCGCTTATTGTGGATTATGGGGATTACCTGCCTTACTATGAATACACCAATTCCAGAGCAGCCATGTCATGCCCCCTTACGGATGACCAGGAAAAGCTTGCCGCAGACATTGCATTTATATCATCGCAGCAGCGCCCTGTTTACATCTCCCAGTCCTGCTTCGGGTTCGGAACGGAAGAGCAGAAGCAAAGGCTGCTGGATTCGCTTAAAGAGAAATTCACGCTAAAGGAAGTAGGGCAGATTGAAGTTGACGATTTCCACAAGTCAGAGGTTATTTCTGACAAGTCGACTTATAAGATATTCAGGCTAATACCTAACGTCATGCAGCCAGCTCTTGGAAACAACCTCGTAGCCGAGCAGGATTCCTAGAATGTATAGTATAACAACCACCTCATCATCGCCCCATGGCGTGCCCACCATAAATCCAATTAGGAAGCCTACAATTATGAGGTAATAAGGCGCAACAAATTTCTCCCTTCTTTCAAATATCAGCCTTCCGGACATCATCCCGCAGATAAAAATTATGACATAGCTCACCACTGCGCTCCCCGACAGCAATGCGATTATGAAGCCGGCAACCAAAGTTACAAAGAACCAGAACTCTACCCAGCTCTTGAAAAGGAATTCGTGGCTCATGGATAGGGCCCCTTTTCCCACGCAAAGCGCTCGAAGTATATGTAGTAGAGAAGCCAGCATACCACAGCCCCCACGAAAGAACCCAAAACAGACACCCAGATTGGAATGTCAAGAAACAACAAAACAGACGCCAGGATTATTGCGGCGAACATAAATGAATACACCATTCTTGAGCCGAAAAACATCTTTGAGCCATCCATTGGAGGTATAGGCAAAACAGAAAAGATTGCGAGAAGCAGATTCAGGTAAAGCGCCTTTGTAAGGACATCCAACTGCAGGTATGCATTAACAATCTTAATTATTACCGCCAATACAAGATTTGCAATTGGGGCAACCATGGAAACCATGCCAAGCCCGAAAAAATTAAGCCCATACCTGAAGTGCCCCAGCCTGTGCCCCGCAAGATGGTGCAGCAGGATTCCTCCCGGAAGCAGAAGCCATACATATCCCCTGCTTACAAAAACAACAACCAACCCTATCAGCAATCCCCACAGCCACACCTTGTATTCTGCGCGATAGCCGACAGACAATGCAGCAACCCTTCTCGCAGATTCCCTCACGAAAAATGTAATTGCGGTTATTATGATTGCGATTAGCAAATTGAAAAGCCCGGCCGCAGCATCCGGCGTTTCTCCCTTCCCCCAGTCTGCAAATGAGATAATAAATGCAACAACTAAGATAGAAACCGCAAGCCCCCGAAGCTCGGCAGGCGTGAAATTAAAGTATTGCTTCAGCTTGTATCCCAAATCCTTCCATTCGCCCATAAGGCATTTCCTTCCCTAAGAATATTTAAGTGTTATGGTAGGCAGTTTATGGAGAAGGCTTGATGCAGGGATTTTGCAAAAATTTATTGCTTATGGCTAATTAAGGTTCTTCTCAATTTCCCTAAGGAAACTCTTTGCATCCTCCAATGCAACTCGCGCATCGTTCTCGGATGGCTTGTATTCCAACCCGTACAGTGCCTCGTGCCTTTCTGTGCGATGGATATTCAGAAAGTTAATTACGGGCAAAGGGATTTTGCTGGAATATTTCTCCTTCAGATAGACATAAATTGCATAATGGCTCTTTTCCTGTATCCCATCCTTATAAAGCAAAGCACGCGCAGAATGAAACTGGCGGTATATGCCTCAACAATCGCATAAGTGTAAACTTTAAGCTGTAATGCCTTTTCCGCTTCCTTTATTCTCGCCTTTGCAATATCAAGAGACCTCTGAGACTTGCCTTTATCCGGGCTAATCTTCCTCAATAGCCTGAAGTTAAGACAGTCTTCAACATTTCTTATTTCCATTTTACAACTGGAAGCTCTCCGAACAATGGAATGCCGTGCGCTATAACCTCAAAATAAAAGGGGCTGTCCTGTTTCGCTTTCTGGTTCCATTCGCTCCAGCTGAAAAAATGAATGTTTATCTCCCTATTAAGCCTTTCCCCAAATTTTCCGGAAGATTTCCGGCTCTCCTTTCCGATTACAAGAATATCTACATCGCTTTTTGAATCGTTTTCCCCCTTTGCAAGAGAGCCAAAAAGGACTATCGAGGATATATTAGGGATATTTTCTTTCAAAAAGTCTATTAACCCTGATTTCAGCAATGCATCTACATTCAGGGATATCTTAAGATGCCTGAAGACTGGGTTTCCGATATTGCCCTTAAAAAGCCTCAAATTTGCCTTCCTTTCCTCCAAAATCAGGCCTTCCCTAACCAAAAGGTCCGCATAACCCTTAACTGCAAATGGGCTTATTTTGAGCTTCTTTGCAAGCTCCCGCAGATAAACTTCCTGATAAGGGTTGTCAAGGAAAAACCGCGCAACTTTGAAAAACGTAAACTCGTGCATAAGGTGTTTTTTATTTATTGACTTTTAAATCTTTTGTTTTTTTATAAAAACAATTGTTTTTTATTTTTATTGCTCAAAATTGGTTAATGCCTCGGCTTTTAAGCCGAACTCATCCAATTTTGAGGCTTAAAAAATACCCTGCAATTTAGTGTGGGTATTTTTTATTCAACCGAAAAGCTGTAGCTGAACCCGCCCCTTGGCTTCAGATTCTCCATAATCCCCTCCTCATGCCCTGCTCCCACAACTGCAAGAATTTTCTTGTCAGGGTATTTCTTCATGAGATTTTCAAGGTTAGCAGCCATTACTTTGTCGCGCTCTGTGATAAGAACTCGGTACACATTCGGGTAATCCTTCCTTACCTTGTCAACAAGGATTTTTATAACCTCCTTTGGAGGCACCTTCCTCAGGTCAAATTCAACTTCCCTCTTCCTAAGCACTAGACCCCTAAATATGTCTTTCAGAAAAGTCCATTTCTCCTTCCATGTCAATGCGTTTGAAAATCTCCTCAGGGTTATTGCTATGTCCTGGTCTATGAATGCTATCTTCAGATTATGCTTCATTGCGAGCTTCAGGGCAGTCTTCATTTCAGAGCCAGGCGCAACACCAACATGCTCCCCAAGCTTCTTCTCTGCCCAGGCCCCAATAAGTGAGAATATGTATCCCTTTACCCCTATCTTCCTTATATCCCTCAGCCTTATTTTGCTCTTTTTCTTTGCCAGCAGGGCAGAAGCCCTGTGCTTGTCCAGCTCTATGGCAACTATATCCGGCTTCTCCTTCTCAATAAACCCCTTTACCTCGTTCATGCTCTCTCTTGCAATGTGGGAAGAGCCGATTATGGTTAGATTCCCGTATTTCATTCCGCTTGGGTTACAGTGGCCTTTTATAAACATTCCTTAAAGACCCCAATAGAAAAATATATAAATCGGCATTCCAATATCTGCAAAGAAGGAGGGTTTAACATGCTGCGAATGAAGAAAATAACAGAAACTTACGACATGCGCGTTTTTACCGATACGGGAGAATACTTTGGCGATATTGAAGAGTCCATTTTGGCTGCCAACAAGGTCTTTGGCTGGCGCGTCAAGGCATCAAAGAATTCTTTCCTGAACCGCGTTCTCGGCTCGGCAAAGGGTGTCATTGTGCCCCACCAGCTTGTCAGGAGCATTGGAGACATAATGATTATCAGCAAGGCAGCAGTTCCGAGCGGAAAGGGAAGCGAAGAGGAAGAGGAATCTTCTGAAGACAAAGAGTAATTCTTATGATAGACAAGGTAAGGGGCCTTTTCCAGCTTAAGGAGAGTATGGACGAGATTTCCATCAGGTCAAGGCAGAACCGCAATGACGTTGCCGAGATGAGAAACGAGCTTGCGGCCCTTAAAAGTGAAATTTCCAAGGCAATTGAAGAGCAGAAGAGCTTTGTGGAGCTGTTTGGGAAAGACAAAAATATTCTTAGCGAATTAAAGGAAGAATTCCAGAAGGAGCTTTTTGACTTCAAGCTGATAAAGAGCCAGATGCAGGTCAAGATTCTTGCAAAGTTTGACGAAGAGTTGGAAAAAGAGCTGAAGATATACCTTGAGGGGTTAAATAAGAGTATAGGGGAATACGGCAACAGCAAAACAAAAATAGATGCCGCAATGATGAAAATTGACGACTTTGGAAGAGAAATTGCAAAATTCATGGAAATCAGCAAAAGCATAAAGACAGGAGATTTCGAGCTTACAAGGTACGCCCAAATCCTCAACCAGCGCGACCGCGAGAAGATTGAGCTTATGAGGAAAATTGATTATCTCGAACGCCTTATTTCAAAAGAGAGAAGGATGAATGTTGTTGTTTAGCGGCCCTAGCCTAGTTTGACTATCTTAAGTTGATGCGCGCCGGCGCAGGGAATTCCATGCTTCCAGGAACCGAAAGCTTTTTGAACCCTGATGCCTTTCATAGGCACGAAGAGCTCAACTTCGCGGCTTACCTGATTAGCCAACGCCGGCACACCCCTTAGGGGCATCTTTACTCCTTAATAAAACCATGTGCCTTTTTTTCGGAAGAAAAACGTAACACTAGGCAGCAGAGCAAAACTTCGATTATGGCTTTTCAGGCTTTATATCGTGAAAGAAATCTACAATATATTGGAGAGGCCCAGGCAAAGGCTTATATTCACTAAAAATTTCTCTTCCCAAAGTCTCTGCTCTTTTGTCCTCTTCATAATTCCTTAGAATCCTCTCTCTAGTTTCCGTATCTTTAATGCCACGAAGCAAGGAATCGGTTCTTGCCTCTAAAGTATTATCAGAAGGGTCCCCTTCCTCCAAATACCTAAACACACCTAAAGGCACTGCAATTGAAGCCGCTACTACAACTTTGGCTCCATATGCAAGATATTCAACCCCCTTCATTAAGGGACTCTTAACAACTGTAGCTCGGTCGTTATCCATTTTAATTAGGGGGTATATTGCCTTCTTATAAAGTTATTTCTTTCAAGATTCACAAATTGGGCAGCCGGACTTTGCTTAACTGCATATGCTGGAGTTGCAAAATCCCGACTCGCACTGTCTTCCGTTGATGCATGCTGTGCCGTTCAGCAAAAAGTTTCTTGGCGCGTTGCTGTTGAACGCCAGCACAGCCTCTGTTGTAGGGTAAGGCAAATTGTAATTTGAAGATTCGACCTCTATGAATGCTCCGTCATAGCCGTCAACCGTATTGTCATACCAATTGTCAGTTAAGTAGCCTGTGATTCCGGTGTTGTAGGGGTTGCTCGCAGTTTTCTTGTTAACTCTCAGGTTTCCAAGCTTTAGAAAATCGCTCCCTGACTTGTGAAGCCATACCGCATATTCCTCATTGCCCGAAATCTGGGGCAAATTCTTTGCGCTGATTCTTATCTTTGTGTTGACAAAATTGCCGTTAAGCTGCTCGTTGAGAGTTTCAACCTTTCTGAACTCGGAATAGCCCTGCGAAAAGCTGCCAAAGTTGGGATTTCCGTACCAGAATACCGTTCCTTCCCTGAAAAATGACGGCCTTACAACCGAAAACCAGACAGATTCTTCCTGCTCAAAGCTTCCGTAATCTGCCTTTACGCGGATGTTATGTGGCCCATACCGGTACTTGTAAAGTTTTTCATACGAATCGCAATCTTCGCATAATTCCCTGAAGTTTTTCCCGTCAAGCGAATAAGAAAGGGTTCCCTGCTGGTATGCGCTTACTGACAAAGGAATCTCCCTGTTGAAGTACTCGCTGCTTGCAGGGGAAGAAATGGTTAGCCCCACTGCATTGATGCAAAGCTCAGATGCATTTATCTGCCCCTGAACTCCGGGGGAGCATTGAAAGCCCCCTTCCGGGTCTGAATTGCACGTTACGTTGCCTTCAGCCAATACGCTTTCGCAGGTTAACTCTCCGATATCGAGGCACCCTGCCCTGTCTATCTCGCAGCTTGAATTGCATGAAAGCTTCCCGTAAGAATAGTTAAAACTGCCGCATGCCAGGCCATCCAAATCTATGCCGTCGCACTGCTCATTCCCATTTATTCTGCCATCTCCGCAGATTGCATTAACAGCAGCTACTGCCAAAAGCAGAGCAATGGCAATACAAAGTGTCTTTTTCATGATATAAACCACCAGTTAGTAACCATTAACTACGTGTAAGTTGAGAAACCATTAATTGATATTTATACTTTTAGAAAGCCCTTGCACAAATTCAATGTCTTTATTTGATGACAAGGTGATAGCATCCATATTTAATGACGACATAGCCTCAGCAATATATAAATTGAAGATTATATTATGGAAACTATTTTTTTGCTACTAGGTCAACCCAGGTGAGGTATTTAACACCTTCATTTTCAGAAAGCCCAAACAATTTCCTTACCTCTTTCTCAAGCTCTCCGGAATTTTCCCTCACAGCACCGTAAAGCTCAACCTCATCATTCTCTTTAAGGTTCCCCCATCTTAGGTGTACTGTAGTCCCAACATGATAAACTTCATCTCCTGACCGTACAAGCATCTGCCGGTGCTTCGGCTTATCAACCAAATGCACTTCTGCCCCTTTGCCCCCTATCGCCACGTCGTCAGCTATTTTTTCTATGGTTCCGTTGACATAAACCGCATCTCCCGGTTTTTGCCCTCTGGCAATCCCGCTTCCGGATTTTTCTGGGAAAAATGCTTGCTCTATCCCGTAAGCTGCCGATAAAGTGCCCAAAACGCTCCCACCAGCCGTCAGAAAGAATCTCCTTCTTGAAAGCCTTTCATAATTGTCCTGTTCCATGTTATCACCAAATTTTCGGCTTGGAGAATGGGGCGTATTTAAAAATCTAATGAAAAACATTTTAAACTGATTCAGAGTTTATTGCCTTATACGGCTGTGGTCCAGCGGCAAGACACGAGCTTCCCAGCATTTCTCTGCCAAAGACAGCATGAGAAGTGGCGAAAGAGCTTGTTACCCGGGTTCGAAATGGATAAGCCCATGTCAATCGCGAGAGAGACGCAAGCCGAGCGTACGTTGTATGCTCACCTTCGAAAGTCCCGGCAGCCGTATTCACAATCAAACGAAAGGTTTAATTAGTCCCTTGAATTTGGTGCATTAAATGGCTAATCAATATGTACTAAGTTCTGGCAGTAATTCTATCTTAGTTATCACTGATAGGCGTGCTTCACAAACCGGACCTAACGGCCTTCTGATTCCGCCGGGCCTTAATATTGAGCTTTCCGGAACGGACCTTGTCTACTGGACTGGAAGATTTATTAAAACCGGCTTTTTCAAAGTAAAATTAAGCCAAGGCAAGCCATACGAGCATATTTTTGAGATTGGG
>Ga0209542_10018256_pt1 | contig 11374 bp, 12 predicted proteins | sample RifCSPhighO2_01_FD_184028 | JGI IMG/M metagenome (GOLD analysis project Ga0209542, IMG submission 184028) | Soil microbial communities from Rifle, Colorado - Rifle CSP2_plank highO2_0.1 (SPAdes) (version 2) | ecosystem: Environmental > Terrestrial > Deep subsurface > Rock core/Sediment ...
GACCATCCGCTCTGCTACAGCAGAATGTATTACCCGTTGATGGATCAGAATCGTAAACATTGTAATCCAAATAACCTTCACGATAGAAAGAACGCTGGCAAATATCATCCGGACAATATTCTTGTAATGTGTCTTTATTTGAGTCATAGAACATTATTTGGGGTAGGTTGCCTTCATAAGAAAAAGACGCTTCAATTTTTTCACCGGGCTGTAACCTTAGATTAGGACACCAATAAGTATCCACAAAGTAATACCTCTCAAAAATTTCCACACATTCCTTTCCGAAAGCAAACGGCGTAAAATCATATTGCGTTACCCTTTCGGGGAAAGCCAACGACCCCCACATATTAGTCACAATACGGTTGTCATGGAGAAATACATCTTCAGTACAGCCAACTCTTCCGAGTGGAGGCCCATCTGCCATATTAATTGTTTTTCCTCTGCACTCTAACAGGGGCGACTCACAGAGCTCTCCTTCAGTTATGTAAGTTGCCTGTCCGCCAAGCACTTGGCATCTCTGCGGCTGAAAACCATCGCACTTGACCAGCCCCTGCGTGCACCTGTCGCAGCCATTGTCAACAACACCATCACAATCATTGTCTTTGCTGTCACCACATATCTCAGCTGCACTAGGGTATGTTTTGGCATCGTAGTCATCACAATCCAGCACACCAACATCGTAAATATTTCTTATTTCCTCCTCGCTCAGCGCCCTGTTGTAAATCAGAACCTCGTCCATATACCCTTTGAAGCCTGTATCGTAGTATGAATACCATGCGTCCCTGTCATGACCGCCGCCAATTCTTAATCCATGGTCGTTTGTCTTTAATGTTTTTCCAGGATAGCTTTGAGAAGCAATTGCATTTCCGTTGAGATAAATGGTTATGTTAGTTCCGTCGTAAGTTACGGCAATGTGCTGCCATGTATTAAACGGCAAATTAGACGGCAAACCTGCGGTGCCCTGGCTGGAAACCACGAAGTCGGTGTTGTCGGTAAACTTGCCTGTGAATACGAGCCAGGAATACTCCTGGTACGTCTCCATAAAAAATCTCCAAAGAGGGCCACATTGCAGTTGTGAGTTGAGGTATACGCACTTATTCACAAAAGTGCGGTCATTGCCGTTTCCTAGGGACTTAACCCATGCTGCGATGGTTATCTGGTTGGTAATGGAATTAAGGCTGGCGCTGTTCTGAACACTTACTCTGCTTGGCGCAAGGAAGCGTCCGTTTCCACCTATGTCTATATTTGTTCCTAAGAAATCAAGGGCAAAGTTCGAAACTCCTAGGGCATTATAATTAACCTCTCCTGCAATGCCCCCATTATTTCCGTTTACCGAAGAATCCATAATAGGACCGCCATCCTCATCCATGCGCATCCAAAGCACATTCCCAGAAGAAGGCGGATTCTCAGCATCGGCGCAAATGCCATCTCCATCTTCGTCAGTGCATACAAATGGGCATCCCTCATCGGCCACACCATCGCAGTTGTTGTCAACAGAGTCTCCGCACACCTCAGCATTCCCCGGATTCGCATTTGCATTATCGTCATCACAATCAAAAGAATTAACCTGCCTCGAAATCTCCTTAATTTCCAGCTCAGACAAAGCCCGGTTAAAGATTGAAAGCTGGTCAATGAAACCATTAAATCCGTAACCTCCGTCAACGCTTTGGCCTATCCTTGTTTCTAGAGCAGGATTGATTGCAGATGATGATTTTACTGGGGAGATTCTGTTAAGCTCGCCATCAATGTAGAATTTCCATGTGTCGGCTGACCTGGTAAGCGCAAAATGGTGCCAGTTGCCATCGCTAATCACATCTCCAGTGCCATCGCCGTTCCAAGTGCCATCGTCTGCCCTGGTTCGGTAGCTGAGCCTGCCGTTTGCAGCCTCTATGGCCCAGAATGGCTGTTGAGTGTCCACCTGCCAGTTGGTTACTACGGAATGCAGGTAAGAGCTGAGCTTAGGCATTGACGTTTTTATCCACATGCTTATGGTAAAATCACCGCTTAATGTCAAGTCATCGCTGTCCGATATCGATAAGTAATTCGTCCCATCAAACTGGACAGCATTTCCAACCTTGCCGGGCACTACTGCCGGGCACCATTCGGTGCAGATTGCTGCATCATTTCCTGCTGTAATGTCATGGAAAGGGGCATTGCCATCATCAAATCCGATAAGAATGTTGGCACCTGAAGGCATTCCGCAATAGCCATCTGCATCTGCATCTGGGCATCCCGCTGCCAAAGGAACCAGCGTCTTTTTTACTTCCTTCATGCCAAGCGTGACAGACAAATCAAACACAAGGTCCTGATAGCCTTCCAATGAGTATTTTATGTTGTAAGGTCCCGTCGCCAACAGCACGCTAACCGGTGTTTGCCCTTTAAGTTCGCCGTCAATATAGACATCTGCTCCCTGGGGCGCTGAATCAAACGTTATTGCAGTGCTGCATTGCTGTGCAATAAGGAAAAGAGCAAACAGGATAAGGATTAATGTTAGGGTAAACTGCCTCTTTTTGGCCATTTTACCTAACTTTTGGCTTTGCCATTTATAAGTTTTTTGTGTTACAAGTTTTGTAAAGGTTTTTTTTTTTGGCAGTTGTCACAAGTGACCGATAAAAGGCCGTTACCCCTACATATTCAGAGACTCTTATTTTTTGTAGGTGTAAGAGAACTAGCGCTTCCTAAGCCATCCTTCAATCCTGTCCAATCCCCTCTCAATCTCGTGCATGGAGGCTGCATAGCTTAACCTTATGTGATTGTCAGAGCCAAACGCAATTCCGGGGACAACTGCGACCAAGGCTTCGTTCAGAAGTTTAGATGAAAACTCCATTGATTTCATGCCCGTACTGCCGATACTGGGAAATGCATAGAAAGCTCCTTCAGGTTCAACACAAATTAATCCAATTTCATTAAGCCTTTTGTGCATGAATTTTCTTCTTTTGTCAAACTCTTTAACCATTTCCATTACACTATCCTGAGGCCCATTTAATGCTTCTAACGCTGCCATCTGTGCGATATTGTTGGGGTTGCTTGTGGAATGGCTCTGCAAGGCGTCCATTGCAGAGATTATTTCCTTGGGCGCTCCGCAATAGCCTATGCGCCAGCCGGTCATTGCATATGTCTTGGAGACTGCATTTACTGTGATTGTGAGTTTTTTTATTTCTTCATTTAATGATGCTATGCTTGGATTTTTTCCATTGTAATTAAACGCCTCATAGACTTCATCAGAAACAACATAAAAATTATTGTCAACTGCAAGCTTTGCTATCTTTTTGATTTCATCCGGCTCAACAACTGCTCCTGTAGGATTGCAGGGGGAGTTTAGGATTAGAAGCTTTGTCTTGTCTGTTATTTTTTCTTCGACATTTTTTGCAGTTAGTTTGAACCGTTCGTCGGTATTGCAGAATACCGGCTTCGCTTCTGACAGCTTAATCATTTCCTCATAGCTGACCCAGTAAGGGACGGGGAGCAGTGCCTCATCCCCCTTCTCGAGCAAAGACATTGCGATGTTGAACAGAGTGTGCTTGCCTCCGCAGCTGATAAGAATCTCAGAAGGCTCATAAGAAATATTATTGTCTCTTCTGAATTTGTCTGAAACTGCTTTCTTCAGCTCAGGAATTCCTCCAACCGGGGTGTATCTTGTAAAGTTATTGTTTATTGCGTTAATTGCCGCCTGCTTGATGTTTTCCGGAGTGTTGAAGTCCGGCTCTCCGGCACCGAAAATAACAACATCCTTGCCTTCCCTTCTCATCTGCTTCGCTTTTGCGTCTATAGAGAGCGTGACGCTTGGGGAGATGCCCTTAACCTTTCTTGAGAGCATAAAACTATCCCTCTATCACAATCCTGTTCTTCTCAGGCTTCATCAATGCTTCCTTGCCTTCCCTTAAGCCGGCAAAATCGGATATCGCCTTCGGAATCCTGACGGCCAAGGAATTTCCAATTTTCACAACCTTAACTTTCCTTGCAAGACCCCACAAACCCTTTTTCTTGGCAACGCTGTCAATTTCTTCAGAGGTTTTCTCGTCGAACACTTCCTCGCCGCATTTTGTGCAGACCTCTGCGGGGAATTTTCCCAAGTGGATTCCGTACATGCTAAAATCCACAAGCTTCCTAACCGTCCTTGCACCGCACTCATCGCATTTCTTTGCCATATTGCTCACCTTACATAAACTGTCTTTATTTTGTAGGTATTTTTGCCAACCACCCTGTATGCAACGCAGTAATAGGCGTAACATGCTAAAAGCCCATCCGTCTGCCTGGTTTTGGACCCCTGAGTTATTGCCCTCCCGACATCATCCAAAGTTAAACCGTGGACGATCATTTTTTCCTTTGCATGCCTTGTGATTTCTAACTGCAAGAGTATCACCAGTATATACAGTGTATCTTAGTGCATTTATAAAACTTCCTGTTTTTACCCAATTGCCCTAAAAACAAGGTTCGCATCAATGACCAAGAGCATTACCAGAAGCACAAGCTCTGCAATCGAGCCAGTCGCCATAAAACCCCTGATTTCCATATTATGCAAAGGCTGAAATGGCTTTATGCCCTGAATTGTAAGTGCGTCGCCTATAAGATGCGAGATGTAGCCGACCAAGATTGCTGCGGACAATGAAAAGCCGAAATAGTATGAGGAAAGAACAAACAATAGAATTGGAATGTATACAGTATGAAATATCCCCCTGTGCCCAAAGAAAAATCCGATAATTGTTGAGATTAAAGGAAATTTTCTTCCGATTTTTGATTTGCTTGTGTCTATGTCAGGCAATGCCCCGAAGAAGATTGCAAGAGCTATAAAGAGAACCGCATCGGAAGAGGGAAAAATTCTCAGCCACAGGGAAGCAAAGAGAACAGAAAACGCCAGATGAGTGTAAAACATCATTTTTGCAGTCTTTGCAGCTCTTCTTCCGGATTGGGATTTGGGACAACAGACTGGGAAACCAGCTCAAGGCGGTCAAACATCTGGTTCTTTGCGACCCTTCCAGATACCTTGATTAACGTGCCAAGAAGGTCTTTTTTCACCTGCTCAAAATTCTGGGGGCTGGTGCGGTACTGCATTATGTCATCGCGCTTCATGTTAAGCAGCTGCTCTGCCTGATTTGTAAAGAATATGGTGCGTATGTTTTGGGAGCCGTCGTCAAGGAAGAGGTTGAGGACATAGCCGTATGACGGCTTTCTCTCACCATGCGCCTCGCAGACAAACACATCGCCACGCTGCCTTATGCGCTTATTGCATTCAGGGCATACCTCATAGAATCTTGGGTCAAAAACCTGAACAATGGCGCCGAGAACCTCAACGCTTGAATCATTTTCTGTAAGCGCCTCAATCTTTTTCCTTAAGGCCTGCTGCGGCTTTACTTCGACAACCTCTCCCGGCGGGTTTATCTCAAGAAGGGAGCGGTCGTTTGTGTGGATTTCAAGCCTGCCGCTATTATCGCGAGTGTAACCATCTTTCACCTTTAAAGTCATGCCCGGAGAGATATTAAGAACATTATCCGCCTGAGCGCCCCAGCAAACTACCCTGATAGTACCTGTTTCGTCTCCGATTATTACTGAAGCGACCTTTGATGTGCCTGTTTTTGTCTGGAATTCCCGCTGTTCGTATGCCTGAATGACTTTTCCTACAACCTCGACAGAGCGCATTCCCGAGACAATGTTCCTTATTTGGAGCTTTCCTGAGAATTTCTCGTAGAGCTTTATTCCAAGCTCGTTTGCAATAATGGTGGCTGCGCCTTCCTTGGATATAAGCCCTGAAAGCTGGTCGAGCTTCTGCTTGACCCTTATTTCAATCTCCGCATCAGAAAGCTTTGCCTCTTCCTTTATCTTCTCAACTATCTGCGAATAGGGAATCCTAAACATACCACACCTCTTTGGGAGAACGGATGCATGGGTGGTTTATAATTATTTCTATACTGATGAATATAGCAGAAGACACAATTGGTTATACAAAATTGGTGTGTCTTCTGGATATAGTAACTGACCGTTAAATGTCTAAAAACTTAAGTCATTTACTATAGATTATGAAACGGCGCTCAGGTTTAAAGACTTAATAGAAACATTTAAATATGATTATCATATTTATATGATCTATGGACTTTGAAGTAGCAAAAATGGGAGAGAGGGGCCAGATAGTAATTCCCCAATCGTTTAGAAAGCACCTCAGATTACATAATGGGGACAAGTTTATAGTACTTCAAGAAGCGGACGGGCTTATTTTCAAGAAATTATCCCCCTCGCCAAGCGATTTTGAGTTTATGATAAAAAAAGGCCATTCTTTTGCTAAAACGCATAATCTTACCAAGATAGACCTTAGCAGGGCATTAAAAAGAGCTAGAACAAAAAAATGAAGGTGGTTCTAGACACGAATATATTTATCTCAGGGATACATTGGTCTGGAGGGTCCGAAAAAATATTGAGGGCCTGGTTCTCCGGAAAGTTTATTCTGGTTATTTCCCCGGAGATTATAAGTGAGATTACAGAAACGTTGGCGTCATTTAGGGTGCCAATGGAAAAAGAGGATATTGCGTGGTGGAAAAAGGCCCTTATTAACAAATCACTTCTGGTTGCGCCTAGCTTTAAAGTGGATGTTGTAAAGAGCGATCCTGATGACAACAAATTCATAGAAGCGGCTTTATCCGGCAACGCTGATTATATAATCACCCAAGATAAGCATTTGCTGGATATAAAAAATTATGAAGGGATTGCTATATTGCCGCCGAATGAGTTTTTGGCGATATTTTCAAAGATATAGCTGGTCGCTTATCTGGTTTTTAATTAGCGCGCATAAATTTTGTACATTGCATAGCCGTGGAGGATAATCCTTAAGGTTGTTCTTCGGGAGGAGGAACTTCTGGAGCCTCTTTCTTGGCCTCTTCCGAAAAGTCAACCGCGAACTTATACTGAAGCGGAGCTTTTTCGGGGCCGCCCCTGAAATACTGGTCGGATTCGTCTTTGGCACAGAACCTGAAGATGTTTTTCTTTATTGTGCATCTCGGAAGGGATGGCGTTTCATCCTCCACCATTGCCATTCCCATCTCATTGCCGACCTTTATCAGCCGCATTATGTTCTTCTGGTTCTTCCAGATGTCTTTGGGAGGTGATATTTCAACTGTCGGGTTATCGAAAAACCCCTGCCCGCTTGTGAATGTGTATGTTAAGGATTCTATTTGCCTGAATCTTTTATTTACCTCCCGTTCATTCAGGTCGTATATTTTAAATATCCCGTCGACGGGCTCTGAAGCAGTTCCTCCGGAAAAGGAAACAATCCTGACTTGGTCCAAGCTCTCAAGCCGGACTATTTGATTTGCAATGGTTACAGCAAATTCATCAACTGAATCTGGAAGCTCCGGGCTTATGTCGCAGTAGCACAATGGCTCCGGCGATGACCTGCATAAGGTGTAATTTTCAACTATAGAAAAAAGCATTTTTTCATCGTCAGAATCGCACTCTTTCATGCCGTTTGAGTTGTCCGATACGCATTTGTTCAGTTTTTCTGAAATTTCCCTGCAGTCTAAATATCCTTTCGGTTCGTCTTTTCCTTCCTTTTTATCAACGCATTTATCGTATTCATCTGAAAATGTTTTGCAATTTTCCCTGATGCTGTTTGCTTTCGAGAGCAATTCATTGGATTTGCCCGTTATTTCTTTGTTGGCGTTTACTTCAAAAGTTGGCCTTACGGAATACGTTCCTGAGATGGTTTTGCTGACTGGGGCGCGTAGTGGAGCGCTGATTTCCCCTATATCCACGCCTTTTTTGCTTGGGTTTCCGCCAAGCTGCGTGCAAATCCGGTTGAATCTTTCCTCAAAAAATCTTCTTGGGTAATCCTTGCCATAACCCGGGGCGCTGCACAGACTAGCACCATAATATTTAAGACATGCACCGTCCATGGCTTCCCCGACAGATTTCTTTTCGCCGAGTAGCCTTTTAGCCTCAATTCCAGCCCCTATTCCGAGATTGTACTCAAACAAAACCAGTGAAACTATGTCCTCGCCTGAATAACCTTCCAGCTGCTTAAACCGATTAAATGCGGGAATAAGGTGTTTCTCAACACCGTAATAGATTTGGTTGTCAGGCTGCCCATCGCATGCGCCACCCTTGCATTCGAGTGCCTGCAAAAGGCCCTTGCGGGTGCTTGTATCTTCATGGCATCCACTTTCCATCATTGTAAGCGCCATCAAGAAGAAGCTGTCGAAGGGGGTATTTTCCAGGCTGTATTTATCGAATAGTTCCAGATATTTTTCGCACTCTTTTGCATCTGAATCCTTTATTCTGTCTCTTATTTTATCTTTGTCCAACCCCTCGCAGGAAGGGAAATCTTTCCCAAAAATGCTTTCCTTAGCAGACTCAAGCAAACCTGCGTAAGATACTGAAATAATCAGCATGATTGCAAAAACAGCCGATATCGCTCTTTTCATTTTTCCAAGTGCAGGTGGTTGTAATGGTCCCTGCATGTTCCTTTCTTGCATTTGTCCTTCAGCGAGTCACATTCTGCTTTCGAGCATTCCCTGGGAGCAGGGTCTTTGCAAATGTCCAGCGTGCAGTCAAGGGGCCCTATAAATCCGGTAAAATGGTCCTGGAAGGATTTAAACAGGGTATAGCATTCTTTTGCTATCCTTACATCATCTTCACTGCACTTGAAGTCCCTATAGTTCTTTGTAAGTTCAGGATTTATGCATTTAAAATCGTGAACTGCACCATCAGAACCATAAAATCCTGTTATATCAAATGCCCTGCCAATATTGTGGTCTGAATTTTCACTGTGCTTCCCAGTGCAGACAGAGTAAGCCTGTATTCTGGACCTCCCTTTCTGCTCGTTATTCCATATCTTCGAGAGTGCCAGCACCTCATTCGCAAGCGCCCTTGTCATAACGTTTGTTTTGGGGTTTTCGCTGAAATCCACCAATTCAGAGCTAATTGACACAAGCTCGCCGGAATCCGCCATGCTTTTGAACTGTTCCTTTGTCAGGTGTTTTCCCTTCGGGAAATAGTCAAATGCTGTGCAGTCGTCATATGTGTACATTACAGGGACTATGCCCTCTCCGCTGTAGTCAAGAGAGGGGATTGCCTTTATTATTTTCTCCTTTCCTTCCCTGACGGCTTCAGGCTTCAGCAGATTTACATCAACAGGCTCATTCGAGATTCCTTTTATGTTGGCTCCGGATATTTCAATTGTAAAGCTTAACGGCGGAATTGGATACTGTGAAAGATATCTATTGACAGAATCTTCCAATATTCCTTTAAAATTTTCCTCAGAGGGAGAACAGGAATCATCCCATATGGTGTAGCCCAAATATCTCCTGCAATCGGTTCCTTTTCCGACTCCTCCGGTTTCTGCAAATTCGTGCATTGCGTCATTTAATGCAAGCCCCGCAGATGTATCTATGTAATTCAGGACTTTTTCCCCCTCATAAGCCATGTCAATGACTGCAAGCTGCTGGACCCCAATAGGTTCGCGGGAATAAGAAAACCCTTTCTCATTCACCATAACTAGAGCATAGACCATGGTGAGGATAAACATCATCAGCAGGAATACTGGGAATATTTGGGCTTTTTTGCTCATTTTAGCCTGCACCACTCTATCCCAGTTGACTTTGTAATTTGGAATTCAACTTCAACTGGCGAAGAATATGAGGGGATGGTTGCTTTAGAAGCAGCCATGTTCGCCATTTTAGGGCTACACTCCCCTATGACGCTTCCGGGGTTATTGAAGATGATTGGCTCTTGCTGCCCGATGATTACTGCCGCACAGCAAGGGGATTCAAATGCAGAATTGAAATAGATTCCATAAGATTCGCTTACCTGCTCATTGATTTCGATCCCATTGCCATATATTGCAATTGCTTCAGAGAAAGAAATTATTCTCTCTTTTCCGCCCTCTTTCAGGGCAATTGGCATTTTTAGGATGGTTAAAAGCTGATTCTCTGCCTCAATCCCAAGCGCCGCCTCCTTTACCACAACATCCCGACCTTCCCCGCCGAGGCGTATAAGAAGATAAAAGACAATAACGAGAAACACAAATATCACAATAACCCAGACATCAGCTAGGTTGATAAATCCCTTCTTATGAATTTGGGAACAGGATTTCAATTCTCATCGCCCCTTTTTGTGTTTTTTCGCCGTCTTTGATTAAGACATAAAATGATTTTACGATGCCCCTGACTCCGCCAGCGCCGCTTGCAAGGCCCGCCTTATAGATTTCAACATCCCTATTGTACAATCTTTGATTATAGTATACCTCATTGTATTTCTTCTCTACATCGTCCAGATTTTCAAGGCTTATTTTTGCGGCAATATAGCGGTTGTCGCCGCCGTAGAAGATTTCCTTCTCCAGTTCCTTGGATATATCTGCGCCCTTGTATTTAGCCACATCAACAACCCCGGAATGCAGCCTTCCCTGCCCATCAACATAGTTTAGCGCCTTGACAAAGAGCACCCTGTTGGCAAAAATCGAAGTTTCGGTTTCAAAAACGTCAATATCATATCTTATGTATCCCTGAAGGAGAAACACAATGGTAAATATAACAACCGTTGTCATTATTATTCTAGTAATCCAGATTAAAAGCTCTATGGCCCCTTTCTTGTTCATTCCACCGCAGCTCCTTTGCCGTCTTTTTTAATCTCCAGCTTGTAAGGGCCGTAAACAGTATGCTCTTCTATAGGAATGAAGGCATTAACCCCGAAAGGGTAGAATATCTGCAAATCCCCCGCAACGCCGTTTTTCGAAACCCCAACCAGCCCTGATTTTATTTCAAACTGGTATTTTGACATGTCCACATCCGGCTTATGGTAGATGTAATCAACCATGCCCGGAGCAGAATAAATTGCATTAATGGTAACTGCAATATCCCTTGAAAAGTAGATTTTGTCGTAGAATGAGCTGTCGATTATTGCATTGACATACGCAAAGCCTGTAAGGAGCACCATGCCTCCAAGAACAAGCTCCATAATGACCTCAAGCACCATCTGGACCCCAACAGCGCCCTTTTTATGCAGCCTCTTTTTCATGACGCCAACTTAAGAAGGAAGTTTAAATTAGTTTAGATTAAGGCCAGAATTCATCCCTCTCCAGCTTGCCTTTGCTGGCGCATTGCTGATTTGTCGTTACACTATATCCTTCTATCGCAGAACAACAAACTTGCTCTCCAGGAGGAATTTCTTCTTCACAAATGAGAGAAAACCCAGATCTAATAGCAGTCTCCATTCTTTCATTATCGCATTCCCAGCATCCATTACACGCCAGTAAGTCACAATTCTCTTTTATTTCAGCGCAGCTTCTTCTTTCAGCTTTGAAATATCTATTTTTTTCATAGCAGCAAACCTCTTCCTCCGGCGAGGGTTCTTTTCCGATTCTTTCCCTCCTTAACTTTGCTATATCTTGATT
>Ga0209542_10018260_pt1 | contig 11372 bp, 11 predicted proteins | sample RifCSPhighO2_01_FD_184028 | JGI IMG/M metagenome (GOLD analysis project Ga0209542, IMG submission 184028) | Soil microbial communities from Rifle, Colorado - Rifle CSP2_plank highO2_0.1 (SPAdes) (version 2) | ecosystem: Environmental > Terrestrial > Deep subsurface > Rock core/Sediment ...
TTCCGGATTGCATCTTTCCCCATGTATGTCCGGAGAACCTCCGGAATTGTTATCGAACCGTCCGCCTGCTGGTTATTTTCTACAATTTGGCAAATCACGCGCGGCATCGCGAGCGCAGTATTGTTTAAGGAGTGCACGTAACGCAACGTGCCGCCCTCATCACGGTATCGGATGTTGAGTCGACGCGCCTGAAAATCGTGGAAATATGACGAAGAATGTGTCTCGCGGTATGTTTGCTCGCTCGGCATCCATGCTTCGATGTCGTATTTTTTGACCTGACCCAATCCCAAATCGCCTCCGCAATTAATCACCACATGATACGGAAGCTTGAGCTCCTGCAAAAGTGCTTCGGAATTCATTGTAATTTCTTCGTGTATTTTCACTGATTCTTCATGACTCGCTTCACAGAGCACTACTTGTTCGTATTTTACAAATTCGTGAATACGGAAAATTCCTTTCGTATCTTTGCCGTGGCTTCCCGCCTCGCGACGAAAACATGGACTAAATGCAAAGAACTTTATCGGCAGTTGTGATTTCTCCAGAATCTCTTCCATGTAATACCCCATCGTAGCGACTTCCGCCGTGCCCGCGAGATAATCTGCATCTTGCGTTTTGTACAAATCTTCCTCGCTCTGAGGCAAATAACCTGTGCCCATAAACGGCTCGCGTCGCACGAGCGAAGGAACAATCATCGGAGTGAACCCTTCTTTGTTTTGGAAACGGTCTTCTACGTATCGCTGAAGTGCCCACTGCAGGCGCGCGCCGTCGTTTTTCAAAAAGTAGCCGCGGAATCCGGCGACTTTCGCTCCGCGCTCGTAATCCGCCATATCATGTGCAAGCATCAGCTCGACGTGTGACTTCGCTTCGAAATCAAATGTTGGTTTTTCACCCCACGCGCGTATCTCCTGATTGCCCGCATCACTGTCGCCATCGGGCACCGACATGTCGGGAACATTCGGCACCTGCACCATAAGATCACGCCACTCCTTTAATATTGCCTGCATCGCCTCTTCTTCCTTCTTGAGTACCTCTTTCAGTGTCTGCATCTGGACGATGAGCGCCTGCCGCTCGATATCCGACGCGGCGGAAGCGATTTTGTCGGAAGCGATATTTTGCTCTGCGCGTTTTTGGTCTATGGAAAGTTGGAGTTCGCGCCTTTTATCGTCGAGTGTTATGAGTTTCTCGATATCAATCTTGATGCGCTTCTTCTCTGCCCCCGCTGCGACAATATCCTTGTTTTCCCGGATGAATTTAATATCAAGCATAACTCTTGGTGGTAAAATCATACCACTATGGAGGATGACCTCAAACTGCTCACGCCAACTAAATTCCCGGCACGGTTGCGGGAAATTCCGGGCGCGCCAAAAGAACTCTACCTGCGCGGCACGCTTCCTCCCGCTGAACACAAATGGCTCTCTGTGGTCGGCTCCCGAGCGTGTACCAGTTACGGACGCTCCGTGACCCACCATCTAATAGGGGGGCTGAAGGGCTACCCGATAGTAATCGTAAGCGGACTCGCATTTGGAATCGATGCCGAAGCTCACAAAGCCGCGCTCGATGCGGGGCTTCCGACGGTCGCTGTCCCCGGTTCGGGACTCGATTGGAGCGTGCTCTACCCTAAGAGCAATCACGGGATAGCGCGCGAGATTCTCGCGTCAGGCGGTGCGCTCCTTTCAGAAGAAAAGCCGGGCTCGAAAGCGATGGACTACATGTTCCCGAAAAGAAACAGGATTATGGTCGGCCTCTCTCATGCGGTGCTCGTGATAGAAGCGAAAGGGCAATCTGGCTCTCTCATCACTGCGCGACTCACCACCGAATACAACCGCGAACTGCTCTGCGTCCCCGGCTCAATCTTTAGCGAAGAAAGCAAAGGAACTCACCAATTCCTCCGGCTTGGCGCCACGCCAGTGACTTCTCCCGAGGATATCCTCGTCGCACTGGGGATTGAGAAACGGGAAGGCATTTCTTCGTTCCAGGAACTCCGCGAAGATTTGTCGGAAGATGAGATGCGGGTAATCCGAGCGATTGCAGCACCGATTTCCCGCGACGAACTTATTTCTGTGCTCGAACTTCCGATTACTGAGGCAAATATTTTACTTAGCACCATGGAAATAAAGGGATTGATTGTCGAAGAATTGGGTACAGTGCGTGCCCGTTAATATTTGTTATTTGTGAAGTCGCGACTTGACGCATGCTAGTCTAATGAGGTATCACTACTCGCCATGAACCCCGTTAGAGAAACCTGTACAATGTTTCTCAATACGCGGCGTTATTGGAAAATCCTATGAACTGCTTAATCCTATACTTTTCTCTAACGGGGTGAAACTTGTAACAATTATATGAAATTGGTTATCGTCGAATCCCCCGCAAAAGCGAAGACCATCGAGAAATATCTCGGAAAAGATTTTCACGTGCGTGCTTCGGTGGGTCACATACGGGATTTGCCGAAGAGCAGTAAAGACGCCATCGATATCGAGGGCGGCTTTGTACCCCGCTACCAAATCGTTAAAGAAAAGCAGAAGGTTATCGACGAACTTCAGGAAATCGCCGCGAAAGCGACCGAGGTCATCCTCGCGACAGACCCCGACCGCGAGGGCGAGGCTATTGCGTGGCATCTTGCCGAGACCATAGGCCTCAAGAAGCCAAAACGCATCGTTTTCCACGAAATCACCGAGCATGCGGTCCAAGAGGCGCTTGCCCATCCACGCACCATTGATGAGGAGCTGGTAAAGGCGCAGGAAGCACGTCGCGTCCTTGACCGCCTCTTCGGCTACGACCTTTCCGGCCTTATCTGGAAGAAAGTGCGCTACGGCCTTTCTGCCGGCCGCGTGCAGAGTCCTGCACTCCGTATATTGATGGAACGCGAGCGCGAAATCCGCGCGTTTATCCCTGAGAAATTCTGGGTAGTCAGCGCCGATCTGAAGACAGAAAAAAATGAACAGTTCACAGTAATCTGTACGGAGGAACCGCGAGACGAAAAAGAGTCCGAGCGAATTTTAAAAGCTGCGCAGGAAAAAAAATGGAAAGTCCTCTCGGTAGACGAAACAGAAGCTTCGCGTTATCCTCGCGGGCCATTCACCACCTCGACTCTGCAGCAGACCGCATCCACTCGCTTTGGCTTCTCTCCATCGCGCACCATGCAAATCGCGCAGAAACTCTACGAAGCGGGGCACATCTCATACATGCGTACCGACTCGATGAATCTCTCAAAAGATGCACAAGCCAACTTGCTGGCTGTCGCAGAGAGTGAATTTGGTGCAAAGTATGTAGAAGCACGCGTCTATAAAACTAAAAGCAAAAGTGCGCAGGAGGCACACGAAGCAGTGCGCCCGACTGATGCGAAGAAGCAATCGGCGGGCTCGACGGAAGAGCAAAAGAAATTGTACGGACTGATTCGCGCACGCGCCCTCTCGTCACAGATGACGGACGCAAAAACACTTCGCACTAAAATCTTGGCCAATGTTGAGGATGCCACTATTCCGGACTTTTCTGCGAATGGTTCGCGCGTGACCTTCGATGGCTGGCTCGCCGCAGATCCGGAAGCGCGCGGCGAAGACGTGGAGCTTCCCAAGGTCGCTCGCGGTGCGGCACTTGAACTCGTGGAAGCACATATTGAAGGCAAGGAAACACAGCCCCCGGCGCGCTACAGCGAAGCGGGTCTCGTGAAAGAGCTTGAAAAGCGAGGCATCGGCCGACCCTCCACCTACGCCTCGATCATCCGCACGCTTGAAACGCGTGGTTATGTAGACAAGCAGGGTCGCACATTGATTCCGACAGCCACCGGTGACGTTGTGTCCTCTTTTATAGAAGCAAACTTCGCTGAATACATCTCGGATACGTTTACCGCAGAAATGGAAGACGAACTCGACGAGATAGCTGAGGGAAAGCGCGAATATGCAAAGACACTGAAAAGTTTCTACACCCCTTTCAAAAAAGCGGTGAAGGGGAAAGAAAAAATCCCGAAAATCACCAGCATGGGTGAGGCGCCGGAAGAATTCCCTTGTCCTATCTGCAAAGGCCCGATGGAATACAAGCTTTCAAAAAACGGGCGATTCATGAGCTGCAAGAAATTCCCCGAGTGCTTGGGCGCAAGAAAAGACGACGGTAGTGAAATCGCACCACCGAAAGAAATCGGCGAGGCGTGCCCCGAGTGCGGTTCTACAAGCTCACCGAAAGCAAAGATTAAAGAACCCGGCAGGTTGATTCTTCGTGAAGGACGCTTCGGACAATTCATCGCCTGCTCAAATTACCCGAAATGCAAATTTGTAAAACAGGACCCGGCGGAAGTCGAGCGCACAAAAACAGGTGTCACCTGCCCCACCTGCGGCAAAGGTGAAATGGTAGAGCGTCGCGGTAAATTCGGAATCTTTTTCTCATGCTCAAACTATCCCGACTGCAAAAATGCCATCAAGGCGCGCCCGACAGGAAAGCTTTGTGAAATGTGCGGCTCGCTCATGATGCTCGGAACCAAGACCATCCCCGAAAGATGCAGTAGCAAAGTGTGCCCAAATCATAACCCGCATAAAATCGGAGTCAAAAAATAGCGCCTTCATTGCGAAGTTTACGATGCGCAGTATTATCAGTAGATGACGACTGCGACAATCCGACCACTCTCCGAAATAGCCGCAGCAATGAGCGGCAAAAGTGACGCCGAGAAAGCACTCGTCGCGAAGGCCTACGAATTCTCAAAAGAAGCGCACAAGGAACAAAAGCGCTACTCAGGTGACCCGTACTTTGTGCATCCGGCGGAAGTCGGGTTTCTTCTTGCGCAGGCCGGACTCGATGCAAATGCAATTGCGGCCGGACTCCTCCACGACACTATTGAAGACGCGGGCGTAAAGCCGGCAACCATCCAAACGGAATTCGGCCAGGAAGTGCTTTCACTCGTCGAGGGTGTCACAAAGCTCGGCACCTTGCGATATCGCGGAATGGAGCGCCACACAGAATCCCTACGCAAGTTATTCGCCGCAACAGCGAAAGACATCCGCGTGCTCATCATCAAACTGATGGACCGGCTCCATAATGCGTACACGCTCGAGCATGTGCCGCGCATCGAAAAACGCACCCGAATCGCACTTGAAACGCTCGAAATATATGCACCGATTGCAGACCGGCTCGGTATGTCGGTCGCCAAACAGGAACTGGAGGACGCCGCGTTTCCGTGGGCGTATCCGAAGGAATATGAAAAAACCCGCGAGCTTTTGAAAGAGCGCAAGAACGAAAATGAGAAGCGACTTGAGAAAACAGAGCACGATTTAAAGCGCGAATTTGCGGACGCAGGACTTCGCAACTTCCGCACCGAAGCGCGCATCAAAGGCGCGTATAGTATGTACAAAAAACTGGAGCGAAAAGACTGGGACAGCAACAAAATCTACGACATTCTAGCTCTCCGCATCATCTTTCCGACTGTTGCAGACTGCTATTCGGCGCTCGGCGTGATTCACGCACACTGGCGCCCGGTACCGGGAAAAATCAAAGACTATATCGCCTTCCCGAAACCCAATGGCTATCAGTCGATTCACACGACGGTGTACACAGGAGACGGCGGCGCACTGGAAATGCAACTGCGCACCGAGGCACAGCACCGGGAAGCACTCTATGGAATCGCATCACACCTTTCCTATAAAGAAGTGCAGGGTGGCGAGAATAAACGCAGTGGGCTCGAATGGGTGCGGCAGTTCTTCCCCTCATTCGGAAAACAAAGCACGTCGACTGAAGATGGCGCGAAACAAAACGTTCCCGAGTGGGTGCATGAACTTGCGCATGCGCAGACCGACGAGCCCGAGGGCTACATGGATGCGCTCAAGAGCGATTTCTTCAGCCACCGAGTGTTCGCATTTACTCCAAAAGGCGACGTCATCGACCTTCCGATTGCGGCGACGCCGATTGATTTCGCGTACGCAGTGCATTCTGATTTGGGTAACAAAATGTCGGGAGCCCGTGTAAACGGCAAAATGGTTTCTCTCGACAGTACGCTCAGGAACGGTGACATGGTGGAAATTATTACCAAACCTTCCGCAAAACCATCCAGAAAGTGGCACGACATTGCAAAGACAAACATGGCGAAAAAACATATTCGCGCCGCACTTGCACAGATGGAGCGAAAACGCGCTTCTTCAAACTAGACTGAAAAATTGCTGATGGAGTAGAGGTCGTCTTCTTTCTTTTCTTCTTGCGCGAGAGTCGGTGTCGGAGCCGTATTGAGAGCAGGATCTGCAGGAGTCTGAGAAATCGGTTCGGGCACCGCAGTAATCTGTTCCGATAAGACATCCGCGACGGGCTCGGGTTGCGGCTTCACAGCGGCAGCTTGAAGCGTAAGCGCAAGACAGAGTTGCGTGAGGTCTTCGGGAGAAAAGAAATCAATCATCAATTTGCCGCCGGTATCTTTTTTCTCTATACGCACTCGCGTACCCAGGCGTTCGGATAGCTGCTTCTCGAGATTCATGAGATCGGGCGAGACAAGCGCCTTGTGCCGAACGCGCTCAATCGCCACCCGACGCGCGAGCGCTTCGGTGTCGCGCACAGTGAGGCGGCGCTCGATAATCTCTTTAAACAATGTGAGTTGCTCCGGCACACGGTCCGCGAGCATGAGGAGAGGCCTGGTGTGCCCCTCGGTAATTTCTCCTTTTTCGAGCGCTGTCTGCATTTCAACCGGTAGTTGAAGTATGCGGAGTGTATTTGATACATATTCGCGGCTTTTACCGACGCGCGCACCGATTTCTTTGTGCTGCAAGCCGAATTCGTCGGCAAGCTGTCGGAATGCTTTGGCGCGGTCGAGCGCATTTAAGTCTTCTCTCTGAAGATTTTCGATAATCGCGAGTTCGAGCTTCATCCGGTCTGTGTCTTCGCCGCTCCGAATCACTACGGGTACTGCTGCGATGCCGGCGAGCTTTGATGCGCGTAAACGACGTTCACCTGAGATAAGTTCATATTCCACGTAAATACCCTCTCCCGGCCGTTCAATCTCTTTTCGCGTGACGGTGAGCGGCTGGAGCACGCCATATTGGCGAATTGATTCAGCGAGCGACGCGAGCGCTGCCTCGTCAAAAGATTTGCGGGGTTGAAAAGGGTTCGGTTTTATACGGTCAACCTCGACCCAGAATATGGAATCTCCCTGGTACGCACCTGTCATTCGGCCAGTATATCACGCAGCACTATTTGTTTTCCTGACCAAAAAGCCGTAGACTTCTGACGAAGCCCTGCTTCGCAAAAAGCTTTGAAGGGCGGGGCCGGAGTGGCGGAATGGTATACGCAAACGACTCAAAATCGTTCGGGGGCAACCCCTTGAGAGTTCAAGTCTCTCCTCCGGCACAACATGAGGCAGAAAATACTTGTTATTGTCGGTCCCACCGCATCAGGCAAATCCGCGCTCGGCGTCCGGCTTGCCCGTAAATTCAAAGGCGAGGTTATTTCCGCAGATTCGAGACAGGTTTATACTGGATTAGATATCGGCACAGGCAAAATCACTAAAAAGGAAATGAAGGGTGTTCCACATCATCTCCTTGATGTGGCTTCTCCAAAAAAGAAATTCTCGGCGGGGGATTTCGTCGAGCGTGCCCGCGCCGCAATCAAAGATATTACCTCGCGCGGCAAGATCCCGATTATCGTCGGCGGTACCGGATTTTACGTAGATTCACTTGTCGGCCGCATCGTATTGCCTAATGTGCCGCCCGATACAAGATTGCGTGCCACGCTCACAAAAAAAAGCACCGCGCAATTATTCGCACTATTAAAGAAGCGCGACCCGAAACGAGCGCGTGCAATGGACAATCCGAGCGAACGCAACAACAAAATCCGCATCATCCGCGCTCTCGAAATCGCCTCCGCTCTCGGTAAATCCCCCAAAAGTACAGAGAACAGTTCTCTGTACCGGGTGTTGTGGGTTGGGGTGCGGCCGACTGACGCCCAGCTTAAGAAGAACATCCAGAATCGTCTTTCCGCTCGAATCAAAAGCGGAATGATTCGCGAGGCACGCGGGCTGCGGAAATCCGGACTCTCCTACAAACGAATGGAGGAACTTGGACTTGAATATCGATCTCTTTCGCGGCACCTTCGCGGATTTATCTCTCGAAAAGAATTGGAACGCGAACTGCAAAGCGATATCTGGCGCTACGCCCGCAAACAAATTGGATACTGGAAGCGCAACAAGCTCATCAAATGGTTTGATCCGAAAAACAGGGCCAAAATTATATTGCACGTCGAAAAATCGCTCAAGAGATGATATTCCGTGTCATCACCGACCGTGAGATATTTTGAATATGCAAAAGTGCTTATGAACTCTGGATTAAATCAGCATAAGCGAGGGGAATTGTCGCGGCCACAAACGCGTGGCTATCGAAGTGAGTCTTTGTGTGCGTAAATAAGTTTTCTTAAGTATGCGTCAAACTCGCGCTCGTTGAAGGTTAGTATTTCTTCGAGCGTCGCCCACCTATATTCGGAATGCTCTTCACTCAACCTCGGTTCACCCTCTACTGTGCCTGTGTGTGTGATTCGTACGACGTGGCGATCCGGCCACAACATGTCCTGAATGCCCAGTACGACAGGATTGGACGACATAGTCAGACCGGTTTCTTCCATAACTTCCCTCTCAAGATTCTCCATCATAGTCGAGCCCGCATTCATGCGACCGCCGGATATATCCCATTTTCCCGGACCATTCTTTTCCTGGGAAGCGCGGCGGATAAGCAGATACTTCCCTTCCGGATTCCTCAACAAGACTTTGACGCCAACTTGTAGTTCCATAATGCTTTTTTACTACTATAACTCCTCATTGCGAAATCATACCAAACCCCTACACTGGAAATATGAATATACCAATCAAAACCTTAAAAAACGGATTCTCCATCCCCGCATTTGGAATCGGAACATCGGGCATGGGCAAGGGCGGAACCGATGAAAAAGATGTGGCTGCGATACGGGCGGCGATTGATCGTGGCCTTACCTGCATTGATACCGCTGAATCGTATGCCGACGGACACGCAGAAGAGCTGGTGGGCGAAGCAATCCAAGGATACGACCGGTCCGAACTCTTTATCATTTCAAAGGTGTGGCCGACACACATGTCACACGATGCGCTGATTGCAGCGTGCCGAGCGAGTCTTGCTCGCGCAAAGACCGATTACTTCGACTTGTATCTCTTGCATAGAGTTCCACCAGTGCCCATGGAAGAAGCAGTCGGCGCCATGAACGAACTCGCGGATATGGGGCTTATAAAACATATCGGCATCTCCAATTTCGGCGTTGAAACAAGTGCGCATGCTGTGCGGGCAAGTAAGCACCCGATTGTGTACAACCAGGTTCATTACAACCTTTCGTTCCGTGAACCCGAAAAGAAGGGACTGCTTGCATACTGTCAGGAGAACGATATGTTTCTCGCGGCGTGGAAGCCGGTAGACCGAGGTGCACTACTTGTTAATCCACCGGAAATCGTTACCCGGCTTTGCGATAAATACAGCAAGACCCCTGCACAGATTGCTATCAATTGGCTGCTCTCACAAAAAAATGTGCTTACCCTCTCCAAAATGTCGCACACGGAGCATATTGAAGAGAACCTCGGCGCTGTCGGCTGGGAAATGGAGGCAAGCGATATTGAACGCCTGCGCACGGAGTATCCTCTGCAACACGACGAGTCGGACACTGCGCCGCTTGATGCAAAAAACTAGGCGAGCGTACGTCGCGCCGCAAAACTAGCCTAGAAAATACGGCACCCAATACGATGCGCTCGGGATCATCTGTTCGGGATGATGCTCATACAAGGCTCTCAGGTCCGCCATGCTGAACCATTTCACCTCCTCGACTTCGTCGCGTTGAATCCCAAACCGTTCCGCCGCCTTGTCCACTCTGTATAGAAACCACTGACAATAGTAATCATTGGCCTCCCCGATAATGTACATCTTTGGTCCGGGATTCAGGTCTGTCGGAGTGACGACCAGTCCGATTTCCTCTCGGATTTCTTTTACGATGTTGATATCGTAACTTTCGCCGGATTCTACTGTGCCCGCGACCGCAGGTCCCCAGAGTCCGGGATGCTTTTTCTTCGTAAGCCCTCTCCGCGCAAGGAGTGCGTCTCCCTTTGAATTGGTGAGCCAGAGAGCGGATACACGGTAGATATCGCCCGGGACCAGATTCTCACGCTCCTTGGCGCCGTTTACGTGGTCTTTACTATCCACGAGCACAATCTGAGCCATATTCAAATAAGCTTAGCACGGGTGCCGGGAGCGAAGTATGTGCGGGCGATGTAGGAATCTGTCACGCATACTTTTCTTCTGAAAAGTTGCGCGACCCCGACTCGCAGCCAAGCTGCTCCGTCTTTCGATTCCTATCCTCCTATGAAAAGACCGCCCACGTGGGCGGCCTCTTCATAGGTGCGGGCGATGTAGGAATCGAACCTACGACGTCGGTTTTGGAGACCGAAGTTATACCATTTAACTAATCGCCCTGAGTAGCCACTAGCCATTAGTAGCTAGCCAATAGTAAAACAAGTGTGCGGGGTTTCCTAGTGACTAAACCCGGGTGGCTGGAAACTATTTCTTTGCTTCTTTGAAAACAACGTGCTTCCGGAGTTTCTTGCTGTATTTCTTGAGTTCTATTTTGCGCGTCACGAGCTTACGATTTTTGCGCGTCCAATACACCTCTCCCGTGGCGGCGTGTTTGAGCTGAATCAATTGATCTTGTGACATGTGGAGGAAATATACAGAAAGACCGGCCATCCGTCAATTAGGCGTAGAGATGGTCGAAATACGAGAGCACCGTTTCGCAGACTTTGTTCCATGGGCCGAAGCTCCCGTCGGTAGCTGTTTTCATAAGCGTATCCACCACAAGCCATCCGCCGAGAATGATGATGAGGCCGACAGCAACACTCGTAAAGATGCTTCTCCCCTGGTGGTATTGCTCCGTGTTCCCTGATGCGGTGAGCATTTTAAAACCACCCCATGCGAAGAGCACCGCCGAGAAGAAGATGGCGAAATAAATACCGGCATTGAGCAGGTTTTGGGCGAGCGTAGCCACATCGCAGACCGTGCAGTTCACGCCATCGCACGGGACGATTGGCTTGGTAAACGCCGCCTGGGCAGCCGCCGAAAGCGGCATAGACACCGAGACGGCAAAGGCGGTGATAACTCCCCACCATCGGGCTTTCATATGAAAAAGTATATCATTACTTTTTTAGTCTAATACTGGTGCGTTTATTGTACCAAGTTAGAACCTATTTTCAAAATAAATGATGTCGCACGCGCGGAGCGCGTGGTGGCTTGAAACTAAATCGTACGCTCCACGAAAGCCCCGCCACCGCCTCGCTTCACTCGGCAACCCCAAAAAGAAAAAATGTTCCTTGCTCTTTTGATTTTCGCGGGGGTGGATTTTTTCTAAAATGG
>Ga0209542_10018261_pt1 | contig 11372 bp, 6 predicted proteins | sample RifCSPhighO2_01_FD_184028 | JGI IMG/M metagenome (GOLD analysis project Ga0209542, IMG submission 184028) | Soil microbial communities from Rifle, Colorado - Rifle CSP2_plank highO2_0.1 (SPAdes) (version 2) | ecosystem: Environmental > Terrestrial > Deep subsurface > Rock core/Sediment ...
ATTCCATCGGGATAATCTTGTATCCTCTGGCGCATTTCGGGCACTCAATCACTTCCTGCAAAATACTATCCGGCGCGTCTTTAATATGATCCGGTAATTCGGCTGATTTTTTGGTAGTTTGGTATTCTTTTTTATCCTCCTCACGCCACCAATACCCTCTATTTTGGGCTTCTTCTTTGACAAGTGGAAAAAAGTTTTGGGCAATCGTTTCGTTGTAGGCGTATGGATTGACTTCGTTCGGGAAAAACTCGCCATATTTATACACCCGGCCGTTTTTGTCAACGTACGGCATCTCATCCATATGCTTGATTATTTGGACGCGCAGTTTTTCAAATTCATCTTTGGAATAACGCTTATTTAAGATGGCGTAGTCGCCCTTTTTTACCGCCACGCAGCCAAAGTGGTTTGAACCGCCGGTTGACAACTTGCAATACTCGGCGTTGTAAAGGTTAATTCCGGCTTCCTGGCAAAAACGCATATTAGAGGCATTCTCTCCGACAACTCCGCATTCATAAGCCAATGTCAGATTATTCCCCCAGAAAGAAACGTCATAGCAGTCTTTGATCGGCGGGTCATAAAGCATGGATATATACTTACAATCTTCGGCAAAACCTACTTCATAGCATTCTTTGCAATTCTTGGACTGAAAAACGTAATTGCCTGTGGAATTCACGGAAAAATCATCGTAGCGCGGTTTGGGCGGAAATTTCTTCCAGTGTTCTTCGGCCAGTTTCTTGACTTCCTGGTAAGTCTTGTACGAACCAAGATCGTATTTGGCGACCTCTTTGAAATAATCCTCTTTGGAATAAGGTTTATTGAAAATATAGTATTTTTTGTTGCGTAAATTGGCCGAAGCAAAACAATTCTGACAGCCGCTTATGGAACTGCAAAATGCGCAGTCAAAAGATTCCTGGGTTTGGTTTCTCGTGCCTATACAGCGACTGGTTTTAAAAGAATTCACGCAATCGTATAAAAGCTCGCAGGTGTGCATCAAAGAACTGTCTAAAGTAGATTTACTATGCAAAATGTAAAATCCGTAAAGACAATCTTCGTTAAAATCGGCGTTAAAAATCAGGTAGCAGTTTTTAAGATGATCTGTGTGATTTGTGTAAGGCGAAGTGGCAAGAGATTCCTTACCTATTGAAAGACCCAAAAGCGGAGCTTCGCGCCATAATTCTTTAATCTGCTCAAAAAACGGACGCGAAAAGTCATAATCCCGGCCATACTCATAGGCATCCCATTTGTCCGACCACCAGCAATCAGGGCAATAGGCTTTTACCGGGGCTTCAGGCGCATACATTGAAACCGAATCTTTTCCGCAAAGGTCGCATTTTCTTTTATAAAGATTTTTTAGGTTCTGGAAAGAAATTCTTCTCTGAAACCGGCACTTGGGGCACCAAGTCGGCGCCGGAACTTTGATTTTCGCGTAAAACGCAAAATCCTCCGGTTCAATTACGAAATTCTGTTTGCAGTTTTGGCACTGACGAGTTTCGGAATTCATAGATTATACAACCTCTTTTTGATAACAATCCTTGCATAAAATATATGGGGTTTCGTTTTCGGGATGCGAGGTTTCAAAAATTGCCGCGCATTTGGAACATGCGCGTTTTAAAATACGGAGACTTTTAATGTGGGAAGAGAATTTCTCGTTAATACGGCAGATCGGGCATTCTCTTGGCAGAGGCAAATTCATTTCGCGCAAAAACTGAAGCTCCATCGGAATGATTTTATACCCCTTAGCGCATTTCTGGCACTCAATCACTTCCTGCAAAATATTAACCTCTGCGTCTTTAATATGGTCCAGCAATTCAGCAGACTTTTTGGTCGTTTTATATTCTTTTTTATCGCTGTCCCGCCACCAATAACCTTGTTTCTCGGCCTGCTCTTTGGTCAATGGAAAGAAATTTTGGGCGATTGTTTCGTTATAGGCATATGGATTTATTTCCGCCGGGAAAAACTCGCCATACTTGTAAATCCGGCCGTTTTTGTCTACATAGGGCATCTTGTTCATGTGTTTTCTTATTTTCTCACGCAATTCCCCGAACTCTTTCTCGCCATAATGTTTATTCAAAATTACATAATCTCCTCCCTTCATCGAAACACAGCCAAAGTGGTTTGAACCTTTTGATAGCGACAACTTGGAATACTCCGCGTCGTGCAATCCTATGCCGGCATTCTGACAAAATTTGATATTTGTGGCGTGATCGCCGGATGCGGTTGCTTCGTAAGCCAGTGAAAAATTATTGCCCCAGCTTACCGAAATGTCATAGCAATCTTGAACAGGCCCGTCTGCTATTAAAAACAGATACTTTGAATCTTCCGCTCCGACCACTTCAAAACACTCTTTACAATTTTTTGAATAAAAGACAAAATCGCCCGTGGAGTTTACGGAAAAATTGTCATAACGCGGTTTTGGCGAAAATTTCTTCCAATGCTCTTCAGCCAGTCTTTTTATTTCCTGATAGGTTTTATACGAGCCCAGATCGTATTTCGCGATTTCCTTAAAATAATCCTCTTTCGAATAGGGCTTGTTAAAAATATGGTATTTTTTGTTATGTAAATTTGCCGAGGCAAAACAATTTTGCGAATTTATGACGTCTCGGCAGAAAAAACACTCTCTGGATTCCACAGCCTGCCTCCTTGAACCAACGCATTTACTGCACTTGTGGGAATGCATACAGTCATACAAAAGCTCGTTTGTATGCATAAAAGCGCAGTCCATGACCGATTCGTTATGCCATAAAATGGCGCCGTACGCGGAATCCTTGTTTGAGTAGGCATGAAAAAGAAGATAGCAATTCTTCAAATGCCCCGCATTGTTGTTATACGGCGAGTCTTTGACGGTCTGGAGATCGTTCGCAAGCCCCAAAAGCGGCACTTCATGAAACATTTCGCCCCATTGCTCAAAAAATGGGCGCGAAAAATCATAGTCTCTGCCGTACTCATGTGGGTCCCATTTGTCAGACCACCAACATTCAGGACAATAGACCTTAAATGGAGCCTCCGGAGCATACATTGAAACCGAATCTTTTCCGCAAAGGTCGCACTTTCTTTTATAGAGGTTGATTAAATTCTGACAAGACAATCTCCTCTGAAACCGGCACTTGGGACACCACGTCGGCGCAGGGACTTTGATTTTTTCGTAAAACTCAAAATCTTCGGGTTCAATTACGAAGTTCTGTTTGCAATTTTGGCAGGTTTTGGTTTCAGCTTGATGCATTAACTTCATTTAAAACTTTTAATGTTTCTTCAATCATGTTTTCACCGGAAAAGCGCGCGACATCTATTTTGGAATTTTGCAAAATACTAGAATAGATATTTTGGTTTTCAAAAAGTTCTGAAATTGCCCGTATCCACGCTTCTTTATCATTATAACCTACAACCAGCGCGTTTTGGCGGTCTTTAAGAATCTCCCGATTGCCTCCAGAGTGCGTACTGATAACCGGCACGCCTACGGCCATAGCCTCCAGAATCTGGTGCGAAAAACCCTCGTAGCCGGTGTTGAGTAAAAACATATCGGCTGCTTTCAAATATTTCAAGACCTGTTCGTGAGACAAACTACCCAAAAATCGCACACCGGCTTTTAACTGATAGTTTTTAGCTTTTAGCGCGCTTTCTTCTGGGCCGGAGCCGATTATAAACAGCTGGGCGTCCGGATATTTTTTGGAAATTTCAGGCATTATTTCAATCAGCATTTCAAAACCCTTCCACGGCACAAGCCGCCCTATGCTTACTAAAATTTTCCCAGAAAGTCCGAGTTCACTTGTCAAATCCTTTTTATTTACGGACATTGCATGTCCGTAGTTGACGGCATTATAAATGACATGTATTTTTTGGGGATTCACGCCCCATTTTTCTGCTATGGACTTCAAATATTGGCTCGGGACAATAACCGCGCTGGCACTACTCGCAACAAATTTTTCAACCGACCTTAAAAACTCAACCTGCCAACCGTACTTTCTGTGCAAAAAAATGCCGAGCAGGTCTTGGATTCCGAAACGATTAACCCCCTGCTCCCACGCGTAGTCGCCAACCACTTTCAAAACAAACGGCTTTCTCAAAATCAGAGCCGCCACGCAGGGCGCGAGTCCGAAAACAGGGTCCTGAGCGTAAAGCAAGTCAGTGTTAAACGCCCGCTTAAAAATTTTAAGAAAATAAAATAAATAACGAAAAATTTTGGGCGCTCCGGGGCTTACAAAGCCGTAAGATAAAACTTCAACGTCAACCCCGAGTTTGGGCAGTTCGTCCGCGAGTATTTTGCTGTAAGTGGCGGGTCCCCCGATATCAGGCGGGAATATTCCGGTTGCGATTAAAATTTTCATGGCCTTAGCAAACGAAAAAAAATAGAAGACATGCGCTGGGCTATTTTATCCCAGGAATAATTTTCCTCTACTAATCTCCTGCCGTTTAAACCCAGGTTCCGACCGAAATCCAAATCATGGACCAGTCTTTTTATTTTCTGGACCAAGTCTTCAGCATCATCAACCTCGCAGAAAAGACCGTTGAAATTATGCTGGAGTATGTCGGGAATGCCGCCGACCTTTGTGCCTATTACCGGCAGGCCCGCGGCCATGGCTTCCAGAAAAGCCGACCCCAAACCTTCCGAGCGCGACGGCCTGACAAAAACATGCGAAATGGCGTAGTAGCGCGAGAGTTCGTCATGAGAAACATTGCCCAAAAAAAGAATTCTGTTTTGGATATTTAATTTCTGGGCAAGACGGCGAAGAGATTTTTCTTCCGGACCGGAGCCCGCGATAAAAAGATGCGCTTCCGGAATTTCGGCAACGGCCTTTATTATTATATCTACGGCGTTTTTATGGACCAGGCGCGAAGCGGTGATAATCGCTTTTGAATTGGAACTGAAACCATAGCGCAGACGAAGATTTTTTAGATCTTCAGCCGGAAAATCGCGGGCAAAAACATTGATGTCAACTCCGTTCGGAACAATATCAACCGCCTCTTTGTCCGCGCCGAGCTTAATCGCAAGTTCGCCTAGATACTTACTTATGACCTGCACCCTGTCCGCCCTTGAAACGATTTTTTTAAACCAAAACCCCATCAGGCCCAAGCGGCCGGAAACCAGATACTCTTCCGGGTCGCCTTCCTGTAAAGTGAGCAAAAAACTAAACCCCGGGTTTCGGCGTTTTAAAAAATAGGCGGCGATTGAGCCGTACGAAGCCATCATGCCCCACAATAATGGACGCCGAAAAGTCCTTATTACCTTTCTTGCTTTAAAGTAAGCTAAAATGGGCAGCAAATACTTATCAAAGGGCATCCCAAAACCCAAACGATAAACCTCAACAGCGCCCAATTTTTCGTGTTTAGGATATGCGCGTCTGAAACGGGAAGTAAAAACAACAAAATCAAAATAATCCGACAGACGGTCGTTTATCTCTTTTATCGCGAGTTCGGCTCCGCCAACCATGGGCAAATAAGCCGTTGAGAAAATGAATATGGTCGGTTTTTCAAAATTTTGAGAAGTCATTGAAATCAAGCGAATTTCCCCTTATTATTAAACGAAATTTCGCTTTAAGCAACAATGAACGAACACAAAAAAATTTTGTATCTTATAACCAAGTCCGAGTGGGGCGGCGCGGGCAAATACGTGCTTGAACTTGCGGCGGCGGCCCGGGAAAAAGGTTACGGCGTCGCCGTCGCCGCGGGCGGCAACGGACCCTTAATCGGGATGCTCAAGAATTCTTCAATCCCGTTTTTTTCGCTTGGAAGACTCAAACGCGAAGTGGGGCCGTTCGGAGCCCTGGCCGTATTCTTTAAAACGCTCGGGCTTTTATTTTCGTTTAAACCGGACGTGATCCACGCTTCAAGCCCGCAGGCCGCGGGCATAGGAGGCGCGGCGGCATTCTTTTGGAAATTTGCGTCGTCAAAACCGATTAAAACCATATTTACGGTTCACGGCTGGAGTTTTCTTGAAGACCGGCCACAATGGCAGAAATCATTCATCCGCCTTTTATCCAAAATGACGCTCTGGTTTTACGACCGCGCCGTTTGCGTATCGGAAAACGACCGAAGAGCCGCGATATCATGGCGCGTAGGTCCGGCTCAAAAAATCACAACAATTCATAACGGAGTTTCTGAAGACCAAATCTCTTTTTTCTCAAAAGAAGAGGCCCGGGCCGGCCTGCCTTCAATAAAAGTCGCGCCCGACGAATTTGTCGCGGTCACAATCGGGGAATTCGTCAAAAACAAAGGCTACAAATACCTAATCAATGCGGGACGCCTGCTTAAAGCCCGTGGCACGGAAATAAAAATTGTCATCATAGCCTGGGGCAAGGATTACGAAAAAACAAAAAAAGAAATAGAAGACGCTCGCCTTACGGATTCGGTCATTCTTATCAAGGACTTACAGCCGGCAGCGCCCTACCTGAAGGCTTTTGACGTTTTTGTTTTCCCCTCTCTAAAAGAGGGCCTGCCCTATGCCATTCTGGAAGCCGGGCTCGCGCGCCTGCCGGTGGCGGCAACGGAGGTCGGAGGCATACCCGAAATAATTGAAAACGAAAAAAGCGGCCTACTCGTGCCGGCAAAAAACGCGGAGGCTCTGGCGCAGGCGATAGAAAAGCTCAAAAACGAAAAAGAACTGCGGACCGCGCTCGCCCGAAATCTTTACAAAAAAGTTAACGCCGAATTCTCCAAAAAAGAAATGCTAGAGAAAACCTTTGCGCTTTATGACCAGGTATCCTCCAGCCGAAACGACGCCTAGGCCCAGGGCAGACAAAAACCAGAAAACCGGCCGGTCAGAAAAATCAACCGTTTCAGGCAAAGCCTCTCCGGCCGAAGCCAGGTTATAATCCGCCATATCTTTCTCTTCCGGGCTCTCTTCGCTGATCAGAGCTTGGTTTTGACCAGTATTGACTGGCGCGGATAAAACGGGGTTTGAAACTGAATTCCTGGCAACAAATCTTTCCGTGCCCGGACTTTCAAGGCCGACTCTGGCTCCGCCGCGGATATTATGAAAGCTCTCGTCTGCGCCAAACAGGCCGGAATAATCAAAAACTTCCGCAACAGAACCATTCGGATAAAGAATTGAAGCTCTGCCGTAAGACGGAAAATTCAAACCGGAAGAAGAACGCGAAACGACGATTCTTGCCGAGGCCAGGATTCTCGTGTTTTCCGGAAAATAAAAAGCGAATTCGCCTTGAGAAAGACCCCAGCGCGAAATATTCAGCGGCCATTTGGAATTGTTTACGAGCTCAGCCCAGCCTTCCTCGCCCGGCTTGATTTCCGAAATGGATACGCCGTTAGGAATGACGATCACGCTCGCGCGGTCAAGTATTGAAACGCCTCCGGCGAAAACGTTTAAATCAACGTTATACTCTCCGGGGAATCTGAAAGAATGAAATACTATCCGGCCTCGCTCAATGCTGCCGTCGCCGAAATTCCATAGAAAATCGGCATTCAGCAGAGGCTCTCCTTTGAGCCCGGTCGCAACGCCTTCAAACTCCGCGGCCGCGCCGGCAACGACAACCTTATCGCCGCCGGCGTCTATAATTATTTGAGGAGTGGAGAGAAGCGGAACCGAACTCGAGGAGCCTGAACCCGAGGAAGCTTCCGGAGACGAGGAAGAACTTTGCGACTCGCTTTCTACATGTCCGACCGTAATATTTTGAGTTGCGGTCCAGGACTGGCCGGATTCTCTGCCGATCGCTTTCACGCTAAGCGTAAACGCGCCAGAAGCGGAATCGCGATAATAAAACGTGCGGTTAGCCGTGCCTTTACTCATGACCGTACTCGCCGGATTTCCGGAGGAGTTCAGAAATTCTCCGGTCAGCGAAGCAGACCAAAATTCCAAGTCAATCGTCTCGGTGGTATTTACTTTTTCTCCGCTCGCGTCTTGCGACTGAACTGTCAGAGGCCCTGAAAGCTCGCCTGGATTTATTGCCTGCGGTTCTGTTATAAAATTAAAAGCCGCGATATTGCTTGCGGCATACGCCACCGAGACAAAAAACATCAACCACTCCATGCGCGGTTTTTCAGAATTTTATACTCTGACCCGGTTTCAAAGTATTGGATTTCGCCGGAGATTCTTTTTTTTCTTCGCCTGCTTTTTCTTTTTCCGCGCCGCCAAGAGTTTCTTTAAGAATTTCTTTAAGCTCGCTCCGGGCTTTAGCTTTAAGCGCGTCCAAAGATAAAGTCTTGGCAGGCGCCTGTTTTAAAACCAATTCCCCTTCTTTTATTGAAGGTATCGCGCGTTTGGGCAGCTCAAACCTGCCTGGCCGGCCCTGCTCGGCTCTCTGCGGCCTTAAATCACGTTTTTGAGGCCCGGAGCCGCTTTTTGGCGAAAACTCTATGCCGACGGCTTCCAGCCCGCCGCTGAATTCTTCTCTTTCTTTTTTGCCTCCGGGCAAAGGAAGAATCGGCCTTATCTGCCCGGCTTCTATTTTTTTAAGGCAGTCCGAACAATAAACCGGCCTTCTGCCGTCCGGCTTAAAAGTAGTAAAAGACGGCTTCTGACAAACCCAGCACGGCGTTTCAAATCTTTCTTCTTTGCTCGACGCGCCAGGAACGGCCTCCGAAACGGCTCCCTCTTCAGCTTCAAATTCGCTTGCTCCGGGCAAAGATGAACTCCAGCGTTTGATTTCAAGTTCAACGTCACTCGACGGACGGGCGTATTTTTTACGCGAAGCACCAATAATTTCTTCGGGGGAAGCCATCTGGGCTGTCGTCCCCAAAGGGGGAAGAGTGGTTGCCGAAAAAGGACGGCTGGCAACGCCGTTTACCATCAATTTCAGATATATGTTGTAGTTGGGCAGGTCAACCAAGTCCTGTATCACGAACTCGGGCGTAATTTCCTTTTCCAAAAATTCGGCGTCAGTCGCGCCGACCCTGAAAAAAATCATGGTGCCCACGTTGCCGAAAACAGCGTCGCGGACCATGGTGGAAGTGCCGGTCACGAGCTGGCCTATATACTGATGGGCAATGACGAGATTTAGGCGGTATTTTCTCGCTTCGGACAAAATGGAGGCGAAAGCTTCGGTGACGAAGTTTTGAAACTCGTCAACATAGAGATAAAAATCGTTTCTGTCCTCCTCGGGTATCCTCACGCGCTCCATGGCCGCGAGCTGTATTTTGGTAATGAGCATCGCGCCCAAAAGCATTGAGTTTTCCTCGCCGATGCGCCCTTTTGAAATGTTCACGAGCAGAATCTTTTTCTCGTTCATGAGGTCGTAAACGTCAAAACTGGACTTGGGCTGGCCCACGATATTCCTTATAAGCGAGGTGGAAACGAACTGTCCGACTTTATTCTGAATGGGCACGATAGCCTCGTTCCTGAAGCGGTCCTGCCAGACTTCATATTCGTTTATCCAGAAAGCTCTGACCACCGGGTCGGTGACGTTCGCGAGTATCCTTTGGCGGTAATCCTTGTCGGTTAAAATGCGCTGTATGCCCAGAAGCGTCGTACCAGGCGTTTCAATCAAAGCCAGAATGCAATTTTGCAGAATGTATTCCATTCTCGCCGACCAGACGTTCGCCCATATTTTGGTAAAAATACCGATTAAGCCTTGGGCGATTAAGTGTTTATATTTTTTGTCCGGAGCTTCCAAGACGTTGAAACCCAAAGGATATTCCGTGTCGGCCGGATTGAAATAAATAATGTCTTTAATGCGTTCTTTGGGAACTTTCATTAAAAGTTCTTCAACCAGTTCTCCGTGGGGGTCAACCACACAGAGTCCGCGGCCGGCGTTTATATCCTGTATGACCATATTTTTTATCAGGGCGGATTTTCCGGTACCCGTCTTACCCATGATGTAGGTGTGCTGACGGCGATCCGGAATCTTCATGCCGAAAATCTTGTTTTCTCCGCGAAAATTCGTGCGCGCGAAATAAATTGAGTTTTTGTCTACGGCCATTTTATAATTATACCAAATTTTTAAATTTTTGCAAATAGCGAGCAAAAATTTGTTAAAATTTGAGTATCCGCCTCTGGCGGATGTAGATTTTGCGATCAAAAATTATTCACCTATGGCTCTAATTTTTGAGCAAATTTCTACACAATGGGCTCCGGGGGAATATCGTTTTGGGAAGAGTCTGCGTGAACCGAGGCGTTTGAAGGCGGAGTCAGTCCCAACAGAGCCGTTTCTTCCTCAATAATTTTTCTTCTGGCCTCTTCTGCCGGCACCGCGTAGGTATTGCGGCAAAAATCTATGATTTTATCATGGAAAGATTCGTGAGCAGGAGGAAGCACTTTAAGCGTTTCCGCCGAAAACGGGTCATAAGTGTCGCCGTCAATGGTCATTTTGACGTAAAACTCCTGCATACCGAGATTGACCATGTCTTTGGCTTTAAAAACCGGCGTCATTTCGGCTTCTAATTTGGCGGCGTCGTCTCCGCCGACTCTAAAAATGATTATTGAACCTACGTTGCCGAGCACGGTCTCGCGCACCTGCTGCAAAAGTTGGCCCATATATTGGTGAGCCACAATCATGGCGAGCCCGTACTTTCTTGCCTCCGAAAAAAGGCTTTCAAAAGTCGTGGTCACGAGGTTATGGAACTCGTCAACGTAAAGATAAAAATCCGTTCTCGCCGACTCCGGAATCCCAGCCCTAGACATACCGGCCTGTTTCATTTTGGTTATAAACATGGCGCCGAAAAAACTGGAATTTTCTTCGCCCAGCTTGCCTTTGGATAAGTTAATCAGAAGTATTTTTTTGCTGTTCATTATACGCTCAAGGTCAACCTTGTTTTCGCGCTGGCCGAAGATGAAACGCAGGTAGGGATTGGCCAGAAACTGGCCCAGCTTGTTTACGAGCGGAATTATGGCTTCGGTGTCAAACTTTTCGGACCAATCCGCGAATTCAATGGCCCAGAAGCGCTTGACCATTTCGTCTTCAATGTATTCAACGACTTTCTGGCGGTAGCGCCTGTCAACCAGCATTGAAATCATGCCACGCATGGTGGCCATGGGAAAATCAAGCAGGGCGAGTACGGTGAATCGGAAAACGTGCTCAAGGCGCGGCGTCCAGTTCGCGCCGAACTGCTTTTGCATAACCTCAATCAGGCCCTGGGCCACCTGATGCTTGAGCTCAGGGTTGACATTCTGAAGCGGATTAAACGATATGGGCCACGAAGTATCTGAAGGGTCTATAAGAACCGTGTCTTTAATTCGCTCTTCGGGAATGAATTTAAGCACTTCTTCAATAACGTCGCCGTGAGGGTCAATCAAGCAAAGTCCGTGGCCGTAGTGAATATCCTGCCTAATCATCAGCTCCAAAAGTTTAGACTTGCCTACGCCCGACTTGCCTATTATATACATGTGGCGTCTGCGGTCTCGGCGCTTGATGCCGAAAATAAATTTCTTTTCTTCAAGACCCGCCACGTAATTGGTCCTGCCGAAAAAAACAACGTCAACCGGGCTG
>Ga0209542_10018263_pt1 | contig 11370 bp, 6 predicted proteins | sample RifCSPhighO2_01_FD_184028 | JGI IMG/M metagenome (GOLD analysis project Ga0209542, IMG submission 184028) | Soil microbial communities from Rifle, Colorado - Rifle CSP2_plank highO2_0.1 (SPAdes) (version 2) | ecosystem: Environmental > Terrestrial > Deep subsurface > Rock core/Sediment ...
AATCCTCTGGCGTTGTGGGTGAAAACCGCTTCGTCCGCAATTGGCAATCCCATTTCGACTATCCTGACCATCATGTCTCTGCAATATTCAATCCCTGTCGCGATGTCTGCTCTCTCATAAGGATCCGGCTGATTTACCGGACCAAGCCAGCCCTTTATTGTGCGCGGCTTTTGTATATAGACGCGCATCACTATTTTCAATTTGCTCTCCAGCTCGTCCGACAATTTCTTCAACCTCTCCGCGTAAGTGAATACGGCTTCCTTCGGCCACGCGGAGCACGGGCCGACAATGAAAAGAAGTCGTTTGTCCTTGCCGCTCAAAATATCGCGAATCTCGCTTCTGTCTTTTTCGACTTTCTCCGCTGCCCGCTTAGATAGCGGGTGCCTTGCGATTATTTCATCGGCAGACGGAATTTTCTTTATTACCGTGACGTTCATGGCCGCATCGTATCACGACGCCTGAAATGTTAAATCCCGTATCCCAGATACTACTACTGGCCGTGGACCCGCTTCAATTCTGCCTCAAGAAGAGGAAAGTAGGAGTCATCTTTTACATCCTGTCCGCGCCATAGTCTTTGCTGTTCAAGGGCCTGCTCTAGAAACATTATTAATCCCGAAATGGTATGGGCACCTCTGTCTTCCGCCTGCCTCAGAAGTGTTGTTTTAGGAGGATTGTAAACGAGATCGAAAACTGTCGCACCTTTTTGGATCAGTTCTTTGGGTATTGGCGTAGCCTCAATATTCGGAGGCAGGCCAACTGGCGTTGCGTTAATAATCACGTCATAAGTGACTGAGTCGAGAGCATTCTTCTCGAGCGGAATGCCTCCGAATTTCTTCGAAAGATTTTGCGCTTTTACCAATGTGCGGTCATGAACGTAAATATTGGATTTCTTTTCGCGCAGATGATACAGAATTGCGTGCGCGACTCCTCCTGCGCCAAGAACTAGAACATTCTTCTCATTAAGATCGGTTCGCGAAAGCGACTTTGCTATTCCGACTACGTCGGTATTAAAGCCTTTCAGTTTGCCCGCGGTATTGATCACAGTATTCACGGCACCGATCTCGCGCGCTCGGTCGTCAATTTCATCAAGTAGTGGTATTACTGTCTCTTTGTGCGGAAGTGTTACAGCCGTCAAGTGAATTGGAAGAGCTCGCACGGCTGTAATTAGTTTTTCGATGTCTTGATTCTCAAAAGCTAGCCACACTGCATCGATCCCATCGCGCTCATAAATAGTGTTGTGAATGAAAGGGCTTAAGCTGTGCTTTATCGGATTACCGACCACGGCTGTAAGTTTCGTTGACGGAGAGAAATGCATGGCGAATGACGTCGAATGAGACAGCTTATTTAACTGCCCTTAAGATGCTCGTGCAAAATCTGGAGTGCCTCAATATATCCCGCTTCTTTCTTGCCGCTGATTTTTGCAACGCATGCAGGCGCTGTGACGGAAATTTCTCTCCATGGCTCGCGCGCGTCTACATCGGAAAGATGGACTTCGACTGACGGCAATTTACTATCCACAAGAGCATCATGTATCGCGTAACTATAATGGGTGAGTGCTCCCGGATTAATTATGATTCCTACTGCGGCCGGACTTTCTTTTTGAATATAATCAATTATCGCGCCCTCATGATTAGATTGAAACACTCTAAGGTCATGCCCTAGTTTTTTTGCCTCTGATTTGATCGAAGATTCGATATCCGCAAGAGTTTTTTCTCCATAGACTGTTCTGTCGCGCGCACCCAGAAGATTCAAGTTAGGACCGTGAATTAGCAGCATTGTCGACATTGTGAAAGAGTACTAAATTATCGCCTTCTGTGCGAGCGCCAGAAGTGCCTTGTATGTTGACGCGGGGTCGGGCGTTTTCATGAGCGCCGAACCAATTCCAAATCGACGGGCACCTGCTCGGACCAAATCGCCGATATTATCCTTCGAGACTCCTCCGTCGACTGAAATCAGAATGTCGGGATAGTCATCATGGAATTCAGCAATGCGCGCGACCGCACTTGGCTCATAAGGAATGCCCTGTTTCCCTATCGTTGCTATAGACATCATATGTATCACGTCGCACACGGGTATAAGAGGCTCAAGCACTTCGAACGGAGTATGCAGCAAAATTCCAAGCCCGACTTCTGCGCCGGATCTATGCCAAAGGTCGAGTGTTCCATGGGCTTCATCTGTATTAGAAAAAGCCTCGATGTGTCCGACAATGCGTTTTGCGCCGGCGCGCGCGAACAAAAGGCCAAGTTCTCTTGGCTCTGATGTCATCAGGTGGACTTCTGCATGCAATTTGCCTGTCGACGATAAATTGAAATCATCGGCTGCAATCGAATTTTTATAAGGCCACGTTGAAACTGGAGAAAAAGCGCCATCTCCAACATCAATATGTATCCAATCCGTAAATTCTGCTATTTTCCTAGATTCATTTGCTAGTTGCTCTTCTGATATAGGAACGCATGTAGGGATTATCTCAACTTCGGAAGATCTTTTTCTGACTGCACGTATGAGTCGCCTAAAAATCATGAAATCTCGTCAATTTTTGCAATCCGGCGGGTATGACGTTCCTCTCCTGAAAAAGGCGTCGCAAGCCATTTTTTAATCGCTTGTTTTGCTTCTTCTATCGAAATAAATCGAGCGCCGAGCGAAAGGGCATTAGCATTATTGTGTTCACGTGACCCGCTGATGATGTCTAGTTCTTTTCCCGTTATGTCTTTCTGCAAACCAGCGAATCCGTAATAAAGAGCGCAACGCACTCCTCGAAAACGATTTGCAACCATTGCCTCGCCTTGCCCGGAGGCGCCAATTACAATTGCCCGGCTTTCTATTCCTTCTTTGCTGTCATGTGAAAGTTTTTTTGCCGCTCGCGCAATTATTTCTGGATAGTCGTCATCCTTATCAAAATCGTACGCGCCGCAGTCCTCTACATCATGCCTTTCTTTTTTGAGAAAGTCGATAAGCACCTGTTTGAGCCCAAATCCGGCATGATCGGCAGCCAAGTAGATACGCATAAATCTAAATTATAAATTTTAAAACTTAGTTTTTGCAAATATTGACGAAAAGATAAGAGTCAGCTCATGACTTTCTTTCCAGAGAGTTGAGCACTCGTCATTCCTCTCGGGATTTGCATTCTTTATGAGCTCAAGCCAGTATCGGGACTCACTTGCCTCTTTTCTGCTGATACTGATCTTATTTTTGAAGTCCTTTTTAGAACTGGAATGATTCGCTTCCACGTAATTTGCACCGATGCTGGTTGCAGATCTAAGCACTTGATTCACAAGTACTCGATTTGCCTCATTTCTTTTTAATGAACGGGTAAAATTTATGACACTCTGCGCAAATTTCATGACTCTATTTTCCAAATCGTATCCCATTTTGAAATTTAGAATTTGAAATTTGAATTTAGAGGTGCTTCGCCACGGCGAGCACATGTAGAACTAAGGTATGTGCATATCCCATTTCATTATCGTACCACGCAAGAACTTTCACGAGAGTTCCGTCAACTACTCGCGTCATCGTAAGATCTGCTATCGAGCCATATGGTTCACCCAAAATATCAGTCGAAACAAGCGGCTCTTCAGATACAGTAAATACTTTTTTCCAGCGATCAGTCTGCGCAGCATTTTTTAAAGCCGTATTAATTTCTTCTACCGTCGTTGCACGTTTGGCGACGAATGTAACATCAGCGATCGAACCGGCGACAACTGGCACGCGAATTGCAACGCCATCAAATTTGCCTTTCAAGAATGGATAACCAAGAGCAGTCGCCTTTGCAGCACCGGTAGAGGACGGGCCCATATTTACGGCAGCGGCGCGTCCGCGACGGAAATCATCCGGCGCAACACTATCCACAATTGATTGAGAAGCAGTATATGCATGTACTGTGTTCAAAATTGCGCGCTCGATTCCAACTGTTTCATCTAATATCCCGATTATGGGGGATACGGCATTTGTGGTACACGAAGCATTCGATGATATGTCGCAGGTGCCGAATTTTTCTTCATTTGCTCCAAGAAGAATTGTTTCAACTCCTTCGCCTTTCCCGGGAGCAGAGATAACAACTCGCTTCGCTCCCGCGCTGATGTGCGTACGAGCTTTTTCTCCGGAAGTAAAAATGCCAGTGGACTCAATTACGATATCAACTTTCAGATCTGCCCAGGGCAGCTTTGTGGGATCCTTTTCAGATAACACAGGGATGCTGACTCCATCAACGACAATAGAATTATCCGTCGACGCTACTGAAAATGGAGCGCGGCCATAAACAGAATCGTACTTCAAAAGATATGCAAGATTCTGCACAGGAGCTAGATCGTTAATAGCAACTACTTGCAGAGAACCATTCTTTGCAACTTGCATTGCAGCTCGCAAAAAACAGCGGCCGATCCTACCAAAACCGTTTATCGCTATACGTGTTGCCATATCGAATAGAATTGCAAAATAATAACTTTATTAATTCTCGCCCCGTAGGAAGCTTTGATTTCCTTCGGGAGCCTGCCAAATCCATTTATTGCCAGGCGAGTTTTTATACTTCCGCAAAAAAATTTATAACCATAATAATTTGCCTATTCTACAGTCTCGCCAATACAAATAACAGCAACAACGAACCATTTGTCTAATCCGCCCATAGTCGTTATTACTCCCGATTTAAGCAAACGACCAAATAAACTTCGCCTCTATGTTTTACTGAAAATTTTTTAGACAAAACCTGATGGTGGACCGCAGCGTAAGACTATGTGCTACCACAATAAACATGCCGAGATATCATGCATTTACGTATCTCGGCTATGCGAGTCACGCCTGGACAGCCCCGAATTTCCTAGAATCTGCAGTATTGGAATGGGCTGGCATTGCTATAACCGCCTTCTCCACTTAGTTATATATTGCGGCCTGGGTATCTGAATAAGTTGTCTGGCTCGGCCAAAGCGAGATTGCGTATCTTGTGAAAAAACTGTGGATAGCCGACGTCTCGGCATGCCCTATCCCCTATACTGTACCTATATTCATAATCAGATGTCGAGTCTTTGAAGGGAACACAAGGCATGAACAAACGTCAGAGCAATACATCTTCTCTTTGCAATGCCTAAGATCAATTCGTCTGCTGGCATTATATTGGCATTCGTAATCTGCATTCTATTAGTATATGCACTAATAGAAATCAATCGGCCAAGTGTCAATTCAAAGCTGCAACTTGCTGCAGTCACCTCCTCTGAGACCCCCACGATATCGGTCACTTCTACTTCCGGAGGCGACTCTGTAGTTGTTGGAACTTCTGTCACTGTTACTGCTAACTTTTTTGATACCGTCAATATCGCAGGTGTGCAGTTCAAAGTAGATAACCGAAATATTGGTACGGAAGACACGTCTGCTCCATACTCGGCCACATGGGACACTGCAGGAGAAACCATCGGGACTCATACACTTTCTGCTGTGGTTCGCGATACTGCGGGCCTTACATCAACCGCCGCAAGTATTAGTGCGACGGTGACGGGAACCACCAACGCCCCGACCTACGGGAATATCCTGATGCTTGGCGACTCGATCACGCAAGGGTATGCCTACAACCAGACCTATCGATATCCGTTGTGGAAGAAATTGATTGACGAAACTGCGACGTTCGATTTCGTCGGGTCCATGGACTCGAACGTCGATGACACTTATTCTCGAGTTTGGCTTTTTCCGGATTACAAGAGCAAGGCGTTCGATCGCAACCATGAAGGGCACTGGGGTTGGAGCACGGACAATATCCTCATGGGAATTGCGCCCAGCCCCGGACTTTCGACCTGGCTTCAGGGCTATACGCCGGATATCGTGGTCATCCATCTGGGGGCCAACGACGCTGCCCAGAATTTCCCTGTGTCGAAGACAAAAACCAACCTTGGTACGATCATTGATTTGGTGCGCGCGGACAATCCACGGGTGAAGATTCTTCTTGACCTCATGATCCCCTGCGGCTTCTGCGGCACCGGCGGCATTGAGCCTATCAACGCCATGATTCCCGGATTGGCGGCGGAGAAGACGACGGCCCAATCGCCGATACTGGTTGTGGATCAGCATACGGGTTTCGACTTATATGATCCCGGTAACGATACCTACGACGGCATTCACCCAAGCGCAACCGGCGAGGAGAAGATGGCCACGAAATTGATCGCGGGCCTGCGTGCGCTCTCTGCCCTGTCGAGCGTCACTCAAGGCACCGTCACCCCAAGCGCGAACGGCACGCGCGGCACAAGCGTGACCGACAACAGTGGGGTAGTGTGGACCATCGACGCCAATAATAATGTGCTCCGGAACGGCATCCCCTTCAACAGTGGTTGGGGCTCCGAGCTCCTCTGGTGGAATGGTGTCGTCTATCACAAGGGCGTGGGCACCCTCCACTGGTACAGCTGGAGCGGCACCACCTGGACGGACCACGGTCTTGCCGACCCGCAGACGGGCGTCACCCCCTCCGCTAACGCCACCCTTGGCACTTCTATCACCGACAGTCAGGGAGCAGTCTGGACCCTCGACGCCAACAATAATGTGCTCCGCAACGGCACCGTTTTCCAACCCAGCTGGGGCGACCTCCTCTTCTACTACACCGGCACCGTCTACCACCGCGGCGTGGGTACCCGCGAGTGGTACAGCTGGAACGGCAGCACCTGGGTCTCGGGAGGGAAGAACCTGCCCACGAGCGCCTCAACCAAATTCACCTCCACGGTGAGCCGCGTGCAGACCACGGCACAGGTCAACGCGCGCGCCGCTCCCTCCCTCTCAGGTACGGTCACCGAGGTGAAGCCCATCGGTGCCCAGGGCCTCGTCACCCTCGGCCCCCTCTCTGCCGACGGCAACGTCTGGTGGCACATTGACTACGACACCGGCGGAGACGGCTGGACGACGGAGAGCTTCCTCACCACCGCCACAGTGACGGTCACCCCCACCCCGACACCAACTCCGACCCTCACCGGCACCTCCGGCCTCCGCACCGCCGTAACGACCGGTTCCATCGTCGCCAACTCCAATCAACTGACGCTTCCTTCATCTACAGGTTTCAACGTTGGCGACTGGGTGATTGTCGAGATCGGCAAGGAGCCGGGTCAAGGGATGCGTGGCACGAAAGGCGTCGGTGGAACGTGGCCCAGTATGAACATGTCGTATCCGACTAAAAATGCCATGCAAACTGCCACCACCTTCCCTAATGGCGCTTCCCTCACTGGTTCTGCCTATGTTTGGATCGAGGATTCAGGAGATGTGTACGCGCGGTATCAAAACGCTTGGTACAGTCTGACGGCGGGCTTCCTGGGCGGCGGCAGCTACTACACTGGCAAAGCCATCCCTCGTTCTCTTCAGGCCAAGATCCAGTCGATCAGCGGTAACACGCTCACTCTCGACAGCGGCCCTACCAATGGTTTCGCCAAGGTCAGTGTCTCCGGCGCGAACGTCTATCTCGATACCACGCCGATCATCAACCAAATGATTGCGAGTGCACCTGCCAATGAGGGGAGCCTTGTCCTCCCAGTCGGTAATTATCCCATCGGCGGAGTGGTGCGGGTCGGGCAGAAGCCAGGCTTCGTATTTTCCGGTCAGGGCAAGACCCAAACCAAACTGTACTCTCCCAAAGGCGTCCCTTCGGCGCAGATCAATGTCATTGCATCCCCCAATACGCTCCTCAAAGATTTCACCATGCAGGGAAACTGGCGCGACAATGGCTTTGGCCTCGATTGGGGTGGCGGTTCGAGCCCTCCCTCTTCGGATGGGGCCACTGATACGGCGCTTCCCAATGGCGCAACCACACGCGGCATCCTGGTTGCGGGCAGTAATAGGAGCGTCCTCCAGGACATCGAGATCATCGATACTGGGCAAGCGGCGGTGCAGAATGATGGCTCGCTTGAGTCCTGGGGCTACCGCGTCTCCAGCATCCAGAACGACCCGATGCGCCAGTATATTCAGTGGCAACTTATGTGGGTCAACACCGAGGGTGGGGGCTGTATCGATTGCTCGATTACGAGTGCCAAGGCCATCGCGGGTTTAGAGGCATTCCGATCAAAAAACGTCAGCTTCATCCGTCCGCGCCTCGTCAACGCGATGATGTCCTCGAATGGCTCCGGCGGCTTTCTTTTCGAAGATGTTGATATACGCTTGACGGCGGGCAGCATGGATTTCGAGAAATCTGACCAGTATGCCGGGTCGCTGTACTCTCCTCTCATCAATATCAATGTCAACGGCGGTCTCATGACGTATCTCCCCCTCGGAGGGACGATACGGAACCCGAGGATGGTGCAAGACTACATTAATACCGCGGGCAACATTTTGCCGGGGATTGTGATCAACGACAAAAATACGGACATTAAGGTCGAAGGCGGATTGTCCCAATCTCCTGGCTACGACCCAGCGACTCGGAAAGGCGGCGCGGGGGGTCTAAATTCAACTGGCCCCAGAACTCTCGTCGACGGCTTGAAAGTCTTCGGGAATACGAACTATGATCCTGGTGCGCCCCAAAACACCGCTGAAATATGGGTGCTGCAAGGCATGGTGCGCAACTGTGTCGCTGACCACGTCGTTTCATACTCGGGAGTTCAGAATTGCCAAACCCAAGCGCAGGCGACGGTGAGCCCGCTCGTTCCGATTTCCGTCGTCGTCCCACCTTCTTCCGACCTCGTCCCTCCCCACGTCTACATCTCCTCTCCTCAGGCTCTGAGCACGGTAGGACGCAATTCTTCTGTCACCGTCTCCGCTGCTGCTTCTGACAATGGCGCTGTCGCCGGTGTCCAGTTCAAGTTTAACAACACTCTCTTGACAGACGACACCACTGCTCCCTACAGCACCGTCTGGAACACGAGTGGTGTTCCAGACGGTATTCATACTCTCACTGCTGTAGCAAGAGACGCGAGCGGCAAGACCACCACGGCTAACATCTCAGTGAGAGTGGGGACAGGCGGCACCGTTATTCCTCCCACGACTACGTACGCCGTCACGGTCTCCTCTTCAGGAACCGGTACCGGATCGGTCAGCGGTTCGGGCTCGTACACCCCCGGCGCAACGGTTACTCTTTCTGCAGCTCCCGCATCAGGCTCCACCTTCTCCGGCTGGTCGCCTTCTCCTTGCGCAGCTTCGTTTACGATGCCAAGCAGCGCGCTTTCCTGTGTCGCTACCTTTACGCTTGTTCCAGCCACTCCAAGCCCCAACGGCACCCGCGGTGCCACCTATACCGACAACGAGGGCGCTCTCTGGACCCTTGATGCGAACGGCGGCGTCTTACGAAACGGCGTCGGATTCAACGGCGGATGGGCGAGCATCTATCTCTGGTGGAACGGTGTCGGGTATCACCAGGGCGTCGGCACGAAGGAATGGTACAGCTGGAACGGAAGCACCTGGATCTCGAGCGGCCTTGCCGACCCGCAGACGGGCGTCACACCCACCATCACGCCGACCATCACCGGCACCTCCGGCCTCCGCACGGTCGTAACGACTGGCTCCATCTCTGCCGGTTCAAATCAACTGACGCTTCCATCATCTACAGGTTTCAACGTTGGCGACTGGGTGATTGTGGAGATTGGAAGGGAACCAGGGCAAGGGATGCGCGGCACCAAGGGCGTGGGCGGTACGTGGCCGGCCAAATCGTACGCGACGGAGGCCCAGCTCTTGGCAGACAAAAGTCAGCCGCCGATATTTGCGTGGGCCGAGGATACCGGCATTATGTGGGTGTCGGGAGGCAACGGCACATGGGTTAATTCAGCCACCTACGACGGCGGCAGATACTACCTCGGCAAGGCCGTTCCTCGCTCACTCCAGGCCAAGATCACGGCGTTAAATGGAAATGTACTCACACTTGGTTCCGGTCCCACGAACGGTTTCGCCAAGGTCACAGTCACTGGCGCTAACGTCTATCTCGATACCGCGCCCATCATCAGCGACGCGATAGCAAGCGGCACAAGTCTCACGCTCCCGACGGGCGATTTCCCGACCGGCGGCGTGGTTTGGATAGAAAACAAACAGGGCTTCAACCTCTCAGGACAAGGGAAGGACGCGACGAGGATCTACTCACCCAAAGGTGTGCCATCCGCCATGATTGAAGCCTATCAATCCACGAATACGACGATAAAGGACCTCACGCTCCAAGGAAATTTCCGAGACCAGGGCTTCGGTCTCAATTGGGTCGGCTCGACCGCTGCCGGATCAAAAAGGCCTGTCACGGAATCAGATACACCGCAAGGCCCAACCTTTCCGCGAGGCATTTTCATTAATTATTTTAGCGGCAATAGCGTCGTCCAAGACGTGCGCGTCATAGATGTGGCACAGATGGCCGTTGGCGTAGCGTTTTCCGATAACATTTGGGCGCGCCGAATGGAAAATATTCAGAATGACCTCATGCGCGATTATGTTGGATGGCAGATTAATTGGACTGACACCACCGGCGGTGGCTGCGAGGATTGCGAGATCAGGAGCACGTACGTCATTCCGGGGTTCGGCGGGCTCAAGTCGACCAACGTGCAGTTAATCCGTCCGAAGGGGACAAACGCGGTCATGACTATGAACGGGGCGGGCGGCTTCCTCATCGCGGACGCAAGACTCACCTTCACTCCCGGCAGTCTGGTCGCGGGAGCTAATCGTTTGGTCGGATCACCAGACGAGCCGATCATCAGTATCAACACCAATATCGGCGTGACTACGCAGGTGGCGCAGGGCGGCACGATCCGTAACGCGACCATGATCCAGGAAGGATATATGAATACCAACAATGTCTCGCTCATGGGGATCGTGGTCAACGAGTTCAATCCGGACATTAAGATTGAAAGTGGATGGTTCCAGATCCCCGATTACAAAACTCCGGGGTACGGCGGTATGGCTTTGAATTCTACGGGTCTCAGAACCATTGTCGACGGCTACAAAGCCATCGGGAAGACGAACTATGATCCTGCTGCGCCCCAAAACACCGCCAACATATGGGTCCTGCGAGGGATGGTGCGCAATTGTGTCGCCGAGCATGTCATTTCATACAGCGGGGTTGAGAATTGCCAAACCCCCGCCCAAGCGGGACTCGTCCCCCTAACGACCAGTTCCGATATTACCGCCCCCACGGTCTCCCTCACCGCCCCCGCCTCCGGCACCTCCGTCACCGCGGGCGCTTCTGTCACACTCTCCGCAAATGCTTCCGACAATGTCGGCGTGACTGGCCTGCAATTTAAGGTCGACGGCGCGAACGTCGGCGCCGAAGATACCACTGCACCGTATTCAATAGTATGGAACACGACAGGAGTCTCAGCCGGGACACATATATTGAGTGCTGTTGCGAGAGATGCGGCCGGGAACAGCGCAAATGCTTCCAATATTCCGGTCTCGGTCACTGCTACGACCGCAACTCCAAGCCCCAATGGCACCCGGGGCAACACGGTGACTGAC
>Ga0209542_10018265_pt1 | contig 11368 bp, 11 predicted proteins | sample RifCSPhighO2_01_FD_184028 | JGI IMG/M metagenome (GOLD analysis project Ga0209542, IMG submission 184028) | Soil microbial communities from Rifle, Colorado - Rifle CSP2_plank highO2_0.1 (SPAdes) (version 2) | ecosystem: Environmental > Terrestrial > Deep subsurface > Rock core/Sediment ...
AATAAAAATAATTGGAGTTGATGCAGATGGATCAATTTATCATCATATTCACACGAGAGCTTTAAAAGGAGAAGACCCTCAGGAATTGTTAGAAGAATATTCGTTTAAAATTCATTCTTATAAAGTGGAAGGAATTGGAGAAGACTTTATACCTAAAAATATTGATTTAAAAATAATTGATGAAGTTATTTTAATAAAAGATAAAGAAGCTTTTTTAATGGCCCGTAAAGTTGTTAAAGAAGAAGGATTATTAATAGGTGGATCCGGTGCAGCATCAATTGCAGCTGTTTTAAAAATTGCTAAAAGTTTACCTAAAAAAGCTGTTGTTGTTACATTAATTCCTGATTCAGGGAAAAGTTATTTGAGCAAAATGTATAACGATCAGTGGATGATAGAAAATGGATTTTTGGATGATGAAAAATCTCAGTCGCAAGATTTAGTTAGATCGAATGCCGAAAATGATGGAATAGAAAGGATGGGGATTAGTCTATGAAAATCGGTAGTAGAGTAGTCCATATTGGATCAGAACCAAATTTAAAAAAAGGAGGAACCGGGGATGTGGTTGTTCCGATTCATCTTTCGACTACTTTTGCCAGAACTGATGTTTATACTCCAACTGCCGGACTGGAATACTCCAGATCAGGCAACCCCACCAGATTTGCTCTGGAAAAAAACTTAGCCAGTTTAGAAGAAGGAAATTTTGCTTTTGCTTATTCTTCAGGTCTATCTGCCACAACCAATATTTTGCTTTTACTTGAAAAAGGGGATCATATAATTTCTATAGATGATGTATATGGGGGGACAAGAAGATTATTTAAAAAAGTTTTTGAAAAATTTGGTTTGGAGTTTGATTTTGTAGATTTTAAAAAAGGAGAGCAGTTAAAGGATTATATAAAAGAAAATACTAAAGTAATTTGGTTAGAATCTCCAACAAACCCCTTAATGAAAGTAGCTGATATCGCTTCAATTACCAAAATCGCTAAATCCAAAAATATTTTAACTGTTGTTGATAACACTTTTGCTTCACCCATTTTCCAAAAACCACTTACTTTAGGAGCTGATATTGTGGTTCATTCGATGACTAAATATTTAGGGGGGCATAGTGATGTTGTAGGGGGGGCAGTAATTGTTAGAGATAAAGTTTTAGCTGAAAAAATCGGCTTTTTGCAAAATGCTGTTGGGGGAATACTTTCTCCTTTTGATAGTTACTTAGTTTTAAGAGGCATAAAAACTTTAGAAGTTAGAATGTTAAAACATGAACAAAATGCCAAAAAAATCATTGATTTCTTAAAAGGAAACAAAAAAGTAAAAAAGATTTATTATCCTGGACTTACTTCTCATCCGGGGCATGAAATAGCAAAAAAACAAATGCTGGGATTTGGGGCAATGTTATCTTTTGAAATTGTTGGGGATTTAAAAACAACGATTAAATTTATCGAATCCTTAAAATTAATTTCTATTGCAGAAAGTTTAGGAGCAGTGGAATCCTTGATCGAACATCCTGCCTCCATGACTCATGCATCGGTTCCCGAAGAAGATAGAAAAAAGATTGGATTATCGGACACTTTAATCCGTCTTTCTATTGGAATTGAAGATCCTGAAGATTTAATTAATGATTTGGAGGAGGGATTAAAGAAGGTTTAATTTGGTTGTTGAAAATTGTTTTTTAACGTGTTAATCTTGATTTACAAATGAACACTGAACTTATGATTGCAGTCATTATTATTACCGAAGGAGGCGGAGAGCGCTGAATTTTTTCAATGCGCTAAGTAGCCTCCCACAAAATGGGGGGCTTTTTTTTGAGCTTTTTGCGAAAGGTATTAAAACCGGATACTTAAATTTGGTAATTTTGAAGTTAAAAAGAAAAAAGTAAAAGTTGATATAAATTTAGGTCGATAAATTAAAACTATGAAAAAAATTGAAATCAAAACAAATAAAGCACCAAAGGCAGTTGGTCCTTACTCACAGGGAGTTAGAATGGGGAATTTTATCTATCTCTCCGGGCAGATTGGTGTTGATCCCAATACAGGTGAGTTACAAAGTAAATCAATTAAAAAGGAAACGGAACAGGTTTTAAATAATATAAGAGCTGTTTTAAAAGAATCGAAAGCCGATTTAGAAGATGTTGTTAGGGTAGATATCTTTATCACTGATATGAAAAATTATGCCGAAGTTAATGAAATATATGGTAAGTATTTCTCAGAAGGTGTAAGGCCTGCCAGACTTACGGTTGAAGTTTCCAAATTACCAAAAGATGCTAATATAGAAATTTCCTGTATTGCATACATTGATTATGACAAATTTTGTGACTGTTGATTCAATTGATGAAGCTTCCCGTAAACTTTCAGGAGTAGTAAAAACTACCCCACTTCAATATTGTCAGAGACTTTCAGAAAAGTATAACTCCAAAATTTATTTTAAAAGGGAAGATTTGCAGAAAGTTAGATCCTACAAAATCAGAGGTGCCTACAATTTAATGAGTTCTTTAGTGAATGGTGAAATGAAGAATGGGGTTGTTTGTGCTTCAGCTGGAAATCATGCTCAGGGAGTAGCATTAAGCAGTGCAAAATTAAAAATCAAAGCAGTTATTTTTATGCCGAATGTTACCCAATTACAGAAAATTAACAAAGTAAAAAGTTTTGGTAAAGAGTATGTCGAGATTAAATTAATAGGAGGCACTTTTGATGAAAGTAATACAGCTGCTAAAAAATTTGCCCTGGAAAATGACAAAATGTTTATCCCTCCTTTTGATGATTATCAGGTAATCTCCGGACAGGGAACTGTTGGAAAAGAAATATATGAACAGCTTGGTGGCGAGAATTTAGGTTACTTTTTCTGTCCAATTGGAGGAGGTGGATTAGTTTCAGGGGCCGGAACTTATCTGAAAACCAAATTACCACATATGAAATTAATTGGGGTAGAACCGGAAGGAGCTGCCGGTATGTATTACTCAGTTTGTAAAGGTAAAGTCACCTCACTTCCAATTTTGGATACTTTTGTAGATGGAGCGGCTGTCAAAACTGTCGGCGAGAAAACTTTTAATATTGCTAAAAATCTGATTGATAAATTTGCCCTTATCGCCAATGGAGCAGTCTGTACAACAATGATTGAACTTTATCAAAACGAGGGAATAATTACTGAGCCAGCTGGGATACTCTCTATAGCAGCTCTTGATGAATTTGCTAAAGAGATTAAAGGTAAAACAATAGTTTGTGTTATTTCAGGTGGTAATAATGATATTTTAAGATATCCGGAAATAATGGAGAAAAGTTTAGTATATCAAGGACTTAAACATTATTTTCTGGTTCAGTTTACTCAGAAACCCGGGGCACTAAAGCAGTTTGTATCTTCTGCTTTAAACCCAACAGATGACATTGTTAGATTTGAATATATAAAAAAAACTAGTCGCGAAATGGGTCCGGCTTTAGTGGGGGTAGAGCTTGTAAAAAAAGAGGATTATCCTAAACTTTTAGACAAAATGAATAAACTGGGAATTAGTTATACAATAATCAATGACTCAGATGTATTATTCCATTATTTGGTCTAACCACAAGTATTGAGACTACATCTTTTAGTAATTTTTCTATATCTCTGTCTTTGAAAAGCTCAGGGATTTTTTTATATCCACTTCTTTTAAAAAATATTAGTTGCAATCGTTTTTATTCTCAAACCAAAATACTCTCAGCTTGCTGAGGGTGTGAATGATTCGCAGAAGAACTTGCCCGAAGGGTACTACTGGGGGTAGTTCATTTATAATTCATTAACCACGACAATATAAACATAAGATAATCCTACTTTTCTTAAATAAGACTGAGGCTCTATTCTTGTATGAATAATGTAAGAATTCAAGCTTTTTGAAGCTAAATCATTTGCTATTTGTAGATTTTTTAGGTAAGATTTGTCATTGCTTATAATTATGGAAGAGAATATTTTAGAGAAAATACATGTCTCAGCATTAAAATTTTTAGATTCTTTAACCCCGGAGGAAACTTTTAAAACAATTGCTGATGAAGCAGTTAATTTAGTTTTAGGAGATTATGCATCAATATTAATCGACCAAAATGGAGAATTAAAAAAAGTTTATGCTTCAAAACCAATAGGTTACACGGTTAAAAATAGAAAGCAGGGTAATGCTTGTCTAGCTTTTATTCAGAGAAAACCTATTATAGCTCATATCTCAGATATGGGAGTCGCTCATCCACAACTGAAAACTTTAGGAATTAAGTCAGGAATTTTTATCCCTTTATCCTACAAAAAAAAAGCTCTAGGAGTTTTGGTAGTAAATTCAAAATTAAATCAAAAATTTACTACCCGGGAACTAAACATTTTGAAACTGTTTGGATCTTTAGCCAGTTTAAGTGTTAGAAAAACTCAACTATATGACGAGACAAAGAAGGCTTTAGAGTTAAGAGATGAATTTATCTCTCTAGCTGCTCATGAACTTAGAACTCCAATGACGACAATTTCGGGTTATATCCAGCTTTTGCATGGGAAGCTCGTTAATTCTAACTCATCAGAGGCAAAATGGACTGAGGAATTACTGCGAGAAAGTAGAAGGCTTACAAATATTGTCTCCGAACTTGTAGAGGTTAATAGAATTAATGCCGGAAAGTATCATTTTAATTTAAGTGAAGTTAATTTGGTGGGTATTGTAGGAAAATCTATAAATAGATTCTTACTAGTCAATAACAATTATAAAATTGATTTTAACAATACGATAAAACCCCAAGATTCAATGATTATTGCTGATCAGGAAAAAATATTAATGGTTATAAATAGTTTACTAGACAATGCAGCTAAATTTTCTCCCACTGAATCTGTTATTAATATAAGTTTAAAAAGTAATTCAAGGCAATTAATACTGGTAATTCAAGATCACGGAAAAGGAATATCAGAAGAGGAGCTTGATAATTTATTTCAGAGTTTCAGGAAAGAACAAACAGGTTCTGGTTTAGGTTTGGGATTATTTCTCTCTAAAAATATCATTGAAAAACATAAAGGTGAAATTTCGGTTAAGTCAAAAAAAGATAAAGGAACTAAGGTGGAAATTAAACTACCAAAAATAAAAATATGAGCCCTTGGAAAGAACTAAATGGAACAATGGTCCCCTCAGATCAACTAGCTCAACAACAATTGCCATCAATGAGAAAAGATATGAGTTTAGTTCAATTATGGAAAATGGATCCTTTTGCAATGGCAGAAGGTATAGAAGCTATTTTGCATGTAAAAGTGCGAAAACCTAATTCGGAAGAGTTTTACAGAACAATAACCTTTCAAAGAGAATATATGCGTTTAAGAGATGATATTTTAAATCTCCCGGATAAAAGTTATTATCGGGGCGATGAGGAAAATCTTTTAGGAGGAAGAGTTGTTACAAGAGCTGCAATTGGAAGATCTGGAGGGGGGCGAACTAGTATTTTATCTGCTTTAAGAAGAACTTTATTACAGGATGAATATTTGAAAGATGAACTGTTAAAAAAAGGAATAAATTTAAAAGTAATCACAGCTCCATTCCCCCTTTTTGGTCAAGCAGCAATGGTTTCAGGAGTTGGAATAGTTCCCGATACTTATGGACAAGGAAGATTTGAAAAGCCTCATTATGCAGCTATCTCAAAATTTGGATTAGAATTATTAGACCAACATGTTTTAACAGATATTCCTGATAATGAAGTAAGAGCCTTATTTGTAGAATCTTCCACTCATGCTACCTATCCTGTTTCAGGAGAATTACCAATGGGTGTAAAAGGGGAGGGAGACAGATTTAATAGCGTTGTATATAGTTTGGCAGTTGATGAAAGAACAAGACGTCAGTATGTTCTCTATGCCTTAGATAGAAATGATGCTATTAAAGACGAATCCATAAAATTTAGAGAAGGAACTGTGGTAACTGCTGAAGATTTGCGTGCTGGATTTTCCGGAAAAGTTAGAGTAATTAAAATAGATAATGACGGTCACGAAATTGAGGCGCAAGCTTTACCTGAGGATGAATTAAGAAGGGTTGCTTTGCTGCTGAATTTGTCTAGAGTCCCAGCTCATGCTATAGAGAGAAATGATAGTGAAGCAACAAGTATGTTAGAGATGTTATGGCAAAAGGGAGGAATTCAATGGCCTATTGACTCAATGTTTTTTGAATATTTAAGAAAAACACTAAAGCTGGGTCAAAGAGGGCTCAGAATATTATTAAGTGAGTGGAGTGGAGATAGAATGACTTTAGATACAGCTTATTTAACAGAGAGCCTGCCTTTACAACTTTATCCGGAGATTTTAGAACAAAAACCTTAATCTTTGATCATGTACCCAAAGCCTCTGACTGAGTGAAGTAATTTTTTCTCATTATCTCCGTCTATTTTTTTCCTTAAATATCCCATGTAAACATCAACCACTCTGGTTTCTATATCTGGAGAATATAACCAGACTCTGTTTAAAATCATCTCCCTTGTTAAGATTCTGCCTTTGTTACTCATTAAATATTGTAGAAGTTTAAATTCCTGGGGAGTAAGTTGGATAAGCTGTTCATTTCTTTTAACTTCCAGGCTTTTATTATCAAGCACTAAATCTCCCACCTCCAGTTTTGATTCATTATTCCCTAAACTTCTAAGCCTGGCTTTTATCCTGGCTAAAAGTTCATCTGCTACGAATGGTTTTGTGACATAATCGTCTGCCCCAAGGTTTAATCCTTCAATAATATCAGTTATGGAATCTTTGGCAGTTAAAATTATTACCGGAAGCTGGGGGTGTTTTTTTCTAATCTCCATGCAAACAGCTTCTCCGGTCATATTGGGTAAACCTAAATCTAAAACCACTAAGTCCGGTTCTGTTTTTTGAATATGATTTAAAGCCTGGATGCCATCAGCAGCAGTATTGACAGAAAAGCCGTTGTCCAGCAGGAGCTCTTTTAAATATTTCTGGACTCCGCTATCGTCTTCTACAACTAAGATAGAATTAGTCATCGGCGTGGATTATAACAACATTTTCTTACAAACTCAAGCGATTAACCGTATAAATCCCAACACTAATTGATTAGTGTATCAAACCTATATTATCGATATGATTTTCGGAAGTTTTTGATGGATTTAAATTTATACGTTGAATATTTTTTTGATTTTTTTCATTTGTAATATACCGGAGGAGTATCTTGTAAGTATCAAAATCAAATGAGTAATCCTGATTAATTTCGTCAAAGTTGTCAGAATTATCCTTGTTTAAAGATCCTAAATAACACCATTTATCCATAATAAATCCCTGACTATTTCCTTCTTCATCTTTTTCTCTAATTATAATTGGTCCATTAAAAGGCCAGGATTTAACTTTAATTTGAGAAAATGCTTCAATGAATTTTAGGTTGTATTTTAGAATGTTTTCAATTCCTATACATGCTCCGTCGCAAGTGCCCAGTCTGTAACCAAAACAAACTTTATTAGTAATATCTACTCCTAAAAGTTTCCCGCACAAATTATATTTTTTAGCAATATTTGTTAAAAACTCTTTAGCACTTTTTTTGTTTCTTAAAATTGTAATGATTTCCTCAAGATGACTGATATCAATTTGTCCTGAGCTATCAAGTTCGACAGTCTGGTAGCCATTTTTAATAACTTTTTTAACCACAATTGGTGAAAAAGCAGATCTTAATTTTCGGTTATATAAAGGCTGAAGTTTTTTAACTAAAGTTGATTCTAAAAGTAAGGCTCCTAATTCTCCTGAAGTAATAATTGTTTCAATGTCTTCTGTTTGCTGAGCCAGCTGCATCTCTTTATTTGAAGAATAATCTGAGGAAAAATGAGACAAAACCCTGTCCTTAATATTGATACTTTTACCAACATATAAACAACTATTATTTTCTCCTTTGAAGATATAAACCCCGGTTGATTCCGGTAAATTGTTTAAAGTACTTTCTGAAACTTTAATGGGAATAGATGGTTTTTTTAATGCTTTTAATAAAGCCAGGGAAAAAATATCTTGTGGGATTTGTTTTTGGGCTTTTTTAAAAAAGGCAAAAGTCGCTTTTGCGTCATCCAAAGCCCGGTGGCGTCTTTTACATTTAATATTAAATCTTTCCATAATGGCATCGAGGTTATGGTGTGAGAATTGGGGGTATAAACTTCGGGAAAGTTTTACTGTGCAAAAATGTTTGGGAGAAAAAGAGATATCAAATCTTCTAAACTCATTTTTTAAAAAGCCATAATCAAACCTGACGTTGTGAGCGACGAAAACAGAGTCAGTTATTTTTTCTAAAATCTCATTTTTTAGCTGATAAAAACTTGGAGCACTTTCAAGTTCATAAGTATTAATGCCAGTTAAAGCTTTAATTTCTTTGGGAACATAACAATTGGGATTAATGAGGCTTTCAAATTCGTCAACTATTCTATTGCCTTCAACCCTGACTATACCTATCTCAATAATTCTGTCCCGGAAAATACTGGCACCAGTGGTTTCCAGGTCAACGAAAGAGAGTTTTTGGGGCAGTGTTTGATTCATATGCAGAGGTAGCATACTAGCAAGAGTGACAAAACTATGTCAAGCCTTACCGGATTTTTACACAATACCAGCGAAAAATATACTTTTTCACTGGTAAAATCTAGTTATTATGATATCTGTTCTATCATGGATTCTGTTTGGATTGATTATTGGGATAGTTACTAATTTTATGAGTGAAAAACCTAGTAAAGAAAATCTACTGGGCACAATTCTACTGGGCGTCTTAGGTTCAATTCTAGGGGGGTTAATTGGTAACTTACTTCTTCAGGGCTCAATCGATACTTTTCAGATGGTCTCCTTTTTTATAGCCGCTACTTCTTCTTTCATTCTCCTACTTTCAGAAAAAGTGGTGAGTCATAGGTGATTCGGGGAAATTAGTCTAAAATCGAAAAATCCCGCACGTAGCGGGAATTCTCGAAAACCCAACTAATAAAAGATGAGCATAATATTTATATCATTTTATTGATTTTTTAGTCAACTATAATCTACTAATACAAAGTGTATTATCAGTCTTAGGATAGTTGATTTTTACGTCCATAAACTACCTTTTGTTATTGACAAAAGGCAAGCTCTGCTTATACGCTATACGCTATGATCTATTTAGCAACTGATCACACAGGATTTAAGTTAAAAGAGAAAATTAAACAGCAGTTAGTTGATGATGGATATGAAGTAGAAGATTGTGGTGCTTTCGAGAATGATCCTAATGATGATTATCCTGATTTTATAGCTGCGGCTGCTAAAAAAGTTTCTAAAAACCCAAATGATTTTGGGATAGTAATGGGTGGATCAGGTCAAGGAGAAGCTATTACCGCTAACAAGTTTTCCGATGTTAGATGTGCCACTTTTTATACACCTTCTGTTCCCAGATCTGAAGTTGATGTAACAGGAATAAAAAGCACTGATCCATATGAAATATTAAAGCTAACCAGGGCTCACAATAATTCTAATATGCTTTCACTCGGAGTCAGGTTTTTAACAGAAGAAGAATCTATCAAAGCTGTAAAAATATTTTTGGAGTCGCCTTTTACGGGGGAGCAAAGACACCAAAGAAGAATTGATAAAATTAAAAAAATAGAAGAAAACTTGTAATGGTACAAATAACACCTGCAATTTTAGATAAAACTCCTGAGGTATTTCAAGAACATATTGAACAGATTACTCACTCAGGTAGTTTTGAGGAAGGTTGGGTACATATTGACTTCGCGGATAATGAATTTGTTCCAAATACGACAGTTGACATTGATATTGTTGAACAATTTAATATAAACCTTAAAAAAGAAGCTCATTTAATGGTAGATCATCCATTAGAATGGATAGATAAATTAAAAGAAGCAGGATTTAACAGAGTGATTTTCCATTATGAATCAAAGGATAAAGTGCCAGAAGTTATTGAATCAATTAAAATGTTAGGAATGGAAGTAGGAATTGCATTAAACCCAGAAACACCTGTTGAGATTTTGGAACCTTATAAAGACGAAATTGATCAGATTTTGATTATGGGGATTGTTCCTGGATTTCAAGGCCAACCATTCATACCTGCTACAATAGAAAAGATAAAAAAATTAAAATTGAAAAACTGGCCGGTTAAAATTTCAATAGATGGTGCAGTCAGAGATTTAAATGCTAAACAATTAGTTGAGGCTGGTGTAGACCAATTAGTTTCAGGATCATTTTTACTACAAGGAGATATTGAGGAGAATTTAGAAAGACTGTGGGAAGTTATTAACAGATAAATTATGTTTTTTAAGAAAAAAAAGGACACATCCAAAGCTAAAACAATCCAGAATGTAGCTATTTTTGGCTACGCTGATACTAAAAATACCGATAACTTATTCAAAGATGTTTTCGAGACCAGCAAAAGGTTAGCTCAAGCCGGATACACTATTGTTGATGGTGGAGGGCCAGGAGTTATGTTAGCTGCCTCGATGGGAGCAAAAGAAGGCGGAGGAAAAGTTATTGGGGTAACTTTATACCCTAAAGATATGAAGAATTTTGAAGGCAAGGATCCTAAAAATTTGATGGATAAAGAAATTAGAACCGATACTTATATTGAACGGACCCTGACTTTGATGAAACAGGGTCAGGTTTATATTGTTTTTAAAGGTGGAACAGGCACAATTTCTGAATTTGGAATGGCCTGGGGACTTGCCAGGCTCTATTTTGGTCATCATAAGCCTCTTTTGCTTTATGGTAAGTATTGGAAGAAGATAATTAAGGCTTTTAAGGATAATATGATGATTCGTCCTGAAGAGTTAAAAGTATTTAAAATTGTTACTTCTCCCGATGAGGTTTTAGATGCAATTAATAAATTTGAGGGGGAGATTGAAAGAGGCGAGCATAAACACTTAAAACCCAGCATACAAGGATTCACTATTTAGACGGTAGATAGTAGAGGATAGAAGGTGGTATTTTGAAGTTAGACGGTAGACTAAAGATAGATCTACCTTCTATCATCCATTTTCAAAGCTCTATTTTCCACATTCTATAATCTATCGTCAATATTTATATTCTTGATCAAGCCATCATGACAGATTGTTTAATGATTCAATTCGTTTTTTTTGGTACTATTAGATAGCTGCCATGAAGATTACTTTTTCTCAAAATTCCCGCCTTTCTACTACACATCACACTCATTTGGAAAAAATGGCCAATACAATCAGAGAAGACATTATTAAAATGTTAGTTGATGCGGGGTCCGGGCATTCTGCCGGGCCTTTAGGCATGGCTGATGTTTTTACAGCTTTGTATTTTGATGTTTTAAATGTTGATCCAAAAAAGCCTGAATGGGAAAATAGAGATAGATTTGTATTGTCCTGTGGTCATATCTGTCCTGTTTTATATGCCTCGCTAGCTCACAGAGGTTTCTTTCCGCTGGATGAATTAAAAACAT
>Ga0209542_10018266_pt1 | contig 11367 bp, 2 predicted proteins | sample RifCSPhighO2_01_FD_184028 | JGI IMG/M metagenome (GOLD analysis project Ga0209542, IMG submission 184028) | Soil microbial communities from Rifle, Colorado - Rifle CSP2_plank highO2_0.1 (SPAdes) (version 2) | ecosystem: Environmental > Terrestrial > Deep subsurface > Rock core/Sediment ...
GAGGTTCTGCACACCGCCGCCGGTCAGTGAGTCATACGTTGTGCGGAGTGAGCGTGCTGTATCTTTCGCCGACTCTCCGGCGAAGTGCGCGGCCCGCGGGTCGACGAGCGCGTACGTGCCGAAGGTGAGCATGAAGGCGAGGGTGAGCGCGGTGAGTTTGTGGAAGAACTCGGCGAGCGGTGTGATGGTGTATGCCGGCACGTGTGCCGCACCCTGCGCCGCCATCCGTATCGCGGCATCCGCAACTCCCGAAGGTGATGCCGCGATATTCGCCGCATTATCAGTGACGCGTGTGCCTGCTTGTGCGACGGCCGTCGCAAGTTTTCCATACATCGGGGAAACGGCGAGCGGGCGCGAAAGAGTTCGTGCGGAATACTCCTCCGGCTGCTGAACAGCGTGGGACGCCGACGCTGTATTTTCTGCCGCCGAACGCTGAGCGGCACCGGGCGAGGACGGAGCGTCGGCGGCTCGGTACTCTTGCGTCCTTTCTCGCGCTAAGGATTCGCGCCGCAGTGACTTGTTGTACTCCTGCCCTACCAAAAAAGAGCGTAGTGACGCATTTTCTACGTACCAATTCTTGCCAATGCGCTTGCCCGACATTTTTCCCTCGCGACACAGACGCGCGACATAATCGCGCGTCAACCCCGAAAGAGCCGAGGCATCATTTGCCGATATGTATTGCTTCCCGTCAAAGAATATTTCGTTACTCATATTTCCCCTGTGAAATACGACTGGAGCCGTCTGCGTAGCGTCACTTTTCCCCGATAGGTCTTGAGAGATTTCTCACGCCTGCGGGCATCTTTTTCAACGAGACACGCTTCGTAGTAAATCAACGTAAGAGGTCGACGGTTTTTTGTGGACTCGACTCTGCCCTTGGCGTGCTGCTCAAGTCGTAATTTCAAGTTGTTGGTTGACCCGGTGTAAAGTTGGCCGTCCCGATGACTACGAAGTACGTACGTGTAGTGCATCATATGTTTGAAATTTTTCACGGGGTGTAGTTCGTGCGCACGACTTAACTAGTATTTTACTAGTCTTTTCGGGTAAAGGACGCATAAAGGACGGCTAAATCTGGGGATAAACATTGGCTTTTTCCAGGCCCCATATTTTCGGTGTCCAATTGGAGAAAAATGTCCGATAGACCGTCGCCGACCTGCTACCCCGCCATTCCGGTAGTGTTACAAGCCTCAAAATCGCTCTCATCCACGTGATGCAGTGCGATTCACGCTCACCTGCCGCCGGACTCGGCTGTCCGAGCAACACAATTCCTGCAAAAAACCGGCCACGAACAGCTCCAAAACAAAAACGCGCCCGCTCGGGCGCGTCAGATGTGTGTAAGCAGGCTGTTCAAGGGGTCCGTACGTAGTCGATCTGCGGAGCGACCAGTTTCTCGATGCCGGAGAGCAACCAGTCAAATGCGTTTACCGCATTCGCGGTGAGTGTCTTAGGATTTTGCGCTTGGCCGCCATTCGTCGCATTGGTCGTGTATACGGAAGTGTTTTTCAGAGAAACCAAACCATATGAAAGGACGATAACAAACGTGAGCGCAACGCCAAATTCTGTGGCTCTACGCATAGTGCTTCCATAGGATTTCGCCGCTTTGCGATGGTGTACATTCCCTGCCGGCATTCTTCCACGGACACGCCCCGGTGCCCGTACGACATGTATCGGAATAGCGTTTGGGATGGGCGCAGGCCTCGGTGACACGATCTCTTGCGGTCCTTTCTTCAGCGCAGGCATGAGATCCGAATGTTCGGGGATGTACGTCATAAGCGGCTCCTGCGCGTGTAGGCCCGTATAGGGGCTCACAGGGGCCGTTACGGGCTTCTCATTTCGCACGAGCCCGACAGCTTCTGACTGCAAAGCTCCCAAGAGCGCGTCTTTTTGTGACTTGTGCGCCAAGAGACCGGCGCGCTCCACGTACCAGCGGTTCCCTATCTGCCTTGAAAGGATTTTGCCGGCCCGCGCGAGCTGTCCTACGTAATCCTGATTGTACGAGGTCAATTTTGCGGCCTTGGAAGCCGAAACATAGTCCTTGCCGTCGAAAGACACTATTGAATCAAGGTCCTGCTGGGGCGGTTTTTGGGGCTGTACGGGGGTGAGTGAATCAGCGTTTTTCTGATACGTGGTCAGCGAATCGAGAGAGACGTACCAGAGACCTCCCACCCGCTGGGCGCCAATGAGGCCACCACGGGCAAGCTGACCTATGTAATCGCGCGCATAGCCGCTTATCTCCGAAGCTCGCTTTGCCGAGACATAACTCTTTCCTTCAAGGAATACTTCGTCTGACATGCTCTGAAGTATAGCTCATAGAATATCTCGGCTGCTCGGGCGGCCGAGATATGGAGTGGATAACTATGCGCTCGCAACAGCCAAACCTTTTGGGGTCGCTATCTACGCCTGCTGGCGTAGCGCTCAATCTCGGGACCGTCGTCCCTGCGAAGACCCCAAAAGGCTTAGCTGCTTGCTCGCTGGGGCGGAGGAGAATCGCGAAAACTGCCTCTTTACCGTGTCTCGCAGGCTGACGAGCCGAGAGTCAGCGCTGCCGCAGCAGCGGCAGACAGCGACGGTAACAGAGGTAGTTTTCGCGATTCTCATACCACTACCGACCCCAAAATAGCGCCACTCCGCCAAATCAACCACCCAACCTCTCTTTCAAAATCTTGCGTACCTCTACGGGGTCGCCCGAGCCCTTCAGGGCCCTCATGCCCTGCCCTACGAGGAATTCAAGCGCTGCGGCCTTGCCGGCCTTAAAATCAGCGACAACCGTCGGATTGCCGGCGATGACCTTGTCCACGGCCGCCCCCATTGCCGCAGGGTCTTTGGAGTTCAAAAGCCCTTTGTTTTTGGCAATTTCCCTAGGAGTGCCAGCTTCCTTCGTGCAAATGAGCAGAAGGTCTTTTGCACTGCGGGAAGAGATTTCTTTTGTTTCAAGCATCGTGATTATTTCCCTGAAATTTTGTACGGAAATCGGTATTACAGGCCCGTCTCGACTCGGACTCGCCGAGGCGGGTTGAGAATCCGTATCTCGGTTCTCGACATCTCGCTTGTCCTTCGAAGCTTTACCGTGTCCTTCCGTAGCCTTTGGCGAAGGAGGAGCGAAGGAGGAGCTGATATTCACCAAATCATTCGCAATGTAATTACTTGCAAGTAGCGCCGTCTCCCGCGCCACCCCCTCCGACACAGCATCAAAAAAATCACCGAATACCGTCTCGCGTACGTAGAGCTCGGCGTCATCCGCCTTTACTCCGGCCGACTGGTATCTGTTCCGTCGCTCTGAAGGCAATTCAGGCTGCGTAGCGCGCAATGAACCTGCGTCGTAGCCTTTGAGTTCGGACAGGCGCAACGACGGCAGGTCTGGATCCGGAAAGTACCGGTAATCGGCGCTCCCCTCCTTGGTACGCTGGGCGAATGTCGCTTGCTTGTTCTCGTCCCACCCGCGCGTTTCCTGCACGACAGCTTCACCACGTTCCAAAAGGTCCGTTTGCCGGCGTATTTCGTACTCGACTGCCCGCTCCATCGCACGAAAAGAATTCAGATTTTTTATTTCCACCTTTGTGCCAAGAGAATTTTCACTTTTCAATTTTGCAATTTTTAATGAATTTTCATTGTCCATTGAATCATTGGAGTTTGATTGGAAATTGGAAATTGGAAATTGAGAATTGCGGAGTGGAGCGACGCTGACGTTGGCCTCGACGCGCATTTCCCCCTTCTCCATGTTTGCCTCGCTCACACCCAAATAGCGGAAGAGGAGCTGTAATTCACGGGCAAATTCTCCCGCCTGCTCGGCGCTCGTGATGACCGGCTCCGTGACGAGTTCCATCAGCGGCACTCCCGCGCGATTGTAATCGATGGTCGTCGCGCCCGTTGCTTCGTCGCCTGTGCTGAGCGAAGTCGAAGTATGCATGGAACTTGCCGTGTCTTCCTCAAGATGTACGCGCGTGATAGTCACGTCTTTCAGCGCTCCCCCCTCGACGAGTGGAAACTCGTACTGACTTAGCTGATAGCCCTTGGGAAGATCCGGATAGAAATAATTTTTGCGGTCGAATTCTGTGTAATCGGCAAGCTTGGAGCCAAGCGCTACACCGACGCGCAACACATGCCGTACCGCCTCGGCGTTGATGACGGGAAGCGTGCCCGGATGCGCCATGCATACGGGGCAAATATTCACATTCGGCCGCGTCTCATCCGCATCGTTTTTTGAACAGCAAAACATCTTCGTTTGCGTCTTGAGCTCGGCATGAATTTCGAGTCCGATAGTTGGTTGGTACACGGCCATAGATAAGCGTATTTTAACAGGAAATAAGCCATCTGACACGGCAAGACATTCCGTCTCCTAACACACTCTGGTTGCGAACATCCGGTATTTGCCGTCTTCGCAGGGCCGACGAGCCCGAGACCGAGCGCTGGCGCAGCGGCGCCAGATAGCGACGGCAAATACCGGATGCTCGCAACCCCTCTTCTATATCTCGCCCATCCGAGTACACCGCATTGGCTCTATATATATCAATCTCGGATTCCGAGATGATTCGCTTCAGATTGTAGAATCAACTCATGAGCCATTCCGGCCGATTGCCCGTCAGCTCCCGAAATACCTGTGCTCGACTGTTGCAACCTTCACACGGATGTTCGCGACGAGGTCGTTGCATGATAACCGCCTTGTGGCAGCGAATTTCCGTCAGACGGTTCGGCGACTTTATCCGCCAGCTGTCAAGTCCGAATTTTGCGTCACGGAGTAGACGAGGGTGCTGTTGTTGATGCCGTAGAACCGGCCGCAACGGTGTCGGTCGAGCTCGCGGTGGTGACGAGGATGAGTTCAAATACGATTGCGGGTGATGAAAGTGCGGTCGTTGTGCTGCTTGCGGTGAGCGTACTTGTGCTGAGCGTAGTCGAAGTAGTCGAATCCGTAGTAGTAGTCGTGGAAGTTGCAGTCGTACCCGTGGAGGGATCGGCTCCGGACGAAACGATAACGATACGAGTACTCGTCGCCGTGCCGAAGCTGTTGGTCGCGACGTAATCCACCGAATGCGTGCCCGACGTTGCCGTGTCGAGCTGCGCCACGCTCATCAGCGTGCCATCGACGAACGTGCTGATTCCCAGATTCGTGTCGGCGGTCGTGGGGCCGGTTATCGTCGCGCCCAAGTCTGCGTACACGGCGCCGATGTTGATGGTTGCAGGATTATTACCATTCACAGCTATGACCGGAGCAGTTGAGGTTGCGGAACCTGAGGAGTCACCTCCGCCTTGGGCTCCACTACCTGTGGCCGCTCCTGCCGAAGCCGTTTGTCCGATGAGTAACTTGTCGAGCTGAGCTTTTGTCACGCATGTGGAGGAACCCATATCGTCGGAGAGACAAATCTCCTTCGTATGCACTGCACTGGCGAAGAAGTCCCCTATTCCATTTGTCGCGCTCGCAAACCACTGCGTCACCCGCGCGAAGAGATTCGAGAAGAAACTTGATGCAAATGATTGCGCCTCGGGGGTTGTGCTCGCCGTGGTCGAGCCGATGAGCGCATCAAACTGCCCCTGCTGTTCCTGTATCGCGCCCGCAAGAAGGGCCGCAAAGTTGCCGTACTGGAGACCGCGCGGCGTCACGCCGTCTGTTTCATAGGTGACCAAGCGCGGATCAATCTGATTCACTTCTTCGGCAATGAAACCGACGTGTGTCGTCGGGTCATCCGGAGCAAAATCGGCGTTGTATACGAACGATACGGGGCGCAACTGCATGACCTCGGCGAGCGTGCTCGTGCTCGAGAGCGATGTGATGTCGTGTTTGAGCCGGAGCGAGGAGCCGCCGCCGCCGGGCGCGCAAGAACCTGAGGTGTCATAGCTTAACGCATGAGTCGTATTGTTCCAACAAACGTGATACCCTACGGGGCTATCAGAGAGGCCGTTGAGCGTGAGCGAACTGCTTAGCGTCAAGGAGGTTGCAGTAATTGCGCCGGAGGAAATAGTGCCGACGCCAGTCATGTTGCCCGAATAATCCGTCGACCAACTCGAGCCGATTGAAACATACCCGACGTCGGGCTGGAGAAGAAGGCCGTTACAGCACCCACCCGCATAGGTGGCGCGCGCCGCCCACTGCCCATCAATGTATGACTGGATTGTTTGCGTGTTGTCGGCGACTTGGCCGAAAGTAAGACCGTCGGAACCATTGCCAATATCCAACTTTCGCGAGGATAGTCCATTGCTCCCGATACTTACGGCCGGTGCCTCAAGAAAGATGCTGCCTAATTCATGAATTCGCATTACGTTCGTGAGTATCGAGTTGTTCATTTCGATGTAGTGGTTCGTGTCGCCATTGCCCGCGAAATATAGTTTGTTTTGGTTCATCACAAGACTGCCGTTCATAAGGAGAGTGCCGATATTCGACGTGCTGGCGGGGTCCACATAGTAGGCGGTGTTGTTGGAGTCGTACATGATGGGTGTCCTCAAGTCGGTGCCGATAGTGACGCTGTGTGCTGAGTTGATGACGAGGTCCGACGCGGACGCATTGGCGCCCATCGCCAGAGAGCCGGTACCGACGTTGAAAAATTGAAAATCGCCATTGTCGCCGCCGATGCGATACATACGGGCATCGTAGTCAACGCTCCCCGTGGTATGCGCGTGCCAATCAATACCAACACCATTGCCTGCGTCAATTCCGTATTCCCACCAATTTTGTGTGATTGCACCGGATGAACCAAGTTGAATGCTGGTTGCAGCTGCGGCACCGAGCGTTGGGGTCACGAGGGTCGGGCTCGTGGCGAAGACAACAGCACCCGTTCCCGTCTCGCCTGTCACTGCGGCTGCGAGATTGGCCGTTGACGGCGTTGCCAAGAACGTCGCCACCCCCGTGCCGAGGCCTGAGACACCAGTGCTGATGGGAAGGCCCGTCGCATTGGTGAGGGTTGCTGAAGATGGGGTGCCAAGTGCCGGGGTGACTAAAGTCGGGCTCGTAGAGAGCACCATGTTCCCCGTTCCGGTGACCGCGTTTGAAAGCGTGACACCGCCGTAGGTGAGCGCTGCGCCGAGACGCAGACCGCCCTGTGGAATATCGACGTAGCTTTTTGTGTATAGAGACCCCGGGTCGAGAACGATGCCAGTTGGCCAATCGAGCGTGAGTTGTTGATACGTACTTGCTGTCCACGCGCCGCTCGAGCGATAGATGCCGTAGTCATTACCGCTTCCCGGCGTGTGCCAGTAGAGACCCGCCGTTGAATCGGTGACCACGTTGCCGCCGAAGGTTATGTAATTCGTTCCCGGGTTGATAATGCCGGTTGATACGGTGCCACTTAATGTCGGGCTTGCCGCAAATACCGCAGCACCTGTACCCGTCTCGTCGGTGAGTGCGGAGATAAGATTTGCGGAAGAGGGTGTTGCGAGGAAAGTCGCGACTCCCGTGCCGAGGCCTGAGACACCAGTGCTGATGGGAAGTCCTGTGGTGTTGGTAAGCGTTCCGGACGACGGCGTACCGAGTGCGCCGTTGAGTGTGACGAACGCTCCGGCCGAGCCGACGTTGACGCCGAGTGCGGTCGCGACTCCTGTTCCCAATCCCGAGACGCCCGTGGAGATGGGAAGTCCCGTGGCATTGGTGAGGGTCGCTGACGTTGGGGTTCCGAGGATTGGTGTCGTGAGGGTCGGGCTCGTGCCGCGGACGACATCACCCGTGCCTGTCCAGGTGAAGAGCGAGGAGGTTGCAAGTGCGGCGAAGTCCGCTGTCGCTCCGGTGACGTTCGCAAGAACGGTGTTTGCAGCTCCTTGTGTGAGGTTTGCAAACGGCAGGTCGCCGGTGACGCCGGTTGAAAGCGGGAGCCCCGTCGCATTGGTGAGGGTGACCGATGTTGGGGTTCCGAGGATTGGAGTGACGAGGGTGGGGCTCGTGGAGAGCACCATGTTCCCTGTTCCGGTCACCGCATTGGAGAGGGTGACGCCGCCGTAGGTCAAGGTACCGTTTGTTCCCCCCGCGGCTGAAGCGCCAATGATGACGTTTCCTCCGACCGAAAATAGTTTAGCCGGCGTCGTCGTCCCCACTCCCACGTTGCTTGCGGTCGAGATGAAGAGCGTGGAAGTGCCTACGGCGGTGTTGGTGCCGCTGAAATACGCGGTCTGCCCCGTGGTACCGGTGAGCGCGCCTGCCGGAGTCGTCGTCGCAATTACCTTCCCCACGCTGTCCACCGCAAGGAAAACGCCGGCCACCGCGCCAAGCTTCGGCAGGTAAAGGTCGCCGGCTGTACCGCCCGCGGTGGAGGCACCGATGACGGCATCGCCGCCGACCGCCAATTTTGCGTACGGGCTCGTCGTCCCCACTCCGGCATTGCCGCCGCTTGTGACCGTGACAGCTTGCGTGCCGCCGCCACTCGCGGCGGTGAAGATACCGAGGTTACTGTTGGCGTCGGATTTGAGTGAGAAGGTGGAGGTGCCGACGTTCACCGCACCTGCCCAGAGTGCGTTCCATCTGCTGCCCGTTGCACCGAGGTCGTACGCGGAGAGGTTGTTGGTGTACGCGCCCATCGGAATGAGCGCGCCTGTGGTGAAGGTGCCGACGACGGTGGATGATGCTTGGGAGACGAAGCCGCTTGCAAGCGTGCCGAGGCCGGTCAGTGAAAGCGTGCCCGCGGTGAGCGCGCTCACGGTACCGTTGGTGGAGAAGAGGTTGGTCGAGCTTGCGGTGGTTGCGAACATCGTGGTCGACGTGGCATTTGCAAGTGTCGTGTTGCCGGAGACCGTAAGCGAGGCAAGCACAGTGGCACCCGCATCCAAGGTGTCGGCGCCGATGTTAATCGCGCCGAAGCCCGTCGTGATGGAGCCGGAGTCGAGCCCGCCGACGGAGGTGAGCGACGAGCCGACGACGCCCGAGCCGAGTGCCGTCGCATTGAGCGCGAGTGTGTTGTTGATGAGGAAGCCGTTGCCCGTGGCGAGATTCACGTTGCCGCCCGCGAGCGAAATGCCGCCCGAGAAGGTTGAGGTGGCGTTGTTGCCCGAGATGGTGGTGGTAGCGGTGCCGCCGACGAGGAGCGAGCCGATGCTACTTGCCGATGTGAAAGTCGCGGCACCGGCGGTGAGCGCCGAGGTGCCGATGTTAATCGCACCGAAGCCCGAGCCGATGGCGCCCGAGGTGAGCGTGCCGACCGTGACGATGGAGTTCTGACCTGCATACGTGGAAGAAATGTCAATCGCGTCGGAGGTCACGGAAATTCGGTTCGCGGTACCGACCGCGTTGATGGTATTTCCGCTCTTCGTGAGCCCATCGCCTGCAGTCGTCTCGGCCGAGCCCGAGAATTGCGTGAAGGTGAGGGAGGTAGTATCGAGCGTAATGGTGTTTGGAGTGATGAGCGACCAGCCGGTATTCGCATACGCCGTTCCTTCCGTCACGAAGGTGTACATGCCCGAGACGACTTCCGCATTCTGGTCCGCATCGGTGGAGCGGCTCCACGCGCCCGCGGCGACGACGTAGATGCCGTTTGAGGGTGCGGTGCTCTGCCCCATGACGAGCACGCGGTCGCCCGCAATCGCGGCGACGCCGTCAATCGTCTGCGTACCGGAGAGTGTGATGTTCGATGTCGTTGCAACACGCACCGAGGCTTTGACCGTGAGGCCTTGCGCGATGGCGTCCACGTACGCTTTCGTCGCCGCCTCCTGCGCCGCGGTCGGGTCGGCAAGGCCCGTGATTTTCTTGCCGCCGAGTGCGACGTCGCCCGAGAAGGAGGTGGTCGCGGCGGTGAGCGTGCCGACGACCGAGAGCGCGTTGCTGAAGGTGCCCGAGCCCGAGATGGTGAGGTCGCCCGTGCCGTTGATTGCGGAGCCGACGATGGAGGAGAAGGTCGCGACGCCGCCCGTGATGGAGGATGCGCCGATATTGATATTGCCGAAGCCGCTCCCCAGCGAGCCGGAGGTGAGCGTGCCAACGGTCGTGATGGAGGTCTGGCCGACATAGGTGGAAGCGATGTCGATGGAGTCCGCGTTGGCGGTGATGCGATTCGTAGTGCCGACCACATCGAGCGTGTTGCCGCTCTTCGTGATGCCGGTCCCCGCCGTGATTTGTCCCGCGCCGGAGAATTGTGTGAAGGTGAGCAATGAGACACCGAGTGTGATGGTGCCAGTGGTAGTGAGCACCCATCCGGAATTCGCATTGAGCGTGCCCTCGGTGATAAAGGTAAACATGCCGGAGGACACCTCGGAATTTGCGTCGGCGTCGGTCGAGCGGCTCCACGCGCCCGAGGCGACGACGTAGATGCCGTTTTTCGTCTGGTCGGTTTGGTCTTTGACGAGCACGCGGTTGCCGACAACGAGCGAAACGCCGTCAATCGTCTGCTCGCCCGAGATTGTGATATTTGCGGTGGTTCCGGCGCGCACGGAATCCTTGAGTGAGAGTCCCTGGGCGACGGAGTCAACGTAGACTTTGTTGGCTACATCCTGATCGGCAGACGGACTTCCGACTCCCGTTATTTTCTTGCCGCTCAAAGCCACGTCGCCGGTGAATGTGGTCGTCGCCGCGGTCAGGAGCCCTGCGACGGCGAGCGTACTGCCGAACGTACCCGCGCCGGAGAGTGAGAACGTACCGCCGACCGATGCATTGTTGGTGACGCTCAATCCTGTGCCCGCCGCCGCCGCCGTCAACGCTCCGTCGGTCTGGAGCGTGGAGTACAGTCGTGCCGCGCCCGTGAGTTGGAAAGTGGATGAGGCGGCGAGCGCGCCGGTGAGACCGAATGTTCCCGCCACCGTGGTGTTGCCGGTGCCCGGAGCGACGAGGAAATTACTTCCGCCGACCGTGAAATTCGCATTCGTTACATCAAGGCCGTTGGTCGCGTCCACATTGCCCGCGAATGTAACCTGACCAGTGCCCGTTTGATTCACGGGGCCGGTCGCCGATATGGTAACCGCGCTTCCGCCGGCGATGGTGAGGTCGCCGGAAATTTTTGTCGTGACGCCGACGTCGAAGCCGACTGTCGGCGCGGCGGTTCCGATGCCGACACGGCCGTTCTGCAGGATGTTGAAGTAATTCGAGCCAACCGCGAAACCGCCGGCGAAGGTCGAGGTGGCGCTCGTGGATGTGGCCGTAATGTAATTTACGGTTGGTGACGTCGAAGCGCTGACCGTCGTGCCGTTCGAGGAGAGCCAGCCTTGGCCAAATGACGTCTGTCCGGTACCGCCGGAAGAAACCGGAAGGGCGGTCGTGAGTGCGAGCGTCCCTGCCGAAAGAGCGCCAACATTTCCGTTCGTCGAGAACAAATTCGTGGATGATGCGGTGGTGCTAAAGAGGCTGGTGGAGGTCGCGTTGCCCGCAACGAGAGAAGAAGAATACAGACTGGTCGACGTCGAGTTGGTCGTGGAAGCGTTTGTGGCGAAGAAGTTGGTGGACGTGGCATTCACGAGCGTCGTGGAGGTCGC
>Ga0209542_10018269_pt1 | contig 11366 bp, 15 predicted proteins | sample RifCSPhighO2_01_FD_184028 | JGI IMG/M metagenome (GOLD analysis project Ga0209542, IMG submission 184028) | Soil microbial communities from Rifle, Colorado - Rifle CSP2_plank highO2_0.1 (SPAdes) (version 2) | ecosystem: Environmental > Terrestrial > Deep subsurface > Rock core/Sediment ...
CGAGTCACGCGTTGATTTTATCACGCGGTTAATCCAACTTATCCATCTCCTCCGCCGCGGGACGCCCGAGCCCGTCTATCGCTACGTGCCTCCGCTCGACCGTGGGCAGCGGAACATCATTGCCTTGGCCGGTAGGTAGGAATTGTCCGCTACCCGCCGGCCCGTATGTTCCGCCTTTGCCGATGATGCCGGTGAACATCGCACGATATGTCTTTAGGCTGAAATAAAATGCCAAGATGAGGATAAGTGCCGGGAGCTGCCGCAGAAAGGACTGGAAGAGCGAAGTATCGAAGCCGGCCAGAGCCCAGAATTCATAGAGTGTCGCCCCTGCGCCCGCAGCCACGGCGTTTGCCATCATCACACTTCTGCTCTGCGGGCTCGTGAGCGCCGCGAGCATCACGAGCACAATGGCACCGAGCACAATAAATGGCATCTGAACCCGAAAGACGTCGACGTAGAAGGGGGCGCCAAGCAACATAACGGTCGTCGCGCCGAGAAAGAGCTGGCGAACCGTATTGCCATAGTAGTGCGCGAGCGACTCCTGCCCGAAGAAGTATGAGCCGTACTTCGAATCCACGTCCCGCATACCCATATCCTCCATCCATCCATTATGCGTTCTTGCATGAACTCTGCAATGCCTACGCTGTGCCCTCTCCGCCCGGGTCCTCCTTCGCCGCAGGGTTTCCCAGTGCATCACGGGTTGGCTCAAGGTTCCGAACGCTCGCAGAACCCGCCCGGCTGACGCCGGCGAGCATGTTTACTTTTTTGCGTACTCTAGCGTCCCTGCGGGTCCGAGGGTTCGCCGTCATCATATGTGTACGTACGTGAAGCGACTAACTAATCGCCGTATGCATCTTCGAGAGCTGCTGGGTTGCCGAGCGCGTCGCGCGCATAGAAACGCACCCGGGCCCTTCCCACGTGCATCTCAAGCTCCATGCGCTCAACCAATCCTTTGAGTAGTTCTACTGCGTCGACCATGACGCATTGATACCTGACTTCCCGCAAAGAGTCTGTGAACGCTCACTTCGCGTCTTCATCTTTGGCAGCAATGCGTTGCGCGAGCGAGACCAGCGCGTCGATGGAATCATACGGCGATACGCCAATGCGCCTCATTTGGCCGCACTTCGTGCAGTGGTGGACGACTCTATACGCGGGCGAAGCACCCTCAATCGCGACGGGTTCCATCATTGCTCCGCACGGCTCTGCTCTGTCCCCCGGATACACATCGACGTGTTTACTCCAAAGGCATAGGGGGCAGTGGTTCGTGTACCCGCTTCCCTCAACATGAGCATCGCAATGCTCACAGATAAAATTCTCAACCGTTCGTTCGAAAGTCATAGCATGGTGCGAGCAGACCTGTCCCGTTGGAAGCGAAAGCCTTCCAATGGGGCGAAATCTTCGACTCGTCTCTGGAATTGTTTGCCGTTATCTGACATGGACCGCCGTGCTCTCGAAGAGTGTCCCTCCCTCCCGCGGCGCACACGCGAGACTGAAGGTGATATCGTGCTCTCCCACCGCAACCGATTTAGAACCCTGATTTCCTTCCGCCACCGATGATGTCGCACCCCGAACGACAGCGAGTACTCGGCAGGGCTCGTCGGCGCGCATCCCCACCGAGGCCCACGAGACGAGGACCGAGCCGCCGCGATCGACTTCCTTTGGCTGAGCGAGAATCAGCGCGATTGCCTTGGGTAGTGAGGTATACGGCGGCGTGCTCGGGGCAAACGGTACGGGGGGCTGATATGAAGCTTGCGTGCCTGAAGGCCATGAGCCCGATTGCGTGCTCGGTGTCGCATAGGTCGAGGGTGTCGCGTAGCTCGTCGGTACCGAGTAGTTGGTGGGTGTAGAGTAACTCGTCGGTACGGACGGGCTGTACGCGTTACCACCATATCCGCCGTAGCCGCCAAGCGGGCTCGCGTTCATGAAGGGACTGCCGACGTACGGTGAGAGCGGATAATATCCGCCCCCGTATCCGCTGTATCCCCCGTATCCTGTCATTAGCCCGAATGGCGACGCGGTGTATCCGCCGGCAGAGGTAAAGTTCGTTGAACCGGTCATTTTGGCTATCATGTTTCCTTGGGCCTGTGCGAGCGTGATATAACCGCCGCGATAAAGGCTTGGGTTGTTACGTATTTCTATACCGGAGAGCGCGCTGTACACGGGAGCGTTTGGATTCGCTGCGAATGCGCGCATAAAACGCTGCCCTCCACTTTCGCCGAGATTGTGCAGTGAATAGAGCGCCGCTTTCGGATCCATACCCGATGCCGAGATGAGCTCGCCATACCTGCTCTGGTAGTAACCCATCGATGCGGCAGTGACCTCCGCCGATACTTCTGGGTCGAATCGAGCAGAGAGCGGCAGCGGGACGCCGCCGTTGATGCGAGCGCTGTCCCTCGCCCAGGTGCCGACTGTGTATTGGAACATCCCGCAGGCTGAGGAAGTCCGGGCGCAAATCGTCGGATTACCGTTGCTCTCGACCTTGGCGATGCCTGCGAGGTGCCCGGGCGGTAGCCCATATTTTTCTTCGAGGCGCCTGAACATCTCGCCATATCTTCCGCCGGGTGGCGGACCGCCTTCACTCGAATTCGAGCCAAAGGTTGAGACCCCAGCAAAGACCGGGGCCTCGGCACCGATGCTCGCCGTCTTCTCGGCCTGCTGCTCGGGCGTGAGCCGGACGATATCGTTGACTGTGTAGGGATTGAGGCTCACGCCCGCTTTTTCCTCTGCCTTAGCGATCTCTGCCGCATCCCCCGTCGTAAATGCTTTCAGGAGCTCCTTCGCATCTTCTGGCCGCTCGGTGGCGAGCTCCTTGGCCGTCGATTCCGGCACCCCATAGTTCCTGAGCACATCGGAGAGCTGTTGTTTTCCCTCATCGGTACCCGTGTCGATGCGGTCGATTGCATCGAGCTGTACGGCGCGTACTGCGTGCGCTTTCATCTCTGCCACTGAAAGTGAAGAGGACATCTTGCCCGCGTAATTGGGATCGCACTTGGATATCGGCGTCTTCACCGCATCGCCTCCACTATCGGTAAATGTCACCTTTCCACATGAGCACTGGCCTGACTTTTCTTTGTCCCAATCACATGGTAGTTCTTTGCACTGCTTGTAACCTTCTCCTTCCTTCCTCTCTACGCGCGGGCATGAATCGCCGACGGATATCTTCTCGTCAATGCATTTGTCCTCGGAATTAGTGACCGGTTTGCAGACGGTATCCCCTATCTTGATATTCAAACCATCGAAACTCACCTCCGCTAAGGTGAAAAGCGGCATAAAAAAAACGAGCGCAGCCAGAATAAAGCCAAGGCTTTGCATCTGTTCATTCTACCGCCTGCGGTGCCTTGTAGGCCGCCTGTATGTTGAAAACGCGCGCTATCAGAGGAGGACAATCGCGCGATTGCCTGAGCACTCGAGTACGCCGTCCTCAATGTCAAACTTCTTGACCGCGCCTCCGGCGTCTCTCACTATAACGACCCCTCTCTTGAGGGTTGTGACGATAGGCTCATGATGCGCGAGAATGGTGAGCTCGCCGGCGTCTCCTGGCAATGTGACCGATGTGGCTTCTCCTTCAAAACGGGTCTCGCCGACCGAGGCGATAGTGAGGTGAAATGTCGCTGCACTCATAGTCTCTAGAGTATTGGTTCCAGGTTATGAATGCATCGATTTGGATTTCCCCGACACCTGTCACTTGGGACCCGTAACCTCATTTATTCCCCCCTTCATATAGAACGCCTGTTCGTTCAAGTCATCGTGCTTGCCATCGAGTATCTCTGCAAATGAGCGCACTGTATCCGCGAGCGACACGTATTTTCCCGGAGCTCCCGTGAAGACTGATGCGACGGAGAACGGCTGGGAGAGAAAGCGCTGTATCTTGCGCGCGCGATACACGAGCCGCTTGTCTTCCTCGGAGAGCTCCTCGATGCCGAGGATGGCGATGATGTCTTGCAGGTCCTTATATCGCTGAAGCACGCGGCGCGTCTCGTTGGTCACGCGGTAGTGCTCGTCGCCGACGATCTCCGGAGTGAGCGCCGTCGAGCTGCTCTCGAGAGGATCTATCGCAGGATAGATGCCTAGTGAGGCGAGCGCGCGGGAGAGCACGATGGTGGAATCGAGGTGCGCGAACGTCGTCGCCGGTGCCGGGTCGGTGAGATCGTCCGCAGGGACATAGATCGCCTGTACCGAGGTAATCGAGCCCTCAGTGGTGGAGGTGATGCGCTCCTGCAGGAGTCCCATCTCCTGTGCGAGCGTCGGCTGGTATCCGACTGCCGAGGGTACGCGGCCGAGGAGTGATGAGACCTCTGAGCCCGCCTGTACGAAACGAAAGACATTGTCCATGAAAAAAAGTACGTCCTTGCCGCCCTCGTCGCGGAATGCCTCGGCCATGGTGAGTCCCGAGAGCGCGACGCGAGCGCGGGCACCTGGCACTTCGTTCATCTGACCGAAGACGAGAGCCGTCTTGTCGAGCACACCGGAGTCCTTCATTTCGTTGTAGAGGTCGTTGCCCTCGCGCACGCGTTCCCCGACTCCGGCAAACACCGAATACCCCCCATGCTCGCTTGCGACATTGTGGATGAGCTCCTGGATGAGGACGGTTTTTCCGACTCCTGCGCCGCCGAAGAGTCCGACCTTGCCGCCCTTGATGAATGGCGCAAGGAGGTCAATCGCCTTGATGCCGGTCTCGAATAACTCTGCCTTCGTGCTCTGGCGGACGAATGTAGGTGGAGGCTGGTGGATAGATAGCCGCCGTGTGTCTGAGCCGACATCGTCGAGTCCGTCTATCGGATCGCCAACGACGTTGAACATGCGGCCGAGTGCAGCAGTGCCCACAGGAACCGTTATAGGTGCGCCGGTGTCAATCACTTCGGTATCGCGCGACAAACCCTGTGTATCTTGCATGGCGATACAGCGGGCGCGGTTGAGACCGAGATGCTGCGCGACCTCCAACACGATTCGCCCACCTTTATGGCTGACCTCAAGCGCGTTCTGTATTGGCGGAAGCTTCTCGTCGAAACGTACGTCGACGACGGGACCGATAATCCGCGTGATAATACCTTTCGTCATAGATGGTAGTGAGTAGTCTATAGTCTCACAGCTTAAAACTCAAGTGGATTAATTCCGCGCTCGAAGCAAAAATGACGAGGTGTGCCATATCAGCAAAAGCTTTCGAGTAATGCGGCGCGCGCCGCTTCTGCGGCGCGCGAACGGTGGTTGTGCTTTTTCTTCGCTTCCCAGTCAAGCTCGCCGCCGGTTTTGCCATCCTCATATTCAAAGATAGCGTCGTATCCCCATCCTTTTTCACCGCGCTCGCTCTCAGCTATACGACCCACGCATACCCCCTCGCACGTCTCGACCCTATCTCCCCGCTCCGGGTCGTAGATGGCGATGACCGAGCGAAAACGTGCTCCGCGACGCAGAGGCGTCACTTCACTCATCTCTTCAATCATTTTCTTGCGTCTGTCCGCATGCGTACCCGGCGCGTACCGCGCAGTATTGACTCCCGGACGTCCACCCAGCGCATCAACCTCGAGCCCCGTGTCTTCCGCAAGCGTGAGTTTTCCGAAGCGCTTGCCATATGTAAATGCCTTGATGAGCGCATTGCCCTCCACCGTCGAAGCCGTCTCTTCAATATCGAAATCAGCAGACACATCACGCAGAGTAATGATCGTGAATGGTATCTCACCGAGTCCGTCGAGTATCTCGGTGAGCTTATCCTTATTGGTAGTTGCGAGCAGTAGTTCCCGCATGACTACTGGTCGAGGCCTTTGACCAAGCGCTTCGGTGAGATTCCGTGCTCCGCATCAGCACGATACCGTTCAAAAAGCGCAGAGATATCTGCAGCGAGCGTGGCTTTGATGTCGCTCGGAAGACTAAGACTTGCGAGGTCCCTTGTCACTTTCTCAGCTCCTTTCCGCAGCTCAGCCGGTATCTCTGGCATAGCTTTCTTTCCGTCAGGCATTCGGAATTCAAAATTCATATGTCACTTCATTGCTTCGATTCCGCTGGTAATTTCAGACACCTCGCGTGTGATAGCGGCCTGGCGCACTTTGTTGAAGGTGCGCGTCAGCGAGTGCGCCATTTCCTTCGCTTTGTCCGTCGCGCTCTTCATCGCCACCATGCGAGCACTATGCTCCGAAGCCTTGCTCTCGAGCAACGTATGAAAGATGGCGATGTTGAGAAGCCGGGGCAAGAGCACCGCGAGCACGGCATTCACATCGTCAGGCTCTAGGGTGTACGCCGCTGGCCGAGCCACTGCCGCACCATCGCCCGCTCCCGGGGCATACCTGCCTTTTGCCGGGCGTATGCCACGCACCATAGCAGCGACCATCTCTGGCGTGATTGGAATCAACTGCCGCACCTCCGGGCTCTGCTCGAACGTCGAGATGAAATTTTGGTAGGCAACGATGCACGCTGCTATCTCCCCTCGCGCGTGCCACTCCAGCACCTTGTCCGTCACTTCGCGTACATCGCTTTCGGATACGCCGTCCCCGATGTTCTCGAGCGTAATACGCACATCGTACCCGCGCGATGCAAAATAGTCCGCGCCCCGGCGTCCTATACCCACAACGACGATATCCTGCTTAGCGTGGCCGCGTGTCCGCAACACTTCTTCGACCCGTCGAATGACGCCGCTATTGAGCGAACCCGCGAGTCCCTTGTCGCTCGTTACTACAATGATTGCTGTCTTTCCCACATGTTGTCCGTCCGAGGCATGGGCCCGAGGCCCATCAGCCTTGGGTTGAGATTGGCCTTGGGCCGACATGAGCGGGTGGCGCGAAATGTCGGCGGTCCCTGCGACGCGCTCCAGTATCGAGAGAGCTGCCGCCGCATACGCGCGCCCGGAAAGGGCGCGCTCCTGAGCTTTGCGCATCTTGACCGCAGAGACCGCTTCCATGGCATGCGTCACGGTCCCCGTTTTTTTATACGACAGTATCTTCGATTTTATGCTTTTGAGATTTGCCATGTTAGAGATTGTTGTGAGTTTTACGAACTACAAGCTCTTACATCCTGAGCTTGTCGAAGGATTTCACTTTGCAGGCGCGAAATGCTCCGGATGCGCGAGACGGAATTCCTCCATTGCCTTATCGAGCTTCTTCTTTGCATCGTCGCCGAGCTGCCCGCTGGCCTTCACTGCGTCGAGTACTTTCGCATACCCGATGTCCAGGAAATCCGCGAATTGCTTCTCCACACTGGTTACGCCGGAAACTGCGACCTCGCCGAAGAAGCCCGCGCTCGCCGCGTAGAGTATGGCGACCTGCTTTTCAACCGGAATGGGGGCGCCGTTCTTCTGCTTCAGCACCTCCACCATTCTGCGTCCCGATTCGATGCGGTCGGCAGTTTCCTTGTCGAGGTCCGAAGCGAACTGCATGAACGCCTCGAGCTCCCTAAACTGCGCAAGCTCGAGCTTGATGCCGCCAGCGACGGATTTCATCGCCTTCGTCTGTGCCGACGAGCCCACGCGCGAGACCGAGACACCGACGTCGATGGCAGGACGGATGCCCTTGTTGAAAAGGTCCGCAATGAGGAATATCTGCCCGTCCGTGATCGAAATGACGTTGGTAGGAATATAGCCGGAGACGTCGCCTTCCTGCGTTTCGATTATGGGAAGCGCCGTTATGGAGCCGCCGCCCTTCTCTTCGTTGAGCCGGCACGCCCTCTCTAGGAGACGGCTGTGCAGATAGAAGATGTCGCCAGGGTATGCCTCGCGCCCTGGAGGACGACGCAGAAGAAGCGATATCTCACGGTATGCGACCGCCTGCTTTGAAAGGTCGTCATACACTATGAGTACATCTTTTCCGCGATCCATGAAATACTCGCCGATTGCAACGCCCGCATATGGAGCAAGGAACTGCAGCGCAGCTGGAGCCGACGCCGGCGCGTCAACGATGATGGAGTATTCGAGCGCCCCTTGTTCTCGCAGCTGCTGTACGATGCGCGCCGTCTTGCTCTCCTTCTGTCCGATGGCGACATAAATACAGATGGGACGAGAATCTTCGGGTTCGTTGCGTTGATTGATGATGGTGTCTATGGCAATCGTCGTCTTGCCGGTCCCGCGGTCACCGATGATGAGCTCACGCTGTCCGCGGCCTATCGGTATCATGCTGTCTATCGCCTTGACGCCCGTCTGGAGTGGCACGGACACCGATTTGCGGTCGATGACGCCGCTTGCGATGCGCTCTACTGCCATCATCGTCGGATTCTTGAACGGGCCCTTGCCGTCGACGGGCTCTCCGAGCGCACTCACGACACGGCCGAGCAGCTCATCACCCGAAGGGACGGCGAGCACCTGACCGGTCGAACGGACGGTCATTCCCTCGTGGATGCGGGCGGTATCGCCGAGCACTGCGGCGCGAACGCCATCCTCTTCGAGATTCAGCACAAGTCCGTACAACGAACCCTGATCGGCCATGGAATCAGCAAGTCCCTTGCCATCTGTACCTTCGAATTCGATGACCTCGCTCATGAGCGCCTTATCGAGACCATCTATCGCGACCACTCCATCGCCTACCGCACTCACACGCCCGACGTGGATCGCCTCGTGGCGAGGCGAGTGCTGCTCTATTTCTCTGATCACTTTTTCGACGGTTGAACTATCCATACATCCATTACGAGGTTGCGCGATTATATATGTCCAATAATTGTTTCTTGTAGCTCATATCTACGAGGACTCCTCTGCCCTCGAGGCGCCAGCCTCCGATGAGTGTATCGTCGATTTGCGTCTTCAGACCATCTGATCCCATGTTCAGATTCTCCAGGACAGCTTTGGCATCGCGCTTCGCTTTCCGCTCATCCTTCTCTCGCGCGACGACAAGCGTCATTTCGTCCTTGCGCATCTCCCGCTCCGCATGGCGCACAAAGGCGCGTCCGATGCTGGAGAGGAGAGTGCTCTTTCCCTTGGCCGCGAGCAAATCCCGAAGCGCGGCAACGGCTGCGCGTGGCGTTTTGCCCGTACGGCCATCGCCCCCTGCGATCATTTTCCACAGCGCTTGTGCGTATATCGTTTCCATAGCTAATTATTGTGACCCGCATCGCACTATGCGGATTCCTTCTGCAATATCTTCTCGGCGGCGAGCATGGCCGCGCGAGCAATCTCGCGCTCGCTTTCGCGAAGAGCTTGTCGCTCTGATTCTTCAGCCCTCTCGAGCGCTTCGAGCAGAAGCCGCTCGGCCTTTGATTCAGAAGCTTTGACGATCTCGCTTCCCTTCTCTTCGGCCCGTACGCGCGCAGCGGCAACAAGCCGTTCGGCGTCCCGAGCGGCACCCGCGACCATGGACTCTCCATCTCGCTTCGCCTCTTTGAGCTTCGCATCCGCGGCCTCTGCGGTCTTTACGCTCTCGATTATTTTTGCTCGCCGCTCGTCAATTATATTGAGCACCGGTCGGTAGAGGAAATATGTGAGTATCGCGAGGAGCGCACCGAAATTGAACGCCTGTATGACCAGGAGTTTCCAATTCACCCCGAATGTTGCGAGCAGGTCTGCCATACCGGAGATGCGTGACTCGCACTACGTGTACTTCAATATGAAGCCGATGACGAGCGCGAATATCGCCAGGGCTTCGCTGAAGGCAATGCCCACGAACATGAGCGGGGTTATTTTGCCTTGTGCCTCTGGATTCCGCCCTATGGCCTCAAGCGCCTTGGAAGCGACGATGCCGACGCCGATACCCGGCCCTATCATGCCAAGGCCGACCGCGAGGGCCATGCCGATAATCTTTGCTGATTCTACGTCCATACGTCCATTCTGTTACATGTTAATTTCAATTTCGACGCGTCCATTCTAGCACGTAGCAAAGGCTTTTTTCAATGCGCGTCCGTGATTGCAATCTTGATGAAAAACAGCGTCAAGATAGCAAATATGGCGGCCTGGATGAATCCCACGAAAACCTCGAAGAGCATCAGCGGTATTGCCCCACCATAGGGAGCGAAATAAAGCGCGACGATGATGAGCACCTCGCCCGCGAGAATGTTGCCGAAAAGACGGAAGGAGAACGACACGAGGCGCGCGAGCTCGGAGAAAAGCTCGATAATGCCCACCACCGAGCCGATTGGTGAGCGAAAAGGATTGGGGAAAAATTTATGCAGATATTTGCGGAGGCCGAGGATGATCATGCCCGTCATCTCGATCACGATGAACACGATAATGGTGAGCGCGAGCGTCACGTTGAGATCGGTATTGACCGAACGGAGGAGCGGGCGGAACTCATCGCCGTGATAGAAACCTATCGAGCCGATGCCGGGCGTAAACTCGAGCATATTGGCAGTGAATATGAAGAGGAACAGTGTGACGAGGAGCGGGAAGAACAATCGCGCAAGCTTTCGGCTTTCGAGCGTTTCCGCGACGTAGTCGTAGACGAATTCGATCATCCACTCGAAGAGGGTCTGTATGCGAGAAGGCAGAAGTTTCGCTCGTCGTCCGATGAGGATGCCGAGCGCCACGAGTAGGACGACGACAATCCAGCTCGTGATGAGAGTGTTCGTAATCGGGATGCCCCACAGAGAACCCAACTGCTCCGGCGCAAGAGCGACGTGTATGCCGGTTTCCTGATGGGTTGCGGCTGGAGCGTGCGCCGCAGCCTCTGTAGCAGCCTCTGCGGCAGCAACTTCCGCCAGGTACGCCTCCACGTACCCTTCGCCATAATGTGCCAAGTGATCACTCATGATTGGGCGATTTTAGCACGGAGAGGTGTGCCTTTCACGCGCTGATGAATTTCCGAATCTCTCGTGCGACGAGCTTTTCCGAGCCCCTAAAGGAATGTGGTGCGCCCTGTATCACGGCGACATGATGCTTTGCACGTATGGAGCGTCGGAACCAGTCGGCCATGCGTGGAGTGAGCCCTTTCGCGTATTCATCCTTCTCGGCCAAAAGGACAAGGATTGGTTTCCGGATCTTTTTCAGGATCGCAGGATTACGTTTTTCGTCCCAATATGTAAATATCTCTTCCGCGCTCTTGCCGGAATACAGGCTGATAAAACGCTGGGCGTCTGCTATCCATGGCCACTTCCATATGCTCTCCGGAAGCAACTCGTGCTTCCGTCCGTCGCGGACAAATCGACGCGCTACGCGTTCCGCTTTTTCGAGTGCACGTGTCCCTTGCGCCATGCTCTCTGCGGAGTAATCGCTTACCGGCGCAAGCAGAACGATGCCGCGTACCCCTCGTCCGCGTTTTGCCGCCCAGTATGCAGATTTCTGGCACCCGCTCGAATGGCCAGCAAGATATATGTGCCGGGCGGTGCGTTTTGCGAAGTTGATTGCCCCCTCTATATCATCGATGCAGTCCGTGAACACCTCGTGCGCAGCTCCCGACTTGCGGCTTTTCGACGATCGGGCCGTTCGCAGTCGGGATATCTTCTCATGTCCGCGATTGCTGAAG
>Ga0209542_10018271_pt1 | contig 11365 bp, 12 predicted proteins | sample RifCSPhighO2_01_FD_184028 | JGI IMG/M metagenome (GOLD analysis project Ga0209542, IMG submission 184028) | Soil microbial communities from Rifle, Colorado - Rifle CSP2_plank highO2_0.1 (SPAdes) (version 2) | ecosystem: Environmental > Terrestrial > Deep subsurface > Rock core/Sediment ...
TCATACCATTTCTTACTAAGTTCGCGAACCTTTTCCATGGGTATTTTTTCTTTTAAAATCTGTATTTCCATTTTTGATATTTTATACCAATTTTATTCTTTTTCCACAAGTAATTTAAGAGAACTCTGGTGGTCTCCAACTTTTATGGCGACGACCTGCTCCCCTACCGTTTTGACGGGTTTTTCTAAAATAAGATGTTCTGGTGAAAGTTCAATTTGATGTTGGTTTTTTAATTCAAAAATAATTCTTTCTTCATCAATCCCTGAAAATAAATTTCCTTTTTTGTTGGCTTTTTCTTTAATTATCAAAATAATCCCCTTCTCTATTTTAGTTAAGTTTTTTATTAATAATTTGTCTTGGTTTTCTTTTTCTTCCTTGATTAATTTTTTTCTGTTTTCTAAGTTTTTTAATGTTTTAGGAGTAGCTAACTCAGCCAAGCGTCTGTTTAAAAGGAAGTTTTGAGCAAATCCATCAGAAACATTTTTTACTTCATATTTTAGCCCAACTTTTGGAACATCCTGTAATAAGATTATTTTCATATATTAAATAATATTTATTTTATTAGTCTTTTAATTTTGGTTCTTTTGATGCCATTAATATTTCCATCGCTTTATCTATTTGAGGATCTTGATCATTTTCATAATCTTCTTTAGTCATTTCTACCACAACATCTGGAATTAATCCATTATCAGAAATAGAAACTTCGTTAGGTGTTAACCATTTAGCAATAGTGATTTTTAAGGAGGTATCATCTGAAACAGGAATTAATTCTTGAACCGAACCTTTTCCAAAAGTTTTAGTACCAACCAAGGTAGCAACCCCATGCTCTTGAAGAGCTCCAGCAACAATTTCAGAACCAGAAGCTGATCCTTCATTAACTAAAACTACAAATTTTAAATTTTCATTAAAAATACTATCTCGAGTACTACGATAAAACTTTTTTTCATATTTTTCTCCCTTGTCTTCAATAACTATTATTTCTCCTTTAGGGATAAACCAATCAGTAATATCAATCGCTGCCCACATATAACCACCTGGATTATTGCGAAGATCTAGGATAAGTTTATCAAATCCAGAAATAATAAATTCTTCAAGGGCTTCTTTAAAGAGTTCTGGCGAATTAGAAGAAAAATTATAAAGGTTAATAATAAAGACGCCATCAGGCCTAATTTCTGTTTCTAGGGTGGGAATATTAATTTTGTCTCTAGTAATTTCTATTTCCTTAGGTTCTATCTCCCCCTCTCGAACTAAGGTTAATTTAACGGGAGTTCCTTTTTTCCCTCTAATTAATTGAGCAGCTTCATCAATATTCATATTTATTGACGGTTTGTCATCAATTTTTATAATTTTATCTCCCGCCTTAATTCCAGCTTTATAAGCAGGAGTATCTTTTAAAGGAGCAACTATTGTTAATATTTTGTCTCTAATCCCAATTTCCATTCCTACTCCCTCAAACTCACCAGAGACATTTTCTTCAAACATTTTAGCTTCTCCGGGTTTAAAAAAAACAGTATAAGGATCATCAAGGGATGAAAGTAATCCATAAATTGATCCCCAAACTCTTTCCTGATCTGAAACATTACTAGCCGAAGGATATTTTTCATCAATTAAATTCCAAACTTTCCAAAAGGGATCAAAATCAGTTTGAGTAATTACTTCAGATTCCTTATTAAAAATTGAAATTATTTTTTCTACTGACGGTCGTTTTTCATAACCAAGATAAGTGCCTAGAATAAAAACTCCACTTAGAAAAATAATAAGGATGAAGAGGTAGATAATTAGATAATATTTTTTCATATAATTTGAGAATTATATCATAATAAAATAAATATTTTAATCTATTTGTTCAATTTCTGGAATGGCTTCGGTTTTCTCAGTAATAGGAATAAAAGAAAGAGATTCAATAGTGTAAGTATTGCCGGCATCCCAAAGCATCCAAGAAGAAAGACCAGAATCAAAAACGGCTTGAATTTGAGTATTAACCATTTGGGGAGTATAGGTAGCCCCTAAATTAAAATCTTGAAGCCAGGGACGAATTTTATTGGGATTTTGATTAATTATTTTCATTCGTTCAACCGCTTTATCTAAAGAATATTTAACAACTTGATATGGATTTTGGGCTGGATATTGAATTCCATTCCAATTTTTAGGATAGTGTGAGGGGTAAACCATTGGGCTAACAAAATCAAAATAAGGAACCATATATTCTAAAATTTGACCAATATTAAGATCGTCGGTATTAATAGTTGTCATTCCAAAAACATCAGCAGACAAGACAACCTCACTATCTTTGAAGTTTTCATAAAGAAAACTAGAAAAATTTCTGATGACATCTGCTTTTACCTTTCCTTCACTAAAAGGATAATAAATATCACTCATATTGCCATCAGAGGGAAAACGAATATAATCAAAATTTAATTCATCAAAACCAACTTGGTAAGCTTCTTCTCCGATAGCCATAAGATACTTCCACACTTCTTCAGACCCGGCATCTAGCCAACCTACCCCTTTTTTGTCTTTCCACAAAACACTTTTATTACTTTCTTTTTTAACCCCAAGGTCAGGTCTTTTTTTAATTAAATAAGAATCTTGAAAAGATGAGATTCTTCCAATTACATAAATATTTTTTTGATGAAGTGACTCAATAAACTCTTTAATATTAGGAATTCTATTTTCGGCTGATTTGATTTCTTGAAGATAAGGATCAGACACATTAAATGATATTCTTCCTGTATAATCTTTAATATCAATTACTATGGCATTAATATTAGTTCCTTCAATGTCCTTTAAAATTTTATTTCTAATGCTTTGAGTTCCTGCCACCCAACTGGACATATAAATTGCTTTTACTTCCAATGGTGTTTTTATATGGGAAACAACCAATTGCTCTGGTTCTATTTTTTCTTCTTCTGCCAAAACAACAACTAACTGATTATTATCTGTCGTCTCTAAAAATGTGTATCTATTACTAATTAATTCCGGGAGTTGAAAATAAGCCACTGTTATAATAATTCCAAAAATAAATCCCCCTATTAAAAAAAGAAATTTCTTATTTGGTTTTTTCTTCTTTATCTGTAAAATTATCTTTTTTTTCATGATTAATAACATCATTATTAATATCTAAATATTTTTTTTGTCTTTGTTTTTGTCTAAAGAAAAGATAAGCCACAAAAGATATAGTTAATCCAGTAATAACAAAAAGAACTTTATCCCAAGTATTTGGGAAACCTAAAAATGGCAATATTATTATCCAGATTCCTAAAAATAAAATAATTCGTTCTTTTTTCATTTTGTTAAATTCTATTATATAATCCAATTAATTCTGCTTCTTCTATTATATGTCCTCCAAGAACTCTTTGTAATTTCTCTTTAGAGGCATTTTCCGAAAGATCAAGAATAATATCAAGGGCGTAAAGTTTAAAAAAATAACGATGTTCTTTATCCGGCGGACAAGGTCCTCCATATCTAAAATCACCTTTTGTATTTTTGCCAACTATTCCTTGAGGAATTTCTCCTTCTCCAATTCCATCTAAATTAGGTGACATATTCCAAACTAACCAATGATTCCACATTCCATCCTCTCTAATAATTTTAGGAACATCGGGATCTTCTACTACCAAAACTAAACTTTGAGCATCTTTAGGAACATCAGAAAATATAAGTTCAGGACTAATATCCTCCCCATCACAGGTGTAAAGGGAAGGTATTTTCTTATTAGATTGAAAAGCACTACTTTCTATTTTCATAATTTATTTTAGGAAGAGATGGAATTAACTTATTGGTTATTTTTTTATATTTTTCAAATTCTAAATCGCCCTCATATTTTTTCTCCATCATAGAGATCCCTGATACTTTGAAAATTATTATAATAATAGTAATCGGTCCCAAAACAGATAGCCACCAATATGGTGACGAGAGAGCAATAAGAAAAATTCCCAACCATTGAACTATTTCTCCAAAATAATTTGGATGACGAGAATATCGCCATAAACCAGAAGTCATAATTCTTCCCCGTTTATTAGGACTTTTAACAAAACGACTTAATTGATAATCCCCTATCGTCTCAAAAATAAATCCTCCAAACCAAATTATTATACCAAGGGCATCAAACCAAAAAAGATTTGGGTTAGAAGTTGTGCTATTAACAACAATAACAGGTAATGAAACTAGGAGAAGCAAAAATCCTTGCAATAAAAATAACTGAAAATAGGATTTGATAACAAAATACTTTCCCCATTTTTCTTGCCATTTTCTTAACCTAAAATCTTCCTTCTTCTTATTACGAAAATAAATATGAAATGACAATCGCAAGCCCCAAATAACAACCAAGCTAGTTACTAAAACAGCTCGAAAATTTGGCTCCGCTATGGAAATTAAAGTGCTAATAGCCACAAAGATTAATCCAAAGCCCCAAACGAAGTCCGCGATGTCATTTTTCTTGCGCCCCAAAGAAACCAAGAAAAAAAAGGTCATTAAAACAAAAATAAGAATAGCCGATTGTCCAATTGTCCCCCAAATATCCATGGTTTAATTATACCATACTTATTTTTCTAAAAAAATCATCTATATCTCATAGCAATCGCTAAGATTAGAAAAGAAAAGGACCAAGTGGTGTTTAAAACTTTTATCATGGCGATTGAGGCTTCAATAGAAAATAGAACATTCTTAACTTGACTTTTTTACTAATTCGTGTATAATTAGGGGGAGTAAAAGAAAATTCTTTAATATTTAAAAAATAAAAAATTATGATAACATTTATTATTATTGCAGTGCCAATATTAATAATATTAGGCTGTATAGCTTTTTTTGTTCCAAAAATTTTAGAGCAAGTAAACACCAGTGGATTTTCAAATCCACACACAAATAATTGGGAATGGCTTTTCGGGAAAGACACGATGGTCACCCCCGAAAGAAGTCGGGTCTTGTTTTTTTTATTTGTGGCAATAGCCACAATATTATTTGGAGTTGTAATTATGTCGCCAGTAAAATTTCTTATTTTTGACAAATTTCTGGACGTGCTTGAGTCCCCGGGAAGTCTTTTAAGTCAAATTGGTTGGGCCTTCTCTTGGGCGACAACTTTAATTTGTGTGGTTCTTTTTTCTAAATTTTTAACAGAAAATGAATTATATCTTGAGGCTCCAGCCGGAAGCGTTATTGTTCCAAAAATATTTGGACGGCGCTGGAAAAGTTTTCTGTTCACCGAGGGAAGTCATCGGGTTCCATATTTTGTAAAGGGAATTATCATTCCCATTACTGACCAGAGTTTGGATATAGAAATTAATAATGTCACTTCTGCTGATGGGGCAGAACTGAAAGGAAGAGTCAGTATTGTCCATTATAATCATGATCCCCATACTGTCGCGGGAATCATGGAAAGCACCAAAAATGGAAAAGATGTCGGAATTGACATTCTTTTGAAAGACTCAAACGCCACCACGGTGAGAAAGGCGATCTGTAATATGAAGTATGATGATATTACAAAAAACACCAGGGTGGGAGTAGATGATGTTAATGAAACCCTCTGGGAAGAACTAAAAAAAGAACCGGGAGTAACAGAAGAAATTATAAACCCCGGAGAGAAGAGGCTCGTCTTTACTAGGTGGGGTTCCACTTTTCGTTCTCTTTTAGTAAAGGAAATGATTGGAGCCGATCCAAAAGTTCGGAGATCTAGAGAAGAGAAAATAATTTTTGAGGCTAAGAGAGAGGGTGATCTAGCAGAAAACCAAACCTTGTTAAATATAGTGACAAGGTTGATGGCACCTAAAAAGATTGATCCCCAAACCGGGGAAAACACTGGGGGATTAGGAATATCAAGAAAAGAAGCTCTTGAGCTTGCTCAGAGAAATCTGGGATTATTCCCAAAAGAATTTTTCTTGAGAGCTGGAGAAGGGGCGGGAGCCGATTTCAACCGGCTCATTTTAGCTATGATGGCTAATGCTTCTAAATAGTTAAGTTTTATCCTCTTTTCAATCTTAAAGACAGGTTTTATTCCTGTCTTTTTTATTGATTGTTAATAAGATGAACTATTGACTTTTTATACTTATGGTGTATAATAAGGAAAAATATTCTTTAAAATAAAAACGGAGGTTTATATGAAAATATATAACTACATAATATGGTTTATTATTATAATGTTTAGCTTGGCGATTCTTCCTTTCGTCATAAAATCTTGTAAAACTTCCGAAAGGGTCTCTGTTGGGAAAAAGTATCAGACGATTGATGCTTTTCAAAACAGTCAGTCAGCGTTTATTCCCATCCCTGATGGATACAAATTACGGCTTGACCCAAGGGATGTAGTGAGGGGATGTATAATTTACAGAAATTATGACAAAAATAAAGATCTAATTTCTGAGATTGAATACTGTCCGGGATGGATGGTAGACGCCTATGATTTAAATGACGGGAGAGACCCTTGTTTCTTTACCGTCCAAGGATTAAAAAAAGATATTTATGGGATTGAATATGAAATCAGTCCTATCTAAAATAAAACCCCGCCTAAGCGGGGTTTTTTCTAATAGAGTTTTTAATCAAACTGTTCAACTGTCGCTCCGATCGCTTGAGCTAAAATCCAAGCCCCAAGTAAAATAGCGGCTCCAATGATAGTATAGAAAAATGTATCTTTGGCTTCCTTTAATTTGTCTTTATTTCCTTGAGCTCTAATAAAAAGAAAACCGGAATAAATAATAGCTAAAGCCACAATTGGCACCCCGATAGTGATAACAATATCCAGAATTTTTTTAATAAAAGCAGGTAAGTCATTGGTTGATCCTAGAGGATTTTTAAGACTAAATTCTAAATCTAAATTCTTAGGATTTTTATCATCCACTTCAGCTCGAGTAAAAAAAATAGGGACAAAAAAAGCAAAAAGTACAAGACTCCAAAAAGCTTTATCGTAAAAAGTTTTAATAATTTTTATTTTCATATATTTTAATTATACAAAATATAATTAATTATGACCAGCGAGTTAAATTTTTAACAAGATCTAATTCCACAAAAAAAGTTGACCCCTTGTTTTCCCCTTCTGATTCTACCCAAATCTGACCACGATGAGCTCTTATTATTTCTTTGGCTAAATAAAGACCAAGTCCGGAACCACCGACGTACATCTTTTTTTCATCTTGCCTACCAAATTTCTGAAAGAGTTTATTTTTTATTTCCTCCCTCATCCCAACTCCGGTATCAGTAATAGAAAGAAGTATTTTGGTATCATTGGCAGTTTTACCAATATTGACTTTAATTGACCCCTTGGGAGTATATTTAATAGAATTATCTATTAAATTAAGAACCACTTGGCGAAGTTTTTCTCTGTCTCCATTGACCGCATAACCAAGTTTTTCATCTATGGATAAAGATAATTTTAAATTATGGCTTTGAGCGTTTATTTTTAGTTCATCCACTACTTCCGCCACCATCTTCTCAAACCTAAAGGAAGACATTTCGTATTGCATTCCTCCTTGTTCTATTTTAGAAACATTAAGTAAATCATTCACTACTTTTACTAAATGATTGCTCGACTGAAGAACCCGATCAACCGCCTCAGTTTGTTTTTTCTCTAACTTTCCAAAAGAACCCTCTAAAAGCATGGAGGTGTACCCCTTAATAGAAGTTAGAGGACTTTTTAATTGATGAGAAGCTAGGGATAAAAATTCCGTCTTTAATTCATCAAGACTTTTTAGTTTCTGGTTAGCTAATTCAAGTTCTTTAGTCAGCTCTTCCAGTTGTTCTCGTTGTTGGACTTCATTAAAGACACCCTTGATAAGTAAAATACCAAAAGAAAGGATTAATAAAAATACACTACTTCTAAAAATAATTAAATCTAATCCTTGGGCAAATAAAATCTCAAAAAAAGTAACTGAGGACAAGGCAAAAGTCAAAACTGAGACTGCCACAACTTTAATATTAAATAAATGATGTCTTAGGATTGCGTACGAAACAGAAAACACAAGAGGAAAGATAAATAATGCTCCGAGTGATATATATTTGGAATTATTAAGAATAGCCGGAAAAATAAAATTAAAAATTATTAAAAGAGAAAAAGTTATAATGGTTCCTATGGTGATAATTTTGAATTGCTTTTTTTGTAATCCTGAAGATTTAACTAATTTCCTCACAAGAAGAATAATTCCTGTAATAACAAAAGCGGTAACAACAAGCCCAAAAAGGGCGATTCCTGGTCCATTTTCTACTTCCAAAATTCTGCCATTCAATGATACTTTTTCAATTTGGGAGAAAACCAAGGGTGTTAAAGTAATAATTGAGGTGATAGCCGTAATGGGGACAAGAAGAAATCTATACCATTTTGAGAAGACTTTCTTTTCTTCAGAAAATACGAAAAATAACTGAAAAAAAGAAAAAGCATGCCAAACTGCAAAAAATCCAGAAATTCTCAAAAACCAAAAAGCGATCTCTGTGTTTTGTGTTTGATAATTTAAGTAGTTAAAAGTACTCCAAAATATTGTTAATAAAGAAAAAAATAAAAATGTTTTGCCAGTAATACTTTTTCGATTATTAAAAAATATAACAAAACCCAAAACACCAATGGCTGAAGTAATAACTCCTATTGATAATAAATCTAAATTGTTTACTATATCCATAAAAAATTAAAAATTATTGGGTTTTTATAATTGCTTCTTTCCTTGAGGAGCGAGCGCTTGGTTCTCCTCCATAACCTACTCTAAAAAGCATGGCGATTGTTTCATTATTAACTTTAAATATATTTTTTATTTTACCATAGGAATCTTTTGTTAAATTAATATGTTCATTAGATAAATCACTTGCCTTATTAACAAAAACTCTTTGGGCAAGAAATAATAAACCTGCTACTGGCTGAAGACTTAGATCCATTTTGGTAATTTTTAACCAAACACGTTGCATTAATCTACCGGCATTAATATAATCCTTAGAAGTATTATTAGGAACAAGGATAACGCCTAAAGCAGATGCCTTAGAATATATTTGAGCATTTCCTTTGGCCGCAAATTTTGAAAATCCAATTTTGTTAAGTATCTTAGTAACTGACCAATATTTTAAGACCCTAAAAAGGTATTGGATGGGTAATGGTAGTTCAAGAGTTTTTAGATAAAGACCGCTTTTTTTATTTTTCTCTTCAATTTCTGTCCAAACAATATCTTTGAAGAATAATTCGTGAAGATAAGATTCTTCAAGAGCTATTTGATCCATAGCGCTGAGAGCTGTGGCTATTTTAGTCATTTTTTCTTTTTCTTCTATTAAAACTACCTTTCCATAACCAACTTCTTTTGAGGAGATAAGAATATTATTAAACTGGTCACTTGATAAAGATTTGTTTTCATATGGTTTCCTGTTTGTGCATCTTTTTAAAATATAATCATAAAGTGGATCTTGTTCTGTTATGGTTTTTTCAAATGTGCAAATAGCCACAAGATCTCTGTTTGATTCATTCGGGAATAAGTTAATATCCATTTTATACCCAAAATTGGAGGCAATAATATTCATATTTTCTAATAAAGATCCATGGGCAATATAAGATCCTTTTTGCTCAAAATTTAAAAAAGGATTATCTTTCTCAGGAAGATTAAAAATACTAACCTGATTGCCTTTTAATGAAAACTTCCAAGGTTGAGAATTATCACCTGATGGAGCCCAAACAGCATAATTAATTATTTTTTTAATTGTTTCTTCCATTTTAATTGTTATATTATCTTTCGAGGTTTTTTATTAACTAATCCTACAATTCTAGGTTTCTTTTCAGCGAGAAATTTTTTATCGCCATATTTGTAAAAATTTACCATCGGTAAGGCTTTTTGATTAATAGTTTGGTAAAGTTTTCTAAACTCTATATTCAATTTAATCAAATGACCGATGATGCTTTTATTTATTAAATCAAAATTCTTCTTAGTTGGTCGAACTCCTTTTGAGAGCTCGATTCTAATACATAATTTTTCAACTTTATTGCGATTGATAACTTTATTATATATCATAAAATTGCCAGTTAAAAATTTCTTAACACTCTTGTTTTCAATCCCCGCTTTTATATGCTCTGGAAATATGTTTAGCGCATAAAAAGTAGTGGCCACATCAGTTCTCCCTTTTAATATTATTAGTGGTAATTTCCATTCAAAGAGACCATGTTTTTGGGCTTTTTTTTCTAGATTGCATATTTTTAGTATTTTCTTAACTTCTGCATATTTAATAATTCTTCCGATATCATGAATATTATAACGAATCAAAGGAATAGCCGTCTGGGAGGTAATTATTAATTCTCCATCAACCTCCTCAAAGAAGATTCTATTGGGATAATATTGGATAATACTCGGAAAATCTTCCCCTTTTCCGGATAACCTTTGCCGAAGATTTTTATTAATTAATAATTCTTTTCTAAGAAATATACTAAGTGGGGTCTCGTGCCCCAAAATAGCCGCATCAGCTGACCCATAAATATTTATTAAGGAATGACTATTTTTTATTTTAACTAAATTAAGAAAATCTTTTCGCCAACTCTCAGAAAATTTGTCTCCGGACATTATAAAATTTATTTTTTTGTTTCTAATGAAAATTTTTCTTTTTTGGACTTCGTTCATAATATCCATAAGAAAAGAGGGATATCCTGCTAAAATTAAATTGTCATATTTGGGAGCTAATTCCTTTAAAATATTAAAAATATCTTCCTTTTCTATTCCGGGAGAAATTGTTGTCAGATTATAACCCAAGTTTGAAACATATCTGCAAGCAGAAAGCGTATAATTACCAGCTACCCAAATACCCATAGAAAAACAAACTACCACCAGAGTAGATTCTTTTTTGGTAATATTAAAAATATCGCGGAAAATTATTTCGTGAATTTCTCCACCAGATTGTTCTTGCTCATCTTCTCTAAACCAAAAAGTTGGCTTGCCTGAAGAACCTGAACTGGCGTAAGCCATGGAAGGATTTTTTCTTTTTGGAAAAAAATCTTTTAAATTATATTTTTGGTAATAGTTGTTTTTATTTATAATAGGTAATTTTGTAAAATCTTTTAAAGTCTTTATTTTTAATGGATTAATTTTATGTTTTTTAAGAAATTTCTTATAAGCTAAAACAGTGGAAGCGGTTTTATGGAATAAATCTAGCCATTTTTTAGAAGCATTGTTCATATTTTTTCTTGATCTCTAATATTTTTTTCTAAGCTAATAATATATTTTCCTGAGGAAATATTTTCCTTATTGGCTATCAATCTAATAGCATAAGTTATGGCTGACCCAGCCAAATTGGCTGTTGTTCCAAGTTGAGGAACAGAAGGGAGAGACTTTCCAATCTCTAGTAAAGAACTTTTCATTTTTTCTGTTAGGTGTTCAAATCCAATAATTTTATTAGCAAATTCAAGCCATTTTTCTTTGTTTATATTTTT